>Ga0335073_10002536_pt1 | contig 25023 bp, 23 predicted proteins | sample Lox_Sample_22_FD_207093 | JGI IMG/M metagenome (GOLD analysis project Ga0335073, IMG submission 207093) | Soil microbial communities from Loxahatchee National Wildlife Refuge, Florida, United States - Lox_Sample_2.2 | ecosystem: Environmental > Terrestrial > Soil > Wetlands | place: USA... | reverse complement strand
AGCAATGAAAAATGAATTTTCTTCCAGCTATTACATCGTCGAGGTCCTGTTGGGAAATGAGTTCCTCGGCTACGATTGTCGACTTTGCGCCGGGGCCGATAGACGAGTTTCGACTCGGCCTGCTGGCGCTTTGGGGAATACGCTTAGGATCGTTCGCCTGTATCTTGATCTCACTCCACGAGCCGAAATCATAAGCGGGCGTCTGTCCGAAATTCTGAAATGTTATCTTGAAAACGACGTATTTTCCGCTTGCTTTAGCGCTAACCCAAACGTCGGTTTCATGGACGAAAACATAAGCGCGCAATTGACGTTCTGCGGTATTCTCGGAGGTGACGACGGATCTAAGAACGGCTTGGGCGTTGTCGCGAGCCGTCTTATCGGCGCGGATCAGGAAAAAAATTTGGATAGCGCTGATGGAAACGAGGAGAGCGGTAAATATTCCAAGGTACTCAGTCCAGTCCGCGATTCGCTCGTCGGGCGTTTCTGGGGTGGCTTTTTCGAGGGTCTGGTGGGAGGGTCTATGTTGATTTTTATTATTGTTGTCATTTGTGCTCGATCTGATTTGCCACCCATATAATCCGGCAAGAAGCGCGAGGAGCGCAGCCGAGATAATTGCTAGGAATCGATCCGAGGTCACGTTCAAATCGCAAGGATGCCTAAATATCGTCCAATCTTACGGCACCCATTTCGATTGCCTCAAGTGCCGCGAGGAAAAATGTCGCGGCAAACGTTCCGCGCGCCAGCTTGTTCGTTATCGAGGCGCCCGTCTCCTTCCAGCCTTTGGAGTTCAGCCGCTTGGCAAGCTCCTCATAGGTCACGTCGGCTCGCTTTAGCTCGGCTTTGAGATAGCGGCTGGCGCGCTGCGCCCAATCGCGTTCGACATCCTCCGCGTTCATGTTCGGCCCTCTCAAAAATGGTCCGAACCTGTTATATCTGAGATTTTCCTATTGACAAATACCACAAGTGCTAGGGATACTATCACAACCGAGAGCATTATGTCGCGGCATTTCCTCCTTTCCCGACCTGCAAAGAGCTTGAGCCTCGCTCAGGTGTCGCATGTCGGAGCCTGAGGCGGCTTTCAAGACCTAAAATGAAGGCGCGGATATGGGCCAGGACGTCAAAGGGGACGAGGTCGAGTTGTGTGACAGTCCACGAAAGCAGCTCTCCGACGTCGCTTCAGGCCCCTTGACCAGGCGCGCGCGGTGCGCGACAAGCGTGTCGCCAAAACCAAACTGTACGTGAAACTGTGCGGCTGACCAAAGTAGACCAAGACAGCGTGCTCTCAACATCCTGAAGCGGTTGACGAAAGGGCGGTTAGCTCAGTTGGCAGAGCATCTCGTTTACACCGAGAGGGTCGGCGGTTCGAGCCCGTCACCGCCCACCGGCTGCGAGCGCTTCCGGGCGCTGGCGGCGCTGGCTGCGACCTTCATGGTCGGCGCGATTGCGCTTGCGCCAGCTGCGGCGGAGGACCGCGGCGGGGCGATGAGTTTTCGTGTCGCGCCTCTGGAATCCCGGGAATGCGGCAAACATTGTCCTGATGTCATCGTTGCCGACGGCGTCATCGAGGCTGAGACGCCACAAGCATTCGTCGATTTCTTGAAAGCGGGCGGAGCCGACACAAAGTTGCGCCGTATTGTGTTCTTCAACTCCCGAGGCGGCAACGTCGTCGCCTCGATGGTCTTCGGCCATATACTGCGGGGGCTGCGCATCGCAGGCGTCGTCGGACGGTTTGAGGCGGGTGGCGATCCGGGCCCGTATGTTGGCGAATGCCTCTCTGCTTGCGTTTATGCGTTGATGGGCGCAGTGCGCAGGATTGCGCCTCCCGGCAGCGAGATCGGGCTCCATCGGATGTCGATCATTGAGAGTCAGGGGGGTGGTTTTTTGCGGCCGCCCCAGGTGACGCGCAGTTTCGCAGATCCTCCCATGGTCGCCGTGCTTGACCGCTATGCCCGCCGAATGGGGGTCGACCCAGCGCTCGTTCGCACGGCCGAGTCGCTTCCGCCCGACACCGTCCACGTGCTCTCGCGCGAAGAGATGCGGCGCTGGTCATTGGCCACAAGTCAATTTTAGTCTCCGGGCCCCACGACCCAGGCAGCGAGCCTGAACCCCGCAACTTCGCGCCAGTTGTCGGGCCCTTGTTGTGCAGGCGATCCTTGACTTGGGGCTTCACGTGGCTTATCGCGCTCGCTCCCCAGTGGGGGAGTAGCTCAGTTGGTTAGAGCGCCGGCCTGTCACGCCGGAGGTCGCGGGTTCAAGTCCCGTCTCTCTCGCCACTTTCCTCTTAAATCAGCGGCCTGGACTGCCTACGTAGCGCGGGAACTCCTGCGTGCGCTGCGGATTCGCCCAGCGTTTCAAGCCAGCGAATGAAAGTCCTTTCGCCTTGCATGCTTCGCTGCGCTGCGATACGCCTTCAATGACACGCGCGGAGCGCCCGCCGTGCGGACTACGGTTTCTCGGGTCCGCCTGATCGAAACTTGAAGAGCAAGGCCATGCCGAGCCTCATTTCCGATTACATGCCGCTGGTCGTATTCATAATTCTCGCTGCGCTAATCGGCGGCGCGCTGTTGGTGGCGCCTTTCCTGGTCGCCTATCGGGCTCCCGACGCAGAGAAGCTTTCGCCCTATGAATGTGGCTTTCCTCCGTTTGACGATGCGCGCATGCGCTTCGACGCCCGGTTCTACTTGGTTTCGCTCCTTTTCATCATCTTTGATCTTGAGGTGGCGTTCCTGTTTCCCTGGGCGATCGTCTTCCACGACCTTGGCGCGCTCGGATTCTGGTCGATGATGTTGTTCCTGGCCGTGCTGACCATCGGATTCGTCTACGAATGGAAGAAAGGGGCGCTGGAATGGGACTGAGCGCTAGTCCGACCGCCGCGCTTGGCGCAACGGATCTTCTCGATCCGCTGACCGGCAAGCCGCTCCGGCCCGAGGACCGATACTTTGGCTCGATCAGCGATGAGCTTGCCGACAAGGGGTTTCTCGTCACCACGACCGACGATCTGATCCAATGGGCGCGCACCGGCTCGCTCATGTGGATGACTTTTGGCCTTGCCTGCTGCGCGGTCGAGATGATGCAGCTGTCCATGCCGCGTTTCGATGTTGAGCGCTTTGGCTTTGCGCCCCGAGCCAGTCCGCGCCAGTCGGATGTGATGATTGTGGCGGGAACGCTGACCAATAAGATGGCGCCGGCGCTGCGCAAGGTCTACGACCAGATGCCGGAACCACGCTACGTCATCTCCATGGGTTCGTGCGCCAATGGCGGCGGCTATTACCACTATTCCTATTCAGTGGTGCGCGGATGCGACCGTATCGTCCCGGTGGATATCTACGTGCCGGGCTGCCCTCCCACCGCTGAGGCCCTGCTGTACGGGGTGCTGATGCTCCAAAAAAAGATTCGGCGCACTGGCACGATTGAACGCTGAGGAAATGCTAGCGCGCTGAACAAGTCGGAGTGTTAGGCGAATGGACGACCAGCTTGAGACTGTCGCGACGAAACTCGCCTCCGCGGCGCCCGGCGCCGTCCTCGAGTCCGTCTTCGCGTTTGGCGAGCTGACCCTGACTGTCGATCCCGCGCGCGTCATTGAAGCGCTGCAGTTTTTGCGCGATGATCCCGCGGCCGAGTTCGTCTCGATCATCGACATTTCGGCGGTTGATTATCCGGAGCGGGAGAAGCGGTTCGACGTCGTCTATCACCTGCTCTCGCCGAAGCGGAACCGGCGGATCAGGGTCAAGATCGCTGCCGACCAGGAGACGCTGGTCGCGAGCGCGACGGCGGTGTATCCCGGTGCAGAATGGTACGAGCGCGAGATTTACGACCTCTTCGGCGTGCTCTTCGACGGCCATCCGGACTTGCGGCGCATCCTGACCGACTACGGCTTCGAAGGTCACCCCCTGCGCAAGGACTTCCCGATGACCGGTTTCGTGGAAGTTCGCTACGACGACGGCGAAAAGAGGGTGCGGTATGAGCCGGTGAGGCTCAATCAGGAATTTCGCCAGTTCGATTTCTTGAGCCCGTGGGAAGGCGCTCCGTTGCCCGGGGACGAGAAGGCGAAGGGGCGGTAGGGGACAGATGGTGACCGACCAAAATCTCCGCAACTTCTCTATCAATTTCGGGCCGCAGCATCCGGCGGCGCACGGCGTGCTGCGCCTTGTGCTCGAGCTTGACGGAGAAGTGGTCGAGCGCGTCGACCCACACATCGGCCTTCTGCATCGCGGCACCGAGAAATTGATGGAGGCGCGCACCTATCTTCAGAACGTGCCGTATCTCGACCGGCTTGATTACGTCGCGCCGATGAATCAGGAGCACGCCTACGCGTTGGCTGTCGAGCGGCTCCTCAGTATCTCGATCCCTCGCCGCGCGCAGCTGATCCGCGTTCTCTATTCCGAGATCGGTCGCTTGCTGTCGCATCTGCTTCAGATCACGACTCAGGCGATGGACGTCGGAGCGCTGACGCCCCCACTCTGGGGATTCGAGGAGCGCGAAAAGCTGATGGTGTTCTACGAGCGCGCTAGCGGCGCTCGGATGCATGCAGCCTATTTCCGTCCGGGCGGCGTGCACCAGGATCTGCCGCGCAAGCTCATCGACGACATCGAGGCGTTCTGCGATCCCTTCCTCGGCGTGTGCGACGATCTCGAAACTCTGCTGACCGGAAATCGGATCTTCAAGCAGCGCAACGTCGACATTGGAGTCGTCAAGCTCCCGGACGCCTGGGCGTGGGGGTTCTCGGGCGTGATGGTGCGCGGCTCCGGGGCGCCTTGGGATTTGCGCAAGGCTCAGCCTTACGAATGCTACGAAGAGATGGACTTCGATATTCCGGTCGGCAAGAACGGCGACTGCTACGACCGGTATCTCATCCGGATGGAGGAAATGCGCCAGTCGACCAAAATCATGAGGCAGTGCTGCCAAAAGCTGGCCTCTCCCGACGGCCAGGGGCCCGTGGTGACGGACGACGGCAAGATCACGCCGCCGCGCCGCGAGGTCATGAAGTCCTCGATGGAGGCGTTGATCCATCATTTCAAGCTTTATACCGAGGGCTATAAGGTGCCGCCCGGCGAAGTCTACGCCGCGGTTGAGGCTCCCAAGGGCGAGTTTGGCGTCTATCTGGTCTCCGACGGCTCCAACAAGCCTTATCGCGTAAAATTGCGCGCGCCGGGCTTTGCGCATCTCCAGGCGATGGATTTCCTTTGCCGCAAACACATGCTCGCTGACATCAGCGCTATCCTCGGGTCGCTCGACATCGTGTTCGGGGAGGTGGACCGATGAACGCGGCAAACCCTTTGCCGTATCCGAGGACGGTCTGATCCATGTCCGTCCGCCGACTCGCCGACGAACAGCCGTCCGGCTTTGACTTCACGCCCGAGAACAAGGCATGGGCGGAAAAGGAGCTCGCGAAATATCCTCCCGGGCGCCAGGCGTCCGCTGTGCTCCCGTTGTTGTGGCGCGCGCAGAAGCAAAGCGGCTACTGGCTGCCGAGGCCGGCGATCGAGGCAATTGCGGCGATGCTCGACATGCCCAATATCCGCGTGCTGGAGGTTGCGACCTTCTATACGATGTTCAATCTGGCGCCGGTCGGGCTTCACTACGTTCAACTCTGCGGCACGACCCCTTGCATGCTTTGCGGCGCTGAAGACCTGAAGGCCGTCTGCCGCAAGCGCATCGGCGAGCAGGGACATGTGACGTCCGACGGCCTGTTCTCTTGGACCGAGGTCGAGTGTCTCGGTGCCTGCTGCAATGCGCCGATGGTCCAGATCAACGAGGACTATTACGAGGACCTGACGCCGGAGACCTTCGCCAAGCTGCTCGACGATCTAGCGGCGGGCAGGCCTGTCCATGTCGGTTCGCAGATTGGGCGCGTCTCATCCGAGCCGATCGGCGGCCTGACTGCGCTGACGACGTTTTATGGCACCGGCGGGCGCCATCCACTGAGCTCACCTGCGTCTGAGAGCGACCACGGCGCGCCGACGAGGCTTGAGGTCGGCACCGCCTCGCCTGCGGGCGCAGGAAACGATCCCGCTGCTCCGCCGCTGTCACAGGCTCAGGCGCAGCAGCCGGCGATTAATGTCGGCGTCTCCTCTCCCGCAGTCTCAGTCGCAACGCCCTCGCCCGCTGCCTCGGTTGCGGACGTCCCGCAACTCGACGAAGCAGAGGCCCGCGCTCATGCCGCTGCCGAGGAGGCGCGCATCAGCGAAGCTCTCGTGAAGCTTCCTTCCGATGCTACGCCCGAGCAAAAAGCCAACGCCGTCGGCGCGCGCCCGCTCGCGATGTCGGCGCCGCGCGGTCAAGGGGCGGACGATCTCCAGCGCATAAAAGGCGTCGGTCCCGCTAACGAGAAGCATTTGAACGATCTGGGCGTTTTTCATTTCGACCAGATAGCAGCCTGGACGCGCGCCGAAATCCGCTGGGTCGCAACCTATCTCGCCTTTCCGGGCCGCATCGACCGCGAGCAATGGGTCGCCCAGGCCGCAAATCTCGCGCATGGCGGAACCGGATCGAAGGACGGGGGCGTCCGCGTTCATCTCGATGCGAAGCCGGGAACCTGAGCGATGCTGGAAGACAAGGATCGCATCTTCACCAACCTGTATGGCCTCGGCGACCGCGGCCTGAAGGGCGCGCGGGCGCGCGGAAATTGGGATGGGACCAAGGCGATCATCGACAAGGGCCGCGACTGGATCATCGCTGAAATTAAGGCGTCGGGCCTGCGCGGGCGAGGGGGCGCGGGCTTCCCGACCGGCCTCAAATGGTCATTCATGCCCAAGAACGTCGATCCCAAGCGCCCGCACTACCTCGTTATCAACGCCGACGAATCCGAGCCCGGGACCTGCAAGGACCGGGAGATCATGCGCAATGACCCGCACACGTTGGTCGAAGGCGCGCTGGTTGCATCTTTCGCTATGGGCGCGCGCGCAGCCTATATCTACGTGCGCGGGGAATTCATCAAAGAGCGCCATAATCTTGAGGCTGCGGTCGCGGAAGCCTACGAGGCCCGGCTAATCGGCAAAGACAATATTCACGGTTGGCCATTCGATCTCTATGTTCACCATGGGGCAGGGGCCTATATCTGCGGCGAAGAGACGGCGATGCTCGAGTCGCTCGAGGGCAAGAAGGGAATGCCCCGCATGAAGCCGCCGTTTCCCGCCGGCATGGGGCTCTACGGCTCTCCGACGACGGTCAATAACGTCGAGTCGATCGCCGTCTCGCCAACGATCTTGCGGCGCGGGGCCTCATGGTTCACGAGTTTCGGCGCGCCCAACAATTCCGGCACCAAAGTCTTCAGCGTCTCTGGTCACGTCAACAAGCCGTGCAATGTCGAGGAAGCCATGTCGATCCCGTTCCGCGAGCTGATCGACAGGCACTGCGGTGGGGTGCGCGGAGGGTGGGACAATCTGCTCGCGGTTATCCCCGGCGGAGCCTCGGTGCGGCTGGTTCCCGCGGCACAGATCATAGACTGTCCGATGGATTTCGATTCGCTTGCCAAGCTCAAATCCGGCCTCGGCACCGCCGCGGCGATCGTCATGGACAAGTCGACGGACATAATCCGCGCTATCGCGCGCCTGTCTTATTTCTACAAGCACGAGAGCTGCGGGCAGTGCACACCATGCCGCGAAGGGGCGGGGTGGATGTGGCGCGTCATGGAGCGCATGGTCCAGGGCCGCGCGCAGAAGCGTGAGATCGACATGCTGCTCGACGTGACGAAGCAGGTCGAAGGGCACACCATCTGCGCCCTCGGCGACGCGGCGGCCTGGCCTATCCAAGGGCTCATCGCCCATTTCCGCCCCGAGATCGAGAGGCGGATCGACCAATATGCGGCCAACCCGGCGAGCGAGCCGTTGCCGGCGGCGGCGGAGTAGCGCATGACGAGCCATATCGCCGAGCTCAACATTGGCCGGTTCCGCTATTCGACGGACGATCCGCGCATGACGGCGTTCATGGCGAACCTCGATCGCATCAACGCTCTTGCCGAGCGCAGCGAAGGATTCGTGTGGCGGCTCAAGGATGAAAGCAACAATGCGACCGCCATCCGCCCGGAGAATGATCCGACCATGGCGGTCAACCTGTCGGTGTGGGAAAGCGTCGAAGGGCTTGAGCGCTTCGTTTGGGCGACAGTCCACAAGCAATTCTATAATCGCAAGGGCGACTGGTTCGAAAAGCTCGGGACGCCGCACTTCGTCATGTGGCCCATCCCCGCCGGACACATGCCAGATCTCGCGGAGGCGATGGCGCGGCTCGAATATTTGACCGCGCGGGGCGACAGCGATTTCGCCTTCGGCTGGAGCCACTTGGCGCACATCAAGCTATGGATGAACCGGAAATGCGGATGAGGGTCGGACCGCGGGAATGAGGATCGAGTGCGAGAAACATCGGACGGACGTTGATCACGCCGGCCTCTCCGGGTCGCGGTTGGTGGACGAGCGGCTCAAAGGGGCGACGATCGACGGAATCGTTCTAACCGATCTGCTGGACTGTTGACGGGCGGGCGTGGCGGCGAAAAGCTCATGAGCAAGATCGTTATCGACGGCAAGGAAATCGACGTTCCCGCCGAATACACGCTCCTCCAGGCTTGCGAGGCGGCCGGGGCGGAGGTTCCGCGCTTTTGCTTCCACGAAAGGCTTTCGATCGCTGGCAACTGTCGGATGTGCTTGGTCGAAGTGAGGGGGGGGCCGCCGAAACCGACCGCCTCTTGCGCCATGGGGGTCAGGGACCTGCGGCCCGGCCCGAACGGCGAGCCGCCGGTTGTGCTCACCAATTCGCCGATGGCGCGCAAGGGCCGCAAGGCGGTGATGGAGTTCCTGCTCATAAACCATCCGCTTGATTGCCCCATCTGCGACCAGGGCGGCGAGTGCGACCTGCAGGATCAGGCGATGGGCTACGGCGCCGACTCGTCACGCTTTTCCGAGAACAAGCGGGCCGTCGACGACAAGTTCATTGGCCCCTTGGTCAAGACCTCGATGAACCGCTGCATCCAATGCACGCGATGCGTCCGGTTCGTGACCGAAGTCGCCGGCGTTCCGGAGCTCGGCGCGATCGGCCGCGGCGAAGACATGGAGATCACCTCCTATCTCGAGCAGGCGCTGACGTCCGAACTGCAGGGCAACGTCGTTGACCTGTGTCCCGTCGGAGCCCTGACCTCGAAACCGACCGCGTTCCACTCCCGCCCGTGGGAGTACGTCAAGACCGAGTCGATCGACGTCATGGATGCGCTGGGCTCCTCGATCCGGGTCGATTCTCGCGGCCGCGAGATCGTGCGCATCCTGCCGCGCGTCAACGACGCGATCAACGAGGAATGGATCTCCGACAAGACCCGTCACATCGTCGATGGGCTTAAGACCCAGCGGCTCGACCGCCCTTACGTGCGTGTCGACGGCTGGCTCAAGCCCGCAAGTTGGGCGGAGGCTTTCGCCGCGGTCGCGGGCAAGGTCAAGGCGACATCGCCGTCCCGGATCGGCGCGATTGTCGGCGACCTGGCGACGGTCGAGGAGATGTTCGCGCTCAAGGTGCTGCTCGCCAAGCTCGGCTCGCCGAACATCGACTGCCGCCAGGACGGTTCGAAGCTCCATCCGAAATTCGGCCGCGTGTCCTATCTCTTCAATTCGACGATCGCGGGTGTCGACCAGGCGGACGCCATTCTGGTCATCGGCTCGAATCCGCGCCACGAAGCGGCAGTGCTCAATGCCCGCATCCGCAAGCGCTGGCTCAGCGGCGGGGTGCTGATCGGGCTCGTCGGCGAGAAGGCCGACCTCACCTACAAATACAATTACCTCGGCGCCGGGCCCGAATCCCTTGCCGCATTCGCCGAGCATCCGCCGGCCAACAAGACCAAGCCGATATTCATCCTCGGAGCCGGCGCCTTCGCCAGGCCGGATGGCGAAGCGGTTCTCTCGCTCGCCGCCAAGGCGGCGCTGTCGCTCGGCGTGGTCAAAGACGGCTGGAACGGCTTCAATGTGCTGCAGAGCGCCGCCTCGCGGGTCGGTGGCCTCGATCTCGGCCTGGTCCCGAGCGAAGGCGGGCTCGACACGCCAGCAATGGCGAAGGCAAATGCGGTCGACGTGCTGGTCAATCTCGGCGCCGACGAAATCGGCATTGAGCCGGGCGCTTTCGTTGTCTACATCGGCACGCATGGCGACCGTGGAGCGCAAAGGGCCGACGTCATCCTGCCGGGCTCGGCCTATACCGAGAAGTCCGGTATCTACGTCAACACCGAGGGGCGGCCTCAATTCGCTGAGCGCGCGGTGTTCCCGCCCGGGGACGCGCGCGAGGATTGGTCGATTCTGCGCGCGCTGTCGGAACCGATCGGGGCGCGCCTTCCTTTTGACTCGCTCGGCCAGTTGCGCTCGGCGCTCGCCGCCGCCTATCCTTTCCTCGTGCGATTCGACGCCCTCGCGCCTGCGGATGCAGGCGTCTTCGGCCCGCTCGCCGCGCTTGGCGGCGCGACTGATAAGACGTCGTTCGTCCCCGCCGTCGCTGACTTCTACCTCACCAATCCCATCGCGCGCGCCTCTCGGGTCATGGCCGAATGTTCGGCTTTGGCCCGGGGCGCCCAGCGCGCGGCGGCGGAATAGGGCGATTTCGCGATGAGCAGCGCAACGCCCTCCCGTTCAGCTTCCTCGCCCTTGGCCTCGATTTTGGGCGCCATCGCCGTGGTTATCATTGTGATTGTTGCCACGCTGTGGCTTCTGATCCGAAGCGGCGCCTTCTCCGCGGCCGGCGAATGGATGCACGAGAGCGACGTGGGCTCGCTGCTGAGGCACGTGCTCGAGAGCCTGTTGCTGCTGGTTTGCCTTCTTCTATCGACCGCAGCGCTCATCTATCTCGAGCGCAAGATCTGGGGCGCGGTGCAGTTGCGGCGTGGACCCAACGTGGTCGGACCGTGGGGCATCATGCAGCCGTTCGCGGACTTCCTCAAATTTATCTGCAAGGAGCCGGTCATTCCGGCGAGCGCCAACAAGGGCGTGTTCGTCATGGCGCCGCTGGTTTCCGTCGTGCTGGCGATATCTGCCTGGGCGGTGATCCCCGTAGCGGACGGATGGTCGATCAGCGACATCAACGTCGGGGTCCTCTATCTCTTCGCTGTCTCCTCGCTCGGCGTCTACGGCGTGATCATGGCCGGATGGGCCTCCAACTCGAAATATCCGCTTCTCTCGGCGCTGCGATCGGCCGCGCAAATGGTGTCGTATGAAGTATCGATCGGGTTCGTTATCGTCACCGTGGTGATGTGCGCGGGCTCGCTGAACCTGTCTGAAATCGTGCGGGCGCAAGACACGTCGTTGGGCATCCTCGGCTGGTACTGGCTGCCTCTCTTGCCGATGTTCGTCATCTTCTTCGTGTCCGCGCTCGCGGAGACGAACCGGCCGCCATTCGATCTCGCCGAAGCGGAATCGGAGCTTGTCGCCGGTTATTCGGTCGAATATTCGGCCTCACTCTTCCTGCTGCAGTTCCTCACCGAGCTGGTCGCGGTCTTGACCATGTCGGCGATGACGACTGTGCTGTTCCTCGGCGGATGGCTGTCGCCCCTGCCATTTCCGCCGTTCACCTGGGTGCCGGGCCTCATCTGGTTTCTTATCAAGGCGTGGTCGGTGGTCTTCATGTTCTCGATGGTGAAGGCGTTCGTGCCGCGCTATCGTTACGACCAATTGATGCGGCTTGGCTGGAAAGTATTCCTGCCGATCTCGCTGGTGATGGTGGTGGTCGTGGCCGGTGTACTCGAATTCACCGGTCTCGGCGCGAATCCCTCGGGACCCCTCGGCTGACGGAGGAGAGGACAGGTCGTGGCTCTCAGGCTCGCTCAATCCGCCCGATCGGTGTTCCTTGGCGAGTTCCTGGCGGCGCTCGCGCTCTCGATTCGCTACATGTTCAAGCCAAAGGCGACGTTGAACTATCCGCATGAAAAATCGCCGCTGAGCCCCCGCTTCCGGGGCGAGCACGCGCTGCGCCGGTATCCCAACGGCGAAGAGCGCTGCATCGCCTGCAAACTGTGCGAGGCGATTTGTCCGGCCCAGGCGATCACGATCGAGGCCGGCCCCAGGCGCAACGACGGCACCCGCCGCACGACGCGCTACGACATCGACATGGTCAAGTGTATCTACTGCGGCATGTGCCAAGAAGCTTGTCCGGTCGACGCGATCGTCGAAGGGCCGAACTTCGAATTCGCGACTGAGACGCGCGAGGAGCTCTACTACGACAAGCAGCGGTTGCTGGCCAACGGCGACCGCTGGGAGCGGGAGTTGGCGCGCAACATTGCGCTCGACGCGCCGTATCGATAACCGCCTTCTTCTGTCGCGGTGTCGAACAAGGGGTCCGCGCCGCGATGGGCGCGCAGGGGATGCGGCGCTACGCGCCGGCCGGTCGCCTGCACGAGGGGGAAGGGTCGGGGCGAGCGGATTTTGACAAGAGGCTGGTGATGCAGGCCGATGCTCTGTTTTTCTGGATATTTGCGCCGGTCCTGGTCGGGTCGGCCTTCGCCGTCGTCATGGCCAGGAACCCGGTCCATTCGGTCCTGTTCCTCATCCTTTGCTTTGTCTGCGCGGCCGGCCTCTTCCTGCTGATGGGTGCCGAATTCTTGGCGATGATCCTGATTGTCGTCTATGTCGGCGCCGTCGCCGTGCTGTTCCTGTTCATCGTCATGCTGCTTGACGTGGATTTCGCCCGGCTGAGGCAGGGCTTCGTCGAATATCTGCCGCAGGGGTTGCTGATCGCGTTGGTGGTTGCGATCGAGCTCATTTACGTTGTGTCGGGTCTTGGCCCGTCGTCCAGGGCCGCAAGCCCCGCGACTCCCGCCGGCACGCTCAGTAACACCGCCGCGCTCGGCGAAGTGCTCTACACCCGCTATTTCTACTTCTTTCAGGCGGCGGGGATGATTCTGCTCACCGCCATGATCGGCGCGATCGTTCTCACCCTTCACCACAAACAGGGCGTCAAACGGCAGGACGTCGGCGCACAGGTCGCCCGCACTCCCGAGACCGCGATAGAGGTGCGCAAGGTGCCTTCGCGCGCCGGCATATGAAGGATCCCGGACATGGGAATCGACCTCTCCAATTATCTTACCCTCGCCGCGATCGTGTTCACAATCGGCATCGCGGGCATCATTCTCAATCACAAGAACATCATCATCATCCTGATGTCGGTTGAGCTCATTCTTCTGTCCGTGAACATCAACCTCGTCGCCTTCTCGAGCTATTCTGGCGATCTGACAGGGCAGGCCTTTGCGCTCTTCATCCTCACTGTGGCCGCGGCGGAGTCGGCAATCGGCCTCGCTATCCTGGTCGCCTATTACCGCAATCGCGGCTCGATTGACGTCCAAGACATCAATTCGCTGAAGGGCTGAGACGAACGCCATGTACGAGCTAATCGTCTTCCTGCCGCTTCTCGGATTCCTGATCGCCGGTATTTTCGGCCCATGGATCGGGGCGCGCGGCGCCGAATACGTCACCTGCAGCCTTCTCGGAGTTTGCTTCGTCCTCTCGTGGATCGCTTTCGTCATGGTTGCGGGCGGGGCAGACGCGCATGTCGCGCTCGGGAATTGGTTCACGTCGGGCAAGCTCGTCGCATCCTGGGCCTTACGCATCGACACACTGACCGCGGTGATGCTCGTCGTCGTGACGACGGTGTCGTTCCTCGTCCATGTCTATTCGATCGGCTACATGGCCGACGACCCGTCCCGGCCGCGTTTCTTCGCTTACCTTTCGCTCTTCACCTTCGCGATGCTGATGCTGGTGACGTCTGACAATCTGGTGCAGCTCTTCTTCGGCTGGGAGGGCGTCGGCCTGATGTCGTATCTGCTGGTCGGCTTCTGGTACGAGCGACCCTCTGCGAACGCGGCGGCGATCAAGGCGTTCGTCGTCAACCGGGTGGGCGATTTCGGGTTTTCGCTCGGCATCTTCCTCACCTTCTATCTGACCGGTTCAATCGCCTTCGATCAGGTGTTCGCCGCCGCGCCCGGTCTTGTCGGCAAGACAGTGCATTTTGTCGGCTTCAATTGGGACGCGGTGACGCTCGCCTGCCTGCTCCTGTTCATGGGCGCCATGGGCAAGTCGGCGCAATTCCTGCTGCACACCTGGCTTCCGGACGCCATGGAAGGCCCGACCCCCGTCTCGGCCCTCATCCATGCGGCGACCATGGTCACGGCCGGCGTGTTTATGGTGGCGAGGCTGTCGCCGTTGTTCGAGCTGTCTTCGACCGCGCTCAGCGTCGTGACCATTGTCGGCGCGACCACGGCTTTCTTCGCGGCGACTGTCGGCCTGGTGCAGAACGACATCAAGAAAGTGATTGCCTATTCGACGTGCTCGCAGCTCGGTTACATGTTCGTCGGCCTCGGGGTCGGCGGCTATAGTCTCGGGATTTTCCACCTGTTCACCCACGCCTTCTTCAAGGCGCTGCTGTTCCTCGGCGCGGGCTCGGTCATCACCGCGATGCACCACGAGCAGGACATGCGCACGATGGGCGGCCTGCGCAAACAGATCCCGTTCACCTTCTGGATGATGGTGATCGGAACGCTCTCGCTGACCGGCGTCGGCATTCCGTTCACCCCGATCGGCTTCGCCGGCTTCATCTCCAAGGACGCGATCATCGAGGCCGCGTTTGCCTCCCATCGCTACGGCGCGGTTTACGCGTTCTTTTGCGTGGTGACCGCCGCCGGCTTCACCGCCTTCTATTCCTGGCGCCTCATGTTTATGACCTTCTTCGGCGAACGCGGCGACTGGGCCGCAACCCTGCCGTCCAAGTCGCATGACGACCACCGCCACGATGATCATGATCACGGCGACCACGCCGCGCATGAATCGCCGCTAGTGATGCTCGCGCCGCTCGCGGTGCTGGCGCTTGGGGCGACAGTCGCCGGCACGGCCTTCCGCTATCTGTTCATTGGCGGCGGCTACGAGGGGTTTTGGCGCCAATCGCTGTTCCTTGGCCAGGAGAACCACATCCTCGAGGAAATGGAGCACGCGCCAGCGCTAGTCTCGCTGTCGCCGACCTTATTCATGCTCGGCGGACTCGCGATCGCCTACTACATGTACCTCGTCGACCGTACGGCGCCACAGCGGCTCGCGAATGCATTTCCCGCGCTCTACCGCTTCCTGCTCAACAAGTGGTACTTCGACGAGCTCTATGACTTCCTGTTCGTCCGTCCGGCCTTCGCCATCGGCCGCGCGTTCTGGAAGGGCGGCGACGGCGCGATCATCGACGGGCTTGGGCCGGACGGCGTCTCGGCGCGCGTTCTCGACGTCGCCCGCAACGCCGTGCGTCTGCAGACGGGCTACGTCTACCACTACGCATTCGCGATGCTGATTGGCGCCGCCGCGCTGACGACTTGGTATCTGTTCAGCGGGGTCATGCGATGAACAGCTCGTGGATCCTCTCGGGCATTCTGGCGCTGCCGCTGATCGGCGCGCTGTTCATCCTGCTGCTGCCGGGCGACGACGAGGCGACCAAACAAAACGCGCGTTGGATTGCGCTGTTTGCGACCGTCATCACGTTCGTGCTGAGTCTCGTCGCCTGGTCTCGCTTTGATCCGGCCCAGCCCGGCTTTCAGCTTGTGGAGGAGCACGACTGGTTCTCGCACGGAATCCTGTACAAGCTTGGTGTCGATGGCGTTTCGATGCCGTTCATGCTGCTCACCGCGTTCCTCATGCCGATCTGCATTGTCGCGTCGTGGGCCCCGATTCAGACCCGGGTTAAGGAGTACATGATCACCTTCCTGGTGATGGAGACCCTGATGATCGGCGTCTTCGTCGCGCTCGACCTGGTGCTCTTCTATCTGTTCTTCGAGGGCGGCCTCATCCCGATGTTCATAATCATCGGCGTCTGGGGTCACGGGAACCGGGTGTACGCCGCCTTCAAGTTCTTCCTCTACACCTTCACCGGCTCGGTGCTGATGCTGCTCGCCATTATGGTGATGTACTGGACGGCGGGAACGACCGACATCACCGTGCTGCTCAAGACGCCCTTCCCGACAAGCATGCAGACCTGGCTGTGGCTCGCATTCTTCGCCTCGTTCGCGGTCAAGATGCCGATGTGGCCCGTGCACACCTGGCTGCCTGACGCTCATGTCGAGGCGCCGACCGCGGGATCGGTGATGCTGGCCGCGATTCTGCTCAAAATGGGCGGCTACGGCTTCATCCGGTTTTCGCTGCCGATGTTTCCGGATGCCTCGGTCTATTTCACCCCGCTCGTGTTCGCGCTCTCCGTGGTCGCAATCATCTACACCTCGCTGGTCGCGCTGGCGCAGGAGAGCATGAAGAAGCTGATCGCCTATTCGTCGGTCGCCCATATGGGCTTCGTGACGATGGGAATCTTCGCCGCGAACACCCAGGGGATTCAGGGGGCGGTCTACCAAATGGTGAGCCACGGACTTATCTCGGGCGCTCTCTTCCTTTGCGTCGGCGTCGTCTATGACCGCATGCACACCTACGATATCGCGGCCTACGGCGGCCTCGTGCAACGAATGCCGCTCTATGCGCTCGCCTTCATGGTGTTCACGCTCGCCAACGTCGCCCTGCCGGGCACGTCGGGCTTCATTGGCGAATTCTTGACCCTGATCGGCACGTTCCAGATCAACAACTGGGTCGCGTTCCTCGCCACGTTCGGCACCATCTTGTCGGCGTGCTACGCGCTCTATCTCTACCGCCGCATCATCTTTGGCGTCATCGAGAAGCCGAATCTTATGGGCATCGCCGACCTCACGGGCCGCGAGGTCGTGACGCTGCTCCCGCTTGGCCTGCTCACGATTTTCTACGGCGTGCATCCGCAACCGATCATCGACGCCAGCGCCGCTTCAATCGAGCAGATCATCAGCGGCTTCCAACACGCGGTCACGGCGACCAAGGCTGCGGGCTTATGACGAAGCGCCCAGGTTCGCGCCGCCCCTTATTTCCAGTTTGAACGAGCTGACACTGATGCACGAGACGGCGATTTCTCTTCCCGTGGTTCTCCCGGAGGCGGTTCTGGCCGGGGGGACCTTGGCGCTCGTGCTCTACGGCGCGCTTCGCGGCGAGCGGGGATCGAACCTCGTCAACGAGATTGCCGTCGGCCTACTCGGGATCGTTCTCATTCTGATGGTGGCCAAGAATCGCCCAATGGGCGTCACCTTCTACAGCTCCTTCGTCGACGACGCCTTTACCCGCTTCATGGGCGCGGTCACCCTTGTCGGCTCGCTGGTGACGCTTCTGCTGTCGGTTGAGTTCATGCGTCAGGAGCGGGTGGGCGGATTCGAATTCCCGGTCCTCATCCTCATTTCCACTCTCGGCATGCTGATGCTGATCTCAGCCAATGACTTCATCGCGCTCTACCTTGGTTTCGAGCTGATGAGCTTGGCGCTCTACGTGATCGCGGCTTATCGCCGGCATGATGTGCGCGCGACGGAAGCGGGCCTCAAGTATTTCGTTCTCGGCGCGTTGTCGTCGGGCATGATGCTTTACGGAATGTCGCTCATCTACGGTTATTCAGGTTCAGTTTCGTTTAGTGCGGTCGCGAATGCCGTGCATGATCATGCCAGCATCGGCGTGCTGTTCGGATTGGTGTTCATTCTGGTGGGACTGGCGTTCAAGATTTCTGTCGTGCCGTTCCATATGTGGACGCCGGACGTCTACGAGGGCGCGCCGACGCCGGTGACGACGTTCTTCGCCACCGCGCCGAAGATCGCTGCGATGGCGGTCCTGGTTCGGGTGGCGATCAACGCTTTTCCCGGCATCGCCAACGACTGGCGCCAGATCCTCACCTTCGTTTCGATCGCCTCGATGACGCTCGGCGCCTTCGCCGCGATTGGCCAGCGCAACTTCAAACGGCTGATGGCCTATTCGTCGATCGGCCATATGGGATACGCGCTTGTCGGCCTAGCCGCCGGCACCGTCGAGGGCGCGCAGAGCGTCGTCATCTATATGGCGATCTATGTGGTGATGACGCTCGGAACCTTCGCCGCGATCCTGTCGATGCGGCGCTCGGGCCGGGCCGTCGAGACGATGGCCGACCTTGCTGGCCTGGGGCGGACTGATCCGGCTATGGCCTTCTTCCTGGCGACAATGATGTTCTCGCTTGCCGGCGTGCCGCCGCTGGCCGGCTTCTTCGCCAAGTTTTATGTTTTCGCCGCCGCCATCAAGGCCGGCCTCTATGGCCTGTCGGTGATCGGCGTGCTCGCAAGCGCGGTGGGCGCGTATTATTATCTGAGGATCGTCAAGCTGATGTATTTCGACGAGCCGGCGCCGGCGTTCGACCGTCCGGGCCCCGTCGCCCGCCTCGTGCTCGCGCTTTCGGCGCTCATGATCCTCCTGTTCGTCTTCGCGCCGTCGCCGATCACCAACGCCGCGATGGCGGCCGCGCAGTCGCTCTTTTGACCGCGCCGCTGGGGCTCGACAGTACGGTCGGAGCTTGGCGAGTCGTTCGATTCGGCGTGATCGATTCGACCAACGAGGAGGCGCGCCGCCGCGCGCTGGCCGCCGAACCGGACCGTCTGTGGATCCTCGCCGGCGAGCAAACAGCGGGGCGAGGCCGGCGCGGTCGCGCCTGGATTTCGCCGAGGGGCAACCTTCACGCGACCGCCCTAATGATCGATCCCTGTCCCCCTGCGCTCGCGCCGCAGCTCGGTTTCGTCGCTGGCGTGGCGTTGGCGCGCGCAGCAAGGGACGTCGGCGCGGCCGACGTCGGCCTCAAATGGCCGAACGACATGATGCTGAGCGGCGCCAAATGCGCCGGCATCCTGGTTGACGGGATCGGCCTAGCCGGCCGGCGCGCGGGCTATGCGGTCGGGATCGGCGTCAATTGCGCGCATGCCCCGCAGGGGTTTGGCTACCCAACCTCCTGTCTCATGGCCGCCAACGGGCGGGCGATCGGCGCGAGTGAGTTGTTCGGGCGGCTCGCTGAGCGCTTCGACGAGGCATTCGAGGCCTGGCGCGGCGGACAGGCGTTCGACCGCATCCGCGCCGCCTGGCTCGAGTGCGCCGTCGGTCTTGGCGAACCCATCGCAATTGAAACCGTCGCCGGTCGGCGCGAGGGCGTCTTCGAGGGGGTTGACGCTGGCGGGCGCCTGCTGATGCGCTCCGAGCGCGGGCTCGAGAGCGTCGAGGCGGCCGACCTCAGTCTCGCGTCGGCGGCCTTGTCGGCTTATCCCGCGCCGGAGGGCCGAGCTTAGTGACGGACATGAGCGAACTTGTGTTCGCCCCGCTCGGCGGTCTGGGCGAGATTGGCATGAACTGCGCCCTTTACGGTTATGGGCCGGCAAACGCGCGCCAATGGCTTATGGTCGACCTCGGCGTCGCCTTTGCTGGCGAAGACATGCCCGGCGTCGATCTCGTCATGCCGGATCTCGGCTTCATCGAAAAGGCGAAGAAGAATCTGGTCGGCGTCGTCATCACCCACGCCCACGAGGACCATATCGGTGCGCTCGCCGAGCTTTGGCCGGACCTCGGCGCGCCCGTCTATATGACGCGCTTCGCAGCGGGACTCGCCGAGGCGCGCCGCCTTGGCGAACCGGGCGCGCCCAAGATCCCGCTTAATATCGTCGCCCCCGGCGAGAAGGTCGCCGTCGGCCCGTTTGGCGTCGAGTTCATCGCCGTAGCCCATTCCATTCCCGAAAGCACGGCGCTGGCAATCCGGACCCCTGCCGGACTCGTCGTCCATACCGCCGACTGGAAGATCGACCCGTCGCCGATCATCGGCCCGCCGACCGACGAGGCGCGCCTCAAGACGCTCGGCGACGAGGGCGTGCTGGCGTTGGTCTGCGATTCGACCAATGTGTTGCGCGAAGGCGAGAGCCCGTCCGAGCGCGACGTAGCCAAGACGCTCGCCTGGCTCATCGGCGAGGCGAAGGGCAGAGTGGTCCTCACCACCTTCGCCTCCAACGTTGCCCGGCTGCGGTCGGCGGCCGAGGCCGGCTTCGCCGCCGGGCGGCAGGTCTTGATTCTCGGGCGCGCAATCGAACGCGTCGTCGCCGTCGCCCGCGAATGCAGGATGCTCGACGGCGTGCCGCCGTTTCTTGGCATGGACGCGTTCGAGCGCCTGCCGCGCGACAAGATTTTGGCGCTTGCCACTGGCAGCCAGGGCGAGCCGCGCGCCGCGCTCGCCCGAATGGCGGGGGACGAACATCCAACGGCGGAACTGAGCGCTGGCGACACCGTCATCTTTTCCTCCCGCACTATTCCCGGCAATGAGAAGGCGGTCGGAAAGATCATCAATGCATTCGTGACAGCGGGGATCGAAGTCGTCACTGACCGCACCGCGCTCGTTCATGTTTCCGGCCATCCGCGCCGCGCGGAGATGGCGAAAATGTATGCCTGGCTCCGCCCCAGAATCGCCGTGCCGGCCCATGGCGAGCCGCTGCACCTAAGCGAGCATGCCGCATTCGCCAGGGCGCAGGGCGTGCCCCAGGTCTTGCGCGCGTTCGACGGCGATCTCATCCGGTTCGCGCCCGGCGAGGTTTCGGCCATCGGCAAGGTTGCGAGCGGGCGCCGGCTGAAGGATGGCGCGATTCTGCTGCCGGCGGATCAGGCCAGCGTCGGCCAACGCCGCCGGCTCGCCTTTGCTGGCGTCGTTTCGATTGCGCTCGCGCTCACCCCTCGGGGTGAAATGGCGGGCGACCCGGATGTGATGATCGCCGGCCTGCCCGACCGTACGAGCGAAGGCGCGGCAATCGACGCGCTGATCGACGAGGCGATCTTCGAGGCCTTCGAGGGCCTGCCGCTGGGCAAGCGGCGCGATCCCGATGTCGTCTCAAGCGCCGTCGAGCGCGTGGTGCGCAATTCGGTCAATGCTGTCTGGGGCAAGAAGCCCCAGGTGCATGTGCTGGTGGTCGAGGTGTAGACGAGCGAAAGTCCCGTGATCGGAAAACTCAACCACGTCGCCGTCGCCGTCCCAGATCTCGAAGCAGCCGCCCGGAGCTATCGTGAGACGCTCGGCGCGCGCGTCTCGGCGTCTCAGTCCGAGCCCGATCATGGCGTGACGGTTGTTTTTGTCGAGCTACCCAACACCAAGATCGAATTGCTGCATCCTTTGGGCGCCAACTCTCCGATCGCCAAATTCCTCGAGCGCAATCCCGAAGGCGGCATCCACCATCTCTGCTACGAGGTCGCGGACATCATCGCTGCTCGCGATCAGCTGAAGGCGAAGGGCGCGCGCGTCCTCGGCGACGGGAACCCGAAAATCGGCGCCCACGGTAAGCCTGTCCTGTTTCTCCACCCGAAGGACTTCGCCGGCACGCTGATCGAGATCGAGCAGGTCTGAGGGTCATGAGCGCCTGACGCTCCTTTCTCTGCTAGCCGCACCCGCGGCGGTGTTGAACGCCAAATTCTCGGGGGCGGTACGAGGAGAGAAAAGTGGAAAAACTCTCACTCCCCGAGGCGCGGCGGATAGCTCTGGCAGCCCAAGGCTTGGGCGGCTCGCGCCCGGAGAGGGTCACCGCCGCGAGATGGCTAAGGACCATCGACCGGCTCTCGCTGCACCAGATTGACAGCGTCAATGCCCTGGTCCGCGCCCATTACCTGCCAGCTTTCTCTCGACTCGGACCCTATGACCGTTCGCTGATCGACACGGCCGCTTGGGGAGGTCGAAAGAAGCGGCGGCTATTTGAATACTGGGCCCATGAGGCGTCGCTCCTGCCGCTGCCGTTGCATCCCTTGCTGCGGTGGCGAATGGCCCGCGCGGATCGGGGCGAGGCGGGTTGGAAGGGCCTGCGGACCTTTGCCGGTGAGCGCCGGCCGGAAGCGGAAGCCTTGCTGAGTCGCATCCGCAACGAAGGTCCGCGCGCGGCCTCGGACCTCGAAGAAAAACCCGGCCGGTCGGGCTGGTGGCAATGGGGCGACGCCAAACGGGCGCTCGAATGGCTGTTCTGGGCGGGCCACATCACGACGGCGACACGGCGCGGCGGGTTCGAGCGGGTCTACGACCTGACGGAACGCGTCATTCCGGCCGAGATCCTCGCCCTGCCGACCCCGGACGAGAAGGAGGCGCAGCGCGTCCTCATCGACCGCGCAGCTTATGCGCTTGGCGTCGCCACGACGCAGGACCTGCGCGACTATTTCCGCCTCGGCCCAGACGATGCACGACTCGCGATCGAGTCGTTGGTCGAGGCGCGCGTTCTCGAGCCCGTCGAGGTTCCCTGCTGGGCTCGCCTCGCCTATCTTCACCGCGACGCCTTGAGGCCGCGCCGCATTTCCGCGCGCGCGCTCCTGGCGCCGTTCGATCCGCTCGTCTGGGAACGCTCACGCACGCTACGGCTTTTCGACTTCCACTACCGGATCGAGATTTATACGCCGGCCGACAAGCGACAGCACGGGTATTATGTCCTTCCATTCCTGCTCGGCGACCGGCTCGTGGCCCGGCTCGACCTAAAGGCCGACCGCCAGGCGGGACGGTTGCTCGTCCGCGCGGCGCATCTCGAGTCGCACGCGCCGGCGGACGCCATGGACGCGATTTCCGAGGAGCTTTCCGCGCTCGCGGACTGGCTTGGTCTCGCAGAGATCGTCATGCCGTCGAGCCCGCTCCGGAGAGCTACCGTGTGAGGAAGCGCTGACAGGCGGACCCTTCCGGGCTATAAGCCCCGCCGTTGCAGTCCACATGGACGACTGGATCAAGCCTGACCAGGGCTGCTCGCTTGTCGCCATCGAAAGGTCCATCATGTCCGGCCCTACGCTGAGCAGTGCAGCGCTCGATGAGCGACGGCGGCGGATTCTGTTTCGCGCCTGGCGCCGCGGGGTGCGCGAGATGGATCTCGTCATGGGCCGGTTCGCGGACGCACATTTGGATCTTATGAGCGAGGCCGAGCTCGCCGAGTTCGAGCGTCTGCTCGACCTTCCCGACGCGCAACTCTTTGCCTGGGTCGTGGGCCCCCAGCCGCCGCCGCTCGAATTCGACACCCGGCTGTTCGCGCGCCTGCGTGGGCTCGGGCGCGAAGCGCCGATAGCCGCCGACGACACGCCGTGAGCCTCATCGCTCCCGCTATCCGGCGCCTCGAGGAAGGCGGCGCCGTCACCTTGGCGCGCGCGCCCGAGGGCTATGACGCCTTCGTGGTCGCCGAGCTTGCTCGCGCCCTCGCCAAGGCCGGCGTTGAGCGCCCGGCAACGCTCGTCTTCGTCGCTCGCGACGGCCTGCGCGCTCAGGCCTTCATTGATGCGCTGGGCTTCGCAGCGCCCGAGATCGAACCGCTGTATTTTCCCTCCTGGGACTGCCAGCCCTACGACCGTGTTTCGCCCAACGCGGCAATCTCGGCCGAGCGAATGACGGCCCTGGCGCGCCTCGCCCGCACCAAGGGCGCCATGGAACGGCCGCGCATTCTTGTCGCGGCGGTCAACGCGTTGACCCAGCGCGTGCCGCCGCTTTCGTTCATCGCCTCGGCCGCCTTCTCGGCCGCGCCCGGCAACAGCGTGCGGATGGAGGATCTCGCGCGCTGGCTCGAGGCGAATGGCTACATCCGGGCAAGCACGGTGCGCGACGTTGGCGAATACGCCTCGCGCGGCGGCATTCTCGACCTCTATCCGCCCGGCGCCCCAGCGCCGATCCGGCTCGATTTCTTTGGCGACACGCTCGAGTCGATCCGCGCCTTCGATCCCGAGACGCAGCGCTCGTCCTCGCAATTGCGATCGCTCGATCTGGTGCCGGTGAGCGAGGCGCGGCTGACCACAGATTCCATCCGCCGCTTCCGCCAGGCCTATGCCCAGGAATTCGGCGCGCCGACCCGCGACGACGATCTTTACGCTGCGGTCAGCGAGGGCCGCCGCGCGATCGGCCTCGAGCACTGGCTGCCGCTTCTCTACGAAAGCCTCGACACGCTGTTCGACTATGCCGGCAATGCGCCGTTCGTCCTCGACGCGCGGGCCGAGGACGCGGCGCACGAGCGCATCGCCCTCATCGCCGACAATTACGCCGCCCGCCGCGCGACTTACGCCGAGGATCCGGTCAAGGCGGACTATAAGCCGCTGCCTTTCATCTGCCTCTATATGAGCGAGGACGAGTGGAAAGAGCTGCTCGCCGCGCGGCCGCTCGCGCGGCTCACTCCGTTCGAACCGCCGCCCGACGTTCCCGACGCCGTCGATTGCGGCGGCCGCACGGGGCGCAATTTCGCCCCCGAGCGGCTGAACGAGAGCGCCAATGTGTTCGACGCCGCGGCCGCGCATGTGAGGGCGCTGCGCGCGCGTGGGCTTGAGGTCATCGTCGCCGGCTGGAGTGACGGCTCGCGCGAGCGTCTGAGTCACGTGCTGGCTGAGCACGGCCTGAAGTCGCTCGAACTCGTCTCCTCCTATCATCAGTCGAAGACGGCGCGCGCCGGGGCGCTGCCGCTCGCCGTCATCGCCCTCGAGCAGGGATTCGAGGCGCCGGACTTTGCCATCATCGGCGAGCAGGACATCCTCGGCGACCGGCTCGTCCGCCAGTCGCGGCGCCGGCGGCGCGCCCAGGACGTGCTGGCGGAGGCGAGCGCGCTCACGGCCGGCGACCTCGTCGTCCATATCGACCACGGCGTCGGGCGCTTCGTCGGTCTGAAGACTATCGAAGCGGCGGGCGCGCCGCACGACTGCCTCGAGGTCCACTACGCCGGCGGCGACCGGCTGTTCCTGCCGGTCGAGAATCTCGAGCTGCTCTCGCGCTACGGCTCGGAGACCGGCGAACTTGACCGACTTGGCGGGGCGGGTTGGCAGTCGCGCAAGGCGCGGCTGAAGAAGCGCGTGCGCGAGATGGCGGGCGAGCTCATCCGCGTCGCCGCCCAGCGCGTGATGCGCGCTGCGCCGCGCCTCACCGTGCCCGAGGGCCTTTACGACGAATTCTGCGCCCGCTTTCCCTATGAGGAGACGCCGGACCAGGAAAGCGCAATCCAGGCGACGCTCGACGATCTCGCCGCCGGCCGGCCGATGGACCGGCTCATCTGCGGCGACGTCGGCTTTGGCAAGACCGAGGTTGCGCTGCGCGCCGCCTTCGCGGCAGCGATCAACGGCAAGCAGGCGGTGATCGTCGCGCCGACGACGCTCCTCGCGCGCCAGCATGCGAAGAACTTCCGCGAACGCTTCGCCGGCCTCCCGGTCGGCATCGGCCAGCTCTCGCGCATGGTCGGCGCGGCCG
>Ga0335073_10002535_pt1 | contig 25031 bp, 22 predicted proteins | sample Lox_Sample_22_FD_207093 | JGI IMG/M metagenome (GOLD analysis project Ga0335073, IMG submission 207093) | Soil microbial communities from Loxahatchee National Wildlife Refuge, Florida, United States - Lox_Sample_2.2 | ecosystem: Environmental > Terrestrial > Soil > Wetlands | place: USA... | reverse complement strand
CCTCGACGGCGTTGCCGACCGCCCGGCCCAGCGGCGTGTCCATCCGCGTCAGCAGGGCGCTGGTACGCACGCCGTAGGCGTTGCCGAGCTCGACCATGGTCTCCGCGAGCTGGCGGGCCGACGCCACGTCCGGCATGAACGCGCCGCTGCCGACCTTCACATCGAGGACGAGCGACCCCGTTCCCTCGGCAATTTTCTTGGACATGATCGAGCTGGCGATCAGCGGGATGGACTCCACCGTCCCGGTCACGTCCCGCAGCGCGTAGAGCCGGCGGTCGGCAGGCGCCAGGCCGTCGCCGGCAGCGCAGATCACGCAGCCCGTGGTCGCCAGTATCCGCACGATGTCGGCGTTGGACAGCGATGCGCGCCAGCCCTTGATCGACTCCAGCTTGTCCAGCGTGCCGCCGGTGTGGCCAAGGCCGCGCCCGGACAGCTGGGGCACGGCCGCCCCGCAGCTCGCGACGAGCGGCGCGAGGATGAGCGACACCTTGTCGCCCACGCCGCCAGTGGAGTGCTTGTCGACGGTCGGCGCGGCCAGGCCGCCCAGCTCCAGCCGCTCACCTGAGCTGATCATGGCGTCGGTCCAGGCCATCAGCTCGTCGGCGGCAAGACCGCGGAAGTAGATGGCCATGAGCAGCGCGGACATCTGCTCGTCGGCGACGGCGCCCGCCGTGTACGCGCCGATCAGCCAGCGGATGTCGGCTGGCGCCAGCCCGCCGCCATCGCGCTTGGCCCGGATCAGGTCGATGGCGTCAGGCATCGTGGCGGCTCCGGCTTGCCAGGTCGCTGCCGGTGAAGGCGCCAGGCAGCAGGTCGCCGAGGCGCTGTGGCCCGGTATCCGCATCCAGCAGCAGCTCCGGGCCGCCGGCCTCAAGCAGCAGCTGACGGCAGCGACCGCACGGCATCAGCGGGGCGCCGTCGCCCGCCACCACGCTGACTGCTACCAGCGGTCCGGCGCCGGCCGCGTGCTGAGCGCTGACGAGCCCGCACTCGGCGCACAAGGTGAGCCCGTACGACGCGTTCTCGACGTTGCAGCCGGCGACCACGATGCCGTCACGGTCCTGGCCGGCGGCGCCGACCTGAAGGCCGGAGTACGGCGCATGGGCCCGGGCGGCTACCTCCGTGGCGGCGGCACGCAGCGCCGCCCAGTCGACGTTCATTCAGCCTGCTCTCGGGTCACGCCTTGACGTACGGCTGGCCGTCGGCTTTAGGTGCGCGCACCTTGCCGACCAGGCCGGCCACCGCGATGATCGTGGCGACGTACGGCGCCATGTTCATGATCGGCGCCGGGACTGAGGGGTTGACCGTGGGCAGGACCAGCGCGAGCTCCAGGCAGAATCCGAACAGCAGTGCGGCGGCAACCGAGCCGAGCGGCGTCCACCGGCCGAAGATCAGCGCCGCCAGCGCGATGTACCCGAACCCGGAGCTGATGTCCTGGTTGAAGAGGCCGACCGATCCGATGGTCAGGTAGGCGCCGCCGATACCCGCGATCAGTCCGCCCAGGATGACGTTGCGGTAGCGGATCCACAGCACGTTGATGCCCACGGTGTCGGCGGCGGTCGGATGCTCGCCGACCGCCCGTACCCGCAGCCCCCATCTGCTGCTGAACAAGGCGACCTGGATCCCGATGACCGCCACGTAGGTGATGTAGAGAAAGATGTTCGAGTCGAAGAAGATCGGCCCGATTACCGGGATCTGGGCGAGGCCGGGGATCTTGATTGCGCCAAACGAACTGCCAGTGTTGTAGTTCGGGTTCTGGGCCATCAGCCGGTCGTACAGGTAGTCGGTCATGCCGAGCGCGAGCACGTTCAGCACGACTCCGAGGATGATCTGGTCCATCAGAAAGGTGATCGCGAAGACGGCCAGCAGCAGGCCGACCAGGCCGCCGGCCAGCGACCCGGCCACAAGTCCAACCCAGAGGCCGCCGAACGCGCTGGCCACGATCGCGGCAGTGAACGCGCCGAACAGCAGCTGGCCCTCGATGGCAATGTTGATGACGCCAGAGCGCTCGCACAGGCAGCCGGCCAGTGCGCCGAGGGTCAGCGGGATCGATGTCACGAGCGTGCCCTGGACGAGGTTGATCAGGTTGATAGCGATCTCGCCGGCGTCGGCCCAGCACAGCACCGAGACCAGGAGGCAGAGCAGGACGGCGGCGAGCGCCAGGCGCTTGCCCCGCTGGCTGAATGGCACGGTGGCGCGCGCAACGCCGAGGCCGATGGAGATGGCGCCGAGGACGAAGCACGTCGGAGCGGCCGGAATCCTGATCACCGGTATCTTGACGCCCAGTCCGGGCTGGGAGAAATCGAAGCTCGCGTCGCCGTGATGGCTCAGCAGGCCGAAGATGCAGATGTTGATGAGACCGAGCAGGATGAATGTGGCGGCGGCCGCGGGCCGGCGTTCCGTGGTCAGTGGCGCGCGTACTGCCGCTGCGAGCGTGGTCACCCGTTCCATCCTTTCGCGACGGCTTCCATACCGGTTCCGGCGGTGCCGCGGAGCCGGAAGACGGCCCGGATGAGCGCGGGCGCGGCCACGAAGAGCACGATCAGGCCCTCGAGCACCTGCACGATGTCGGCTGGCACCTGCCCGAGCGTGGCGGCCTCGACGTAGGTGCCGCCCACGTGCAGGGCTCCGAACAGCAGGCCGGCCAGCACGACCCCGATCGGCTTGGCCCGGCCGAGCAGCGCGACGGTAATCCCGTCCGGCCCGTAGGTGCCGTAGCTGTTGAACGTGAGCTGCGTATTCGTGCCCTGGACCACGGTCGCCGCGGACAGCCCGGCAAGTCCGCCCGCCAGCAGCATCACCAGGATCCAGGACCGCTCGACTTTGATGCCGGCCGTTCGGGCCGCGCTCGGGCTCGCTCCCACGGTCCGGAACTGGAAGCCGGTTGTCGTGCGGGACAGCAGCCAGGCGACCACGAGTGCGGCCGCGACCGCGATCAGGAAGCCAACTCCGACCTGCGGTGGCGGCCCGCCGACGTGGCTGAGGTTGGCGTCGTTCGCGATGAAGGGCGCTATCTCGTTGGTCTGCCCCGGCTGCTGGAGCATCGCCGGATGAGACAGCAGATACTGGAGCAGGTCATACATCACGTAGTTGAGCATGATCGTGACGATGACCTCGTGCGCGCCGGTCCTCGCCTTGAGCAGGCCGACGAACCAGCCGATGACAGCGCCGCCGACGAATGCGCCGAGCACGCAGACGACCACGTGGATGACCGGTGGGAGGCTCACGCCGAAGCCGAGCCAGGTCGCCACGACCGCGCCGCCCACCCACTGGCCGGCCGCTCCGATGTTGAACAAGCCGGCCCGGAACGCGATTGCCACCGACAAGCCGGTCAGGATCAGCGGCGTCGCCTGGGCGCAGGTTGCTGACAGCGGGTAGAAGATCGCTGCGATCGAGCCGCCGTGGAGTGCGGCGCTCACGGTCGACGGATTCAGGATCGCGCCCTCGAACATCTGCGAGTAGGCAAAGGAGACCGCGTCCCAGGTCTGCGAGAGCGTGTAGCCCGGAACGGCGAAGAACGAGCTCCAGGCCCGGCTCACGACCGGGTCGCTGAACACGATCAGCACGCCGCCGACCACGAGGGCCAGGAAGATCGCGAGGATTGTGACGACGGCTGAGCTGCCCTGCGTGATTGCCTGGACGAGCATCGCTCCGGTCAGCCTGGCGCGCGACCTGACCGGCCCGGGTGATTCAGTCGGCTGGTCCGCCGGCTCTCCCGCTGCTGGCACCGGGTCGACGGGAATGTCACTCACTGCCAGGCTCCTCGGTGTGCGGCGTGGCCTCGTCGGCAGTCGTGGCACCGGCCATCAGCAGGCCAAGCTCCTGCTCGGGGATGTCAGGCGGACACACCCCGACGATCTTGCCCTCGTACATGACGGCGATCCGGTCCGACAGCGCGTAGATCTCGTCGAGCTCGGAGGAGACGATGATGACCGCGACGCCCCGGTCCCGCTGCTTGACGATCTCGGAGTGCACGAACTCGATCGAGCCGACGTCCAGCCCGCGGGTCGGCTGGCTGGCGAGCAGCAGCTTGTTCGGCCGGCTCAGTTCCCTGGCCACGACGACCTTCTGCTGGTTACCGCCCGACAGGGTCCCGGCCGGCGTCAGGACCGATGACGTCCGGACGTCGTACTCCTCGACGAGCTGAGTCGCCGCCTTTCGGACGGCGTCCGGCTTCATCACGATGCCAGCCGCGTAGGGCGGACGATCGTAGACGTCGAGGACCAGGTTGTCGGCGACCGGGAAGGCCCCCACCAGGCCGTCCTCCTGCCGGTCCTCCGGGACGTAGCCGATCCCGGCCCGCAGCCGGTCGCGCGTGGTGGTGCCGCTGATGTCCGTCCCGTCCAGCAGCACGGACCCTGTCGAGGGCCGCAGGCCCATCAGCGCCTCGCAGAGCTCCGTCTGCCCGTTGCCCTGCACGCCCGCGATCCCCAGGATCTCGCCGGCCCGCACGTCGAAAGAAATCGACTCCACAGCCAGGTCACCGTGCTCGCCCGGCACGCTGAGGTCGCGCACATCAAGTACGACCCCAGCCGGGGATGCCGGCTCCTTGCTCACCCGAAGCTGTACCGACCGGCCGACCATCAGCGCCGCGAGTTCGGCGTCGCTGGTAGTCGGCGGGCGCTCGGCCACTACCTTGCCGCGGCGGATCACCGTGATGTTGTCGGCGATGGCCTGCACCTCTTTGAGCTTGTGCGAGATGAAGACAATGGACCGACCGCTGTCACGCAGCTGGCGCATGATCTGGAACAGGTCCTCGGTCTCGCCGGGCGTCAGGACGGCAGTCGGCTCGTCGAGGACGAGGATGCTGGCATCCCGCAGCAGCGCCTTGATGATCTCGACCCGCTGCTGCACTCCGACCGGCAGATCCTCGACGTAGGCATCCGGGTCGACCCGTAGCCCGAATCGCTGCGACAGGTCCCGGACCGAGGCGCGGGCACGGCGCCGGTCCAGCAGGCCCGGCGAAGGCACGCTGAGCTGGGGAAGGTGCAGATTGCGGACAGCCCACGCCGGCACCCCGAGCCGGCTCACGGGCTCCGCACCGAGCGTCACGTTCTCGGCGACCGTGAAGACGGGGACCAGCATGAAGTGCTGATGGACCATGCCCACGCCGGCGCTGATCGCGTCCTTGGGCGACCGGATGTGCACGGGCTTGTCGTCGATGAGGATCTCGCCCTCATCGGGCTGCATCAGCCCATACAGCACGTTCATCAGGGTGGTCTTGCCGGCACCGTTCTCGCCCAGCAGTGCCTTGATCTCACCCGGCTGGACGACCATGTCGATGTGGTCGTTGGCGACGAGACTGCCGAACCGCTTGGTGATACCACGTAGCTCAAGCTTCACCGGCTGTCTCCATCGTGAGCGTGCCGTTCGGCAGCCGAACGGCTCATCCGACCTCTACTCGCGTGTAATCCGTGATCAGACCGGGCTCTTGGTCGCCGGGACGATCTGCCCTGACTCGATCTGCTGCTCCAGGGTCGTGATCTCACTCTGCAGCGAGGCTGGCACCTGGGAGGAGAGCATGTGGTACGGAGACAGGACCGCCCCGCCATTCTGCAGGGTGCCAATGTAGGTGCCGCCGGCGAACGTGCCGTTGGCTGCAGCGAGCACCGCGGTCTTGACCGCCTCGGTAATGCCCTTCGTGACACTGGTGAGCATGTACTTGCAGTACTGTGCCGCGCTGACGCAGCCGTCGGTGTCGACCCACTCCATCAGCACGTGCTTGCCCGCTGCGTCGGCGGTCTGCACCGCCTTCGCGGTCCCCAGACCGACGCCGCCGGCCACCGGGAAGATGACGTCTGCGCCCTCGCCGATGTAGGTGTTGGTGAGCGTCTGGCCCGCGCCGAGGTTGGTGAAGTTGCCGACGAAGTCACCCTTCTGGGTCTTCTCGTTCCAGCCGAGGACCTTGACGTTCGTGTGGTGCTGCTTGTTGTAATACTGAACGCCGTCCCAGAAACCGTCCTCGTAGATGGTGACGGTGCCGAACTTCTCCCCGCCATAGGTGGCGACGACATGGGTCTTGCTCATGCCAGCCGCGAGGTAGCCGCCGAGGAAGCCGTCCTGGACTGTGTTGAACACCAGCTGGTCGATGTTGGCTTCCTTGGCGCCGGTCAGGCAGAAGGAGGCGTACGAGCAGTCGACGATTGCGAACTTCTGGCTCGGGTTGGCCTTGGCCGCCGCCTCAGTCGCGTCCGCCATCAGGAAGCCGACCGTGACGATGATCCCGCACTTCTTCGCGACGAACGTGCTGATGTTCGAGGCGTAGTCAGCGGAGGTCGTGGACGGCAGATAGGTCACCTGGATCTTGCTCGGATCGGTCGAGGCGGCCGCCTGCATGCCTTCCCACGATGACTGGTTGAACGACTTGTCGTCGATGCCGCCGGTGTCGGTGACCATGCAGCCCAGGAACTTGCTGCTGGCCGCGGCGCCGGGGGACGTGCTGTTGGACGAGTTGCTGCTGGTCGACGGCGCGCTGCCGCACGCGGCGGCGAGCAGGCCAACCGCGCCGAACGCGACGACGGCCCTCATTGTGACTCTCACGCATACCTCCTCTGCGGGGGCGGCTCGGGCCGCCCGGAAGGACCGCCGGCGTGCTGCGCGAGCCCCCGCCGGCTGGGGGTAAGTCGTCCCGGATGTCCCCCCCGGGATTGCCCGAAGGGTAGTCCCGGCACTGCCGCCCGGGAAGCGTGAATCCGCAGTCCAGACACCGTTGTTGCCGAATCGAGACCCGTCTGGGACCCCCGATCCCGGTTTGGTTGCCGCCTGGCCGGCGTCGCGACCGAATCACGTTCCGCGCCGAGCAGCGAGGACTCAGGCAGAGATCGCCGGCCGTGCCCAGCCGCTGAGCGGTCCCCAGCTGCCGTTAGGGCACGCGGGTATCGTGGTGCTGCGATGCGAACTGTCGTTCCTCATCGGTGAGCTCCGACCCCCGGACCGGGGTGACCAGGGTCCAGTGTCTTCCGACAGGGCAATACTGGAATCTGGTCATTCCCAGGCGGATGGACTTCAGCGACCCGCCCGGGACCCAGAGCGTCGTGAACAGGTGCCCGGCCCGACACCGGACGATGGTGTCTCCGCCGATGCCCGAATACCCCATCCGCCGCGCCGCGAAAGTCGAGACGGCGAGCGCGAGAACGATCATCACGATGACAATGAGTGCGGTCATAGTTGTGGTGTAGCGCAGGGCCCCGCCGCGGGCTCAGGGCCATTCGGCCCGTTCCGCACCGAAGAATGGCACGTGGGCGCAAGATCAAGCCAGCCGGGTGCGGCAAGAGGCGGAATGAGTCACGAAGTGCTGCCCAGGTGCGGGCCCGAGCGAAAATCCCTCTGGTTCTCCGGGCTCGACATCGAGCGTGAAATCAGGCCAGTTCCAGGCAGTGTCGAGCGCGGAGTCGATGTAGAACGGGCAGCCCTCGATCTCCCCGAGCAACTGGTCCCGGGCGCCGGTGATGAACTCACCGGCCGGGTAGCACATCGGGACGCTGCCCGCACAGCACCCGCCCGACTGCACGAACATGACCGGGCCGCCCCGGGCGGCGCACAGGCGCTTGACCGCCTCGCGCGCCGCCCGGGTCGCCGAGAGCCGTCCAGCCGGCGGCTGGACGGCTGAAGCGGCTGGCCCTGTGCTCACTAGAACAGCCCGAGCGGCTTGCTGCTGTAGCTCACCAGCAGGTTCTTTGTCTGTGAGTAGTGCTCCAGCATCATCTTGTGGGTCTCGCGGCCGACGCCGGAGATCTTGTATCCGCCGAAGGCTGCGCCGGCCGGGTACTGGTGGTAGCAGTTCGTCCAGACGCGTCCGGCCTTAATGGCCCGGCCCATCCGGTAGGCGCGGGAGCCGTCGCGGGTCCACACCCCGGCCCCCAGGCCATAGAGGGTGTCATTGGCGATCCTCAGAGCATCTGCCTCGTCGGTGAAGGTGGTCACTGCGAGAACCGGCCCGAAGATCTCCTCCTGGAAGACCCGCATCTTGTTGTGACCCTTGAGGACGGTCGGCTCGAAGAAGTAGCCATCTTCGAACTCGCCGCCGATGTGCGCTCGGTGCCCGCCGATGAGCACCTCGGCACCCTCGGACTTGCCGATCTCGACATACGAGGTGATCTTCTCGAGCTGCTGTGCCGAGTTTTGCGGACCCATCATGGTCTCGGTGTCCAGCGGGTTGCCTTCCTTGATCCGGCCGATCCGCTCCAGGGCCCGCTCTATGAACTTGTCGTAGATGCTCTCCTGGATGAGCGCACGGGACGGGCAGGTGCAGACCTCGCCCTTGTTGAACGCGTACAGCACCAGTCCCTCCACGGCCTTGTCGAGGAACTCGTCGTCGGCGCGCATGACGTCGCTGAAGAAGATGTTCGGCGACTTGCCGCCCAGCTCCAGTGTCACCGGGATGATGTGCTCAGAGGCGTACTGCATGATCAGGCGCCCGGTCACCGTCTCGCCGGTGAAGGCGACCTTCGCGATCCTGGGGTTAGCCGCCAGGGCCTTGCCGATCTCCGCGCCGGGTCCGGTCACGACGTTGACGATGCCCGGCGGAAGGATCTCCTCGAGCACTTCCATCAGCTTGAGGATCGACCACGGCGTCGGCGATGCCGGCTTGAGCACCGAGCAGTTCCCGGCCGCCAGCGCCGGTGCCAGCTTCCACGCGGCCATGAGCAGCGGGAAGTTGAACGGGATGATCTGGCCGACGACGCCTAGGGGCTCCTTGAAGTGGTAGGCGATCAGGTCCTTGTCGATCTCGGAGATCTCGCTCTCCTCGGATCTGACGGCGGCGGCGAAGTAGCGGAAGTGATCTGCCGCCAGTGGTATGTCCGCAGCAAGCGTCTCCCGGACCGGCTTGCCGTTCTCCCAGCTCTCGGCCACCGCGAGCATCTCCCGGTGCTCGTCGATAGCGTCGGCGATCCTGTTCAGCACGGCAGCCCGCTGTGCCGTCGACTTGCCGCCCCACTCGTCCTTTGCCGCGTGCGCCGCGTCGAGCGCGAGTTCCACGTCCTCAGGCGTGGACTCTGCTACCTCGCAGATCGGCCGCGCGGTCGCCGGGCTCAGGTTCACCCGGTAGCTGCCGCTCGTTGGCGGGAGCCACTTCCCGCCGATGAAATTCTGGTAGCTGGGCTGAACATCGACGACGCTGCCCGGCGCTCCTGGCGGAAGGTACTTCATTGTGCTCTCCCCTCTGCGGATGGCGGCACTGGGAAGAAGCCGTAAGTGGCAGCTTCCGCGCCGCCTCACCTTCACTGAATGCACTCCATCGGGCATCTGGCAGGGCCGAACGTCCTATCCGGATGTGCGGATCGCCACGTTGCAGGCCTCCCGGCTCGAGGCAGACTGCAATGGCGCCTGGCGCCGGGCGCATTACTGAACGGACTTCGCTGAAAGACGGGTCCTTGGCATGGGATTTCGATGAGCAGCAGAGTGTATGAGCTGGTGATGGCCGCGTCGATGACTGTCGGCCGGGGTCGGCTGGCGCGCGCTGTCGCCGACATCGCCGACCTGCAGGCTTCCGACAGGGTGGTGGACATCGGCTGCGGCCCGGGCACTGCCGTACGGGAGGCCGCCCGTGCCGGCGCGGCAGCGACGGGAGTCGATCCGTCGCCCCTGATGCTGCGGCTAGCGCGCTGGATTACCTCGGTCCGCCGGATGGGGCATGTCGGCTGGCTGGAAGGAGGCGCCGAGCGGCTGCCGGTGCCGGACGGACAGGCGACCGTGGTGTGGGCCATAGCGTCCTTTCACCACTGGAGCGACCGCGCCGCCGGGCTCAGCGAGGCTCGCCGGGTGCTCGCGTCGGCTGGCCGGCTCATCGTCGCTGACTGGCTGGTGAAGCCAGACGCCCGCGGCCACAGCGCGCACGGCATAACCAGCGACCAGGCCGGGGATCTTCCCGGCCGGCTATCCGGCACGGGGTTCCACGACGCTCGCGTTAGCACGCGGCGAGTCGGCCGGAGGACGCTCCTGATCACCGAGGCGGTGAAGGCTCCGGCCTGACACCTCAGCTCATGTGACCCATCGTTCGGCGCCGAGCTGGTGGAGGTGCGCTGCGATCCGGATCTCCAGGGCACGTCGGCCAAGCTGCCAGTCGTCGCCCAGCACGTGGCTGATCCGCTCCAGGCGCTGAGTGACGGTGTTCACATGGACGTGCAGGGCGTCCTTGGTCCGGGTGACGTTGCTGCCGGAGGCGAAGTACGCCTCGACCGTTCCCACCAGATCGGTGCCCTTCCGGGTGTCATAGTCGATGAGGTCGCCGATCGCTGCCTGAATGAAGCAGGGTACGTCCTTGCGGTCGGACAGCAGCATGCCAAGGAAGCCGAGGTCGCCGGGGGTTGCTGTGCAGCCGCTCCGGCCGAGCGCAAGAAGCGCTTCCACACAGCGGCAAGCCTGCAGGTACGCCGCGGCGATCGCCGCCGGGCCCTGCCCGTGCAGGCTGGTCCCGTCCGCGGCTGCCGTGATCGGGCGCCCGGCCGTAGCTTCCAGCACGGAGGCGACCTCGGCCAGAATGCCCGATGGATCCTCGCCGGGCAGCAGCAGCACCGTGCTGCCTTCGAAAGCCGCGGCCAGGCCCTGCCGTGTCGCGGCAATATGGGCTGCGGCCGAGCGCAGCCGAGGCCATCGCGCAGCCTCGGCACGGATCGTGATGACTACGTGCGGCGCGTCCAGATCCGTGCCCAGCCGCCGGGACCGATCCCGGAGGGCTTCCGCATCTCGGTGTGGCGTGCTCAGCAGGTCGGTCAGCAGATCACCGCGCACCCGCTGCTCAGCCTCGGTGACCGAGCGTCGCAGGAGCAAGAGCAGCGCGGTGACCGTCGCCGCACGCTCCAGAATCAGCCGGTCGGTATCTGGCAGCCCCGGGCCGGCCCGCAGCACGACGGTACCGAGGTGCTCGGATCCCGCAGACGCCGGCGCGCCCCACAGCTGGCCGGAACACACCGAGCGACGACCGGCCTTGGCCTCGGCCACGACCGCAAGTAGCGCAGAGTCCTGCGGCGGCTGGGCGCTGGCAGCGATCAGCCTGTCCTGCTCATCGAGAAGGAACACATCGCTGCCGAGTACCGAGGAGACCGCCTGGGCGATGTTCTCCGCCTTCCCTCCGGCAAGGACCAGCTCGGTGAAGCGGTGGTGGGCCTGCGATGCTCTTTCGACCGCGGAACTGTGCTCCTTCACGATCTCGGTGGCCGCGTTAAGCTCCGCCAGAGCCGTCCTGGTCTCCTCGAGCTGGTTGGCGGCATCGATGGCGATCGCGGCGTGCGCTGCCATCGAGGTCAGGAGCGACACCTCGGCCGGGCCGAAGGTCCGGACACGCCGGTCTGCCGCAAACAGGACGCCGATCACCGAATCGCCGAGCAGAAGCGGCACGCCGAGGATGGCGACCAGGCCCTCCTCGCGCACTGCCCGGTCGATCGGGGAGGTGTGCAGGAACCGCTCGTCGGTCAGGTACGCGGCCGTGGCGTAGGGGGCTGCGCGCTCGGCGACCAGCCCGCCCAGTCCCTCACCCATTCCCAGGTGAACCTGCTGAAAAAAGGCCGACACCGAGCCGGCGGTGACCCGCATATAGGTGTCGCCCGCAGCCGGATCATGCAGCGTCATGTAGGCCACGTCGGTGCCGAGGAGCAGCCGAGCGCGTCGCACGATCGCGCGCAGCACCGAGTCCAGGCTGTGCAGCGCGGCCAGGTCGCTCGCGGTTTCGAACAGTGCGGCCAGCTCGGCTTCGCGTCTGCGCCGCTGCTCAAGCTCATTACGGACACGCAGCGCAGCCAGCCGGGCGGCCTCGAGGTCCGCCAGTAGGCCGGCGGGAAGGCCGGCGGCACGCGCCGCCGCGGCCGGCTGCTCGAAGTCCGCGGTCGGCGCTTCATGTTCGAGCAGGTCGAGCACATCTCGGCAGAATCCGACTACGGCGGTCAGCTGATCCATAGCGAGCAATTGTGCGACAGAACCGGCCAGAGATACAGCCCGCCATCGCGGTCCCGCGAATCTCGGGTCTTCAGCGGCAGGCAGGGACTGGCATGTGACTTTCTCCTACCCGACCTCCGAAATAGGGTGCTTTTCCGATATGCCCAGGCGTCGGCTCGTGCCCTACCGTTCCCGGCCAGGCAGGTAATCCAACGAGAAGCAGGAACGCCAGATGACGGGTGCAGGGCTGACCGGACGGTGCGCGGTGGTGACCGGCGGAGCTAGCGGCATCGGGCAGGCTTGCGCTGTCCGGCTGTCCGCGGATGGCGCCGAGGTCGTCGTAGCGGACGTGGACGGCGAGTCCGCCGCCAGGGTCGCAGCCGGAATCGGCGGCCGGGCGTGTGAGGTGGATCTCGCCGGTCCCGGGTTCGCTCCGGAGGCGGTCGCCGGCCATGCGGACATCCTGATCAATTGCGCCGGCCTGCAGCATGTCGCGCCGGTCGACGAGTTCCCGCCCGAGCAGTTCCGGCGGCTCGTCACCGTGATGCTCGAAGCGCCGTTCCGGCTCGCCCGTGCCGCACTGCCGCACATGTACGGGCAGGGCTTCGGCCGGATCGTCAATATCTCCTCGGTACACGGCCTGCGGGCATCGCCGTACAAAGCCGCGTACGTGGCCGCGAAGCACGGCCTGGAGGGACTGTCCAAGGTCATTGCGCTGGAAGGCGGTCCCCGCGGGGTCACCTCCAATACCGTGTGCCCCGCCTACGTCCGCACCCCTCTGGTGGAAAGGCAGATCGACGATCAGGCGCGGCTGAACGACATCCCGGCGCACCGGGTGATCACCGACATCATGCTGACCGAGCCAGCGATTAAGCGCCTCATCGAGCCGGCCGAGGTCGCCGGCCTGGTGGCATTTCTGTGCTCGGATCAGGCGTCGTTCGCCAACGGCGCCTCCTGGGTGCTGGACGGAGGCTGGACTGCCCGGTGAACGCTACCCACGCCACTGCGCCGCCCCTGCTCGAGGTCGACGAGCTGGCGGTCACCTACCGGGGCTTGCGCGGCCTCGCCGGGGTCACACTCCGCGTGCCGGCCGCCGGGGCTGTCTGCCTGCTAGGCCCGAACGGCGCGGGCAAGACAACCCTGTTGCGCGCCGTCTCCGGCCTGCTCGGCTTCCATGGCGGGCAGATAGCGAGCGGGACGATCCGGTACAACGGTGCGGCTGTCACCGGGGCTGACCCAGCCCGGCTGGTCAGGAGCGGCGTCGTGCAGGTACTCGAGGGCCGGCGCGTATTCGCCGGCCTCACCGTCGAGGAAAATCTGCGCAGCGGCGGGTTCGCCCACCGCGACCGGCGGCGCGGTACCGAGTTGTTTGATCAGGTTGCCGGGCTATTCCCGGCACTCGCCCGGCGGCTGCGTCAGCACGCGGGCCTGCTGTCCGGCGGCGAGCAGCAGATGCTGGCCATCGGCCGGGCGCTGATGTGCGACCCGCAGCTGCTCCTGCTCGATGAGCCGTCGCTGGGCATCGCGCCGCTGATCGTCCGCTCGATCGGGGACGCGCTGCGCCAGATCAATGACCAGGGAGTCGGGATCCTGCTCGCCGAGCAGTCCATGACGCTGGCGCTGTCTGTGGCCAGCCAGGGCTACCTCATCGACAGCGGCACGATCAAGATCTCCGGACCGACCGCCGAGCTGCTCGCCGACGAGGAAGTCCGCGCCGCGTACCTGGGGGTGTCTCGCGCATGATCGAAGCTGGCTCAGTGCCCGATGCCGCGCCGGCCATCGGTCCGGCGGCGCTCGAGGTCAGCGACCTCAGCCTGCGGTTCGGCGCGGTGGCCGCACTCGACCATGTGAGCTTCACGGTCGGCGTCGGCCAGCTGTTCGCGGTCATCGGCCCCAACGGGGCCGGCAAGACCTCGCTGTTCAACGTGCTGAGCTGCATCTACCCGCCATCGGAGGGGACCGTGCGGTGCTTCGGCGTCGACCTTTCGGAGCGCCGGCCGCACCAGCTAGCACATATGGGAATCGCGCGTACCTTCCAGAACCTCGGGCTGTTCCCCACGATGTCGGTGATCGACAACGTCCTGGTCGGCCGCACCCACCTGATGCGATGGGGGACGCTGAGCGCAGGGCTGTCGCTGCCGTGGTCGCGCCGCGAGGAGCGCCTGCACCGCAACGCCGCGATGGAAGCCGTGGACTTCGCCGGGCTGGCAGGCATCGCTGGCACGCCGGTCGGTGCGCTCGCCTATGGCATCCGCAAGAAGGTCGAGCTCGCCCGCGCCATCGCCATGGAACCGCAGCTGCTGCTGCTGGACGAGCCGGTCGCAGGAATGAGCCAGGCAGAGCGGGCCGACGTGGTTGCCCTGGTCCAGGCCATCCGGGATCGCTACACGCCCACAGTCGTGCTGGTCGAGCACGACATGAGCACCGTGATGGCGCTGGCCGAGCGGATCGTCGTGCTCGACTTCGGCCAGGTCATCGCGGTCGGCTCACCGGTAGAGATCCAGGCCAATCCCGACGTCATCAACGCCTACCTCGGCAAGCCCGAGGGACTGCTTGCCGAACTTGGCGAAGGCGTCATCGGTACGCGGGAGGACTCGCCGCAATGACTACCTTCGCGCTGCTGCTGTTCGCCGGCCTTGCGCTCGGCGGTGTCTACGCGCTGATCGCGCTCGGCTTCACGGTTATCTACCGGGCAAGCCGCATCATCAACTTCGCTCAGGGGGAACTGCTGGCGCTCGGCGCCGTGCTGACTGCCTGGCTGGTCTCCGCCCATGGCCTGCCGTTCTGGCTGGCGTTTGCGATCGGCGCAGCCGCCACCGCGGCGGCGGGCCTGGCGTTCCAGTACTTGGTACTGAGGTTCGCGATCGGCAAGCCGGACTTCACCATCGTGATGCTCACGCTAGGCCTCGCCACCGTAGTCAGTGCCGCGCTGGATGCCAAGTTCGGCGCCGTGCCCATATCGAACGGAGACCCGTGGGGGTCAAGTGTCCTGCATGTCGCGGGCCTCGGCCTCCCCTGGGTGCAGATCTGGACCATCATCACCGCGGTCTTGCTGCTGGCTGCGTTCTGGCTGTTCAACCGTCGCTCGAAATACGGGCTCGCGATGCGCGCGACGGCATCTGACCCGGAGGCCGCCTTGTCTGTCGGCATCTCGCTGCGCCGGGTGCACGCCATCGCCTGGGGGCTGGCCGGACTGGTTGCCTGTGTGGGCGGGGTCTTCCTCGGCGGCTACCCGAACTCGGTCAGCCCGCAGATCAGCGACGTAGCGCTGCTCGCCTTCCCGGCGATCATCCTGGGCGGCATTGACTCGACGACCGGCGCGGTGACCGGCGGCTTCATCATCGGTGTCGTTCAGGAGCTGACCGCCGGCTACCAGCCGGAGTATGCGACCTGGCTGGGCCAGAACTTCTATCTGGTCGCGCCCTACGTCGTGATGATCATCGTCCTGCTCGTCCGTCCCTATGGCCTGTTCGGATCTCGTCCAGCGGAGCGACTATGAGCCGGGTCCTGACAGCCGTCACAACCTCGCCAGCCCGTGCGGCCAGCATCGCCGCTGTCGTCGTCGGCGTCCTGCTGCCATTCTGGGTCGGCGCATACTGGCTCTCCGCGCTGGTCTGGGTGCTGATCTTCGCGCTCGGCGCGCTCGGCCTCGACGTCCTGACCGGCCGCACCGGCCAGATCTCGCTCGGGCACGCCTTCTTCCTGTCGGTTGGCGCCTACACCGGAGCGGTGCTCGGCCTCACCCTGCACCTGTCAGCCCTGCTGTGGATTCCGGCCGGCGGGGCCGTGGCCGCAGTCGTCGGCGCGCTGGTCGCGCCGACTGCGCTGCGGCTCAAAGGCATGTATCTCGCGATCGTGTCGATCGGGCTGGTCTACCTCGGTCAGTACATCTTTACTAACGTCTCGTACTTCTCTGGCGGGCCAGGCGGCAGGTCCATGCCCATCCCGGCATTCGGTTCGCTGAACTTTGCTAACGGACTTTCGATCGGGCCGATCTTCATCAACGACGACGGTCTGTACTACTACCTGGCGTTCATCCTGCTCGGGCTCGGGATGTTGTTCGTTCGCAACGTCAGCCGGACCCACCTGGGCCGGAGCATGACCGCCGTGCGCGACGGCGAGCTTGCCGGGGCGGTCCTCGGAGTGAATGTAGCCAGAACGAAGATCACCGCGTTCGTCGTGTCGTCGTTTATTGCCGGGATCGCCGGCGCCATGTACGGCTCCTACCTCAACTTCGCCACGCCCGGCCAGTTCGACCTGGGCCTGTCCGTCCAGTTCGTCGCCATGATCATTGTCGGTGGAATGGGCTCGCTCTGGGGGCCTGTGCTGGGCGGGCTGTTTGTCTGGGGTTTGCAGTCCGAGCTCGACAGCCTGGCCAGTTCGCTGCCGTTCCTGCAAGGCGGTGCGCATACCTCCGGCATTCCGGTCGGGGATGCCGCGGCCATCGTCTACGGCCTGCTGCTGATCGTCTTCCTGCTCCTCGAGCCAAGGGGAGTGGTTGGCCTCGGCCACCGGGCAGCCCTGCTTGCCCGCCGCCGGCACGTGCTCTCCCGCGGGCCGGCCGTCATCAGTTCGGTAACCGATTCAGACACTCAGACACACCAGAAAGTTAGGTGACCCGATGGCGAAGACCGTCATCAAGTCCGCTGCGCTGACCTGCCTTGCTGGCTTGGTGCTCGCAGCCTGCTCTACCGGTGGCAGTTCCGGCACCGGTTCCTCATCGTCGACAGGTTCGGTCAAGGCAGGACCTGGCGTGAACATCAAGACCAAGACGGTCACGCTCGGAGTGCTGACGCCTCTCTCGGGTCCCGCTGCATTGATCGGCAAGCCGCTGACTGCTGGGCAGCAGGCTTACTTCAGCTATCTCAACGCGCACGGCGGGATCAGCGGCTGGAAGGTCAACCTTGACATCAAAGATGACCAGTACAACCCGCAGCTGCACGTTCAGGACTACAACCAGATCGTCAGTAACGTGGCGTTCATCGCCCAGTCGCTCGGCAGCCCGACCACTCAGGCCATCGAAACGCAGGCGCAGCAGAGCAGCGTTATCCTGGGCACCGCGGCGCAGTCATCAGCTTTCGTCAACCAGCCGGTCAACGCGGTTATCGGCACTCCGTACGCTATCGACGTCGCTAACGCGCTCTACTACCTGACGCACACCCTGGGCAAGAAGAATCCCAAAGTGGGCATCGTCTACCAGAACGATGCCTACGGCGCGGACGGGATGAAGGGGTATCTGGCGGCCAAGGCCGCGTACCACTTCGATGACGTTGCTCATGCCTCGTATGCGGTCACTGACACGTCATTCACCTCCCAGGCGCTCGCGATGAAGAACGCAGGCGCCCGGTATGTCGTGGTCACCGCCATTCCGACCGCTGCGGCGACGCTCATCGGCACCGCGGCGGCGATCGGCTACCACCCGCAGTGGATCCTGCAGGGACCAGCCTGGTCGGAATACCTGATGACCTCGACCGGAGCTGCCGGAGGCAAGCCGACGGCGGTCGAGAAGGCAATGACCGGTGCGTGGGTGCTCGGATTCGCCGCGGCCTGGGGTGACACCAGTGTTCCGGGCATGTCCCAGTTCCTCGCCATCCAGAAGCAATACGACCCCACGCAGGTGCCCGACGGTTACTACATGTACGGGTACTGCATGGCGGAGATGGAAGCCAAGCTGCTGGCGAAGGCCATTGCCAGCAAGAACCTGACGCGGGCCGGCCTGCTCAGCGCTAAGGAGCATCTCGGGACTGTGAGCTTCGGCGGCCTGATACCGACGGCGACCTATACTCCGGCCAATGGTCCCGCAGATCGCGAGACCGACATCGGCGAAGTCGACCTGACTTCTCCCGGCTTCGTGAAGATCGTCCAGCCGTACTTCGAGAGCCCGGCCGCGAGTTCGATGACCTTCGCTCACTGACAGCCCTCGCTGCCGTCCGGTGCTCCGGCGCTTCCGCCGGAGCACCGGACGGGCACGTGGCAAGGCCGTGCAGGTGGGATGGCGCGGCCAGCGGGCTCGCGGGGGCGTGCGCTAGGCCGCGTCTCTTGCAGCGACGAGATGCGTGACGATAACAGCGGCAGATTGAGGTGCCATCAGGATGGTGTAGTGATTGGTGTCCGGGATCGTAAGGATCTGCAGCGCGGGCGCGGCTTCCTGCCACTGTGCCGCCAGGTCCTCGGGGATAAGGCCCGGCGGCTGCCCGAACATGCCGGCCGGGGCGCGAAGCAGCGGGGTCGGGTGCTCAAGCCCTCGCAGCGCGGCACCGATCCGGTCGCCGGCGGTCAGGAGCTCGCGACTATCGACGCTGACCGCCTCGGCGTTAACATGGGAGCGCAGCGCACCGGGCTCGCCGGTCAGGTCGTAGCGCACGTAGTCTTCCAGGTCGCTGTTCCAGGCCGTCAGCGCGGGATGAGCGCGCCAGAACTCCACGTAAGCCTCCGGCGTCGGGTATGTCTGGCTCAGGCGGGCAAGAGCGGGCCCGAGAGTAGCCGCCATCAGGTCGTCGGGATCGATCCCAGGGGGGACGGGGAGAGGGATCCCGCCGTCGATCAGCACCAGCCGGCCGAAGTCGCCGGGGTAGGAATCCGCAGCCAGCAACGCGATATAAGCGCCGAGCGAGTGACCAGTGATGACCGGCCGGTTCAGGCCGAGCGCCTGGCTGACGTGCCGGAGATCGGCGGCATGCGCATCGAAGCCGAACGGCGCCGGCAGGCCGGCGCTGTGCCCTCGACCACGAACGTCGACGGCATGCAGCGTCCAGTCGCCGGGCAGCGCCCGCGCGACAGGCTGCCAGCACGCTGCGTTGGCCGTTACGCCGTGCACGGCGAGTACATGATGATCACCCGAACCGTAGGAGCGCACGCGGAGCGTGCCGCCGGCGACAGCAACATCGCGGGTTGTCACGTGAGTGCTCAAGGTCAGCCCTTCTCGGTGTCAGTTGCGAGGCCGTGAACTGCGCCGGCCATCCGGAGCGCGAAAAGCGCGTAAGCATCGGCTACCTGGTCGGGGGTCACGGGGCCGCCCGGCGCGAACCAGTGGGCGACCTGCATCCCGAGCCCGCCGATCGCGATCGCCGTGAGGTCCGCGTCGATCAGCTCGAACTCGCCCGAGGCTCCGCCGGCCCTCAGGATGTCGGCAAGCATGCCGCGGCAGCCCGCACGTAGCTGCAGCGCGGGGGCTGCGGCCTCACCCGTCAGCGCATGGAGCTCGGTGTTAGCGACCACCGCGAGCAGCGGGTAATCGCAGTGGATGAGCGCGTGCTCGCGGACTAGCGCCGCCAGGCGGGCAGTCGGGCTTGGTGGCGCCGAGGCCAGCGCGGCACGCAGCCTGTGGTCGAGTTCCCGGTGGCCGACGAGCATAAGCTCGGCGAGGATCCGCTCCTTGGAGGGGTAGTGGGCGTACAGGGTCGCCGGGTTGATGCCCACCTCCGCCGCGATCTGGCGGATCGAGGAGCCATGGAAGCCGTATTCGGAGAACAGGCGAAGGGCTGCGCGCAGGATGCGCCCGCTGGTTCCCGGCGGTGTGACGCCCTCAGGCAGCGCGACGCTCACCGCCTCCAGCCTCCGCGGATGCCAGTTGGCCACGCCTATATCCGGAGCATCAGTTACCGCCACCTGAGTTTCCTTCCCGCGTCCGCATTGTTGCCCAGCGAGTCAGCCGCCTCCAAACGAACGTTTGGTTGACAGGCTATCGCAGCGAGCGGAACGCTGGCCGACAGCGCACAATAGGGGCATGTCACTCACGATCGACGAGATCCGTCGCGCTCCGAAGGTGCTGTTGCACGATCATCTTGACGGCGGGCTCCGCCCGCAGACCATCGTCGAGCTGGCCAGGCAGACCGGCTACGGGCGGCTGCCCGCGGACGATGCGGGCGGCCTCGCGAGCTGGATGGCGGCCGCCGCGCAGCGCGGCAGGCTCGAGCTGTACCTCGAGGCGTTCCAGCACACCGTCGGCGTGATGCAGACCACGGACGCGCTGACCAGGGTCGCCGCCGAGTGCGCCGAGGACCTCGCCGCCGACGGGGTCGTGTATGCCGAAGTCAGGTTCGCCCCGGAGCTCCACCTGGAACGGGGCCTGAGCCTCGATGAGGTGGTGAAGGCGGTACTGGAGGGCTTCCGCCACGGCAGCGCGGGCCGGAACATCACCGTCTACGCCCTGCTGACCGCGATGCGCACGGCGGCCAGGTCGCTGGAGATCGCCGAGCTCGCCGTGCGCCACCGGGACACCGGGGTGGTGGGCTTCGACATCGCCGGCGCGGAGGCCGGTAACCGGCCGAGCCGCCACCTGGACGCCTTCCAGTACGTGGAGCGGGAGAACTTCCACATCACGATCCACGCGGGCGAGGGCTTCGGCCTGCCGTCGATCTGGGAGGCCGTGCAGTGGTGCGGCGCCCAGCGGCTCGGTCACGGGGTGCGGATCATCGACGACATCGAGGTGCCGGACCGCGGCGAAGGCCACCCGCAGCTAGGCCGGCTGGCGAGCTATGTCAGGGACCGCAGGATCCCGCTGGAGATGTGCCCGACCTCGAACGTGCAGACCGGCGCGGCGGCATCGATCAAGGAGCATCCGATCGGCCTCCTGCGGGAGATGCTGTTCCGGGTGACGGTCAACACTGACAACCGGCTGATGAGCGGCGTCAGCCTGTCGTCGGAGTTTCACGCGCTGAGCGAGGCGTTCGGCTACAGCTGGCCGGACGTGGAGTGGCTGACGATCAACGCCATGAAGAGCGCCTTCGCGCCGTTCGACGAACGGCTGCGGATCATCAACACCGTGATCAAGCCCGGCTTCGCCCAGTTGCGGGCCGGCCACATCGCGTAGCGTCTCCGTCTGCCGGGTTTGCGCACAGGTAGCGTGTGAGCGTGGGGATCGAGTCGATAACGCAGACTGCGCCGGAGCGCTGGGCCTTCGGGCCTGGTGATCTGGTCACTTCCGACGCGGCGCTGCGCCAGGTGCTGCACGGCCTGCCGGGCGTTGACGAAGTGGGTGCGGTGCAGCGCGCTGCCGGGCTCGCCACCCGCTCGATCAAGAAGGGCGCCAAACTGCAGGCCCTGGAGATGGCCGTGGCGATGGTGGACCTGACGACGCTGGAGGGCGCCGATACGCCCGGCAAGGTGCGCGCCATGTGCGCCAAGGCTCGCCAGCCCGATCCTTCCGACCTGTCGGTCCCGCCGGTAGCGGCCGTCTGCGTGTACCCCGACCTGGTGAGCGTGGCCAAGGAGGCCGTGGCGAGCAGCGGCGTCGCGGTGGCGTCCGTGGCGACCGCGTTCCCCTCCGGCCGGGCGTCGCTGGCGGTCAAGCTCGCGGACGTCCAGGATGCGGTCAGCGCTGGCGCTGACGAGGTCGACATGGTGATCGACCGGGGCGCCTTCCTGGCCGGGCGTTACGGCCAGGTCTATGCCGAGATCCGGGCCGTGCGCGAGGCCTGCGGGCCCGCCCACCTCAAGGTGATCCTGGAAACGGCGGAGCTTGCCACGCTGGACAACGTCGCGCGCGCCTCGTGGCTGTCGATGCTGGCCGGAGCTGACTTCATCAAGACCTCGACCGGGAAGGTAACGCCGGCTGCCACCCCGCCGACTGCGCTGGTGATGCTCGCAGCGGTGCGGGACTTCGAGCAGTCCACCGGCCGCCGTGTCGGCGTGAAGGTAGCGGGCGGCATCCGGACGGCCAAGGACGCGATCCGCTACCTCGTGCTGGTCAACGAGGTAGCAGGCCCGGCCTGGCTGACGCCCGCGCTCTTCCGGATTGGCGCCTCCACGCTGCTCAACGACCTGCTCATGCAGCGCAGCAAGCAGCTCACCGGCCAGTACGCGGGCCCTGACTACTTCACGCTCGACTAAACCCTGGCCGTGGTGAGGAATCTGATGAAGCGCCGGGTCGAGGCCAGATTCGGCTCAGGGGCCAGGAAGTACCGGCTGGCCGCCGAGGCGGGGAATGCGGTCGGCGCACGGGATCAGCTGGCAGCGCTGCTGCAGATAAGGGAGGATCTCCTCGGCGCAGAGCATCCGGCCACTCTGGAGACCCGGCACAACCTTGCTTACTGGACCGGGAAGGCTGGGGATGCGGCGGCGGCCCGCGACCAGTTCGCGGCGCTGCTGCCGGTGCGAGAGCGGGTGTCTGGCGCGGAGCACCCGGATGCCCTGACTGCGCGGCACAACCTGGCCCGGTGGACCGGTGAGGCCGGGGACGCGGCCGGGGCGCTTCAGCAATACACGGCGCTGCTGCCGGTGCGGGAGCGGGTAAATGGCTCCGAGCACCCCGGCACGCTAACGACCCGGCACAACCTTGCTTACTGGACCGGGAAGGCTGGCGATGCGGCGGCGGCCCGCGACCAGTTCGCGGCGCTAGTGCCGGTGCGGGAGCGGGTGTCAGGCGCGGTGCACCCGGACACCCTTATCGCGCGCAGCAACTTCGCTTACTGGACCGGGAAGGCGGGGGATGCGGGCGAGGCCCTTGATCAGCTGGCTGCGCTGCTTCCGCTGCGCGAGCGGGTGTCCGGCTCCGAGCACCCGGACACGCTGACGATCCGGCACAACATCGCGGCGTTTACCGGACAGGACGGGAACGCTGGGAGCGCACGGGATCAGCTGACTGTGCTGCTGCCAGTGCGCGAGCGGGTGTGCGGCTCCGAGCACCCGGACACGCTGACCACTCGCCACGACCTTGCCCGGTGGACCGGTGAGGCCGGGGATCCGGCCGGGGCACGGGATCAGCTTGCCGCGCTGCTGCCAGTGCGCGAGCGGGTGTCCGGCAGGGAGCACCCGGAGACCCTGACCACCTGGGCGAGCCTCACCCGGTGGACCGGTGAGGCGGCGGCCAAGGGTCAGGCGTGAGCTAGCCTCCGCATAGACCCGGCCGCACCCACCCGCGTGCCAGAATGAGGCCTTATCCGTGATTGGCGAGCGACGGGAAGTTCAGGAATGAGTGCCGGAAAGGCCAGGTCACGCACTGGCTCTGGACATGGGCACGCGACTGCGGACTCCGGTGCCACGCAGGTTGAGCGGGCCGCGAGTCTGGACACTGCGCTCGGCGGGCCAGGCTGGCAGTACGCGCCGGCGCCGGAATCGCGCGACATCGTGTCGATCGAGCCCGAGTACGGCCTGTTCGTCGCGGGCCGGTTCAGGCCGGCCGCCGACGGCGAGACGTTCGCCACGCTCAACCCGGCAACCGAGGAGCCGCTGGCCAGGGTTGCAGCGGCGGGGCGGGCCGACGTGGACGCGGCCGTCGATGCCGCGCGCTCGGCGTATGAGCAGGTCTGGGGCCCGATGCCGGGCAGCGAGCGGGCCAAGTACCTGTACCGGATCGCGCGCCAGCTGCAAGAGCGCTCACGCGAGTTCGCGGTGCTGGAGAGCCTGGACAACGGCAAGCCGATCAAGGAGTCACGGGACGTCGATATCCCGCTGGCCGCCGCGCACTTCTTCTACTACGCGGGCTGGGCGGACAAGCTGGAGCACGCCGGCTTCGGCGGAGACCCCCGGCCACTCGGGGTTGCCGGGCAGGTGATCCCGTGGAACTTCCCGCTGCTGATGGCCGCGTGGAAGCTAGCGCCAGCACTCGCGGCTGGCAACACGTGCGTGCTCAAGCCTGCGGAGACGACGCCGCTGACGGCGCTGCTGCTTGCCCAGGTGTGCGAGGAAGCTGGCCTGCCGCCCGGCGTGGTGAACGTGCTGACGGGAGCCGGCGACACCGGCGCGGCGCTCGTCTCTCATCCCGGCGTGGACAAAGTGGCCTTCACCGGCTCCACCGAAGTCGGCAAGGAGATTGCCCGCGCGGTCGCCGGCACCGGCAAGAAGCTCACCCTGGAGCTAGGCGGCAAGGCCGCGAACATCGTGTTCGACGATGCCCCGATCGAGCAGGCAGTCGAGGGCATCGTCAACGGGATCTTCTTCAATCAGGGTCACGTGTGCTGCGCCGGATCGCGGCTGCTGGTGCAGGAGTCGGTTGCCGATACCGTCGTCGAGCGGCTGCAGCGGCGGCTGAGCACGCTCCGGCTGGGAGACCCGCTGGACAAGAACACCGACATCGGCGCGATCAACTCGCGCCAGCAGCTCGACAAGATCAGTGAGCTCACGAAGGCTGGCGAGGCCGAGGGTGCGCAGCGCTGGTCGCCACCGTGCCGGCTGCCCGACAAGGGCTACTGGTTCCCGCCGACGGTGTTCACCGGCGTGAGCCAGTCACACCGCATCGCCAGGGAGGAGATCTTCGGACCGGTGCTGTCCGTGCTCACGTTCCGCACGCCCGACGAGGCAGTGGCCAAGGCCAACAACACGCCCTACGGGCTGTCAGCCGGCATCTGGACCGACAAGGGCAGCCGGATCCTGTGGCTAGCGCAGAAGCTCCGCGCCGGGGTCGTCTGGGCCAATACCTACAACCGGTTCGATCCGGCCAGCCCGTTCGGCGGTTATCAAGAGTCCGGATACGGGCGCGAGGGCGGCCGTCACGGATTGGCGGCGTACCTCCATGCCTGATGCCAAGGCGACCAAGCCGCAGGTCCCGGCGCGGCTCGGCGTCCGCAAGACCTACAAGTTGTTCATCGGCGGGGCCTTCCCGCGGTCAGAGTCCGGCCGGTCCTATCCCGTGCACGGCAAGGACGGAGCGCTGCTGACATATGCGGCGCAGGCCTCGCGCAAGGACGCGCGCGATGCCGTCGTCGCGGCCCGCAAGGCGTTCGCCGCCTGGTCCGGGGCGACTGCTTACAACCGCGGCCAGATCCTGTACCGCGTGGCCGAGATGCTGGAAGGCCGGGCGGCACAGTTCGCCGCTGAGGTCGCTGCAGCCGACGGCGGCCGTAAGGCGCACGCCGAGGCTGAGGTGGCCGCCGCCATCGACCGCTGGGTCTGGTACGCGGGCTGGAGCGACAAGGTCGCCCAGGTGGCCGGTGCCGCCAACCCGGTTGCCGGGCCGTACTTCAACTTCAGCGTGCCCGAGCCGACCGGCGTGGTCGCGGTCATCGCGCCCGCCGGATCCAGCCTGCTCGGGCTGGTGAGTGTCATCGCGCCAGCGATCGTCACCGGCAACACCGTGGTGGTGATGGCGAGCGAGAGCCGTCCGCTGCCGGCGATCTCGCTGGCCGAGGTGCTCGCGACGTCTGACCTGCCGGCCGGCGTGGTCAACGTGCTGACGGGCCTGACGGCGGAGGTCGCTCCGGTCCTGGCCGGGCACATGGATG
>Ga0335073_10002534_pt1 | contig 25034 bp, 21 predicted proteins | sample Lox_Sample_22_FD_207093 | JGI IMG/M metagenome (GOLD analysis project Ga0335073, IMG submission 207093) | Soil microbial communities from Loxahatchee National Wildlife Refuge, Florida, United States - Lox_Sample_2.2 | ecosystem: Environmental > Terrestrial > Soil > Wetlands | place: USA... | reverse complement strand
CCGTTGCCCGCCAGATTTTGTGTGAGAAATCTACCGTTGTGAAATTTTGGCGGGAACCTAACCCACTAACATTTGTGTGGGAAATCTCAGAAATACGCCGTATTTCTGAGGCGATTAGTGGTTAGGCTTGGCGCGGGAAGTTTATTGAATAGCGGGAAACGCGAAGATCTATTATCGTTTGCTCTGTGGGATAGCAGCCAATGGGAGTTTGATTTAAGGCGTGTCTCAGTGAATGTATAGCCTGACTAACTATATGATATGCCATGGGCCTTAATCCAGGTATACCGCTAGATGCACTGATTGATCAGTGATTGGCCACTATTGGTGGGGTGCTTATGGTAGGCATCATTCGTCCCGCTTTTGCGGCTATTCGTTACGCAAACCACATTCCCGATTTTCCCAACCCAAAAATGACCTAGCCGGTCAGGAATGTTCTGAGAAGGAACGTGAGTCTCATGTGTGGCTACACACTGTTCTATTTCGTTTTTTTTGTGGTGCAATCAAGTCCGATATTAACACGTCCGAACTATCAGATCGGACAGAACAAAATCTACAAAGATCTCTGAGTTGAAAAGCTGACCAACATTCCTGCGGTATTCAACGGATTGGTTGGCTTTCGTGTGGCAGACAGCGCCTTAGGCTCTCTAAGTCCTGGAGCGGCGGCGTCCATCGTGATGATGCTTTTGCAGAAATCCAGAGGCCATAATATTGGTGTTGGTATCCAGATCTGGATGATTGAGAATCGGGAAATCTGCGAGCAAGTCATTAGATGGGTGGTCTCGGGATTTAGTATATCATCACTGTTTGTAGTTTCGGTCATTGATGACATCCATAGGGCTAATCTTAAGTTCTTGATCTCTTGATTCAACCGCAGCATCAACAGCCTTTTACACAACCTTCCCAGCCTCCATATTCTCAGTACAACGGCGGACAATCTCCACAAGCATCACCTCCACGGTATTCCTCTTCCAGGTATTAGATTTGTGATCCTTTATTGTATTGTTGGCATTAACTAACTAACTAACAAAAATGGTGATAGGATTAGGGATAAGAGTTAAGGGTGTTTATAACTTTTTGCATTGGTTTGATGAACATCTTTTTGTTTTGCTTGCGTTGGCTGCTGATAAAATTTCCTATCTATCCTATGTGCGGGAAGGCATTTGACCACTGCACCGTATCATAGGCCCCTATAGAAAGGGCACGTATACTAATAAATGCTTCCACAATCAAGAATATCTGTGCAGTCACGTATAACCACAAAAGGAAAGCGGACAGAATGTCACATATTTTGTTTGCAGTACCCTCAATCAAGCTTCTGGCCGTGAACCCAAACCAAAAACACACAAAAATGATTGTGCAAGCTGACGCTCGCCACAAATTCTCTTCCACAACGCTGGGGAATTCTGCATTCCATGCAAGTGCGTGAATTCCTCCATAAACCAAGCTTATAGCCATCAAGGAGTATATCTCCAAACGGTTCCAGCTCTGAGCCGGCCGGAAGTATACTTCGTTGGCAAAATCAGGACTATCTCTGTCGAAAGCGCCACTTGCTCTTAGAAGTTCGCTGCAGGTGGTGCATTCTGTGATATCGATGATGACTTGTTCCGAGGCGTCTTGTGGCTTATACCACCAAATGCCATACAGCGTAATAGCGCAAATGACGTGAGCGATCGTGTTCAGTTCGAGCAGGGTTATTGGTAGACCGAAAATCTTCCTCGCGATGACTTGCATGAAAAACCAGAATACTTGCAAACAAACAATACCCTTAGCAAGTTGGCCTGATTTGCTTCTTTGTCGGATTGTTTTACTGGAGACATCGGGCAACAAACCTAGCTGAGCCAATTTTTCAGCTCCGCTGCTCGTGACGGACTTTGCGATTCCTTCCGTTTCTTTGGAACATAGCGCAAATCCCCCCATAACCGCAAAAAATCCGTGTTCTACTGTCCATTTTTCCTTTATCTCGTGCGATGAAGTCGTGGGACAGGAGGGATGGTGCGTATTGGTCAAAGCCCCTTGTCTGAGTTTAGCAGCATCTTCGCTATTTTGTAGTTTTGCAATCTTTCGCGCATCCATCAATTGAGAGAGAGCCGCGGAGAGGATGTATTCTGGAAATATTGTGGCATGTACAGCGCATCCTAGCCTCCGCAAGCCGATACGCCATTCACGCAGAGAAGGTGATGGAACGTTCAGGTGTAATGCCGTCCAGACGCATGGCCAGAGAGTGAAGAGACAAGAAGTGATAAGATCGATTGTTCCCCTGCCAGACGGGGTGGGCACGAAAGCCGGCGCCGAGGGACCAGTTGAAGCATACGCCGAAGAGGTACGATAGGAAACTATGACAAGTAGGAGGACGACAGAAGACATGATGTTTTGCTGCTCAAAGTTGGGTGCGTGTTCAATGATATTTATGTTGCACAATCAGGGGCTGAAACGATCAGGAGGTGAAAGGAAGCACAGCCCCTGAATCGCCATCGGAGAATTGAGAATTGTTCCAGTCAAGCGCTAAATTTTGCCCCTTAAGATTCTGATTCAGACGGACCCTGCGGCACACATTCTCAGTCTTAACTATGTATTTACTGTAAGCTTATTTTTCCGACGCCTCGATTTGACGGAAGCCTGATGCTGGTGTCATCTCCATCCAACCGATTACAATGCTACGTGATCGTCACTTTCTTGCTTTGTTACTCAATGGACTCAAAATCGACACAATGCAGCGAATAATTACAACTAAGGTGATTTTAGTAGAACTAATTCAGATCTGTGTCCCATTTCAATTTCAAGTCAAACGGACAGGATTTAGCCGAGATGTTCATACTGATGAATGGATCGATAACTGCCATTTCGGAAGTTGTGGAGTTGCTAGGCTTTGCCTTACGAATAGTTCGTGTTAACGAGTTGAATGCTCACGGAATATACTGGCGAGGAAATGCTATTCCAGTCAAAACCTAACCCCCGCTCCAGATCATCGGGAGGTGACCACGCGGTCAACCCCGCAGTTGAATTTGCGGTGCGATGATACCGAAGCAATCAGGAATTCGAAGACGACGGAGAATTCGTAAAACTCATACTTGTGCAGAGTGCAAATAGGACTTCAAAAGAGCAGAACATCTTGCTCGACACGAGCGTTCACGTAATTGAACTTTGACATGGATTGCTCTAACTTAAAGACAGCAAAGAGAAGCCCTTTTCATGTCCCTACTGCCAGAAAGCTTTTGCGCGAAACGACCTTATCAATCGACATGTTCGAAAAGTCCACCCTGATGAACCTCCAATTGAACGACCAAGGAATAGCAAGAGAAGTCCCACAAATGGCGCCAGTGTTTCTGTTCTTTCGGAGGAGTTTCCTATAATGTTTGCTCAGGATGCTCCTCCTCAAGAAGGCCCAGTGACAGTCGACAATGGCGAAAGACTATCACCAGAAGTTGAGCATTTAGGGGAATGTCATAGTGTGGACGTGTTCCTCGCAGCACCTTTGGCGAGCAGTGCCGGCACTGAAATGCCACTTGAACGAACGTGGTTTACTTTGAATTGGTTCAGCGACTTCTTCAAGGATTTAACCGAAGAAACGTCGACCGTAAACCTTCATGAACAAACAATTGAAGCCTTGGATTCTCATCCTTCTGCCCGTAATATGCGAATTCAAGTTTCCGAGGAAGATATATCATGTTTTCATAATCGCATTGCTCAGTTAGAGCATCAATTATTACCGGCGGACTTTACGCTCCCATCAAAAAACAAGGTCAATCGATATTTGACGGCGTTCTTTGGATATTTTATTCCTCATGCCCCGATCATTCATCCTCAGTGCTTTGAATTCCAGACGTTTTCAGGTACATCTGATCTCGGCCAATCTAAACGTAGTTCCCGCGTTGTTATCCATTCTATCTATTGGAGCGCTCTATGCGAATGAACGAGAAACCGGCGACCGATTACATGAATACTCTCGAAATCTTCTGGGAAACGTAACCTATATCTTACTCCTCGCTAATGTCTGTTTGAAAAAAGAATTAAACCAAAGTTACTTGAAGGTCTTGTTGCAGAATTACTGGGTCGAGTATTGAATTTCCATTATGGTTTGTTCAGTGGAAACGAAACCCTCGTCAATTTTGCTGTACTTTCGTTTCCCACACTTGAACTCGTATTCCCTCCCGCAAATCATCTAAGCTCAGATTGTAAGTGAAGGTCTCTTATTATCAGTGCAATCCGGAACCTGGGAAACTTGGGTTCAAATAGAATCATTCGAAAGGCACGCCTTATCATTTTAATGCTAAAGACAGAATGTGGTTTTGGATGATGTTACAAACATCGGTATATCTAATGTTCTCAGACAACTCGCTTTGTATAATGAACCTACAGGAGATGAAATGCGATTTACCGTGTTCGAATGAATTGTGGGAAGCCCCTAAAAGCGAATGGTCCATGCTACCCCCAGCGAAACCGATCTGGTTTCCATCAGCTCTCGAAACATTACTTGAAGGGAATCCAATTCTCAATGAAAACTTGAGTGAATTTGGAGTAGTTTGTCTACTCGGCGCGATTCTCTCACAAATCGCCACGTACGAGCGATTGAATTGGTATAAACCTCCTTGTGCAGATCAGATATGGACATCATCTATCCTCGATACTCTTCGTGCATGGGAGGTCACTTGGAAGAAACATCCCCATGCAAATCCTAATCCATTCGATAATATCCACGGTCCCCTAATGGCGGATGCAGTTCCCCTTTTGAATACTGCATATTTCCATATCTATGCTCCACGAACATTGCGGCGGATTAAAGAATATTTGGAGTCTTCTTCATATCGAGAAATGACGTGCGAAGAGTTTAATTCAATGTTAATCCCTCAATCGGAAATTGAGAGGGACATGTTATTTCGAGCTGCCACGCATGCAACTCATTCTTTACACATTCGAGCTAGGCTAGGATACAATCTAGTCGCTCGAGCTTCGTGTCTGGACACTGGATTTCATTATGGTTATACCGGTTTCGAATCAGGTACGAATTTCTCAAGACGATGTTGATTGTAGCAATGATCCTGTCTACGTGGAATTGGGTCGTTCGACATACGATATTGAGACCTGACGAGAAGATGTTACAGGATTTGATTGTTGAGATTTTGAAGGAGATGGAGCAGCAGATGTGTGTTAAGAATATTCCAACTGTCGCGCCGCTTATAACTTTGATGTCCATGTTGGAGGTAGGTTGGGTGTGGGGGTATTGTATTCGCCTCTGTCATTGCGAGCTTACTTTCCAGATCATCAGTTATGTCGTTATCTTCGAAATCACGCAGAGAACCACAAGAAGTTTGCATAACCTCCTAATCTGGATCAACATTTGAATGACGGATATTCGTCCAGTACAGCGGCAGTATTTGTTCGATCAAAGCAATCTTTCCGTGACAAGATGGGACAAGGGTCAACAATTGGAATTGATTCATTTACTACTTATTTACTTCAATTCCATTTCGCCCTATCCTTGAAACGTAGATACATCTCTTTTTGCAAGGCAAACCACATACTCTGAATGACATATGGCCTCTCCTTGTTGACAAACTCAAAGTCAAAGTGACGAATTAGCTGCGCAATGTACCATCGGCGTCACGTAAAGTGGGCCATCACGTGATTTTACATATAAAATAGCGTTTTTGAGGTAACTCAATCTTCACCATCTATGAATCAATGTCTTCACCCTTCTAGGTATTATATCTATGCAGTTTTCTCTTAAAGATATCTGAGTTTCAAGGCTATCTGCTTTTGCAGCATTGAATGGTAAATGTTTAAAGATTTCAAGTTCAAAAATCACGTACATTTACATATATTAATGTAAATTTACGGGAAATTAGACCTTACAAATAATGCCACTCATTAACTATTAAGCTCCAACCTTTTTAGACTCCTAAATATTTGAGATTTTGACCTATTCTAGATGTACATAAAGTTACAAATGTGAATTATGTCTGGTGGTTGAGATACAAGGCTTTAAAATTTGGCATTTAAGCTGTAAAATCATGTGGTGGCCCACTTTATATGACGCCGATAGTATTTATTCATCTCAACAAAGGCAATATTTTTACCAATGCACGTTCGACTTCCATAACCAAACTCGAGATCAGTTTTTCATCTAAAAAGGGGACATACAGTAGCCAATAGTGAGTCCATATGTCTCGCTCGAGCTTCATCTTCCAACCATCGCTCAGGACGAAAAATATTAGCATCTTCCCCGAAGATAGGTTTAGACCGATTCATTGACATTGCACTGATCCCTGCTGCGGTACCCGGTGGAATGCGATGACCTGCAATAATGATACCCTCAGGCGGAACGTAACGAGGAATCTGATAGACGATGCGGGGATACATTCTTCCACTTTCTTTGACAATGGCTTGGAGATAGGGCAATGAGAGACATTGCTGATATGAGATTTCCCCTTCTTGGATATTCTTCTCGTAAAACTCGTCCACTTCATTTTGAAGGGTTTTATATGTCGATGGGTTCTCAAGGAGGTAAATGATGATGGCACGTATCCCAATGGAAACAGTGTCAGCACCTGCACCAAGGACGTTCCCTGCTTCTGGCAAAACGTGCTCAAAAGTATTGGAATTTCCATCTCGATCCTTTGCCTCAATGAAATGCTGCAACATATCCTTCTCGGCAGGTTTCTCTTGTGAATAGAATCGAACAGAAACAGATTTGGTGAGCCACTCGCGGAAAACGACTCCACCTTTTAGTGACCCGCTAGCCAATTTGTTGATGAGATATTGAGAGATAGGATTGAACATCCATATGCTCTGAAAGGGGATATGTCCTAGATTTGTTGCCCAATAGAATAATCCTAACACCGATTCCATGACCATATTGACATCATGTCCGACTTGTACCATCCCCAATGACTTTCCTAAAGCGAGTTCTGAGACAATATCGTACGCAAAGTACGTCGCCCAATGATCCATATCGATAGATTCGCCAGTAGTAGAGAATTGTCTGAACTGAACCCAATTTTCATCGAGGATCGCTTGTATTTTTCGTTCATAACCGAGGACAGAGGACATGGAATATGCATTGGCAGCAAGTCGACGCATTTGAGCGTGCTTTTCGATATTTTGCTCTGAAAAGATACCGTGACCAGCAGGTGGAATCCACCATGTGTCGTACCATCTCGTCTGGACATTAGTATAGAATGAAGCCGATTTACCTTGATGCATGGCTTTACATGTCCGTACAATCTTTTCAAGGCATCGCCGTCAACGAAAGAAATTTCAGTGGGGTTTATTCTGACGACTGGACCGTATTTCTCATAGACTTTAACGATATCCGAGCGCCAATTCCCCCTGAAATAACTAATATTCTGCCATAGATACGAAAACTTTGCGAGGAAGGGACCAGGGATTCCGGCGAGAGGATGGAAGAAAATGCGGTAGGAAACGACTGCTGCGACGACAAACAGACTGACTAGGGAGACCTCCCACAAAGAGACGTCTCTAAAAGTAGTTGGCAACCAGGATTGCGATGCAATGATTGTTGAACGTGTCATTGTTGAGGGGCATGCGGAAGTCGGCCGATCTCAGTGGTTTTATTCTGAGCCTTAAATTGCCCCGTTGAGTCGCCAAGTGCCCCGTTATCATACCCCACCTTGATCTACCTACCCCACCCTCCAACATGTGGAGACCCAATAGAAATTTGGAAAGCGTCAGTTCATTTTCGCATTTCACTTTCGACTTTAAGCATCACAAAAATTAAAATGTGGGACGCCCCGCACAGCACCGTTGCGCGACGCTCTCCGTCTGGACCAAGTCAATAAGCTTTGAACTCTAAGCACAGAGAGATCTATCCAACGTAATCAATCGTCTCCTTTTGCGGAAAATGGATAGCGCCTCGGTTCAGCGTCTTACACTTACCGTATGCCATGGCAAGTAGAGAATCCTAATCTGCCTAATCTGCCTAATCCAGGCTTGTCAGATCCCTCCTTCTTCTTTTCCGGGTCTGGGGTTTTGTCGCAAAGTTGTAATATTATTGAGGCACCATTTGTTTTCTCCATTGCGTCTGTGAGGGGAGGGCCTTTGACTATTGCCTTGAGTTGGCAGGAAGATGTGATCGAAACGGAAATGGCTGAGAAGGTTCGGAATGCTTTGAGTGCTGAGATGGAGCGTATTATTAGTACGACTGGAGTCAAGGATAAAACATTTTATGAAAGTTACGCAGAATGAACTTTATATCTGTTCCCCTTGCATGCTTACTACGAGTGCCTCCTTGCCTGAAGGTGCGTCGGTTGCTACTGCCAGAACCTCCATCCATTTTCCGTGAACTCGAACTTTCAAGACTTCCGGTTAATGGTTCATGTCCTCATCAAAAGCCAAATTCACTTCACGCACCAAGTTGTTGTTTGTGATGGTAATGAGTGTGATTTCTATTTAGAACGTAAATTTAGGCTCATATGCGCGGCGGCCTATCTAACGCTGCAATATAGTATATTCCACTGTGAATCCAACCATCATCGATATATCTTCTTGATGGTCTTGATGAGCAGACCACACATATCTACACCATCTTCATCCCACCAACCTCCCTGGACTCCCCCTCTCCTTCCCAATGTATCTTTAGATCCGCCTCCCGAAACCTGTAAAACCTTGACCAGATGTGGAAAACGAGAATTGCCGCCATTCCGGTTAATGGAAACAGGAGCGCTAATAAGAGCCAGATATCTGCTCCGAGGTGGTAATTGCCAACATCAAACTCTCTTTTTTGACTTCCAGTCCACCCACTCGGACTCGCTCCTTTCGAACTTGGTTGTCCCATTTAGTGAGTTCACACCCTTCGTTTTCGGAATGTACAAATCGACTTCTTGCTGGCACCACAACGGTCGCTGTTGTGTACTCTCCCTTTTTTGTGAGAAACGGCTGCTTTGAACTTCTTTACCTTGCAATTTGAGACACGGGAATTTCAAGATCTTGCAACTACAATGCTTCCGAGAAGCTATAGCGATATTCTTGGAATATCGCTGGAGTGCTTGATTAAATCCGACCTGGTAAAGGAGAACACTCGGGTGCCAGCTTTTAAGGGAAGCACAGCCTCCGGCAGCAATGACGAAAGTGTCTGCGGTCCGCAATCTAAATGACGTTGCCCACGTCCATATGTAATTTCCCTACAGTTTGGAATTCCGAGAACATCATCGGGTGTGGGATGCGAAATCGACTCGAAATAACCTCGGCTTGGGGTACATGTCAGTGTTCGCCAGAAAGCGGGCCCGATTATTGTGACAAAATAGGATGATTGATACAAGATGCACAACACGTAAATGCAGTTTGAACTTTGAGGTCATGCATCCCAGGGGCTCAGTGCTTGCGGCTTGGCATGTGATACAAAGCACCATGCAGTAGATAAATGGAAACAGGACACAATAGTTTCAAGAGCAATCGCAATCGACAGTAGACACATTGACCTCGAGCTTAAATAGTTCGGTGCGACGGATCTCTCTAATTACGAAATGTGAAAGTTGAAGATGTCCCTTTTGTCCCGTTGGCGCACAAGTATATTACTCAGTTGAATGAAACAAGGAAATACTTTTACATCTGATCCTCCCACGCGCATGCCCACTGTATTCGGTCGCATATTAGTGAACCAAAACTAATTTCAATCAATTGGCACGTGGGAGAAAAAATTGTCAATTGCAGGCCCTTAGCAAGGAACGTGGTCTGTCCACGTCATCATCAATCCCCACCTGCGAAGTTACTCAGGCTAGTGAAGTGTCCGACTGATTCAAGTTTTATTAATACTAAACATTCAAGATCTCAAACAACTTCGAAGCCATCCCGTTCAAGCTCTGAATGGTGTCGGGTTTTGCCGAATTGGGGGCATTGAAAAGTCCGCTTTGAGGTAAATTTCGAAGACTATAGGGAATCCAAGCATGGATACAGAATGATATGTAGATAAAGAGAAGTAGAGGTGAACAAAGTCGTACAGAGACAGGTAAGGTATGAGGATACAGAGTGGAATAGATATATCGATGTGCGACTCTGGTGAGGAGGTATATAACTGATTGAGGATAAAAGAGCATTTAAGCAAGAACTTCAATTTAATGACATCGTTTCTTGGTCAGGACGTTCTGATAACATAGTCTTTGGGGGATGATTGATTGATGACGAAAGTTAGTTGAATTGAGGATTCGAGAGGTGACTCGCGTTGGCAATGCAATGGATTTGAAGAGGATAGATTGAGTAATGTTATTAACGATGCAGAGGAAACTGCAATGCCGAAGTATTACTGCGTTGGAATGAGTGGCAGCGATTTCTCGTCGTACAACCGTATCGTCATTGCAACTCCAGGCCAACAGCGAAATAACAGGTGCAGTGGTGGATATGAGTACGAAGGTAGAATTTTGCGTGACACAGACGGGCAAGCGTGAAAAAGTTTGATTCTTGTTGGCGAAGATGAATTGGGGTTTGAAGAGTCGGTGACATTAATGATTATTCGGCGGGTATTGGATTGAGGACATTGCAATTGAGATCGCGGTAAGTATTTGAGGAAACAAAATAGACGAAGTGAACTTTGAAGTACGGCATCAACAGCAGTAGAGGTTGAGGAGCAGGTTGTGGTTTCGACAGGGATTTCGAAGGACTAGTGTTTGCTGAAAGGCTCGGCATGCATACGCTTGAAAACCAGGATACACATGAGAGTGAACTTCTTGAAAACTTGAGGACAGATTGGTCGCATATCAACCGGTATGAATAACTGTGACAATTAGTAATATGTTAAGACGAGTTACCTTGTTCGAATTGATGGCTGCAATCAAGGTTTTTGGATCAAGAAATGAGTGCTGGCAGTGATGGCGTTGAAGATTGTCACAAGTCTACAAAGACGTCAGTCTATAATAACAGCTTGTGTTGCCTTCAAAAACAAGGTAGGAATGCTCAACACGATTTTCGCTTGGTATCATAACCCCAATGTATTACGTCGGCGTCAGTCATAAGATCGAAATCTGGGAAATCGTCATCTTGGGCATTTAGTAATGTACTAAAACGGAATAATCGCATACCATTCTCGTTATCTAGCATTTCCTGCAATCATGTCAATCTTCTTGTTCCTCCTGCGAGAACGTTTTTGTCGTGCTTTTCGTTGCTGCTGCTCCAGAGTTAATTGCCGGTTTCTTTCCCGTTCCGTCTTCGCTTCGGCGCGTGCCTCTGCAGTGAACTATTTCGCATGAGCGCCCATAGTCGTAGAGCCGCCCATAGTCGTAGAGCATTTGATGTAGTGTACACAACGATAAAGTGAGTCCAAGCTGCTGTTCAAATATCGAGTTTGAGAAAAGGGTGGTGGGTGGTTCGACAGCAATCGTGTCAATTTTGCGTGGATTTAGTCAGAAAACTCATCACAAATGCATCACTAACCCTGGCATAGCGTGGTCAACCGTCAGAAAATCTCTCAATAGCCGAGTTCCTCTCAAATCAAAGGAACAAAGAACTGGCCTCTCACATAAATTTGAGTCTTTGACCTTGATCGCATTATTATAGAAGATAAGAATAGTGGGCAGGGGAAAGGTTACCCAAATCTAGACCAAACTTTTCAAGCTGAGTTCAATGAATTGCTTTTTATTTCGATTGTGTTGAAGCTGAACCAGAATTTCGTGCATTCTCTTATGGATCCGATCGCGAGGCTCGAATGCCACTTCACCGCACTGGCAGATCCTTGTTGTATTGTCGGGAGATTATCACAAGAAGACTTTGATATCATAGTCGCACATTTAGGTCGCGGTGCTGGACTACTCACAAAGCACGCAATTTCGAAAATCAGGGCTACTGACAGTGGCCCATCCTTCCACGTTAATTAATAAGTCCGATTTGACGCGTCGAATCGCGACCGAATGGTGGTCAGGGGGTAGTGACTACACAAATGGTGGTGCCGAAGTCTCCCACACAACCGGCACCACCGCCACCACAAGATTTACATATAAAATTTTGTCACAGAGTGTAATGACAGAATAGTATAGAGTAGGATTAAGATCAACACTCAATGATTGATCAGGTACGATGACAATCCAGCAATATCTTGATGAGCTTCAACGCTATCGAAACGCAAAGTAATTCATTAGAACCAGGGTTGCCAGGGTGGTTGCTAACCTTCCCCATAATCCCCCTTATCACAACCATAATAATACAACCAAAATACCATGATACCGCTTTGAGATGCAGCATATGCCCGATAAATATTAGCAAAATAAATTACAAGGGCTACATGCACTTGAACGGAATATATATACACATATGTAACTTCAAGACTGATGAACGAACGACAAGATTGAAACTGAGATAAGGCGTTCGGCCAGGGTGAGACAGAACTCCTATTCAGTTTGATTCCAATGAAGGCGCCAGGATCTCACAAATCTAATACCTGGAAGAGGAGTACTGTCGAGGTGATATTTGCGGAGATTAGATTCGCCGTTGTACTAAGAATATGCCGCCTGGGGAGGAAGTGCAAAAAACGGTTGAGGTGGGGGTCGGAGTGGGGGTGGATATGGTGGTCCATAGCCATATGGAGCGGAAGGTTGTTGGCCAGGTTGTGCAGAAGGCTGTTGATGCTGCGGTTGAGCTTCTTCGCCGTTATACTGAGAATATGGACGTCGGGGAGGTTGTGCAGAAAACTGTTGAGGTGGGGTTGGGGGTGGATTTGCTTGTCCAAAGCCATATGGAGCGGAAGGTTGTTGGCCAGGTTGTGCAGAAGGCTGTTGATACTGCGGTTGAGCTTCTCCGCTGTTATACTGAGAATATGGACGTCGGGGAGGTTGTGCAGAAAACTGTTGAGGCGGGGTTGGGGGTGGATTTGCTTGTCCAAAGCCATATGGAGAGTTGGGCTGTTGGCCAGGTTGTGGAGAAAACTGTAGATACTGTGATTGAGGAGATTGTCCGCCGTTGTACGGAGAATACGTCGGCTGGGGAGGGAGTGCAGAAAACTGTTGAGGTGGGGGTGGGAGTGGGGGTGGATATGGTGGTCCATAGCCATATGGAGCGAAAGGTTGTTGGCCAGGTGGTGCAGAAGGCTGTTGCGGTTGAGGAGTTTGTCCATAGATAAACTGAGTTGCAGGCTGGGGAGGTTGTTGAGGAGCGGGGGGCCCGGTACTTTGATGAAAGTAACCCGGTTGAAACCCAGAGGTTAATCTGAAAGTTTAGCAATACTCATAAAATATTAGAAACGTACGGTGCTTGAGATATTGCAGGAGGGCTTGCTTGATCTACTTGAGTAGATGGGTAGGGGTTGTATTGGGAAGGTGGTTGCCATGGGTAAGGTGGTTGCAGTAATGTTGCCGGTGGTTGCGTATACGGCTGTTGGGGCGGCTGGATCTGTCTGGTATACGGGGGGGCCGGGATTCCTTTGGCAGACGCAAGTCTAGGGGACGGTTGTCGATTCGGCCGGGATCCCGGGCCATTAGAGGCTGCTCCCGTCTTCTTGTCAGAGTCTTCCGGCCCATAGTATCTATCCAGTTTTCCTGGCGAAACTGTACCATCGTTTCTCGTATCTCGTCGCAATTTATCACCTAAACTCATGTTGGCGTCCATATCTCTTATTGAGAAATTGCGAAACGTTTGTCTTTAAGTCGTATTGGATGGAGGGTTCGGAATCATGCAGTCGAAACTCAATTGGATAGACGAAGTGAAGAGAATTAGAAATATAACATAAGCAAACACATGCTGTTACACGTGCCTTGGGTGTTAGTCATGATCCCGTTTGCGATGATTTTCCGCTTTATTGCGCTAATCAGGTCTTTGAGTAGCGGGCAGACGTTTTTTGAATTGAGTTTGCACCCCCACAAAAATTCAGTTCCATCCGAAAACTGCATTTCCCGCATTCGGAATTGGCAGACTGCAGGGACGCTCTCAACCTTAATTAATATTAATCTAAAGCGTAGGGAGTCATGTAAATATTTTATTTCTGCTTAATTTCAACGAAATATCCCAACTTATATTATCAACCTTATATTATGCGACGTTCCTGACTTAGTGTCGAAGCGTGTGGGCGGCTGGGGGTTATTATACAGCCCGCTTCCCACCTCAGGGTGAATAATCACCCAGCACACTCAAGTCAGTGGCATCGACGGCGAACGCTGTTAGAAGCCGCTAATCCCCTTTCGTCCTATTCGGGTACCAGTGATCGCCTAGCGAAACGACAGCTTTAGACTACCCTTGTGCTCCCCAGTCGAGTCCTCGAGATAGTGGTATGGAGTCCGGACCCACACAAGAGCCATCAGAAAACGACACAGCACCTAGCCGCTCACAGAGGCCTCGGCGTACTGCTGCTCAAGGTACCGAAGCAACATACAATCTGTGCGTCATTGAAGAAGTACACGGTCCCTGGGCCTGCCTTCGTTTTGCCTTTTTCATATTGCTGCCATACTTGATCCTCATTTCGGCATTTGTTTATACGTTACTGGTCAGTAAGACAGCAAGACCGGCTATACCTGTGCTAAATCAACTCGGAAACAACATTCAACTCATCGCAGCGACAGTCGTTTTTTTAACTTCCTTGGTCTTGCAACCTCTCACCAACCGAATGTGGAATTTGTTACGTTGGAAAATGGGGACCAAACATGCTGGGATCCCTTACCTGTCTTTCCTCGTTCTTGGCCCCTCAACGACCACCTGGGGCTTAGTTGAAGTTGTAATGGGAGACATCTATTCGAAATTTCGTAGCCAGAATGACAGAGATCCTCAAACACAGACTCCAGGACTGATCCCCGGCAGGTCTATAAAACAACAAGTCCGGGTCTGTCTTGAAAGAACACTCCTTATTGTCGCCAAGACCTTCAGTGACATCACAAAATGGCTCACTAGCTACCCTGGTTTGGCCTTCCTAAGGTAACACTTCGCACAAGTACGTATGTTTAATTGTATGTAGGCTGTTCCTTCAGGCTGCATTCTTTATTCAAAACATCTGTCTATTACCGGGAATTAGCGTCATCGAGCTCGGTGACCCGTCTACTAGTGTCCACTTTTCCCTGCTCGGAGGGGTGCTACCTTATAATGACTCGTTTCTCCAAGAACCCGCAAGCCGCTTGCTCTGGCATGCCCACGCGATGTATGGCACGATGGGGAATTTCAGTCTGTGGGATAGACCGACCATTTTGACAGGCACATCTCCATCTTGTCCGGTAAGTCGCCCCGACTGTCGTTCGCAAGTTCTTCATTATTTCTTGCAGAAATTGCAATTCAGCCATCTGCTAGACTACACCGACTTTAATGACGGACGATTTTTGGATTTGAAGATGGTCCCGATGTATTCCATAGTGTTGTCGGAGTTGGATCAGCGCGGATTCAAGGATTGCAGGATCTATGGGTACCGAAACGCAAGGTTAAAGCTTTGTATGGATAAAGATGAAGAAGGAAATCTTATCTTTGGTAAGACTTCGAGATAGAATGCTGCTGACAGGAGGGGGGGAAACCTGCGCTTATGAATACGGACAACCAGAGTTTTGCGAAGACAGTAGTCTCTGGGACCCTCTACTTACCCTATCCATGTCCATTACTAAAGGGTATGCAAATATTGAATATCGTTTTCCAGAACGATTGGTTGAGGGCATCACAATCGTCAGGGAAGAGCCGCCATTGGAACCATTGCCATTGGAAACATACTGGTCACTCTTTGATAAGTTGTTTCCACGCTATAAAAACGCTTATCCCGGTCCACACTCCTGCGCTACGGATTTCTTCCTGGAGACTCTCTTGACAGTCCATCTAACGACGCGGCAAGTCGAGCTTTTCTATTTACCATGGCTCCTCCAAGAAACCGATTTAACGGGCCAACCTGCTAATAATCTCGAAGAAAACATGATCCTGACAACTTCAACGGAACGCGTTAATCACCTTCAATGGGCATGGGGTTCGCTTTGGACATTTTACGGTTGTATCGCATTGAACCTATTGATGAATATCGTCGTTTTTATCTGGGTATACGAAACGATCCCCGTCGAATTAGCATCCCTGGCAGATGTTGACTTTGCAAATTCTTACTTCAATATGAAACAATTGGGCGAAGACACGGCGCTAAAGGAGGCCTATTGCAGCCTCGAACACCTAACCACCCGAGAACTTGTCACGAAATTATGTAAAATACAACTTCGGTTTATTCCGAAGACCGATCCGAAGACCGGCCCGAAGACCGATGAGGATGACGACGAGGATGAGGGCCTAATTCGTCCAGGAGGTGAAGGGGAGCCCTAAGTTGGACTCAACGAGGGTCTCGGGTTCAATTGATGTGCGCGCGAGCGAGGAAGGGCGCGAGAGAAAGCTTGCGAGAGGATGTATTCTTATTATCATTACTAGGCGGACACCCTTGCTTCGCCAAGGGCCTCAATTTTTGTGGAGATTGATCGTATCAAATTTACAAGGGAAATGGACAAATCAATGCACTGGAATTGGTAATATTACGAACCCAAAAGAATGGCCGTTTCCAAGTAGTATTATGAAATCATCTCGCGGCAGCACAGCACATTTGGTGAGACTTCAAGAAAGATCCCATTCTTTGTAAAATCAAAAGAAATTCCCAAACTAGTTCCCGGCTCGACATACACGCTTGTGACGCTTCCAATCCGTCTTTTGACACTCCTTTCCATAATAATAAGCCCTCGAACATCTAGCGCACTGTTTAGTTCTCCTCGCGCAAGAATATGGCTGTTCAACTTCAACGTCGGTCATAGTATCGTCGAATGTAACTTTGAAGGTTCCTAATGTCCTTTGCCTACTTTGCCCGATAAAGGGTGCTGGAAATACTGGCGAAATAGCACAACGAACAACCTCAGGAGCAAATTCCACTCATTCCATGTGCGATTTGAATTTAGCATTTGTACGCCTTTGCCACACGAACAGAGTTTGTGCAACTTGCCTCCTACTCTATATTACCACTAATCGCCCCAGAAATACGCCGTGTTTCTGAGATTTCCCATACAAATCTTAGTGGGTTAGGTTCCCGCCAAAATTTCACAACGGTAGATTTCTCACACAAAATCAGGCGGGCAACGGTAGATTTCTACTCTATATTATTCCGTCATTACACCCTGTAGTGACAATTTTATATGTAAATCTTAGTGGTGCCGGTTGTGTGGGAGGCTGGAAGGAAGAAGGAAGGCGGAACAAGCAGATAACCAGTAAGCAGTTCGAACCTTAATATCGGTCCGAGTGGGTGAAGTGTAAGGTAGAGTGGACCATTAGTATGCAGAGCAGATACAATTTGGACACCCCTCTGTAGCAAAGCTGGTTGCGATATCTTCCCACCACTTGCTTACACTTGCTTCTGAATTATCATTTCATTTCGCATTAATTTAATTACCAGCGGTGCAAAAGGTGTACGAAAAAAGTAAATGAAAACTGGGGGTTGATCGTATTGGCGTCAAGCATCGTGCACATGATAGTGTGGGCAATTCCTATTGGTCTATAAAGCAAGTGCACAAGTGGGAGTACATTGTAACCTTATTTCCAAAAGGGTTTTGCCAATGTCGGGTCCAGACTCCGAGTTGATCCAACGGGGTCTAGATTGATCAGGATTCGGCGTCACAGAGCGGAGCAAATTTACATTTTCCGTGGCCCGGCGTTGAAATTGAAATGCGAAGCCCAATTACTGTACTACCCCGCTCCTAATCTAATAAGATAGAACGTAGAGGTTTGTCCGATAATTTGAGAAATTCGGCATAAGAAAGGAATTTTGTTAAACCCCTACATCCGGCCATTTATGTTTACGAATCTGCAGTTTGTCAGCCAATGCGGAAGTGGCAACTATGTACGTAAATATAAGGTCCCGTTTGTTCGGGGGGGCATTAGGGCCGTCGTTATCAACTACCTCGCATTTAACTACTAATACCTCGCTTCCCTCCTGCATTCCCACTTCCATCCTCGCTATTCCACCCGCTTGACCAAAGATGAACCTCAGCTTCTTTTCATATTGTTTCTTACCATTTATTATTGATTTCATTTTTGCAGCCACGACACCCGTGACTTCGGTTATTGCAGAAACATTTTCCTACTGCTGGGATGTTGACGACGTCATTCCCACGGTAATTCCCCTTTCATCGCATCTCGTGGGCATCATTTGACTGATTGAAAGACCGGATTGACCGAACTTGATGATCTTCGCAGCCCAACTGCATTCACCTACGCCGACGTCCTAACCGTTTACAACTGTTCACTCATTACTTACACACCTACTGACACCGAAATTGTCCCGTGGGTCTATTATACCACCTGGTTCACAGCTTTTGTCTCCGGAGTGGATTATCCTGCCCAGAATTCCATCGCCCCTGGACCGGACGCTCCACAGTTCACCATCACGACGACGGCTACAGTTTACGAATACTATACTTTTCCTGGGTTGACAGTGACGAGTCTTACTCGCGGAGAGTCAATTATGCTGGTAATCATCTTATTAGCCCAACTCATAAACAGAACTGGGCTGTCCAATGGGTTACGGACAATAGTACCACCTACACAACCGGCTATTTTGAGTATCTATCCCATCGAGAATTTAAATAATGTCCTTAGTGTTTTTGTACCAACTAACGCAATTACTTTGACGACGACAACTATAACATCCACAAGCTCTCCACCCTTTACATCTTCTACGAGCCCACCCAAAGTCTCATCTACTGTCTCACCCGCAACCTCGTCCTCGTCGGTAAATGCCGGTGCTATTGCGGGCGGCGCTATTGGTGGAGTGGTGGTACTTGGTGCAATCTTCGCCATTGTGTGGTACATGATCAGGACTCATCGCAGAGAGCCCCCAGTCAGTCCTAATGTAGAAGTAGCCCACGGCAAAGGAGAAAGTGAAGCTCCTCAGCCGCCAACACTCAGATATCTGGACGTTTATGATGACATGCCTTCGGCAAAGACAGCTGGAGTTCGCTACTAAATTCGATCATTTGATATCGTTTCCATATCGTAAGTAGTGGACGTTAGGAGTGGAACATGTATTATTAGACACTAAGTGCTATATATGATGAATACAAACCCTTATGGGAGGTTGACAGAACGTCCCACTTGCAACTTGCAACTTAAGAGTACATAGTGCGATTGGGAACGACCGGAATTCGATGAACTGACGCATCCCTAGCGCGCCAGCACCATGCATGCTAGCTCTACATTACTATAATGTAACGGGAAATCGCACTTTCGATGTGGGATCCAATGAGTTCCTGTTACATTAACTGATTTCCTCGCGAATTCGTCAAGTTCGCGGGTCGAGCCATCTTGATGTAACCGGTATTATATGAAGACCGACCGATTAGCTGCTCCAGATAAAGTCAAGGAACTGGAGACGAAGATGAGGTTGCCTAGTGGATTCGTCTCAAATACAAATGTTGCATCCCAAATTTCAAAATAAATACAATTTCCGACCGTATTCCGGTTCAGGCTCAATTCGTGGCAAATTTGATCATGCGACCGTATTTCCGTGCCGGTTCAGGCTCAATTCTGAAGTCTGGCTTTCTTCTGGGTAACGCCGACGACCGTAACGCCGACGACCGACCTTTGATTGGTAGAGCAGTGCCACACGCAAAACCTTAAATCTATGAATCCGGCGGTCATAACAATACTGGCACTCTCTGCGCTCCGTCTCGAATCTGCCACCCTTTATCACCTGCCTCTTCCCTCCGCTACAAGTATTTTCCCGCTACTATACGTTATCGTGAAATGAAAAGTGAGCAAGCCCTGCGGAAGCGAGATCGCTTGAAGGCTCTGTTGGAATGGAAGCGAAAAGACACGTCATCACCGACTCCGCCTCAAATCGCTACCGTCGGGACCAGCACTGTAACTTCCATCAACTCACCATCCATCCAAGGGGCCTCTGGCGCTACTCTAAGAGCAGCAGCTCAATACCTGAAAGCCGCCAAGGCACTGGAAGAAGTAGTGAATGGGTGTAAAAGTGGATGGGGATCCTTTGATTTCCCTGAACTCAAAGGAGAACCAATAAATCCCGCCGACTCGCAATTCAAACACAAAATCGATATGGTGTTGGAAGCGCAGAAAGGTATTCTCAAAGATCAAAGTGCCTGGGAAAAGTGCAAACATACCGTTCAATGCGTCTTTACCGCCCTGAGCCCCTTCGCGAAGAATTTCCTGACGATTGCAGCACAGGCTCAATCGGTATCTTCCTCTTGTGTCGCTAATTGTTAACTTCTCGAGATCCCGGTATTGAATCCTTATGGGCTGCTTTGCGGTGGCCTTCTTTTATTGATTACTGTTGTACTCTATATACACGTTTTTCTAATTGCGTAGATTGCGGACAAAGAAGTCGGAAGGAAAGATGACGTTGAAAAGATGTTGAACTTCATGTATCAACAGTTGGAACAACTTGAAATCCTCGATATGCTGCCGGAAGATCTTGAACAACGTGAGTCTGTCGTCAATTGCGCAATCGATGTCCGTTCCGCATCTATGATATATTTAGCCGTCAATATTCATCACCAAGCAACTCCAGGAGGAGATATTGGTAAAACCTCTCTGCGTACCCCAATTAATCGCATCAGGTAAAGTATTCAAAACGTTCTTGGTGGGAGATGAGAAAATCACCAATGCCATTGACTATTTGAGAATATGTGTCGATGCGTATTGCAGGGCCCTCAACAATATCCACACTCGCATTAGTATCAAATCATATGAATTGCATATCGAGGACCACAAGTTATTGAAAGGTACCTGAGTCTTTTTGAACGTTGATTGACTTTCGCAGAATTGGCTGCCCTAAATCTTCACGACCGTACTGAACGGAACCAGATTGAAGATAAATTCCTTGTTCCCTATCAAGAGAATCCTCGTTTCATCGGTCGCATGCAATTCCTACAAACATTGAAAGAGAAATTGTCTGCCAAACTTTCGAGACGATTTAATTATCGCGTCGCGTTGTACGGCATGGGCGGCATCGGAAAAACGCAGTGCGCTCTAGGATACGCGTATGCCAACAAAACAGAATATGACAGAATCTATTGGATTAGTGCAGTCGATCAGACATCTTTGCTGTCAGGTTATCATAAAATTGCCAAACACGCAAGACTTCCTGGCTTACAATCTGCGACTCCTGTGGAGATTGCCGACACTGTGCTATCCTGGCTAAAAATGGAACAGAAATGGCTGGTTGTGCTGGACAATCTCGATGACATCAAAGTCGCCGGCCGATTTCTTCCCGAAAATGGGCCTGAAAAGCACACCTTGATAACAACACGAGATCCGAATGCAAACTCGATTCTAGCCGAGCCATTAGAGGTCCCTCTATTGGATCCCGAGGATGCGATTGATCTCCTTTCAACTCTTTCGGAAATCGATGTTGCACCGGGATCAGAGGAAAGAAAACAAGCCGATGAGATCGTCAAAGAGTTGGGATATTTGCCTTTGGCAATTGAGCAAGCTGGCGCTTTTGTCAAGGCAGTGGGGGATTTCAACACTTACTCGGAAGAATACAAGAAAAATCGGCAAGAGCTCCATCGCTGGGTGCCAAATGGACCGTACTACCCATATACTGTTGCGACAACTTGGTCTATATCTTTCAAAGTGATACAAAACGACAATCCGCTATTCGCCAAGTTGCTTCGACTCTTATCCTTTCTAAATCCAGATGGCATCCTCATCGAATTTTTGACAGTGGGCGCCAGCGTTTTCGAGGATGATCTACGACAGCTTGTTTCAAGCCGAATTGAGATGACAAAAGCCTTACTCGAATTGGAGAAATTCTCGTTAATCAAATGGAATCGACAGCAAAAAACAATTCAGATCCATCGTCTCGTGCAGATGGTTGTCAACGACGAAATGCCGGACGCAGAAAGAAAGTCCATTGCCACGACAATCATCAATCTATGCAGTCAAGTATTTCCAAATGAAGTTACGAACGAAACACGTCCTCTCTGTAGAACGTACCAGAGTCAAATGGTTGATCCACTGCTGAGGATTAACAGTATCCGAACAGAGGAAGCGGCTGAAATAAAGGTGCGAGTTTGGAAATTCCTCCTCGATGATGGTAAATACAACGACAGCGAGAAGCTTTTGTCACAAGCAACCGAAATTTGCGTCGACATTTTCGGAAAGGATCATATTGTCACGCTCACACGGATCGACGACCTCGCTACGACGTATTTGTATCAAGGACACTTGATGGAGGCCGCAAAATTGCTGGAGGAGTTGATTGAGAAGCGGAAGCAGATCTCAGGAGAGCAACACCCTGATACGCTGATGAGTATCAACAACCTTGCTTGGACATACGCACAGCAAGGACGTCTGATGGAGGCTGCAAAGTTGCAAGAAGAGGTACTAGAGAAAAGGCAGCGGATCTCAGGAGAGGAACATCCTGATACGCTGACGGGTATTCACAGCCTTGCTTGGATGTACGCACAGCAAGGACGTCTGATGGAGGCTGCAAAGTTGCAAGAAGAGGTGCTGGAGAAGCGGAAACAGATCTCAGGGGAGGAACATCCTGATACGCTGGCGGGTATCAACAACCTTGCTTGGACATATACACAGCAAGGACGATTGGTGGAAGCTGTATCTCTGTATGAGGAGGCAGTGGAAAAGGAGAAGAGGATCTTAGGCGAAACTCATCATATTACCCTCGATGCCACGTCCAACATGCACAAAGTTCAGGAGAAATTGGGGGAGGCCGTACACACAACTGGAGGAGAAGGCTCAAAGGAAGGATCTGAAATTCTGAAGATGCAGAATTAAGATGACAAAGAGATTGCAGGGGTCTGGTTGACCGTCCAGGCGAAGTCATGACGATTGCTCTGAACTATGCCAGTTGGAGTGCAAAATACCATATAGTACATACTATTTTCATGTCTAAAGCTACTATTCGCGATGTAGGATATATTCGTGGCCTTCAATAGCACAACTGTATACAGTCAAATTTCAATGCACATATTCTAGGCTTGCTTTTTGTACTGCAAACGCTTTCTTCGAAAACCGTGACTTTCACTAAAACAGTTAGTCTGATTTCCCATACCGTAGAACTACAAGCTAATCCGCCATCTGAGATAGAGAACGCTGAAAAGTTTCGATAACTAGCTACTGAAAGGAAACAAAAACGAGAAAGGAGGATGCAATTACCTTTGAAACTTGGATATGTTGTTAAAGAAAAATGTAGTACGAAGGCTGCCCAAATGACGTCTAGTCAGATCGCTGCTTGCATCTTTACCTCGTTCACCCCGCGACTTACTTGTTTATATTATTACAGTTAATCGGCGTTAATATTCAGGGAGACAATGGGCAATTTTCATAGCAGTTTATGATCGATGATCCATCAATCACTCAGAACTGGTTATGTGCTAAGCCAAATGAAATGTGGGATCTGCGTGATTTAAAAGTTCCTGAAAAGCATGCTAACCATGTGTAGCAAGTTGTTGCTTGATTGGAAGCTGAATAAGCCAGTCACCTCAGACTGTCGTTTTTTCGGTGTGAAGTCCAATTCTATCGCGGGAAAATAGAGCTTCCGTTGAGACTGAATTTTCGTGGGGTGGAAATTCAATTCTATTCAATAGCGGATTGGGAAAATAAAGTTTTGGTCATGGGACTGGATTTCCACGCCGGTGCAGGCCCAGTATCAAGACCCCTACCAGGACCTTAAATGTGTTTTAGTGTGTAATGAATGTGTATATCGCATACATTGTGCAGATAATGTGCAGATAATGTGTATTCCATTGTGTAAATAATGTGTATTCTGAATCATATTCTAGCCAGCTCTATGATGTTCACCCTTGAATATCTCTACAACCAGAAGAGCTATGCTAACGTAGGTTCTAGATTCTGAAAGAGCGCATCAAATATACTTATTTTTGATCTACAACGATATAGTTTATTCAATTATTGATGGTGCAACAGGGGAATCAAAAAAAACTCGAAAATACTCAGACCAAGGTACATCACCACCTTCACCCTTGAATATCTCCACAACCAAAGAAGCTATGAAGACAAATGCACCAGATTTTGAAAGTACTTGATGAGTCCTATAATTTTCTAATAGAACGTTGGAATCCAATAAGTTCTTAGTGGTTCACGGAGGCATACGGAGTAGAGTTACACTGGTGTATAAATATATGTAAGAGCTTAAATTATTGCCTAAGAGGATGAATCAGTCTCTTGAAGAGTAACCCAGTTTCTTGGTGAGGTTTCATATGCCTGGGGACGATATATTGTCCCACACCAATGAAAAATTTTCACTTCCCAAATACAAACACAAACACAAACAACTCCGTGACTTATACTGCACGATCATGTTTTTGGTCTCATATCTTCACAACCAGAAGAGCTATGCCAATATAGGTTACAGATTCTGAAAGAGCACATCAAATTCTATAAGAAGGTAACTCATCGTTGCTATATTGTCAATTTTAACTGGTGTAGTAGAGTCAAAACAAAAAAACTCGCCAAAACTACTCTATCAAGAAATCAATGTTCACCACCTCACATCTCTACAGCCAGATGTGCTATCGAAACGAGAGTTGCAGATTCTGAAAGAGCGTATTTAACTCTATAAGAAGGTACCTCAAAATCGCTATATGATTGCTTCTAACTGGTGCAGTAGAGGGAAAGCAAAAAACTCGCCAGAACTATTATCTGCTACACCTCAACTTCACCACCGCATAACTCAACAACCAGAGGAGCTATGGAGACAAGCGCAACGGTTTTTGAAAGCGCTTGATGAGTTCTTTCATCTACTAGAAGGACATTACAATACAACAAGTTCTTGATAGGATCGTGCAGGGCACGGAGTTGGGTCGCTATTTTGATCCAATTTTGGATAGGTGTTTACCACTGTACAACTCTACAGAGAGAAGAGATATGCTAACGGAGATAGGAGATTCTGAAAGAGCACATTCAACTCTATAAGAAGGTACCTCAACGTCGCTATATTATGATTGCTAACTGATGTAGTAGAAGCAAAATGAAAAAACTCGCCAGAAATCACACCTTACAATTCAACATTACGGAGCTTATAACTTCACAACCAGATGTGCTATCGAAATGAGAGTTGTAGATTCTGAAAGAGCGCATCAAATATACCCATATTCGATTTACAACGATATTCA
>Ga0335073_10002533_pt1 | contig 25034 bp, 16 predicted proteins | sample Lox_Sample_22_FD_207093 | JGI IMG/M metagenome (GOLD analysis project Ga0335073, IMG submission 207093) | Soil microbial communities from Loxahatchee National Wildlife Refuge, Florida, United States - Lox_Sample_2.2 | ecosystem: Environmental > Terrestrial > Soil > Wetlands | place: USA... | reverse complement strand
CGGCATCCGAAGTTTGCGACCACCACGTTTCTTCGGTTCGCAGGCGCAGGACCAAAGAGGCGCAGCTTTTGGCGTTGGATTCCTGGTCGAGGACGAGAAGGATCGTCGGCGTGTATTCGACGGCGCGGCGAAAGCGGAACCACACCGGCAGCGGGACCGAGCGGACCAGGCGCGGCGGAGCGTCGCAAAGATCGAGCGCGATCAGGCCGAAGCCGCCGCCCTGAATCAGCAAATCGGTGGCGCGCAGCGCCTGGTCGACGTTATGGCAGCGCACCCAGACGAGCTGATCCAGCTTCACGCCCGCCGTCTGCGCCGAGCGGGGATCGAAGGCGTCGCGTGCGTCGACGAGCGCGCAGACCTCCGAGGCCGCGGTGCGGGAGGCGAGAGTGGAAATCAAAAAGCTGGTTCGTCCCGAGCAAGGAGGGCCGCAGATTTCGGTCAAACTGCCGCGCGGAAGACCGCCTGTGAGATCATCGATGCCAGGTATGCCCGCAGAAACCGTTTCCACGATCCGGCGATCGTGATACTCAAAAGGGCTCGGAAGGCGGCCGGCGAGAGCGGATTCGACCTGAAAACGAAGAGTGGCGGCTTTTGAGCGCATGATGAAAAGGCGAGCGAGGAGGAGGAGATCGTCTTCGCTTTTTGTTCGCCTGTGGTAATCTTAGGTTCCGGGCCCGGGGATTGTCAAGCCGCCGCGGCTCACATCCAGACCGGGAAATGAGCGAGCCGAAAAAAACCGATCAGAGTGGAGCCGGCAACGGCGGCGACAGTTTGGCGACCGGGCTGGAGCTATTCCACCCCGCCGTGCGGGAATGGTTTCAGTCGGTGTTCCCTGCCCCGACGCGGCCGCAGCGAATGGGATGGGCGGCGATCGCCCGCGGCGATTCGACGCTGATTCTGGCGCCGACCGGCACGGGCAAGACGCTCGCGGCGTTTTTGTGGTGCATCAACCGGGCGATGTTTGCGCCCGCACCGGGGAAGAAGGAGCGCTGCCGCGTCATCTACATTTCGCCGATCAAGGCGCTCGCGGTGGACGTGGAGCGGAACCTGCAAGTTCCGCTCGCCGGGATCGCGGAGACGGCCGAAAGGCTCGGCGCGGAGTATCACGAGCCGCTGATTTCGATTCGCACGGGCGACACGCCGTCCGCGGAGCGCGGGCGATTCGCGCGAAATCCGGGCGACATCCTGATCACCACGCCGGAATCGCTGTATCTGCTGCTGACGTCGAACGCGCGCGAGAATTTGCGGCCGGTCGAGACGGTGATCATCGACGAGATCCACGCGCTCGTGCCGACGAAGCGCGGGGTGCATCTCGCGCTTTCGATCGAGCGGCTCGAGCATCTCTGCGGGCGGCGCTTGCAGCGCATCGGGCTATCGGCCACGCAGCGGCCGCTCGAAGAAGTGGCGCACTATCTCGGGGGTTGCGAGAACACCGACGAACAAGCCGGCGATTCACGGCGAAGCGAATCCTCCGCCGGGGCGCTGACGGAATTCGAGCCGCCGGAGATGGCGCCGGCGTTTCGTCCCGTAACGATCCTCAACGCGAGCGAGCCGAAGCGGCTCGACCTGAAAGTCGAAGTGCCGGTGGAAGACATGGCGCGGCTCGGCGATATCGAAGCGCCGCGGGGGCCGGCGGCGGACGGCTTCATCCGGAAATCCATCTGGAGCGCGATCCATCCGAAGCTGCTGGAATTGGTGCGCGCGCACCGGTCGACGCTGATCTTCGTGAACAACCGGCGGCTGGCGGAGCAGACTTCCGGCGCGCTCAACGAGCTGGCGGGCGAGACTTTGGTGCGCGCGCATCACGGCAGCGTCGCCGTGACGCAAAGGAAGGAGATCGAGGACCTACTGAAGCGAGGGTTGGTGCGCGGGCTTGTGGCGACGTCTTCGCTGGAACTGGGGATCGACATGGGAGCGATCGACCTCGTGGTGCAGGTGGAATCGCCGCCATCAGTCGCAACCGGGATGCAGCGCGTGGGGCGCGCGAGCCATCACGTAGGAGCCGTCAGCAACGCGGTGATTTTTCCGAAGCATCGCGCCGATCTGGTGGCTTGCGCGGCGATTACGCGCGCGATGTACGACGGCGACATCGAATCGACGCGGTACCCGCGAAACGCGCTCGACGTGCTCGCGCAGCAGATCGTGGCGATGGTGGCGCTCGAAGCGTGGGGCGAGAACGAGCTATTTCAGCTGATCCGGGGCGCGGCGCCGTATGCGGGGCTGACGCGCTTCGTCTTCGAAGGCGTGCTCGACATGCTGGCCGGCAGGTATCCCTCGGCGGAGTTCGCCGAGCTGCGCCCGCGAATTACCTGGGATCGCGCAAGGCGCAGGTTCACGGGGCGGCAGGGCGCGCGCAGCGTGGCCGTGATCAACGGCGGGACGATTCCCGATCGCGGGCTCTATGGCGTTTTCCTGGCGGACGCGAAAAAGGGCGCGCGCGTGGGCGAGCTCGACGAGGAGATGGTATTCGAGAGCAAGACGGGCGAGACGATCATCCTGGGTGCGTCGACGTGGCGGATACAAGAGATCTTGCAGGACCGCGTGATCGTCGCGCCCGCGCCAGGCGAGCCGGGGAAGATGCCTTTCTGGCACGGCGACGCGGCGGGAAGGCCGGCGGAATTCGGCGAACGTATCGGGAAGATGATGCGCGAGCTGCTGCAGCTTCCGCGGCCGGTGGCGTTCTCGAGGCTGATCGAGGAGCACAGCCTCGACGCGAACGCCGCCGAGAACGTGCTGCGTTATCTCGACGAACAGATTGCCGCGACGAAACGCATTCCGAGCGACGAAGACATCCTGATCGAAACTTGCCGCGATGAGCTGGGCGACCGGCGCGTCTGCGTGCTGACGCCTTTCGGCAGGCGGGTGCACGTGCCGTGGTGCATGGCGGCAACCGCGAAAATTCGCGCGGAATACGGCATGGACGTCGAAGCGATGTGGTCGGACGACGGATTCGTGATCCGCTTTCCGGACGGCGACGATCCGGTGCCGATCGAAGCGCTGCTGCCAACGCCCGCCGAATTCAAGGAGCTTGTGTTGCGGGAATTGGGCGCGACCTCGCTTTTCGCGGCGCGATTCCGAGAGGCAGCCGCGCGAGCGCTGCTCTTGCCGAAGCACAGGCCGGGAATGCGAGCACCGCTCTGGCAGCAACGCAAGCGCGCGACCGATCTGCTGGCGGTAGCGTCGAGATATCCGTCATTCCCGATCGTGCTCGAGACCTACCGCGAGTGCATCCGTGACTTTTTCGATTTGCCGTTTGCCGCGAATCTTCTGGCGAGGATCGGGCACGGCGAAGTTCGCGTGACGACCGCCGATTCCGAAAAGCCCTCGCCGTTTGCTGCGTCGCTGCTTTTTTCCTACGTGGCGAATTACATCTACGACGGAGACGCGCCGCTCGCGGAACGCCGCGCGCAGGCCCTTTCGATCGACCAATCGCAATTGCAGGAATTGCTGGGCGACGCGGACCTTCGCGAGATTCTCGATGAATCGGCGCTCGAGGAGGTCGAAGCTCGCATTCAATCGCTCGCCCCGGACTATCGGGCGAGGCATGTCGACGGAGTCCACGATTTGCTGCTTCGGCTAGGCGATCTCTCGCGGGACGGAATTGCGCAGCGCAGCGTCAGCACCGAAGTCGCCGCGGGCGTCGACGAACTGGTGCAGGCGGGGCGCGCGGCGGAGGTGCGAATCGCCGGCGCATTCCGATATATCGCGGCGGAGTATGCGGCGCACTATCGCGATGCGCTGGGAATTTCGCTTCCGGCAGGGCTGGCGGCGCCATTTCTCAAACCTGCCGAGGCGCCTCTGTACGACATCGTGCATCGCTACGCGCGCACGCACGGCCCTTTCACGACGGCCGATCTCGCCGATCGATATGGCGTGCAGGCAAGCGCGGCGGAACCGTTGCTCCGAAGTCTTCATGGGAGCGGCAAACTGCTCGAAGGCGAATTTCGTCCGAGCGGACGGCACCGCGAATGGTGCGATCCGGACGTGCTGCAGCAAATCCGGCGGAAGAGCCTGGCGCGACTGCGGCGCGAGATCGAGCCGGTCGAGCCGGCGACGTTCGCGCGATTCGCCACGCGCTGGCACGGCCTGGTAGCGCCGAGGCGCGGCCTGAACGCGCTGCTCGACAGCATCGAGACGCTGCAAGGCGCTGCGATACCCGTGACGGAGGTCGAGCGCGAAGTGTTCGCAGCGCGCATCAGGAACTACCAGCCGAGCGATCTCGACACCCTGATGGCGACGGGCGAGGTCGCATGGGTGGGCGTGGAGCGAGTGGGAGAGCGCGATGGCCTGGTCGCGTTGTATCTCGCGAAGTCGTTGCCCTCGCTGATGCCGCCGCAGATTGCGACTGCAGACGACGCGGCTCTTTCGTCGCGGGCCCTGCGAATCGTCGAATTTCTCGAGCGGAGGGGCGCGTCATTTTTCGTCGACATCCATCAGGGCAGCGGCGACGGCTATCCTGGAGAGACGCTGGACGCGCTCTGGGAACTCGTGTGGTCGAGCGAAGTGACGAACGACACGTTTCACCCGCTGCGGCATTGGATTCGCCCGCCGGAGACGAGCCGGCATCGGTCGGGACGCGCCGAGGGGCAGCCGGGATCTCCCGATGCGCTGCGCGGCTTGCAATTCCGATTGGCGGCAAGCGGCCCGGCACAGGGGCGATGGTCGCTGATTCGAACGCGTGTGCCCGCGACTCCTACGGAAACGCAGTGGAGCGTGAATCTTTCGCAGCAGCTGCTGGCGCGCCACGGCATCGTGATGCGCGAAACGGCCATCGCGGAGGCGATTCCAGGCGGCTATCCGAGCGTGTACCCGGCGCTGCGAATGATGGAGGAAAGCGGGCGGGTACGGCGGGGAATGTTCGTGGCGGGAGTGGGAGCAGCGCAGTTTGCGCTGCCGGCTGCGGTGGAGTTGCTGCGCGGGCTTCGCACGGACCCTTCACCGCCGGAAGCGACGTACGTGGCGGCGACCGATCCTGCGAATCCTTTTGGGAGCGTGCTGCCGTGGCCGCGAACGGAGGACGAATCCGAAGAATCAGCGGCACATCACACGATGGCGCGCGTGAGCGGCGCGGGAGCGATCCTCGTCAACGGAAGGTTTACGGCTTTTCTGCGGAGGCGCAATCCATCGCTGCGCGTTTTCCTGCCGGAGGATGAGCCGGAGCGAACGTCATCCGCGCGGGCGCTCGCGCAGAAACTGGCGGAGCTTGCAATGCGCCGGCAGACCTTGCGTTCGGGCCTGCTGATCGGCCTGATCAACGAGGCTCCGGCGCGCGAACACTTCCTGGCGGCGTTTCTGAAGGAGACGGGATTTGTGGATACGGCTTCCGGATTTCAGATGCGGCGCGTCCGGACGATTCAGGCTCCGGTTACCGATCCCGACGACGAGGAGGACGACGAAGGAGAAGTGGGCTCGCTGACCACGGGCGATTAGAGATTCGCGGCTGCTTTCGCGAGCTGCGGCTCGAAGAACGGCAGGTGCTCCTGATACCAGTCGATCGTGGCTTCGAGGCCGCGAGTGATGTCGAATACCGGCTTGTAATCCAGAATCGCGGAGGCCTTGGCCAGCGAGGGCACGCGAATTTCGATATCGGGGAACGGGTGGCCACTGAACTGGATTTCGGACGACGTTCGCGTCATCTCCGCCACCTGTTGGGCGAGCTGGAGCACGGTGAGCGTGTTCGCGGGATTGCCGATGTTGAAATCCTGCCCGATCGCTTCCGGCCGCGCCATCATTTCGATCAAGGCATCGCAAAAATCCGAGATGAAGCACCACGATCGAATCTGCGAGCCATCTCCGTGCACCTCGATCGGGTTTCCCATCAGAGCGCTCAGGATGAAACTCTTTACCGCGTGGGCGCCGAGGCGCCGCGGGCCGAAGACGTTGAACGGCCGCACGGTGACAACGGGCGTGCCGGCCTGGCGGTAGTAGGCCTGCACGAGATGTTCGCCGGCCAGCTTGGCGATCGCGTAGCTCCAGCGAGCCTCGACGGCAGGGCCCACGAGCGAGGGAGCGTTTTCCTGCACGCGAAATGAATTCACGCCGAACACTTCGCTGGTCGAGAAGTAGAGAAAGCGCTCGAGGCGCGTGTTGCGTTCGAGCGCCTTCAGAATGCGGGACGTGCCCGAGAAATTCGTTTCGAGCGTTTCCCGCGGATGGCTGCAGACCCTGCCGACGCCCACGATCGCGGCGGCGTGAATCACGATCTCGGCATTGCGGGCGAGCGACTCGATGCTGCCCCCGTCGAGGATGTCCTGCTCCACGATGCGGACGCTGGAATTGGACCGAAGCGACGTGAACTGGACCGGCTGGTCGTGAAACGTGCGGTCGAGGAGAACAATTTCGTTGGCGCCGGCAAGACGCTCGGCGAGATTCGATCCGATGAAGCCGGCGCCGCCGGTGATCAGGATTTTCTTGCCGCGAATTTCGGACTTCCTCGGGCCGGCGTCACGCGCGGCCTTCTCGCGAGCGTGGAAACCGTTGCCATTGCCGTTAGAGGCGCCGTTCGCGGGGGCAACCGAAAGGTGCAGTCCATCCTTGCTCTCGATGATCTCGTCGATTGTGGGAACGAATTTACTCGTGATGGGCAGCTTTTCGAGCAGGGCCGCGAAACGGTTGAACGAGCCTCGGGACTCGGGGGGAATGCAAACGAGAATCTCGTCCATCGCTTGCTTCTGCGCGAGCTCCGCGAGCATCCCGACCGGACCGAGAACCTTCGCTCCCGCGATCACGCATCCGGTCTTGCTGCGATCGTCATCGAGGAAACCGACGATCCTCACGGAAGGGTGGAGGGCCATCTCTTTCGCCACGCGCGCTCCGGCGCGTCCGGCGCCGACCAGCAGCAACCGGCGCGAGCGCGCTGCCGTTCCACTTTGGCTGATTTCCCGCGCCTCGTACATGCACCGGCGCAGCATCCGAATGCCGAGCACCCCCGAAAGCGACAGCAGGAATTCGACGACGATCACACCGATGGGCAGCTGAACGAGGTGGAGTCGCGCTATCGGAGCATATCGGAGCGCGAGCAAAATCAGGGTCCAGCTCAGTTGTGCTTCACCGATGCGGAAGACGTCGCGAATGCTGATGTGCCGCCAGGGAATGCGCTCGATTCCGAAGAGCAAAAATGCGAGCAAGCGGCCGGCGGTCACGATGGGCACCACGATGAGAAGTTGCAAGACTCGGTCGTGCGGGATGCTCCCGTCGTACCGGATGGCGTAGGCCAAGAAAAGCGAAACGGCGATAACGGCGGCATCCAGTATGAGCTGATTCGTTTTCGTGTAGAGTCTTCCGGACATCTATGGTTCTCCCTTGACCGAATCGGATTGTGAGAACGAAGCGCGAGGGGAGGGGCGACGGCGAGAGGTCTCTCTTGTTCCAATGGTCAGACGGCGTGCATGCTTTCCAGCAACGGCTCGACGGCCTCGAGAATCGGCGAAACCGAGAGGCCGCACTGCTCGCGCATGTATTCCTGAGTGCCGACGACCGGCGCAAATGAAGCAGGAAGGCCAAGCCGCTTGAACGGCACTCGCAGTTCGCCCGACTCCGCCAGACACTCCGCGACGGCGCCGCCGAGGCCTCCGATGATGCTGTGCTCCTCGATCGTTACGACGGCTCGCGTTTCGCGGGCGGCGGCCAAGACAGCGTCCGTATCGAGCGGCTTCAGCGTGTGCATGCTCTCAACCCGCACTGAGGTTCCTTTCACGGCCAAGGCCCCGGCGGCGTCCACCGCCGTTTTAAGCATCGCTCCGGTGGAGATCAGCGTGAGTGCGTCACCCTCGCGGACGCGGATCGACTTCCCGAGCCGGAAGTTCACGTCGCTTGTATGCACGGCGGGCTCTCCCGCGCGCCCCAGCCGCAGGTAGCAGGGGCCATCGTGATGCGCGACCGCGCGAGTGGCCTTGTGCGCTTCCATCGGGTCTCCGGGCGCGACGACCGTCATTTCGGGCATCGCGCGCAGGATCGCGAGGTCTTCGGTGGCATGGTGCGTCATGCCGAGCGCGCCGTAGGAATAGCCGCCGCCGACCGAGACGATCTTCACGTTGGCGCGGTGGTAGCAAACGTCGTTGCGAATCTGTTCCAGGCAGCGCAGCACGGGGAAATTGGCGATCGAATACGTGAATACGATTTTTCCGGTGAGGGCGATTCCCGTCGCGATCCCCGTCATGTTTTGCTCGGCTACCCCCGCATTGAGGAAGCGGCTCGGGAATTTCCGCATGAAGGGCTCGGCCACGCCAAAGCCGAGGTCGCCCGTCAGAAAGTAGATTCGATCGTCGCGCTCGGCGAGCTCCATCAACGCGCGGAAGAAGGCGCCTCGCATTCAGTTCTCTCCAAGCTCGGCCAGCGCCAATCGCATCTCGTCGGCGTCTGGCGTCCGGTAATGCCACAAGACTTTGTCTTCCATGAAGCTCACGCCTTTGCCCTTCACGGTGTGGGCGACGATGCAGGTGGGTTTCCCGGCGCGCGTCGGCTTGGCGCTTAGAGCTTGCTCGATCTGACGGGTGTCGTGGCCGTCGATTTCGCGCACGTTCCAGCCAAAGCTGGCCCATTTCTCACCGAGAGGATCGAGATCAAGGACGTCTTTGACGCGCCCAAAGCTTTGAATCTTGTTGTAGTCGATGATCGCGACGAGATTCTCGAGCGCGTGATGGGGAGCGAAGAGCGCCGCCTCCCACGTGGAGCCTTCGTCGCACTCGCCGTCGCTGAGCAGCGCGAAAACGCGATAGGGGCGATTCTCGCGCCTGCCGGCGAGGGCCATCCCGCAGGCAAGCGGCAGGCCGTGGCCGAGCGATCCGCTCGAAACCTCGACGCCGGGGACGCCGTGGTGCGTTACATGTCCGGCAAGCCGGCCGCCATTGACGAAGAACTCGTCGAGCCGCCAGGCGGGAAAACATCCACGCTCCACGAGCGCCGCGTACAGCCCGGCGCACGCGTGCCCCTTGCTGAGAACGAAGCGGTCGCGATCTTCCCAGTCGGGCCGCGCCGGATCGAGGCGAAGAATCTTGCCGTAGAGAACGGCGAGAATATCGACGCACGAGAAGACCGAGCCGATATGCGAGCTTTTCGCGCGATAGATCATGGCGAGAGCGCGACGTCGAATGCGATTCGCGAGGATTTCGGGTGGCAAATCGGCTACAGGATCGTTCATTTGATTTTCGCTCAGGCGGCGTGAGCCGGGATGCCCGCCAAACCTCCGGGGCAGGCGGTGGAGAGTTCAGAAAGAGTTTCTAATGTTTCAGGCGCCAGCTTCCATCCGACCGCGTCGAGATTTTCTTCCGCCTGTTTGCGATTCTTCATGCCGACGAGCACCGTACTCATCTGCGGATGGTCCAAGAGCCAGCGGATCGCGACGCTCGCAAAGGGTTTTCCCGTTTCCGCGGCCGCCACTCGGATCGCATCCAGGAGGCGTTGTTTCGCGGCCTTTCCCTGCGCGGAGAAGTATGGACTTCTGCCGCGCGTGTCGGCGGGGCCGAACTCGGTTCCAATCGGCCGCCGGCCCGCCAGTAGCCCGCGCGCAAGTGCGCTGTGAGCCAGATTGCTGACGCCCGCGGCTTCGGCCCAGGGAAAAACATCGCGTTCCGGCTGGCGATGGAGAAGATTGAACGCGATCTGCTGGGATTCGAACCGGTGAGCCCCAAAGGCCCGCTCCAGCAGCTCCGGAGGGAAATTGCCGACTCCGACGAAGCGAATCTTGCCTTCGTTCTGACATCGCGCGAGCGCGTCCATCGTCTCTTCGATCGCAACGACCGGATCGGGCCAGTGAATCTGGTAGAGCGGAACGCAGTCGACGCGCAGGCGCCGCAAACTTCCTTCGAGCGCGCCGCGGACTCCCGAAGGCGTCAGATCACGATAGACCCTCCCGCGGTCGTCCCAGGCCAGACCGCACTTGGTGGCGATCACGACCTCGAGGCGCCGTTCGCCAAGCGCTTCGGCGAGCAGTTCTTCGGCCCGGCCAAAACCGTAGACATTCGCGACATCGAAGAGGGTCACGCCGGCGTCGAGCGCCACGCGGACTGCCGCCTTCCATTCGGCTTCGTCGATCGGGCCGTAGTCGTAGCCGCTGGCAGGCCCGCAGCCGAAACCGATGCGCGAAATCTCGACGCTCGTCGAGCCGAGTGCGCGGTATTCCATCTAATGTCCACCGACCACGCGAAGAAGCGTACGGAAGAGAATGCGGAAATCCTCGCCGAGCGATTGGCGCTTGACGTACTCGACGCGAAGGTGATTCTTTTCGTCGCGCACTTTTTCGATGAAGGCGCGGTGCGGATCATCGGAACCGACAACTTCGCTCAAATCGTAGAAGCGCAGCGAGGCGTAGTCGGTGATTCCGGGGCGCACCGTGAGGATCAGGCCTTCTTCCCCGCGGTACGCGGACGTGTGCTCTTCAAATTCCGGGCGCGGGCCGACCAGACTCATATCGCCTTCCAGCACGTTCAGCAGCTGCGCCAGCTCGTCGATCTTGTGCTTGCGGAGAAACCGCCCGACACGCGTTACGCGCGCATCGTTCTTCCCTGTTGTGACGCCGAACCATTCGGAATCGACGCGCATGGTGCGGAATTTCCACATGCGAAACCGCTTACCGTCCTGGCCGACGCGCATGCCACCATAAAGGACGGGCGGCCCCGAATCGATGACGATCGCGAGCGCCACCAGCGCGAAGACCGGCAGCAACACCACAAGCCCAACAGCGGAAAAGAAAACGTCGAGAGCGCGCTTCATCAAGCTTGGGGCGTTCACCAGAACCGGTCGGATTTACGACACCTTTTCGAATCGGACGCCGCCGCGACGATCGGGAACGAGCGTGGGACGAATTCGTCTCTCGTCAAAAAATTCGTGCACAGCGCGCTTGCAGCCGAAGCACACGCCGTAGTCATCGACAATCACGACGCCTCCGGGAACCACTTTGTCGTAAAGCTGTCTGAGGCAGCACATCGTCGATTCATACCAATCGCCATCGATCCGCAAGAGCGCAATTCGATCGATGCGATGCTTTTGAGCGGGCAGCGTGTCCTGAAACCAGCCTTGGACGAGCAACACGCGATTCGGATCGAATCCAAACCGGGAAAACAGCAGCGATTCGACCTGTGCTCTCGTGCCCAGGCACGATCCGCGAACGAGCGGGCGAATATGCTTTCCGGTCTTGCGGTGGCCGCCGTCGTAATCGGCCTGTGTCGGGTCGGGCAGCCCCGCAAAGGAGTCGAAGAGCCACATCTTTCGCGGTATCGCGCTTGTTGCCGCCAAGCCCGCCAGCAAGGCCGCACATCCGCCCTGCGCGACGCCACATTCGACAAAGTCGCCGGGGATGCTCATGGCGATCAAGCCGGAGGCGGCATCGAAGGTTGCCTCGAGCCCTCGACTGCCAACGAGCGAGTAAGGCATCACACGATAGACAGCCAGCGCTCTTGAAAGGGCGGCGCGATCGCGCGCGAGCCGGCGAAACGCCACGTTGCGCCAATACAAGCGACAAAGGAACTCTTTGTACGCTCCGAAGCAGGCGCGGTACAGAACTTGATAGACGGACGCAGGCAGCACCGCGCGGGACGTCTCCAAAACTCCCTTCATCGCCTGAACGAGAAGGCTGCGGCGACAATACAGAGCGTCGTTCGCGCAGACGTCCGCAACCGAGGAAACGTCGACTTCCGACACGCTCATCACTGGATCGACCTCGTGACGGGGGCATTTTGAGTTAATGCGTCGGACGAATCTTCCAGAGCACGCGCGGCGGGCTGCCGGAGCCGCGCCTGATTCACGACCGAAAGCAGCATCTCCTCAAGCCGCGTAGCGAGCGCGCCGATTTCGAATCGCTCCCTGGCACACCGAAGGGCGTTGCACCCCATCGCGGCACGCTCTGCGGGCGTCATATCCAGGAAGCGTTGAATTGCCGCAGCAAACGCCTCGGGGCGTTCCGGGAAAACGACAATCCCGCATTGAAACTCTTCGACCACGTTGTGGCTCGGATTGCCCGCGAAGAGCACGGGACGCCCGCAGGAGACGTAGTCGCAGAGCTTGTTGAAGCTCATGCCGTAGCGATAAAGGTCGGGAATGTCGCGCATCGAGAGAATAAAGGCGTCCGCCTCTTCCATGACGCGATACAGCTCGCCTTTGGGAACCGGATCGCGAAATTCGACGTTGGCGAGCCGAAGATCCTGCGCCATGCGCACGAGTTTGGGCTTTTCCTGGCCAGCGCCCACGAACACGAAGCGGACGTCCCGCGGGTCGCGCTGCTGAATTTCCGCGGCGCGAAGAATCGTTTCGAGCCCGTTCGCTGAGACGTGCCCGCCGGCATAAAGCAACGTGCACCTGCCAGTAATCTCGCCCGAATACGGGCGAACTGCGGCGTAGCGCGACAGTTCCAGACCGTTCGGAATCCAAGCGACTTTTTCGGCTCGGACGCCGCGGTCTGCGTAATATTCCGCGGTTCCAGGCAGCGTTGTCACAATCCGGCTCGCGCGGCGCGCCAGAAAGCCGTCGAGAAGCCTGAGCGCGATTGCGACCGGATGGCGCGGCGAGAGTTGCCCAAACTGAATCGCCGTCAGGGGCCACAGATCCTTTACCTCAAAAACGAAAGGCTTGCGCCTGGACACAGCTGTGACGCAGGCCGATAGCGATGCAAGAGGATGAAACGTTGTGCCAATGATGAGGTCCGGCGGGTCGGGAATTTGCAAAGCGAGCCGAAAGGCCTTCCAGGAATAGACCAACATGTTCGCAGCGCGCTTCCAGTCGTTCGAACGGTAGGCGGGCGTGCGAATCCAGATGAACCGTACTCCTCCATGGTCCTCGGCGCGCCACTGCTCACCCTCCCCCAGCCGAAGTTCCTTGAATTTGTAGTGGCTGAAGCCGGACGAGAAGAAGGTCACGCGGTGGCCGCGCTCGACGAGCTTTTTCGCTAAGTCATACTGCGTAGTGAATTGCTGGTCGGGCGTCGAAGCGTACTGCGAGAACCACCAGACGTTCAGCGGCCGGAGCGGCAAGCCTGCATTTGCACTCGTGGGATTTTGCATTCGGGACGCGGATATTCAGGAAACCGAGAACGCTCTGGCCCACAGCTCGAGATTCATCACGCGGAAGATTTCGTTGCTCGTCAGCCGGCCCGCTTTGCCTTCGAGAAATACGCGAAGCTCGCGCTGCACTTTTTTCGCCGAAAGAATCCGGCTGATCCTGAAATCGGAGTCTTGGGCCATCGCACGAATTACCCCGCACGAGTCGTCCGTCAGCCATTGCTCTTGCGGCGTCTCAAAACCGAGCTTCGTTCTTCGCGTGCGGATCGACTCGGGCAGCGTTCCCTTCAACGCCTCTCGCAAGATCCATTTGGTCCAGCCGCCGCGTAGCTTGAGATCGATCGGACAATTCACCGCGAACGTCGCAAGCTCGTAATCGAGCATCGGGACGCGCGATTCCACCGAATGCGCCATCGAGTTGCGGTCTTCGCAATGGAGCAGCGCGGGAACGCTGTAGCGGATCAGGTCGTCCCGCTGGCGCTCGCGGACGCTTTTCCCCGGACCGATATCCGCGCCCGGGTATTCCCGGCTCCGTTCCACGAAGTCCGAATCGCACAGGCGCGCTACAGCCGATTCGGATCGCGCGCCGAGAAGGCTCGAGGCATAGCGCTTCGCATGGTTCCAGTCCCAGCGCCGCTGACTCCGATTTCGGGACCATGCGGCCGCCGCCGCAAACCGGCGCAGATCGCCTCGTTTCAGCCTGTGCCAAAGATAAAAGAAATAAAACTTGCGATATCCGCAAAGGATTTCATCGCCGCCCTGTCCGTCGAGTAGCACGGGAACCCCAGCCCGGCGGGCCGCGCGCATCACGCACCATTGCGCGTAGACGCTCGTTCCGCCCAGTGGCTCGTCATGATGCCAGATCAAGCAGTTCAGATCGTTCCACATCCCCTGCGCCTGGGGAAAAACAGCGTGGAAGTTTGCCTTCGTGGCCGCGACAACCTCCCGAATAAAGGGCCGCTCGTCGAATGTCTCTTGTTCGAAGCAAGACGAGAAGGTGTGGAACTCCGGCTCGCTCTTGGCGCTCACGGCGAGGGCGACGATAGAGGACGAGTCGAGCCCTCCGCTCAAGCACGATCCGACCGGAACGTCGCTGCGCATTCGCCAGTTGACCGCACGACTAAAGAGCTCGCGGAATCGCTCGACACAGTCATCTTCGGACAATGCGAGGTCGTCTTCGAGGGGCAGTTCCCAATATCTCTCGACACAAACGGCAAGAAGCGGATTTGCGAGATCGATATGCAGAGAGTGGCCGCCGGGCAGCTGGCGGATGCCGCAAAAGAACGTCTCGTCCGTATGATCCTGCAAGCCGAGCTCGAGATAGTCGAAGGCGACGCGGTCGTTGGCCCGGCGCGGGATTCCCGGATATTCCAATATCTGCTTGATCTCCGAGCCGAACACCAGCAAGCCCGGGGCCGAGAAATAATAGAAAGGTTTCACGCCAAAACGATCGCGCGAGCAGAACAAGCGCTGCCGTTCGCGATCGTAAATCGCAAACGACCACATGCCGTTGAAACGCACGACGCAATCCGGTCCCCACTCGGCGTACGCCCGCAGAATCACTTCGGTATCGGTTTGCGTTCGAAACGCGTGCCCGAGTTTCTCGAGCACTGCGCGAATTTCGATGTAGTTGTACACTTCGCCGTTGTAGGCGATCCACAATCGTCCGTTTTCGATCTGCATCGGCTGGTTACCCGATTCGGATAAGTCCAGGATCGCAAGCCGCCGCGATCCCAATCCCATGCGAGGCCTCTTGAGATTCGGCCGCCCGTCTTCGTTGTGAAAACACTGCGCGAAGCCGTGCGACGAAAGATCGAAATACGCGCAGCCGTAGCCGTCCGGTCCTCGATATTTCACGAGATGGGTCATCGAAGCGAGCTCCGATGGATCGAACCCACCGGGCGCAACGATCCCCGCTATGCCGCACATGGCGGGGAAGCTGCCGATGTCGAGAGCGAACGACTCTTCATGGATCAACGCAGAAAACAGGCTTCGCGAGGCTTTTCTATTTCGCAGCGGACGCGAACGCGGTCCCTTCGTACGACTTGTGTGACGCGCGGATGATCGATGCGATCCGCTCTCCCGCATGACCGTCGCCGTATGGGCTGTCGCACGTTCGTGGCGTGGATGCGAGCGCGTCGCGAACAACGGCAACGACGCGCGAGGCATCTACCGGAGGGGCCAGGCGATTCCACCCCAACGTGACGAGTTCGATCCACTCGGTCTGCTCGCGCACGGTGACACAAGGAACGCGATAGAAGAAAGCCTCTTTCTGAACTCCGCCGGAGTCCGTGACGATGAGGCGCGCGTGTCTCTCGAGCATTACCATGTCCAGATAGCCCGCCGGCGGAATCACGCGAACGGATCGCTCGAGACGATCGAGCCATCGCCCCCGCCAGAGCGCCTCTCGCGTGCGCGGATGAATCGGGGCGACGACGGGCATTTCCCGAGCGAGATCGATCAGCGCCTGGCAGATCGCTGCGAGGCGCCCGCCGTCGTCCGTGTTTTCGGCACGATGAATGGTTACCAGGAAAAACTCACGCCGCCTGAGCCCGAGGCACTCGAGGATCGTGCTTTCGCGCTCGGCTTTGGCGCCATAACGCAGCGCCGCGTCGTACATCACATCTCCCGCAAGGTGAATTTTTGCGGCCGCGATCCCTTCGCGCCGCAGATTTTCGACGGCCGCCGCCGTCGGCGCAAATAGCAGGTCGCTAGCGTGATCGGTGAGCAAGCGGTTGATCTCCTCGGGCATTCTCCGCTCGAACGAACGCAGGCCCGCCTCGATGTGGGCCACCGGAATGTGGAGCTTCGTCGCCGCCAGCGCTCCCGCAAGCGTCGAATTCGTATCGCCGTAGACGACCACCACGTCCGGCGAATTCTTTTCGAGAGCCGCTTCGATGCCTTCGAGCATGCGGCCGGTCTGGGCGCCGTGCGAACCGGACCCAACCGCAAGATTGATTCTCGGCGCGGGAATTTCCAACTCGTCGAAAAACACCTTCGACATCTCGTCGTCGTAGTGCTGGCCGGTGTGAATCAGAACCTCCTGGATCTCTTCGACGCGAAGCGCCTGCGAAAGCATGGCTGCCTTCACGAACTGCGGGCGGGCTCCGACGATGGTTGCAACTCTCACGTCCCCGCCTTAAACTCTGTTCCGCGGCCGGATTCGGAGCCTCTCGCGCGCCTGCCTTGCGCTCGAACCGGCCCGCGAGACTCGAACAGCCAGTCGTAGAGGTCCAGCAGCTTGCGTTCTTCGCTCGCCCAGTTGAGCCTTGCCTTTACAGCTTCGCGCCCCCGGAGCCCCATCTGCTCGGCTTCCTCCGGATGGTTGACGAGATATGCAATCGAGTCCGCGATCTCTCGGGGATCGAGGGGATTCACAAGCAGTCCGCAGCGGGTTTCGTTGACAATGCGCCGGAAGCCCGGAAAATCGGACGCGATAACGGGAATCCCGGCCTGCATATACTCGAAGAGCTTATTGGGCGCGCATTCCATGTAGTTCGGCTCCGGCCGCACGACAACCAAGCCGGCGCGCACGTCGCTCAGAAGCTGGGCGATCTGCGGGCGGCCGATCTTGCCGTGCAGCCGGACGTGCTCCCATCCGTCCCTGCCGGTGATTTGTTCGCGAAGCCTCGCCGGAGAGAATGTGCCGGCTAGGTTCAGAGTGACCGGACTGTGTTTCGGGAGAAGCGTCATCGCTCGAACGATCTCGTGAATGCAGCGATCCGCCGAAAGCACACCGACATAAGCAACCGATGTGCTCCGCTCCGCCCACGGCTTGGCAGGAGCAAAACTTTCGTTTTCAGACGAGGGATAGTTGCTGATCACGACCGTGCGACCGGTACGAAAGACAAACCGCCGGCCGATCGGCTCGGTAGCAGCTACGCGCGCCGAAAAGCAACGGGAAGAAAGGTTTTCGAACAGGTTGATGAGCCGCGCAAGCGGCCGCTGCAGCGTTTTCGGAATGTAGTGCTTGAACGCGACGTCTGCGAGCACGTCTTCGTGCGCGTCGTAAACCACGATCTTTCCCTTAAGCCGCAGCAGGAGTCCGACCGGCATCAGTTCCGGATCATGGAAATGAAATAGGTCCGCGTCCTGTCGCAGCGCTTCCCGGCAAACGCGCCACGCCCCGCGTACCATGCGATCGAGCCGACCGGAGGGGCTCGCGATCGCTTTCAATCGCACGCCCTCGATGATTTCGTCCCGGACGTGCGGGGCAATGAGAGTGATGTCGTAGCCGGCGCGCGCGATCGACCTGCACTCTTTGTGGAAAATGCGCACGTCGAACGGCGGATGAACCGAGGTGAGGTGCACGACTTTCGCGACGGTCCCTGCGTGATTCCTCATTGGGAGTGCCGATTCGTTACAGTCAGGAGGCCAACGGTTGGCGGCGTCGATCGAGCTCGAGTTTTCCGAAAAGGCGCGCCGCCTCCGAGCTCGAATGCAACTCGACGGGCGACCGCGCGCCGAGAATGCCGAACCCCATGTGGCCCAGCGACGGAATCGTGGTCTCGACCGCTTGCGAAAAGCCCGCTTCCCGGAACCACGACATCACTTCGCTCGGAATGTGCTGATGATTGTAAAGCGGCGCGAACGTATCGAACAGATTGACGGCCTTGAGCCAGATGGGAACGATCCGCCGTTTCCGGATTCCGACCAAACTCAGCAGCCGCAAGCGCGTCTGCAAGGCAACCGCGCCCGCATAGCACAGTTTCCGCAGGACGGTTGCCGGCAAGGGCCGCAGGCTGCCTCGAATCGCCTTGATCGCAACACTTTTTAGTTTGTAGACAGGGCTGAGGTCGGCCCGGTACAGCCATACAAACATCCTCCCGTGGTCTTTCACGAGAGGAGCAACGGAGCGAAAGGACTCGTACGTGTCCGGAGTGTGATGTAGCACGCCGTCGGAACAAATCACATCAAACGTTTTGGCCGCGAACGGAGGGCGCTGGAGGTCGGCCTGCACGTAATCGAGCCGTTCGGCGGCTCTCCCGGCAAAACGCGCCTTTTCGGTCTCGGCGCGCGCAATGCATTCGCTGTAATCGAGTGCGATGACGCGGGGTCCGCTCGCGGCCAGTCCGGCGGCAAGAGTTCCATTGCCGCAGCCGGCGTCGAGTACCGTCGCTTGGCCGAGGCTGCCAGGAGACATCCGCAAATAGTCGTAGACGTGGCGAACCCGAGTCGCCAGGTCAAGCTCCCACGTCAACTCGCCAAAGCGGTACATAGACCACTCGACGTCAAACGAATAGTTGTGCGAAGTGTGCTTCGCGCTGGAGACCTCATCGAGCGCTTGCGGGGCATCCCGGCGCAGCCGTTCGCTGAACTTCGCGACGAATTCGCCCGAGAACAACCGGGCTACGTCGAGCAGCATCCGCGGAACGCCGCGCCATACGGGGAAAGACTTGCCGCAAGAACATTGGAGCAGGCCCGCGGAAATGCTTCGGTCCGTCTCGCCGGCCTCGTAGACCGCGAGCGTCAACTCGCGGAAGCAAGCGGGACATCGCAGAAACTCCATCAGGCTTTCATTCATTGGCCCAAACCTCTCTTGCGCTGGATTCGGGATCTTCGCCGACCCTGTAAACCGGGCGGGTTTCTCACTGTTTCCGATCAGTTGATTGCAGCGGTCGCGATGGCAGAGCGTGCGTGCGAACCGGGCGCCGACCCTTTTCGGACCAGGCAGGTTCGCGCCCAGACCTCCAGCGAAAGCCACCGCCAGATGCTCGTGTGCAGCGCTCGTTCTCCGTTCTTGAATCGTCGCCACACCGAGGACGCAACCGACTCGTCCAGCCACTCGCGCTGCTTGAAGCGCGCGGAAGAGAAGACTTCATCCACCCAGGCCCGGAGCGGACCTAGGAGCCACGCGACCTCGGGCGGCGAAAACCCGAGCTTGTCGGTGCGCCAACGAATCTCCTCGGGAAGGATTCCTTCAGTCGCGTTGCGCAGGACGATCTTCGTCGTAGCGGCATCGATTTTCTGCTCCGAAGGGATGGCGAAGAGATATTCGACGAGGCGGTGATCCAAAAACGGCAGCCGGACTTCGCGCGAGAAAGCCATCGAGTTGCGGTCAGCATAGCGCAGTAGCGGCGGCAGACTGGTCCGCGTCAGGCTGTCGTAGAGCGATTCGTGGACTGGGTCACGAAAGGTTCGCGGGGCCGACTGCGGCGGCCGGGCCCACTGCCGTCGAAAATCCTCGCGAATCGCGCGCGGGCGAAGCAAGTTCCTGCCCGACAACCGCACGCCCGCCGGGAGCAGCCCGGAAAAGATGAGGGGCAGACTGTTCCGGCCGTGGACAGCAAGGTATCGGCAGAGTGCGGCCAGTAACGAAGGAAAGTACAACTTCTTGAACAGGCGCGCATAGTAGACGGAAAAGTAACTGTAGTACCCGGCGAGAACCTCGTCGCCGCCCTGACCGTCGAGCAGCACGGTCACATCGCAATCGCGCGCGAGGCGCATCACGCACCACTGCGAGTAAATGCTCGAGCTGTAGAAGGGCTCATCCTGGTGCCACGCGAGAGCCTCCATCTCGTAGGGCAGGCGTTCCGGATCCGGGTAGGTCGCGTGATTCCTTACTCCGGCCCAGTGAACCATCCGCTCGATGTAGCGTCCTTCGTCAAGCGCCTCGTCCGAAAAGCGCGCCGAGAATGTTTCCTGCCCGCTCTGCGGATTTTCCTGGGCGACAAGGCCGACGATCGTTGATGAATCGAGACCTCCGGAAAGGCTCGAGCCGACCGGAACATCCGAACGCAGCCGGATGCGCACGGAATCCCGCAGCAAGGCCACAAATTCCTCGGCATACCGATCGTTCGGCAAATGAAGCTCGCGCTCGGAATTCAAATTCCAGTATCGCCAGATCTTGAGGGAACGATTCCGCCAGGAAAAACGCAGGGCGTGGGCGGCCGGAAGCGCCCGAACATTCGCAAACATCGTTTCCGCGCCGCAATCGATTTCTCGATTCGCCAGAAAGGCGTAGACGGCGCTGGGGTCGGGACGCACTTCAAAAAGGTCTGCCGCAACCAGCGCCTTGATCTCCGACGCAAACGCCAACAGCTCTCGCCGCGGCTCCAGATAAAAATAGAAAGGCTTCTCGCCGAAGCGATCGCGCGCGGCGAACAGTTCCTGGCGTGTCTCGTCCCAAATTGCAAACGCGAACATCCCGTTCAACCGCTCGAGGCACGCGTCTCCCCACTCCTCGCAGCTCTTGAGCAGCACTTCGGTGTCTGACCGGGAAGAAAAGGCAACATCCTTCGCGGCGAGGTCTTCCGACAGTTCCTTGTAATTGTAAATTTCTCCGTTGAAGGCGATGACGAAACCGCTTCGTCGGTCCTCCATCGGCTGGTGCCCGCTCGCGGAAAGATCGAGGATTGCGAGACGGCGACTGCCGAGGATCGCGCATCCGCTAGGAGATTCCCACAGTCCGGCATCGTCGGGTCCGCGGTGAGACAGCGCGTCGCGCATCTCGCGAAACCGTTCGCGCGAAAAGCCGCGCAGCGGGCCCACGACTCCCGCAATTCCGCACATGTCAGCTCACCTCGATTTCGAGCGACCGGAACATCCCAACGAGAAAGCAAAGCCACGGCGAACGGAGTAACCATTGCGTTAGAAAGTAAATCGTGGCGATGACCGCTTCGTACAAAAGCAGGGGGAAGGCGCGGGGTTCGAAGCCGAGCGCTCGATCGAACAAGAAGGTGGCAACGCCAAGCGCTGCAGCAAGGCCGAGGCCCGGCAGAAGCTTCAGCACCTCCACGCGAAGATCAAAGAGCCGCTTCATCATCCCTAGCGTCAGGCAGGCAAGAGTGGCAATTGCAATTACGCCGGCCGTTGCGAGCCCTTCAAGCAAAGGCAGATGCGAGAGATTCTCCATCGCAAGAAACGCGCAGACGAGCGCGAGGAAGATCGCGAGCGAAATAAAGATGTTTCGCGTGTTGTAAGCCTTGACAGCGGCGGCGTCAACGACGCTGCGCAGGCCTCCGTAAACGGAATAAAACGGGACAGCCAACATCACAATCTGAATCACGCGCAGGCCGGCAAGAAACCCCTCCCCCACCCAGATTCTTACGATAGCTCCGGACAGGGCCAGCAGTTGAATCGAGACGAATACCGACAGCTCGATTAGTGCGTGGATGAAATAGGCCAGCTGCACCCGCAGCTCCTGCGTTCTCTGCATCGCCAGGGATCGCGTGACCTGCGACAGCAGAACCGTTCCCAGGGGCAGCGTGGCCGCGCCAACCAGCGCCAGAAAACTGCTGCCCAGCAGCAGGAAACTCACCGACCGTATCGGCAGATAGTGCGCCGCGACGACTGCCGGAAGGCTGAGCACCGCCTGCAATCCGAAGTCGCCCCACGTGCGGCTCAGGCCAAACGACAGCAATTCCCGGCTGGTCGTTCGAACGCGCGCGAGAACCGCCCCGAGACGCACACCGCGCACAATCGGCGCCGCAAACAGCAGGGCGCACACAATCATCAGGATACTCATCGCGACGACGATGAGCGGTATCGAGTGCTGGCGGTAGAGCAACGCAACCACGAAAACGGGGAAAAGCGCCAAATTGCAGATCTGCATCGCGCAGGCGCGCCCCATCGACAAAAGCCCTTGGTAGAAGCCAAACACGGCTCCGTGAACGGCCAGCCCCAAAAGAAAAAGCCCCAAAGGCAGCGCGAGTGACGTAAGCGCCGGATCGCCGAAGAGCAGGAGGCTCACTGGCCGTTCCCACAAAACGAGAACCAGACAAAGCGCTATCGCAAATCCGCCTCCCACCAGAAGTGCGCTCACAAAATAGCTCTGCCTCACCGCGCCAGAATCGTCGGCCGCAACCGCGACGTATCGCGGCAGAGCAACTCCCGACGGCACGACAACAACGGCCTGAAGCCAGGACGCCATTCTTCGCACCAACAGGTACTCGCCAAGGAGCACCGGCCCCAACATTTTCCCGACGAGTGAAATGACGATTGTTGCCGCGACTGCTACGAGCACGCTGCTCAGTCCGGTCATGCCAAGATCCCGCAGGCGAGGGTGGACCGAAAGCCGCGCTCGCTTGGCGAGCCCCTCAACACTCGGTGCAGCCTCCATTTCCGGAGCAGCAGCTTCGGTGACTTCAGTTTCTAGCGGCATGTTCGAAAGCCAAGTTCTGCGGCGCGAGATTATCCCGCTGCTCGCGAGAGGACCGCCGTCTCCGATGTCTCGGCTGTCCTCTCGGAACACTGCCCATCGCGGATTTCATATTGGCGGCCGCAAGCGACGCATCGCGGCCTGTCGCCCGCCAGCAAGCGCTCGCCGCAAAAGCACACCCAGCCCACTTGGCGTGCCGGGACGCCGGCCACGAGCGCGTACGCGGGCACGTCACTTGTCACGACGGCACCGGCGGCCACGAACGCGAACTCGCCGATGGTGCGGCCGCACACGACCGTCGAATTCGCGCCGAGCGTCGCGCCTCGCTTGACGAGCGTTCGTTTGTACTCGTGCTTTCGGCCGATATGGCTGCGGGGAGTCAGCACGTTCGTGAAAACCATCGACGGGCCGCAGAAAACGTCGTCCTCAAGCTCTACGCCCGTGTAGACCGAGACGTTGTTTTGAACCTTGACGTTGTTCCCGATCTGGACGCCTGGCGAAATCACGACGTTTTGCCCGAGATTGCAGTTTTTCCCGATGCGCGCGCCCGACATCACGTGGGAAAAATGCCAGATTCTTGTTCCCGCGCCGATTTCCGACGGCTGATCCACCACGGCGCTCGGATGGACATAATTCGCATGCGTCGCGTCGACGGAAACGGGAACTCCCTCGCTGGCAAGCGATCGCTCGCACGCGTCGAGAATCTGCAACACTCGTAGAGCACTTTCGCCGCCGGTGCGCGCTTCCCGGCGCGTGCCCAGGCAATCGAGGAAGTGCTCGCATTCGAGACGCAAGGGCTCATCCGACGGAATGGGCACCGCCTGCCCCGCTTCCTTTTGCGCGACCGGAAGGCGGTCGACCCACTGAATCCGGAGTGGATATAGCATGAGCTTCTTTTCGGGCTCGAGATCGTCGAAGACAGCCATCATCTTGTCGCCGACGATCGTAAGTTTCTGCTCCTTGAACGGATGGATCCAGCTGACGAAAATATGCGCCCTGACTCCTGACTTGAAATCGCACGAAGTCAGCGTGATATCCACGATCGGAGGATTCAGATAGCTTCCTCCGTGTGTCGAAACGCGCGCCGGCAGCTCGTTCAACAAAAACAACGTGATCGCGATGTCGTGCGGCGCGAAGCTCCAGAGAATGTTTTCCTCGGTCCGAAGCTTCCCGAGGTTCAGCCGCGACGAGTACAGATACTGAATCTTGCCGAGATCGCCTCGCACGATTCGCCGTTTCAATTCCACGATGGCAGGATGAAATTCAAGAATGTGCCCGACCATGAGGATTCGCCTGCGGGTGCGCGCCATCTCGATCAAGTGCTGCGCGTCGGCGACACGTAGCGCCAAAGGCTTTTCGACGAATACGTCCTTTCCGGATTCGAGCGACCGCTTCGCAATCTCGTAATGCAAAGCGGCCGGCGCCGCGATCACGACCGCGCCGATGGATGGATCGAGCATAACCTCATCGATGTTCTGCGTTGTCCGCACGGCATATTTCTTTTGCATCTCATGGAGCGTCTCCGGCTGCGTGTCACAAACGATCTCGAGCGCTCCGAGTTCGCGGAACGTCCGCACGAGGTTCTTGCCCCAGTAGCCGGACCCGATGACGGCGACTCGGGCCGCGGCCTTGCCAGCCGTGTTCGCATCAGGCATGTTCGCTCCTCACCGGGCGGCCGTTCCCGCGCAGGAAAGCCGCCACTTCTTCCACGACGCGCCGCTGCTGGGTCTCGACCAACTCCGGGTAAATCGGAAGCGCGAGCACCTCGGCGCTCGCGGCCTCCGCAACCGGGAAATCACCCGCGTGATGTCCGAGATAGGAAAACGCCGGCTGCAAGTGCAGCGGCGAGGGATAATAGACCTCGGTTGCGATCCCGCGCTGCTGCAGGGCCGATTTCAGCCGATCCCGATCCCTCACGCGGATGACAAACTGGTTGTAGACGTGCTCGCATCCCGCTTCGACCGCCGGCAATCCCACCGAATCTGCGAGGCCGCGCTCGGCAAAGAAAAACCGGTAGCGATCGGCGTTGCGCTGCCGCGCCTGGGACCACGCCGGAAGATGCGCCAGCTTCACGCCCAGAATCGCAGCCTGCAGCGCGTCCAGGCGGCTGTTCATTCCGAGAACCTCGTGGTGATATTTGCTTCTGCTGCCGTGCGAGCGAAGGAGAAGGAGACGGCCGGCAATTTCCGGGATGTTCGTCACGAGCATGCCGCCGTCACCCGCGCCCCCCAAATTCTTCGATGGGAAGAAACTGAAGCAGCCGACCTGAGCGATGGTTCCGACCGGCGCGCCATGGTATCGGGCACCGATCGCTTGCGCCGCGTCTTCGATGACGAGTACGCCGCGGCGCGCCGCGATGTCGAGTATTGGCGCCATGTCCGCGGGCTGCCCAAAGAGATGGACCGGCACAATCGCTCTCGTTCGAGGAGTGATTGCCTCTTCGATCCCGAACGGATCGATGTTGTACGTCGCCGGATTGATGTCGACGAAAACAGGTCGCGCCCCCAGCCTAGCGATGGAGCCGGCCGTTGCGACGAACGTGAACGGCGTCGTGATCACTTCGTCGCCCGAGCCGATCCCGTAGGCCATCAGCGTCAAAAGCAAAGCGTCCGATCCTGAGGCGCAGCTTATGGCAAACTTGGCCCCCAGCGTCTGGGCCATTTCACTCTCGAATGCGGACACCTCTGGCCCGAGAATGAACTGCTGGCTTTCGATTACGCGCGTCACGCTCTTCAAGACGTCGTCTCTAATCGACGTGAACTGTGCCTTCAGGTCAAGAAGCGGAATCAAGTCTTTGTTGCCAACGGTTGACTGCGGTCCTGTTTCCAAGCTTTCTGCCTTGGTCGCTTCCATGGCTTTCCCCGTGCCCAGGTATGAATGCGTTCGATTCATGCGTTGAATTTCAGAAGCGCGGGATCATCCTCAGGCTGGCTTGCCAAAGACGT
>Ga0335073_10002532_pt1 | contig 25037 bp, 16 predicted proteins | sample Lox_Sample_22_FD_207093 | JGI IMG/M metagenome (GOLD analysis project Ga0335073, IMG submission 207093) | Soil microbial communities from Loxahatchee National Wildlife Refuge, Florida, United States - Lox_Sample_2.2 | ecosystem: Environmental > Terrestrial > Soil > Wetlands | place: USA... | reverse complement strand
GCGCAACGCCGCGCATGCCGATTCCGCAGAGTCTTGACGGGCAGCTCTATGTTCCGGCGGGCGCGGCAGGAATCGCCATGGCGAATCTGGCGGCGCGCATGGGGATGGAAACAACGGGAATCACTTTGCCGTTTGCAACTCCGGCCGATGCGGCGACGGTCCGCGAGATTCGTACGAAATCGGTGGTGCCGGAATCATCTAACGCCGGCCAAGCAGCGCTCGAAAAATTGCGCGAAGAGAGTCCGTCGGCGCCGGCGGTGCCGGACGATGAGGGCGAATTGAGAGTGGTCGATAAAGCCTTCGGACGGCAGGCGACGGTGCTGGTGCGCGGTGATGAAGCGGCGGCGCTGGGATTACTCGCCGGGCATTTCCCGAATCTTTGGGAAACGGGTAAAAAAAATCTTTCGCTCGAAGAGATCCGTTACGATCTGCATCGCTTTTTTTCGCTGCGATCGAGCGCGGGGCAGGCCAGCGTGGCGCTGTATCGGCTGGATAAATGGGCGGAAGAGATCAAATCGCCGCGCGATGTGGAGGCCAAGGTTTTTGTGGACGTCGCCGATCCGGGGTTGAGTGCGATGGTTCGCAAGGAGTTGCAGGATCGGCTGGGCGTGAGCGAAGTGAAGGTGGAAACCGCGAGCCTGCACGCGGGAACGCAGTGCTGCGAAAAACTTCCCGCGCTGCATTATCACGCGCCCGGATATGTTTTTCACCCGGGCACGCCGGCGATTGAGGAAGATATCAGAATTCCGTGGGAAGGCACGCGGCTGATCAACGCGATTAAGAGCGCGCTGCCGAAAATCAATGGTCCGGTGCACCTGCTGGCGCGCGTGAGCGAGGGTCCGGAAGTACGGCGGGACTTGAAAAAACAGATCGAGGGTTTGTTGCCGAAAGACAGCGACGTCACCGTGCTGAGCGCGTTCAAGTCGGGTGTGAGCTGGCTGATGGATGAGATCGCTCCGCAGGTGAAGGGCAAAGCGGCGTCGATCAAAATTGAATTCAAGCGCGACGATGATCCGACGCAGACGCGCACCATGTATTCGCATGCGCGATGGGTGCAGGAATTGTATCCGGTGGATGAGATGCTCGCGCATGAATTGAAAATTCCGTTGTCGAAGATCGATTTCGAAGAGTTTGACGGCCGCGGGCCGACTTATCGCGTACACGTTTTCGACGCGGCAGGAAAAGAAATTCTGACTCGCGAGTTCACCGTGACCACGGTCGAGCGGCCCTACAACGGGGTGATGCCGGAGTACGAAAAAGTGCAGGTCGATACCGGTTGGGTGCGGATCGATGAAGGGTCGAAGGTGATTCTCGATCAGCGCATTCCCACCGATATCGAGACCTTCTGGGACCGCTATCAGAAAGAAGTTTTGCCGCGCGTTTATCGCACGGTGATGGCTCGCTATCACGGCGATCTGCGGCCGGAATTTGCGCCACCATTTGACACGCTCAAAATGGATTTTCATTTGAGCGAGCCCAATTACGAGCTGCCGTATATCGATAAAGAACGCATTTCCTCGCTCGAAGCGCTTCAGGAAGATATTTTTTACTCGACCGAAAATTTCGTGAACATGATGGGCGATCTGGAATCGGGACGCGCCATCAATTACGTCGGGCGAATCATTCCCATCGTGCATGCCTCGGAAGACGGCAAGGATGGTCACGTGCATCTGGAATTCTACGCGAAAGCCGACGGCGCGCCGTCGGTGGAATTGGCTTGGACCGACGCGCAGGGCACACGGCATCGCGAACGGCGCGATCTGTGGACGCTGACGGGCGCGATGCAGCCGCGGCTGGTGGCCGCGCGGGCTACGGCCAATGGTCCGGAAGGTCTCACTTGGGAATTGCCGGCCGATTTCAAAGATGACCGGCACGCGGAATGGGTGAATGAAGAAGGCGAAGATCAGGTGGACCGGAGTATTTTTTCTGTCGAGCAAGCGCGCGGGCAGCTTCATTGGCTGGAACAGATGCACGCTGCCGGAATGTATCGCGATCAAATTGCGTATCCGCATTTGAAGGAGATGAATTTCGAATTTGAACTGCCGCGTCCGCTGGCGGAAAAAGTTGAATTGCCCGCGCCGCGGGAATACGCTTCGGTGAAGATTCAACTGGCGGCCTCTCCGCGTCCGATGATTACGGATTACCAGCCGAAACCGGTGCAATGGGATGAGCCGATTCCGCCGGCCGAAAGCGCGTCGGTTCTTGCAGAGTTGGCGCAGTCGCCGGGAGTGGATGCGTATTGGATGGGACGCAGTTATCTTGGCGAAAATATCTGGGTCGCCGATGTGACGCTGCCGACGCCTTCGACGCTGCGCTCGATCGCGAAAGAGACGACGCTCAAGGCGACCATCGTCTATTCCGGACGCCAGCACGCCAACGAAGTTTCTTCGACCAGCCATATTTTGAAGCTCGGCGAGGAGCTGGTGAACGATCCGGCGACGCGGGCGCTGCTCAAACAAGTCAACGTGGTGCTGCATCCCATCACCAATCCGGATGGCGCGGAATTGAGCGTGCAGCTCGCCGAAATTACGCCGAACAATATGCTGCATCCGGGCTATCACGGAGCGCTGGCGGCGGACGTTTCGATGGGACAAGGGGAAATCGATCCGGTTTATCCGGAATCGCGCACGCGGCGGCAACTGCTCGAAGGCTGGCTGCCCGACGCGTTTTTGAATCCGCACGGCTATCCGTCGCATGAATGGGTGCAGCCGTTTTCGGAATATTCGGGATGGGTGCAGACGCGGCAGGGCGCGAACAATGGCCGCACGTGGTGGATCCCGCGGGGATGGTTTACTTCGCTCGGCTATGTTCGCGACGATCAGCATCCGTACAGCGAGAAAATCGCCTACGAATTGCGCGACCGCATCGTCGAAGCGGAGCGCAATGTTCCCGGTCTGCTCGATCTCGAAAATCGCATGAACGCGCGCTATCAGCGGTTCGGGCAACGCTGGCAGCCGGAGAATATGCAGCAGCCGATTGTGCACGGGATTCGGATCTATATGGCGCTCAAAGGCGCGGGCGGTGGACGCGGCGGCGTGGCCGCGGGCAGTGGAGGCGTCGGAAACATTTCGCCGGACGTCACCTGGGATTCGGGCTATACCGAAGCTCCGGATGAAACCGCGCATGGCGATTATATGAAGCTGATGGCGTCCGCGGGGCTGGCGTTCGATCGCGTGCACCTGGAGTATCTGGCGCACGCGAAATTGCGCATCCGGCGAACTGAGCGCGAGCAGGGCGGGCGAGTGACCTGGCGCGTCGAACGGCTACGGCCCAATTTGCCGGTTTCGGAAAACGAACCGGCCAATGAGACGCCGACGCACAATCGATGATCAAGTCGTGGCCGCTTCCATGCGATTCATGGCGGAGAGCCAACGCTCGGCGATTCCGTTGAGGATTCCGCGAACCGTCGCCGCAAATTCCGGTTCCTTGAGATTGGCCAGAGCGTCGATTAATTCATAATGCTCGTGCGCCATGGCGCTGGTGAGCGGCGCGCCGCTGGCCATCACCACGAAAGCGAACAGAGGAGCCATCAGACGATCCAGCGTGTCGGCCAGATAATCGTTTCCCGAAAGCTGCCAGCAGCGCTGATGAAAAGTGTAATCCTGTTCCAGGAATTTGCGGCGGTCGCCCGACTCTCCGGCTTCGACCATGGTGTCGACAAGCTGCTTGAGTTCGTCCAGCTCCGCGGCAGTCACCCGGGCGCGAGCCCATTGAAAAGCGAGAAACTCGAATTCGATGCGCAGCATGTACAGCTGGCGCACTTCATGGACGTTGAAGCGGGTGACGAAGGTTCCCGTGTTGGCGATGCGGCGCACGAAGCCCTGCTCCTGAAGAGAAATGAGAGCTTCGCGCACGACGGGCGTGCCGACTTTCATCTGGCGCGCGATTTCGCGTTCCACGATGGCGTCCCCGGGTTTGAGCAGACCCGAAAAGAAGGCATCCTTGAGGGCGTTCGCGGCCCGCTCGGGAAGGGAAACGGGTTCAAGCTGTTCAAACATCAATTTCTTCACGATTCCTCGATTCTACGAAATCATCTGTGCTTGTACCAGACGAAATAGAATGATAAATTCGAGAACGCGACCTTTTCCGGCGTCCAATATGAAACCGATCCTAGCGATGGCGTTCTTTTTTGCGGCCGCAATGTGGGGCCAAAGTGAGCGCCCGGAGGCGCAGGTGAATCCGCTGGCGGGCAATCGCCGCGCGATCGCGGCCGGCCAGGAGCTGTACAACCAGGATTGCGCGGTGTGCCATGGCGCGTCGGCGCAGGGCGATCGGGGACCGTCGCTGGTGAGCGGCGTATTTCCGCACGGCGGCGCCGACGGTGAAATTTTTCTGTCCATCCGGTCGGGAATTCGCGGCAGCCAGATGCCCGCGTTCGCGCAGCTTTCAAGCGACCAGATCTGGCAAATTATCGCGTTTTTGCGCGATCTTTCGGGAATTTCCCCGGCGGCTTCGGCGGTGAATGAAAAGGTCGCGGGCGATCCGGCGGCGGGAAAGATCATTTTCGACGAAAAGGGCGGATGCCTCAATTGCCACATGGTGAACGGGGCGGGAAAACTGATCGGGCCGGATTTATCGACCGCGGGGGCGACTCCGGCGGAACGGCTGCGCGCGAAAATTCTCAATCCGAACCAGCCGCCGGCGGGTGGACGCGGCGGACGGCGCGGTCCTCCGCCTCCGGCAACGGTAATTGTGCGCACCCGGGATGGGCAGGAGTATCGCGGCGTGCGCAAGAGCGCGGATTCGTTCAGCGTGGCGCTGGTGGATACCGAGGGAGTGTACCGGTCGTTTGAAAAATCCGCGGTGGCGGAAGTGCGAATCGTGAATGCGTCGTTGATGCCGGCCGATTTCAGCCGCCGGCTGAGCGCGGACGAAATTCAAAATGTGGTCGCGTATTTGAAGACGCTGCACGGCGGCGATCCGGCGCTGCGGGCGGCGGGCGAGGGAATTCTTCCCTGGGAGCGGCTGCGCCATTCGGAAAAAGAGCCGCAGAATTACCTCACTTATTGGGGCGATCTGGCGGGAAAACATTTTTCCGCGCTCCGCCAGATCAATGCCGCGAACGTAAAAGATTTGCAGGCGAAGTGGGCGCTGCCGCTTCCGGGCAACGGCGGTACGGAAGCGATTCCGCTGGTGGTCGATGGCGTGATGTATACGATCGGTCCGGTAGCCGGGTCACTTGAGGTAATGGCGCTGGACGCGCGAAGCGGGCGCGTGCTGTGGCGTTATCAGCGGAAGCAGAAATTCAAAAATCCGAATGAGATTAACGCGGTGAATCGGGGCGTGGCGATCGCGGGAAACCGGGTGTTTTTGGGGACGCTCGATGCGTTTTTAATCGCGCTCGACGCGCGCACCGGCGCGCAGCTTTGGGAAACGCAGGTTGGCGACACCATGCGCGGATATTCGATCACCTCACCGCCGCTGCCGGTGAAGAATATGGTGATCACCGGAATCGGCGGCGGCGAATTCGGAATCATGGGATTTCTGGAGGCTTATGATCAGGCTACGGGCAAGAAGCTTTGGCGCTTCAACACCGTTCCGCAGCCGGGCGAACCGGGTCATGAGACCTGGGACGGCGATAGCTGGCAGCGCGGCGGTGCGCCGACATGGCTGACCGGAACCTACGACGCCGATCTGAACACGCTGTACTGGCCGGTGGGCAATCCGGGTCCGGATTTTAACGGCGACGTGCGCAAGGGCGACAACCTTTATAGTTCCTCGGTGATCGCGCTCGATGCGGATACCGGCAAATTGAAATGGCATTATCAGTTCACGCCGAACGACACGCACGATTGGGATTCGACCGAAGATATGGTCCTGGTGGATCGCGTGTGGCATGGCGTGAATCGAAAATTGATTCTGCACGCCGATCGTAACGGGATTTTTTACGTGCTCGACCGGACCAATGGTAAATTTTTAGCGGGCAATCCTTTTGTGCGCGCCACCTGGGTAAAGGGATGGGATGAGAACGGGCGGCCAATCCCCGTGGAAAACTGGCGCGCCGACGAGAAGGGCGAGCTGATTTATCCCGGCGTCGGCGGCGGGACCAATTTTCAGGCGCCGTCGTACAGTCCGCTGACCGGATGGATGTATTTCATGTATCACGACGGGCCGGCGAATTACATCAGCGGTCCGGCAAAATTCGAGCCGGGGGTGCAATACAGCGGGCGGGGAAGCTTCCGCAGAATGATGACGACGCCGGCGGGTGAAGCTCCGCCGTCGGACGGGATTCAGGCGTTCGATCCGGAAACCGGCAAGACCGTCTGGAAGTTCGAGCTGGCCCAGGGCGGGCTCGCGCCGGGAGTTTTGGCGACGGGCGGAGGAGTGGTGTTCGCGGCTTCGTCGGAAGGAAATTTTCTGGCGCTCGATGCGGCCAGCGGCAAAGCGCTGTGGCATTTCACCACCGGCGCGCCGATCACATCTTCGCCCATGAGTTATTCGGTGGACGGCAAGCAGTATGTCGCGATCGCGTCATCGGGAATGCTGTATAGTTTCGGTTTACCGGAATAGGAGTTCTTTCATGCGGTTTGTGGTTTCGATATTTACCTGCGCGCTTCTTGCTTCCGCGCAGTCGAACGAACTGAGAATCTACTACGTCGACGTCGAAGGCGGGCAGGAGACGCTGTTCATTTCGCCGTCGGGGCAGACCATGCTGGTCGATACCGGCAATCCCGGCGGGCGGGATACCGACCGGTTGATGCTGGCCATGCAGGACGCCGGCGTCAAAGAGCTGAATTTCGTGGTGTTGACGCATTATGATCGCGACCACGCGGGCGGCCTCAAAGAGCTGAGTGAACGCGTGCCGATCCACAACTTCTGGGATCACGGCGCGGATATGAATAATCCCGAGCAGGTCAAGGGACTTATGGATTATTATCCGTCGATTTACGCCAAGGGAACGCATCATGTCGCCAAGCCCGGCGATAAAATTCCGATTGAGGGAATGAATGTCCTGGTGGTCACTTCCGGCGGCGAAGTGATCAAAAAGGCGCTGCCCGGCGGAGGTAAACCGAATCCGGAATGCGCCGCGTTCAAGCGGCGCGATGAACCCGACGACGAGAACCGCAACTCGCTCGGAACCGTGATCACTTACGGCAAATTCCGCACCATCGATTTGGGCGATTTTCTGTGGAATTACGAATACAATCTGATGTGTCCCAATAATCCCATCGGACAGGTGGACCTGTATCTCACTTCGCATCATGGCCTGGACCGGTCGGGGTCGGCCACGCTGGTGCATGCGCTTCATCCGCAGGTCGCGATCATGAACGACGGGCCGCGCAAGGGCGGAACGCCGCAGACGATGGGAACACTCTACAGCTCGCCCGGACTCGCCGATGTGTGGCAACTGCATTGGGCTTATCCCGGCGGACTCGAATGGAACGCACCGGGGCATTTCATCGCCAACGTCGAGGATCCGCAAAAAGTGGCGGAGTTCCTGATGCATCCCGATGTTCGTCCGCCCGGCGGACGCGGAGCTTACGCCGCCGCCGGCAATCACAGCCCGGCGTATTGGATCAAGGTGACGGCGCACGCCGACGGCTCGTTCACCGTGCTCAATTCGCGGAATAATTTCAGCAAGACGTATCAAAGCGAGCGCAGATAGCTAATTCGGCAGTTCGGCGACCACGCACCAGAACTCGTAACAGATTTCGAGCTTGTGAAAATATTCTTCCCAGGTGCTCGATTTTTTGAGGACACAGTTGGCGCCGAGTTCATAGGCGTGGCGCAGTTCGGCCGGGTTTTCCGAACCCGAAATCATGATGATCGGTAAAAATTGGCACCCCGGCATGGCGCGGATCTCACGAATCAGCTCCAGTCCGGATTGCGCGGGCAGGCTCATGTCCATCAGAACGAAGTCGGGCCTGCCGCGACCGGCGAATTTCGCCTGGCTGCTCAAATAGGCCAGCGCTTCCGCGCCGCTACTCACCACTTCCAGCCAGGAGCAATGCTTCACTTCATCGTGCACCAGACGCGTCAGCATGGCATCGGCTTCATTGTCCTCGATGAGCAGGACATGTCTGCGCTTCAGGTCTTTTAACGACATCAGCGCGCTTCGCCATTGCCCTGCTGGTGACGCCACGCCCAGTATTGTGTCTGCTCGTTCTTATTTAACTTGCGGAAATCGCGATCCTGACGGTGAGTTTCCTGAGCCCACTGATGATAATATGTCCGTTCGTGACCGTTCCACGGGCGATATTGGTTACTGTAGTAATCGTAGACCCGGTAGTGGTGCGCGCAGGAAGAGAAAAGCAGGCAACTCAAGAAAATCGAAGGAATCCAGCCAGCTCTCGACATCAAATAGCCTCCAGCATTGTGTTCGCAATCCGCGTTCCAAAGCGCAGTTGCGCGGCTTGGATTAACGTGACATCGTTATAGGAATTGCTTTTCAAGGAGAGTGACCATGCACGCGTTTTTCAGAATCTCGATGACGGCTGTGCTGCTCGGCGGCTCGATCTACGCCGCGGATCTCGGCAATGCGCCGGTCCGCAAAATTAGCCTGGGAATGTATCTCGATCTGGTGAACGTTTCCGATCCGCAGATTTCACCGGACGGCAAGCAGATCATCTTCACGCGGCGCTGGGTGGACAAGATGAACGACCGCTTCGAATCCGCGCTGTACATCATGGACGCGGACGGCGGCCGGCAGCGATTCCTGGTGAAAGGCTCCGGCGCGCGCTGGTCGCCCGATGGCACGCGCATCGCGTATCTGGCGCAAGGCGAGCCGAAGGGCAACCAGATTTACGTGCGCTGGATGGACGCCGAAGGCGCGGTGACCGAGATCACGCGCCTGGAAGAATCGCCGGCGGGGATCTCCTGGTCGCCCGATTCGAAATCGATCGCGTTCAGCAAACTTGTGCCGCAGCGCGAATCGTGGAACATTCATCTGCCGGCGCGGCCGGAGGGCGCCAAGTGGACGCCGGACCCGGTAATCATCGATCGTCTGCGCTATCGCGCCGATCGCCAGGGCATTCTGCCGGTCGGATTCCGCCACATTTTCATCGTTTCGGCCGACGGTGGCGCGCCTCGCCAGTTGACCGACGGCGACTTCAACGACGGCGGTGGATTCGGCGGAAACGGACTTTCCTGGACTCCCGATGGCCGGCAGATCGTCTTCAGCGGCCTGCGCATTCCCGACGCCGATTATCACGTCAAGGAAAATTACATTTACGCCGTGGATACGTCCAATGGAGCGGTTCGCCAGTTGGTCGCGCGCAAGGGTGAAAATCAAAATCCGATCATTTCTCCCAACGGACGATACGTCGCCTACACCGGCTACGATTTCGTCATGCAGGCGTGGAAGGCCTCCGACCTCTATGTGATGAACATCGACGGATCGAACCAGCGCGATATTACTCCCAAGCTCGACCGCACGCCCACGGGACTGATGTGGAGCGCCAACAGCAGCGGCCTCTATTTCGGCGTCAGCGAAAGCGGCACGCGCAACCTATATTACGCGTCGCTCGATAGCGAAGTGCGAAAAGTCACCGACGGCACGCACATGCTGACGGTGACCAGCACGACGAAAAGCGGCATGGCGGCCGGCGTTCTGACCGATTCCTACAATCCCGGCGATATCGTAGCGTTTGACGTGACGAATCCACACCCCAAACAGCTCACCGCGGTCAACGCCGATCTGCTGCATGGGATCAAGCTCGGCGATGTCGAAGAGTTTAGCTACACTTCGCTCGACAACATGAAAATTCAGGGATGGATCGTGAAGCCGCCCGATTTCGATCCCTCGAAAAAATATCCGCTGATCCTGAGCATTCACGGCGGACCGGCGGGAATGTACGACGTCGGCTTCAACTTCGCCTATCAGGACCACGCGGCTAACGGTTACGTGGTGGTCTACACCAATCCGCGCGGCTCGACCGGTTATGGCACCGATTTCGGAAACGCGATTAATTACGATTATCCCGGTAAAGATTTCAACGACCTGATGAAAGGCGTCGATAGCGTCGTTTCGCGCGGCTACATCGACGAGCGTAATTTATTCGTCTACGGATGCAGCGGCGGAGGCGTGCTGACGTCGTGGACGGTCGGCCACACCGACCGTTTCGCCGCGGCCGTCGCGCAGTGCCCGGTGACGGACTGGCTGTCGTTTGCCGGAATCGTCGACGCGCAGCCGAATTATTATTCGCTGTTCTTCAAAAAACTTCCGTGGGAAGATCCCACCGAGTATTTGAAACATTCTTCGGTGATGTACGCCGGCAACGTAAAAACGCCGACGCTGCTGATGACCGGCGTTCTCGACATGCGCACGCCGATGCCGCAGAGCGAGGAGTTCTACGAAGCCTTGAAGCTGCGCGGCGTACCCACGGCGCTGATCCGCATGAACGGTGAATATCACGGCACCACTTCGATCCCGTCGAATTTTATGCGCACGCAGCTTTATCTGCGCTACTGGTTCGATAAATACAAGCGGAAGTGAAAATCACACCGCGCCGGCGTCGTGAAGGCGCACGATCTCGGCCTCGGAGTAACCCAGTTCCTTGAGGACGGCGTCGGTGTTTTCGCCTAAAGCCGGAGTCGCCGCCATCCGCGGTTCGTAAGTATCCACGCGTCCTGGCGGAAGCAAGGCGGGAATGGGTCCGGCGGGCGTCGGAATCTCGCGCCAGCGATCGCGAGCGCGCAATTGCGGGTGGTTCCAGACTTCGGGCATCTGATTCATGCGGGCATTGGCGATGTTCGCCCGCTCCAGCCGATCCACCACCTGCGCGGCCGTCAGTGTAGAAAAGACTTCATGAATGATCGTCGTCAACACAGCGCGATTCGCCGAGCGCCGGAAGTTCGAAGAAAATCGCTCATCGTTCGCCAATTCGGGCTGTTCGAGCACGGCACGGCAGAACGCGCTCCACTCTCTTTCGTTCTGTAGCCCGAAAAACACCTCCTGGCCGTCGCCCGCCAGGAACGGACCATAGGGAAAAACGCTCGAATGAAACGCTCCGCTGCGTTCCGGCGGGGGCGCTCCTTCGAAACTGTAGTACAGCGGATAACCCATCCATTCGCAAAGCGACTCCAGCAGAGAGATATCGATGTGACAGCCTTCTCCTGTTTTTTCGCGGCGCAGCAAAGCGGCCAGAATGTTACTCAGGCTATACATGCCGGCGGAGATATCCGCGACCGGAATTCCGGCCTTCACGCGTTCGGTCTCGGTTCCCGTTACCGAAAGGAATCCGGCTTCGGCTTGAATTAACAGGTCATAGGCTTTCTTTGGACCATAAGGTCCGGTGGCGCCGTATCCGGAGATGTCGCAAACGATCAAGCGTGGAAAGCGGGGACGCAAGACCTCCGCCGAAAGACCCAGGCGCGCCGCCGCTCCGGGAGCGAGATTCTCGACGAAAACATCCGCTTTTTCCATCAGCCTCAAGAGAATTTCCTTTGCCTCGGGATGTTTCAGGTTCAGCGTGACACTTTCCTTGGATCGGTTGGTCCAGACAAAGTGCGAGGAAAGCCCGCGCGTTCGCTGATCGTAACCGCGGGCGAAATCGCCCTCGCCGGGCCGCTCAATCTTGATGACTCGCGCGCCGAGGTCCGCCAGATGCCGCGTGGCCAGGGGCGCGGCGATGGCCTGTTCCAGGCTGACCACGAAAATTCCCTCGAGCGGCAGAGTGGGAAACGTTGCCATGCGTATCTAATTTTCGCACCTGCCCGCAAAATTGACCGCGTTTTGGCCTTTTGATAAACTCGGACGCGGAATCACGAGTAAAGATAATGAAGCAAACCAGGCGAGATTTTGCGAAATTTCTGCTGGCGGGCGTTCCCGCTTCGATCGCCCTGGCCGCCAGGATCAATTCGACCGTCGCGGGCGTTCGGCTCGGAACGATCACCTACAGCTTCCGCGATTTTCCGCGCACTCCCGGCCAGGACAACGTGGACGCCATCATTCGCGCGCTGATCGAATGCGAAATCGGAGAGATCGAACTTTTTTCGCCGAACGTTGAGCCGGCGCCGGCGGGCCCGGCCGGACGCGGAACCGCGCAAGCGCGAAAAAATCGCGAGGATCTGAGGCGCTGGCGTCTCGAAACTCCCACGGAACATTTCCGCGCGGTCCGCAAGAAATTCGATAACGCAGGAATCAATGTTTACGCTTATACGATGAACTATCACGGCGATTTCACCGATGAAGAAATCGACAAGACCTTCGAGCAGGCCAAAGGACTGGGCGTTTCGATCCTGGCCACTTCCACCACCGTCGATTTTGCGCCACGGCTGGTCCCGTTCGCCGAGAAACACAAAATCACGGTCGCGTTCCATGGCCATTCGATGATCCACAATCCTAACGAATTTTCGACGCCGGAGACTTTTCAGAAAGCGCTCGATCTGTCGCCGCTGTTCAAGGTCAATCTCGATATCGGTCACTTTACCGCCGCGGGGTACGATGCGGTGGCGTATATCCAGCAGCATCATGCGCGCATCACTCACCTGCACATGAAGGATCGCAAAAAGAATGACGGTCCGAACATGCCGTGGGGCCAGGGGGATACGCCGATCAAGCCGGTGCTGCTGTTGCTCAAAACGAAGAAGTATCCGATTCCGGCGTTTATCGAATACGAGTACAAAGGCCAGGAAGGCTCCGTCGCGGAAGTGAAGAAATGCATGGCGTACATGAGAGCAGCTCTTTCCTGAGGCCGTTTCTCGCCGGTCTGTTGAACCTATGCTGTTAGCGGCCCGGCTGGTGCTGGCGATCGTCTTTCTTCTGGCTGGAATCGCCAAGGCGTCGGACCGGGGCGGGTCGCGGACGGCGATCGAAAACTTCGGTCTATCGCCGGCCTTAGCGCGGCCGTTGAGTCTGGTGCTTCCGCTGCTGGAGATTTCGCTGGCGCTGACGCTGATTGCGGTCGGCTCAGCGTGGTACGGGGCATGCGCGGCGCTGGCCCTGCTTACGATTTTTGCCGCCGCCATCGCCGTGAATCTATCGCGCGAGCGGCGCGTGAACTGCCACTGCTTCGGCGAATTGAGTTCGGCGCCGATCGGCGTGTCCACGCTGGTGCGAACCGGCGCGCTGGCGTTGTTGGCGGGCTGGCTGGCTGCACGAGGATCCGAGCGAATGGGTCCTTCCCTGTGGACCAGTTTTCTCGCCGCCGACAACACCGTGCGCAGGTGGTACATTATCGGGGCGGGCGCTGCGTTTTTCCTGCTGTTGCGCGCGTTCCGGCGCCCGGAGTCCAAAGAGCCCGCGGAGCCCGAAGAGTCCGAAGACGCCGGCGCGCCTGAACCGCACGTAAAACCGGTGCCGCAGGCGCCAGCCGATCCGCGTCCGGAAAAAAGTTTCCCCACTGGAATCGGTCTGCCGGTGGGAACGCCGGCGCCCGAATTCGCGCTCGCGAGCGTGACCGGCGAGCAACGCTCCTTGCAGTCGCTGCGCGAAGAAGGCAAACCGATTTTTCTGATTTTCTCGAGTCCCCACTGCGAAGCGTGCCAGAGGCTTTGGCCGAACCTCGGCGACCTTCTGCGGGAACACCCCGGGCGGTTCAATCTGGTTCTGATCAATCGCGGCAGCGCGGCGGAAAATCTGAAAAGCTTGCACAATGCGCCGCTCGATTTTTCGCGAGTTTTGCTTCAGCCGGAGTTTGAAGTCGCTGAAGCGTATGACTGCGCCATGACTCCCTCCGCGGTTTTGATCGGCGTCGACGGGCGGATCCAGTGCGAACTGGCGGTGGGAGGTTTGGCGATTCGGCAACTGATGCTGCAAGCTGCATCGCCTGGCGATGCGATCGATGCAAAATGACCGCCTTTGTTCCGATGGCGAGAAATCAAGATTCTTCAAGCACGCACCGCGAATCAACGCGGGCGCGGCAGCGCGGTCGACGGCGGGCCGCGCAAGCGGGTATGATAATTACTGGTCGATTCGCGAAAAGCCCATGTCCCGATCCTCTTGGCTCCTCAGTGGTTTCCTGATTCTTGGGGTCGTTTCCATGGAGGCGCAGACTCCGGCTTCCGCCGACTTTGAAAAATCCGTGCTCCCGGTGCTTTCCGCGCACTGTTTCCAGTGCCACAGTGATCGGCTGAAGACGGGGGGGCTGAGTCTACAGGCGTTCCGCGATTCGGCCTCCGCCGCGGCGAAACCAGACGTTTGGAAACAGGTGCAGGAGAAGCTGAACGCGCATCTGATGCCGCCTCCGCCGATGCCCGGGCTCAGCGCCGCCGATCTTGCGGCCGTCAATGCGTGGATCAATAAATTGACCGGCGCGAAGCCGTCGGATGATTCGGGTCCCGGCAGCGTGACGGCGCGGCGATTGAATCGGATCGAATACGACAACACCATCCGCGACCTGTTGGGCGTCAGGATTCATCCGGCCGAGGAGTTTCCGCTCGACGACTCGGGTTATGGCTTCGACGATATCGGCGATGTGCTGTCGCTTTCGCCGCTTCTGATGGAAAAATTGTCGAACTCCGCGCGGCAAGTGGCGAAAGCCGCGGTTTTCGGCGAGAGCTACGACCAGGAAGGCGCGCTGATCGAAAAAATTCTGCCGAAGCGCATCCAGGACGACAGTTTCGCCAATGGCGACGTGTTTCCGTTTTCCCTGCGCGGGTCGTTGATCGGAACGTTCCACGCCAAGATGGAAGGCGATTACGAGTTCCAGTTGCAGATCGCCAACCGGCGCACTCCGGATCATAACCCGGCCGGCCCGCCGTCGCTGGATGCGCCGCCATCGACGGAAAGCGCGGACGCGGCGACACCGGAAACACCCGCGCCAGGGCGCGGCAGAGGGGGCCATCGGCCCAGGGGACCGCTTACGCAGGAGCAGATTAAAGCGCGTGAAGAACAGGCGTGCGAGGCCGTTCCGCCGGTGGAGTTCCTGTTCACCGTGGACGGCAAAACGGCGTTGGCCCAAACCTTCCGCGGAAATAACGCCTGTGATTACGCGCGTCCGCCCTCAAAGGTGCGCGTCCATTTAACGGCCGGCGATCACCAGCTGCGCGGCTATTTTCCGGCGCTCGACGATATCGATCCCGTCCGGAACATGGGTGAGAACGGCCGGCGGCGGCTGGATGTCGAGTACCTGGATATTTTCGGCCCGTGGAATTCTTCCCACGCGCATCCGGCGTCGTTTGAGAAGATTTTCATCTGCGGAACCAATGGGAATTACACACCACCATGCCAGCGCCAGATTATCGAGAACCTGGCCCGTCGCGCGTACCGGCGTCCGCCGGCCGATCGCGAAGTGGCGCAGTTGATGAAGCTGGTAAAGCTGGTCGAAGATCATGGCGACGGCTTTGAAACCGGCGTTCAAACGGCGTTGCAGGCGATCCTGATGTCGCCAAGCTTCCTTTTCCGTTTCGAGCACCAGCCCAAACCCGGCGAGATTTACCGGTTGAACGATTACGAACTGGCGTCGCGGCTCTCCTATTTCCTGTGGAGCAGCATGCCGGATGACGAGCTGATGCGTCTGGCGGATCAGAGACGGCTGCACGATCCGGCAGTGCTCGACGCGCAGGTCAAGCGCATGATGCAGGATCCCAAGGCGGATAATCTGGTGACCAATTTCGCCGCGCAATGGCTGAACCTGCGCGCGCTGGATCATAAAAAACCCGATCCGCAGAAGTTCCCCGCGGTCGATGATGAACTGCTCGGCGACATGAAAACCGAGACGCTGATGTTCATGCGGGAAATCATCCGCGACGATCATAGCGTGCTCGACGCGATCGATGCGCCGTTCACCTACGTCAACGGGCCGCTGGCGCGATTTTACGGAATCCCCGGAATCACCGGCCTCGATTTTCATCGCGTGGCGCTCGACGGGAAAGAGCGCGGCGGGGTGTTGACGCAAGGCTCGATTCTGATCTCGACGTCTTACTCGACCCGCACTTCCCCGGTGCTTCGCGGCAAGTGGGTGCTGGGAACGCTGCTCGGCCAGGAACCGCCTCCGCCGCCGCCGGGTGTCCCCGCGTTTCCCGAAGCGAAAGTGGGACTCAACCTGACGCTGCGCCAGATTTTGGCCGAGCATCGCACCAATCCAAGCTGCGGCGTGTGCCACAACCAGATGGATCCGATCGGATTGGCGCTCGAAAATTACGACGCTGCCGGCGGCTGGCGCACCAGGGATGGCAACGCCGCGATCGATAATTCGGGGACGCTGCCGGATGGAACCGCCATCGCCGGAGCAGCCAGTTTGAAGAAAGTTCTGCGCGCGCGCGGAGATCTGTTCGCGCGCAACGTCGCGCAGCAATTGCTCACCTTTGCCATTGGCCGCGGAATGGAATCTTCCGATCGCGCGGTCGTGGACCGGATCACCGCCGAGGCAGCCGCAAAAAACTATCGTTTTTCCGCGCTGGTGCTGGCGATTGTTCACAGCAGCCCCTTCCAGATGAGGGAGGGCGAAAGAATGGTTGTCGCACGCAGATGAACTTATCTAATCGAATTTCCCGACGCACTCTTCTTCGCGGTTCCGGTGTTGCCGTAGGGCTTCCGCTTCTCGAAGCCATGATTCCTCCGTTCGCCAAGGGCGCGACCTCCAAGCTTTCGCCCACGCGCTGCGCATTTCTCTATGTCCCCAACGGCATGATCATAGATCAATGGGAACCGAAGACGGACCTGATCGGCGAAGAATCGATTCCGGCCGATCTGCCGCGCATCAGCCAGACGTTCCTGCGGCATCGCGACGAGATTACGATCCTCAGCAATCTGGCGTGCCCCAACGCCAATGCTTTGGGCGATGGCGGCGGGGATCACGGCCGCGCGGGCGCGAATTATCTTACCGGTGCTCACCCCAAGAAAACCGACGGCAAGGATATTCACGTCGGAATTTCGGTGGACCAAATCGCCGCCCAGCAAATGGCCGGCGTGACCCGCTTCGGATCGCTCGAAATGGGTTGCGAGGAGGGTTTGCAGGGCGGCGGCTGCGATACCGGGTACAGTTGCGCATACACCAATAACCTGGCGTGGCGCACGCCGACCGCGCCGCTGCCTCCGGAAATTCGGCCGCGGGCGATGTTTGAGCGCCTGTTCGGCAGCACCGACTTTTCCCAGGATCCGGCAACGCGCAAACGCCAGGAGCTGTATCAGGACAGCATTCTGGACGTGGTTTTAGACGACGCCAACCGGATGCGCGCGTCTCTGGGGAGCGCGGACCAGCACAAGCTGGACGAATATTTGTTTGACATTCGCGATCTTGAAGCGCGCATTCAGAAAATCGAAAAAAGCAATCTTCTCGCGCCGCGCGATTTTCCGGTGCCTTCGGCCAGCGTGCCCAGCGACTTCGCCGAGCACATGAAATTGATGACCGACCTGATGCTGCTCGCGTTCCGCATGGACATGACCCGCATGGTCACCATGCTGCTGAGTGTGGAAGTGAGCTCTCGCGCCTACGGCGAGGAGATCGGCATCACCGAAGCGCACCACGGGCTCACGCACCACGCCGGAAACAAGGAAAAGATCGAGAAAGTCACGCGGATTAACATTTATCACGCGCAGCAGTTCGCGAAATTGATCGACCGGATGAAGGCGATTCCGGAAGGTGATGGCACGCTGCTCGATCATTCCATGATTTCCTACGGCAGCGCGATGGGCGATGGAAACCGGCACGATCACGATCACATTCCGCTGGTGCTGGCGGGCCGGGCCAATGGCAAGCTGAAACCGGGACGCCACATTCGATACAAGGAAGAGACTCCTCTTTCGAATCTTCATCTGGCGATGTTGGACAAAATGGGATTGCAGCCGCCGGCGTCGATCGGCGACAGCACGGGCTTGCTCGAAGGAGTCTGAGCCGGGGACGCGGCATTGGACCAGGACACTTTCGAGAAGGGTCTCAAAATTCGGCGCGAGGTTTTGGGCGCGGATTACGTCGACCAGGCGATGGCGAACGCCACGTCGTTCACCAAGCCGCTTCAGGAGTTGGTCACCACTTATTGTTGGGGTGAAATCTGGAGCCGGCCCGGTCTCGATCGCCGCACGCGTTCCATGATCAACCTGGCCATGATCACGGCGCTGAATCGCCCGCACGAGCTGAAACTGCACGTCAACGCCGCGCTGAATAACGGGCTCAGCAAGGAAGAGATCTGCGAGGTTTTGTTGCAGACCGCGATTTATTGCGGCCTTCCCGCGGCCGTCGACGCGTTTCGCACCGCTTCCCAGGTGTTCGAGGAGCGCGGAATTTAAGGCCTCGGGCCGGACCGCACCTTATCGAGCGTCTCGTCGAGCGCGCGGCCCAGCCGATCGAACAGCAGATCGATCTCTTCTTCTTTGATGATCAGAGGCGGGCAGATGCCGATCACGTCGCCCATGGCCCTCACGATCAGCCCGTGCGCCTGCGCTCGCTTCGCCACATACGCACCCACGGCGGCTTTCGCCTCGAACGGCGCTTTCGTCTCCTTATCGGCCACCAACTCGATCGCGCCGATCAGCCCGATACCGCGCGCTTCGCCGACCAAAGGATGGCCGCCCAGCCCGCGCAGCCGCTCCTGCATCCGCGGCGCGATCGCGCGCACATGGGAAAGAATATCGGTCTCTTCATAAATCTTCAGCGTCTCCAGCGCGACCGCCGACGGCACCGGATGGCCGCTGTAAGTGAATCCGTGGGCGAACACGCCGATTTTTTCCGATTCGCGAACCATCGCGCCATAGATTTCTTCGGAAAGCAGAATCGCCGACAGCGGCATGTATCCCGACGTCAGCGCTTTGGCGCAAACCAGTATGTCGGGATGGAGGCCGTAGGTCTCGGAGCCCCACATGTTTGCGGTGCGGCCGAAACCGCAGATCACTTCGTCGGCGATCAGCAGCACGTCATATTTTTTCAGCACACGCTGGACTTTTTCCCAATATGTCGCCGGCGGAAAAATGACGCCGCCCGCGCCCATCACCGGCTCGCCGATCAGGGCGGCGATGGTTTCCGGCCCCTCGGCGAGAATGCGCTGCTCCAGCGATTCTGCCAGCCGCGTGGCAAACGCTTCCTCCGATTCGCCGGCCTGCGCGAAGCGATACCAGTGCGGACAATCGACGTGCAGAATGTTGGGTATGGGCAAATCGAAATCGCGATGATTGTTGGGCAGGCCGGTGAGGCTCGCGCTGGCCACGGTGACGCCGTGATAACCCTTCATGCGGCTGACGATTTTTTTCTTTCGCGGCCGGCCCAGCGCGTTGTTGTAATACCACACCAGCTTGATGACGGTATCGTTCGCTTCCGATCCGGAATTGGCGAAAAAAACTTTGCTCAGCCCGCGCGGCGCGAGGCTCAGCAATTTTTCCGCAAGCGCGATGCCGACGTCGGTCGCCTTGGACGCGAAGGTGTGATAATACGGCAGCGTCAGCATCTGCCGGTAGGCGGCTTCCGCCAGGCGCCGCTCGGAAAATCCGAGACTACAGCACCACAACCCGGCCAACCCTTCGAGGTACCGTTTGCCGTCCTCATCGATCACGTACACGCCGTCGCCCTGCGTGATCACCAGCGGGCCTTCACTCTGGTGCAACTTTAGATTCGTGTAGGGATGAATGGATGTGGCGATATCGAGGCTCGCGGATTTCTTCGAGGCCGCGGCCGGAGTCGTTTCCGTCATATCCGTACGCTACTACCTTGCGCGCGCGGCTGTCAAAATAGAACATTCGCAATGATTCATGCCGCGAACGCTGCCCTGGTGTTGCTTCTGCTTGTCAATCTGACGGGCGTGACGCTGGTTGCCGGGCGCTTTACGGAATCGTGGTGGCTGGCGCGATCGGCCGCGCCGCTGGTCGTAGTTGCGCCGTTCTTTCTGGAACATTTCGCTGGTTTCGGATCGCTCCACTGGCTGTGGCCGCTGACCACGGCCCTTTCGCTGTGGCTGATCTGGTTCGGCCGGCGCGAGCTGGCCGCGCACTGGCGCATTGAATGCGTGTACCTGGCGGCGTTCAGTTACGCGCTCGCCTGGCGCTACGCGTTTCCCGATATCGGCGCGTCTTCGGAGAAGCTCACCGATCTCACCTTCATCGCGAATTATTCGAGTGGAACGCGACTTCCGCCGGTGGATCGCTGGCTGCCGCCGCATCGCTTCGAGATGTATTACGCCCTACAACATTATGGTGCGGCCTTGATGGCGCGGATTTTCGCGATGCCGGTCGGCACGGCCTACAATCTGTCGATCTGCGTTCTGGCCGGTTCAGTCGCGACCGCCGCGGCGGGAACGGCGTGGCTGTTCACACGGCGCCGCGGCGCAACCATTCTGCTCACAGCCGCGCTGCTCGCCGGTGGGACCGGCGTCGCGCCATTCATCCGCTTGATTACGCCGGCGCCGCAGCTCTGGTCGAGCATTCGTTTCATGGGCGGCGCCTTAACGCCGGAAGAGGCAACGCGGCCGCTCGGCCAGGCGCTGGTGCGCGCAAGCCATGCCACAAAAGATTCTCTCGATCTGCCGGTCGAGTTGTTTTCTTATTTGATCGGACTCGGCGACGATCATCCGCCGTTAAGCGGATATCTGCTGCTGACGCTGGCGCTGCTGGCAATCGCGCTGATCGAATCGGGCCGCGCGCTCCGCGCGTCCTACGCGATTCTCGCCGCGACCGTTCCCTTGACCATCGCTGCCAACGCGTGGGATCTGCCGCTCGAATTGTTTCTCGCCGCCGGCTGGATCGCCTACCGGATCGCGATCCGCAAACGGATCGAATGGAAACCGCTGACGCTCGGTTTCGGGTCAATGCTTCTTCTGCTCGCGCCGTTTCTGGTGCATTTCGCACCGCACGCGCTGGCCTTGCACAATACCATCCGACTGGTGCCGCGCGGCCTGCACACGCCGCTGATTCCCGGGCTGCTGATCTTTTACCCCGCCATCGCCGTCGTGGCGCTGCACCTGATTTGCGGCGAACGGTCGCGCCAATCGCTGGCGTTTTGCGCGATTTTTGTAGCGCTGGCCGTGGCGTCGGAAATTTTTTTCGTCGACGATGTTTATTCCGGAAAATACGAGCGATTTAATACCGTACTCAAATGGTGGTCCTGGATTTATTCCGCGATTTTACTGGTAATCGGTGCGCTGAATCTGCGCTCGCCCTCGCGCGTCTGCCGCTTCGCAACCATCGCCGTGCTGGTTCTGATCTGCGGCTACGCGCGGGAGCTGGGCGCGGCGTGGTTCGGTCCGCCGAAGCCGCACGCCAGTCAGCTCGATGGCGCGGCGTGGCTGCGCGACGATCCGGAACAGCGCGCTATGCTCGAGTTTCTTTCGTCGCGCCCACCGGCGATCGTGCTTCAGCGAATTTCCGATCGCGGTTACGTGCCACAGCCGGCGCTGGCGATTTTCGCCGGCGACCTCGCCTTTCTGGGCTGGCCGAATCACGAAGATATCTGGCGTGGATATTTGCCCGAAATCGATCAGCGCTTCGACGCGGTGAAAAAGTTTTATAACGGCGAAGTCCCGGATGCCGCGCGGTGGCTGTCCGGAAATCGTATCGCTTATGTGGTGTGGTCGCATGACGATAATCAGTTGAACAGCTTCGCGCGTGTCAATGACGAGATCCACGGCACGTATCGGTGGCGTGAATTTTCTTCGACGCCAGACCTCCACGCCGGAATATGGTGCCACATTGGGCCCTAGCGAGCCCGCCCGACAATGCTAGCCTCAAAATATCGGATGTTTCCGCGGCTCGCCATCGTTGTCCTTCTTCCCTGCGCCTACGCCGGGCCGACTTTTTACAAAGACATCCAGCCGATCACCAATCACTACTGCGCGCCCTGCCATCGCCCCGGCGAAGCTGGACCGTTCCCGCTGCTCACCTATCACGACGTCCAAAAGCGCGCCGCGCAGATCGCCGCCGTCACCAGCAAGCGATTCATGCCGCCGTGGCTACCCGAACCGGGCTACGGCAGTTTCGTCGATGAGCTGCGTCTGTCCGAAGCGCAAGTCCGCACCATCGCCGAATGGGCCGCCGCTGGAGCGCCGGAAGGCAATCCCTCCGACCCGCCGCCAGCGCCCAAATTCACCGAAGGCTGGCAACTCGGACCGCCCGATTTGATTCTCACCGCCCAGCACGCCGTCACCGTTCCCGCCTCCGGCCCCGACGTCTACTGGAATTTCATTTTCACCGCGACCAACAAAAAACCGCGCTGGGTGCGCGCCATCGAAATTCGTCCCGGAAAAAAGAACGTGGTGCATCACGCCAATCTGTATATCGATCGCGCCCATTCGGCGCGCGCGCAGGAGATCGCGCCCGGCCAAGGTTTCCCCGGTATGGACCCGGTAATCGAGCGCACCATCTACGAACCCGACGACGGTCATTTCCTTTACTGGAAACCCGGCGGCATTCCTTATTCCGAGCCCGACGGATTCGCCTGGCGCCTCGATCCTGGCAATGATCTGGTGCTCAACGCCCACCTGCTGCCGAGCGGCAAGCCCGAACAAATTGAGCCGTCGATCGGTCTCTATTTCACCGATAAACCGCAGACGCACTTTCCGATGCTGATCGAGCTCGAACACGACGGTGCTCTGAACATTCCACCCGGCGATAAAGACTTCGTCGTCTCCGACGATTTCAAACTTCCCATGGACGTCGATGTGCTGGCGATCTATCCGCATGCGCACATGCTCGGCCACGTGCTCGAAGGCTACGCGACGCTGCCCGACGGAACGAAAAAATGGCTGATCCGCATTTCCGACTGGGACCGCAACTGGGAAGCGGTCTATCGCTACCGCCAACCCGTTTTTCTGCCACGCGGAACGGTCGTTTCGATGCGCTTTCATTACGACAATTCGACTGCGAATCCGCGCAATCCGAATAATCCGCCGAAGCGCGTGAAGGCCGGCAATCGGGTGACCGATGAAATGGGCCATCTGTGGCTGCAAGTTCTGCCGCGCGGCGGGCGCGACCTGCGCGTCGATCTGGAAGAAGCCGAGGTGCGCCACTGGCTCGACAAATATCCCGGCGATTTTCTCGGTCATCTGCATCTGGGCGGAATCGATCTGGCGCATCTGAACCCGCAAGCCGCGGTGAGCCAATTCGAGCGCGCGGTCGAAATCGAGCCGAAAAATGCGGAGGGACGAAACATGCTCGGTTCGGCGTACCTGGCGCTGGGGCGCACCAGCGATGCGATTGAACAGTTCCGTCTGGCGGTGAACGCGCGGCCGGGTTATCAGAACGCGCGCTACAATCTGGCGCGCGCGCTGATCCGCGCCGGACGCTGGGACGAAGCGCTGGATCTGTTCAAGCAGGTGGTCGCGGCGTATCCCGACGATGCGCAGGCGCGCAACGGGCTGGGCGAATTGCTGTTTCATCAGGGCCAATATGCTGCGGCGGTCGCGGAGTTTCAAAAGGCCATCGCGCTCGATCCGTCGAATAAAATCGCCCAACAGAATCTGGCGATCGCGCAGCAAAAAGCGAATCAGCACTGATGTTTCCTGTCCGCAATACCTGGTGGGGGAGGCTCCCAGCCTGGTCCGCTAAACGACAGGCGGGCGCGCGATTCGCCGCAGGCCGAGGGCCTGCCCACAAACCGCGGGAATCATCGCGGATCCGATCCGGCTTCGAGCACAATCTGCGTGAATGGTAGCTTGAAGTATTGACCCCATGACCGCTTCCCTTCTGACCCCTTTGACCGTTCGCGGTGTCACGTTGAAAAACCGCATCGTCGTTTCGCCGATGTGCCAGTATTCTTCCATCGACGGATCGGCCACCGATTGGCACCTGGTGCACCTCGGCAGCCGCGCCGCCGGCGGAGCCGCGCTCGTTTTCGTCGAAGCGACCGCGGTCACCGCGCAAGGCCGCATCAGCCCGCGCGACATGGGTATCTGGGACGATCGCCACATTGAGCCGCTGGCCCGCATCGCAAAATTCGTCACCAGCATGGGCGCGGTTCCCGGAATTCAGCTGGCGCATGCCGGACGAAAAGCGAGCTGCGCCATTCCCTCGGAAGGCGGCAAACAGCTCACGCCCGAACAAGGCGGATGGCCGACCGTCGCGCCCAGTCCGATTCCGTTTTTGCCGAGTGACATCCCCCCGCACGAGCTTGCGCAAGCCGAAATCGCCGCGATCGTCCAAGCCTTCGCCGCCGCCGCGCGCCGCGCCATCGCCGCCGGATTCCGCATTATCGAGCTGCATAGCGCGCACGGCTACCTGCTGCACGAATTTTTGTCGCCCTTATCGAACCGTCGGACCGATCATTACGGCGGATCGCTGAAGAATCGCATGCGCGCCGATCTTGAAGTGGTCGAAGCGCTGCGCGGCGCGATGCCCGCCGAGATGCCGCTGTTCGTCAGAATTTCTTGTACCGATTGGGTCGATAGCGGCTGGGAATTGCAGCAGTCCATCGAACTGGCGCGCGCGCTGAAACCGCTGGGCGTCGATATGATCGATTGCTCCAGCGGCGCGCTGATTCCCGGCGTCGCCATTCCAGCCGAACCGGGCTATCAGGTCCCGTTTGCCGCGGCGATTCGCGAGCGCGCCCAAATCATGACCGCGGCCGTGGGCTTGATCACCGATCCGCTCCAGGCGGAAGAGATCGTCGCCAGCGGCAAAGCCGATCTGACGCTGCTCGCGCGTGAGATGCTGCGCGAGCCGTATTGGGCGTTAAGGGCGGAAACCGCGCTCGGCGCAAAAGCGGAGTGGCCGATCCAATATCTGCGCGCTGCGAAATAATTATTGAATCGACGGCGCGTAATAACCGCGCCGCGCGCGCACGATCAGGTCCTTGCGGCCTCGGACTTTCACTTCCACCGGATGGTATTGCCCATCCGTTTTGAGCGGATCCGGCCGGTACAGCACATTATATTGGTGCCGCAGTTCATTGGCGATATTTTCAAACGACTGCGCCAGATCCTCCGCCTGGAACGGGAAAAACGCCTGCCCGCCGGTCTGATCGGCGAAATATTTCAGCACCTTGTCGCCCTCCATTTCCATGCCGCTGCGATTCGTGGAGATGCAATAAATCACCGTGTCCGACTTGTGCGCCATTTCGAGAGCCTGGTCGCGCGTGTACTGGCTGTTGTTGTCGTCGCCGTCGCTTAAAATCACCATCGCGTGGCGATAGCGGTAGTGCGGCTGGTCCTTCATCAGCTTGTCGCGGCAAGAATAAAAAATCGCGTCGTAGAGCGCCGTACCGCCGCCCGGGCGCAGGTTCTGAATCGCCTTATTCAAG
>Ga0335073_10002530_pt1 | contig 25040 bp, 18 predicted proteins | sample Lox_Sample_22_FD_207093 | JGI IMG/M metagenome (GOLD analysis project Ga0335073, IMG submission 207093) | Soil microbial communities from Loxahatchee National Wildlife Refuge, Florida, United States - Lox_Sample_2.2 | ecosystem: Environmental > Terrestrial > Soil > Wetlands | place: USA... | reverse complement strand
CGACTTTTCTACCATGAAGCGGGGCGCCTGTTAAGGGTTCGTATCGGAGTTTGCATCGGCGGCTGAAGCCAACACACGCACCGGGTCATCGAAGAATAGATTGGAGTTGAGCTATGAGCGAAGTGGTTTACGTATCGAAGTCGCGCATCGAGCGCAAACAGGGACCGTTGCGGATCGCTTACTTACCGGGGGAGCCGCAGCCCGTCGTCTTTAGTGTCCACGGAGCCATCGCGGAGCACTATAAGGTTGATCCGGCGAAGCTGAAGGAATCGCACGCGGCCACGATCGACTATGTGATTGCGGCGACGGCCGGCTGAATGCTGGGTACCTTCGGAGGCGCGCTGGAGGCGCGCCACATCGATGCCAACAATGGGAGACTGACCGCCGATGTCACCGGAGAGGTCGAAGAGGAAGAAGGCGTGCTCGTCATCCGCAGGATTCATGTCGCGATGCGGCTGGCAGCGCCGGAAGACAGCCGGGACAAGGTGGAGCGGGTCCATGCGATATATGCCATGAATTGCCCGCTCTACCGCACCCTGCGCAACGCGATTCAGCTTACCTCTTCTTTTGAGCTGACCGGAGCTGCAACCAGATAAGACGGTCGTGCGCAGCTGGCTTACGTTTTTGCCGCCGGTCGGAGTTGGCGCAGCGCTTCGACCGTCTCCTGCGGATCGGGACGAACCGTGTAGTCGGGCTCGACAGTGAGATAACGGATCAGCGATTGCCGGTCGACGATACATCGCGCTGGCATGGGCAGCGTCCAGGAATCGTCGCCGTTAAAGCGGTGCAAGTCGCTTCCAAACTTTCGGTAAACTTCCTGCAGGTCCCGGGGAAGCGTAAATGTGAGACCGAATTGCGACGCAAGGCGGTTTTGCCGGTCGGACAGCATGTCGAACTGAAGGTTCAACTTCTTTTGCATCTGCCGGCTGAACGCTTCCACCTGTGGGGTGATCACCAGCAATGTGGCTCCAAGGGATTGGATCTGCGGTAAGACTTCGTTCAGAGCTTCCAGCTCCAGATTGCAGTAGGGTCACCACACACCGCGAAAGAAGCTTATGACAAGAGGACCCTTCGCCAACAGATCAGCCGAGGCGATCATGCGGCCATCCTGATTCGGCAACTCGAATGCCGGCGCCCTCTGTCCGACCTTTAATACCCGTTGCAAAATGCCCGAGGATCGCAAGTCCTCGGTGCTTCTCTCCATGATGCCGATCATTTCCGGCGTAGCTTTGCCGCTGGTAAGAAAACTCGTCTTGAAAGCGTCCAGCTTTTGCTGCAGTGACATGGTCGTTCTCCGACTGTTTTGGATGCTGGGAAAACTTAAAGGTGACAGTCGCGAATGCACAATTCCAGTTTGTCAGGCGGCGACGTCTTCCGCCATGCTCGCGGATCGGATTTCGCCGGCGGGGGAGCTGCGAAGAGCTGCAACGCCAACGACTCCAACGATCGCGATGTAATGCGCCGGACTAAAGCGATCGAGATGGGCGAGCCACGAGACCAGTAAAGGCGTTATACCGCCCACAACGGCGCAGGCCACGTTGTAGGAAAAGGACACGCCCGTGAATCGCACCTCGGGAGGGAAGGCATGCACCATGAGGATAGGGGTGAGGACGGATGATCCGGCTCCGAGCCCGGCAAGCAGATAGAGAGGTACGACCGCCGCTGGGAGAAGCGCAGCGCCAAGATACAGCCCGTAAGTTGCCGTCACCAGCAGAACGAAGACAGGAAGTGCGACACGGCGAATTCCGAAGCGATCCGCGGCGGCTCCAATCGCTATGGTGGAAATGCACAGTCCGGACGATCCCGCCAGGTTCGCCAGTTGGGTGGTCCGCGTCGTCAGCCCGAACCATTGGTGCAGCAGCGCCGGGGTCATCAGGATCACGACCACAATGGTCGCCATCAGGGTGCAGGTGCTGATCATGGATAGAGTGACTGCTGCGCGGTGCTCTCGCAGGACATTGCGCAAAGGCAGTTCGCGGCAAAGGGACGCACGAGCGCGCATCTGCTGGAACACCGGAGTCTCATTCAGCCATTGGCGTAGATACATCGCGGTAAGGCCGAAGGCACCGCCGATCAGGAAAGGTACTCGCCACACGCCGTTGGCAATCTGCTCCGGCGAGTAGGCCAGGTTCAGTACCGTTGCGACGATGGAGCCCAGCAGAATCCCGAGACTCAAGCCGCTCGTGAGCAGACCGACAGCCAAACCGACGTGCCCGCGCCTGGCGTGCTCGGCTCCGAAGACCCAGCCTCCGGGTGCTTCACCGCCCAGCGCCGTGCCTTGCAGTACTCGCATCAGAAGCAGCAGCAGAGGAGCGTAGATGCCTAGCGATTGGTAGGTGGGCAACACGCCAATCAACAAGGTAGGGATCGCCATCAGCAGGACGCTGAGCGTAAACATGCGCTTGCGACCGCGCGTGTCCCCGAAGTGGGCCATGACGATCCCGCCCAAGGGACGGACGATGTAGCCGGCGGCGAACAGCCCGAACGTTTCCGTCTCACGAACCCAGGCCGGAATACCTGGCGCGAAGAAGAGTTTGCCAATAACCGGCGTAAGGAAGACAAAGATCACGAAGTCGTAAAACTCGAGCGCGCCGCCCAGCGACGCGAGTGCGAGTATGCGTACTTGTGAGGACTGCCGGTCCTGGGCCATGCAGGCGGATCAGGCTCGTATCATCGCAGAAGCGTCATGTGGTAACGCTTCTGCTCCGTTTGCCGAGCTTATAACCTCAAGCTTAAGCCGCTTTCTTTCTTTCCGCCCACCGCGCCTTCATCAGGGCCGAGAGCCGTTTGCGGGCGGCGGGGCTCATACCCCGGCGAGAGGCCTTCTTGGCGGCTTTGGATGCGGAGGCCTTGGTGCCCGACGCCTTGGCTCCGGACGCCTGTCCTTTTTGTTTGGCCCAACGCGCGCGCTGCGCGGCAGCAATCTTGGCGCGCGCGGCCGCACTCATCTTGCGCGGTCCACGCCGTCCGGGATGTGAGGGTTGGCTCGATGCTGCCGGGCGGCCGCGACGAGCGCCAGTTCCTCCAACGCCTTCCAGTGCGGAGATCGCTTGGTCGAGCCGAGAACGTTCCTGCTTCAGTTGTGCAACTATGGTTTCAAGATTCATAGGTGTCTTTCTTTGTGGTTTTAGAACGACTGAGTATAAGCCTAACAGTTATTTCAATAAAGTAAAGTCAAGCGACTAAGTTGGCAGCGGACGGCTTCACCCAGGCGTGAAGGATGGGGTAGCAGGAGTGCATAAAAGACGCTGGCGGTGGGTTAGGCATAGTCATGTTCCCCGCTAATTAGGGAAGGTCAACTCTTGCCCGGTTCAACGAGGCTGCAACCAGCAGTAGAAGGCGAGATTCGCAAGCCTACTGCCCATACTTGCCGGCGGGCAGGTTGCAGGCTGATCTGGAGATCTAAGTAGCTGGTTAACTTTTGTCTTCGCGTCAAGCTTATCCTCCTGGCATGTGCCGCTTAAGAACAAAGGAGCAGATTTGCGCTGCGTACAACCTCTCTCGCCCAGTTCCGTTCTTAGTATCAGTAGAACCGACAGCAGAACTAACGAATCGAGGGAGAAGCTTCATGTTGCGCAAAGTAAGCACGAGGGAAGGCGACTATCTCGGAGATCTTCGAGGTACCAGTGTTTATGGGCCGAATGATCAGAAGCTTGGAACCGTGGCCGATGCCCTGGTGGAGGACCGGAGCGGCGATCTCCGCTACTTGGTGATTGAGGCAGGATGGCTCCGTTCCCGCTATTTCCTGCTGCCGGCTGATGAAGTCTACGCCTTCGGCGCGGGAGCTGATTTATATGCCAACCTGCAGCCAAGGGACATCGAAGACCTGCCGGTGTTCAGCGATGACGTGCTCGCGTCCGACGCCGCGTTTGCCGACTACGAAACCGGCTATCGCCGCAACTGGCGATATGACGTCGACCCCTCGCTGATGCAGCGGAGCACTCGGCTGGCGCAGCTTCGCGATCGACTTCGCGATTCGACTTCGCATCCTCGGGTAGAGAAACGCGCGCCTTTGCCGAGCGGTGACGTGGCGACGATCGGCGCACGGCCGACCGTGGTCTACGGCATATTCCACGATCGCAAGGATGTGGAGAAGGCCGTCGATCGGTTGCGCCAGGACGGATTCAACTCCCACGATGTCTCCGTCGTGTTTCCCGATCGGGAGTTGAACAAGGAATTCGCCATCGAGAAAAATACCAAGGCTCCGGAAGGAGCACTGGCGGGCGGGGGAACCGGCCTCGTGGTCGGAGGCGCACTGGGATGGTTAGTCGGCATCGGCGTCCTCGCCATTCCCGGCGCTGGGCCGCTGCTGGCGGCGGGGCCGATTGTTGCTGCGCTGACGGGTGCGGGCGTGGGCAGCGCAGTCGGAGGAATCGCCGGTGGTCTGATTGGCTTGGGAGTGCCCGAACTCGAGGCCAAACGTTATGAAGAAGAGATCAAGCGCGGTCGCATTCTGGTTTCGGTCCACTGCGCCAGCGTGGCGGTTGCGCATGCCGCGCGGAAGGCACTTGAAGACAGCGGCGGCAGGGGAGTATTCCTTTCCGGCGAGCAGCGCGCCGCCTGAGCCGATTAAGAACAAATATCACATCAAGCCATCGCATGCGCGATGGCTTTTGTACTTTGTGTTCGCTTGGCGAACTATCGCCGCCCAGCGTTGCAATCAGATTGTAACTATTTGCAACACCTTTCTTTTCATCGGATTGTCTAAAAATAGCCGCAATTACGAGGAATGGTAGTACTACCTGTTGCTTCATTAGCCTTTTCCGCTATGTCAAATCAGTCCAGGGTTGTTCAGCTGCTTCTCTTTGCGTTGTTTGCATGTTGTTTGCTAAGTACCTTGGCTCCCGCTCAAACCAATCTCGGCACCGTGCGAGGCCGTGTTCAGGATCCGCAGAGCCGCGCGATACCAGGGGCATCGGTAACACTACACAATCTTGATACCGGATACTCCCGCACTGTGCAGACCAACTCCTCAGGAGTCTATTCGTTCCTGGACGTGCCGGTGACCGGGCAGTATGAACTGTCGATCAACGCAGCCCAGTTTGCTCCCGCTGAGCAGAAGGGTATTTACTTGCGCGCGCTCGGCACTGCCGTCTTCGACGTCACCATGGCGCTGCCATCGCAGAAAACTGAGGTCAATGTGTATGGGACGACCTCGACGGTGCAGGTTTCGTCGAACGAAGTTTCCACGCGCTTAAGCCAGCAGAAGATTCAAGACACCCCCGTTCTGGAGCGCAAGATTACAACCTTGCCGCTGCTGGACTCCAACGTCCGTCCGGCGCAAACTACCGGCGATCTCTTCCTGAACGAGACGCTGTTTGTAATTAACGGCACCGGTCGCCGGCAGACGACTTACGAACTGGACGGCACGACGGCGAACGACATGTGGGGGCGCCAGTCGATGTTCGCCGGCTTGCCGTTCTCCGCGGTGCAGGAGTTCACCGTTTATACCAACGCCAGCTCGGCGGAGTGGGGATGGAACGCCGGGACCGCGGTGAACGTGGTTACGCGTTCCGGGTCAAACGATTGGCACGGCGATTTTGTGGGCATGGGAAGTCCGGCGTTCTCCAATGCCAACATTCCGCTGACCACCAAGGCGGCGCAGGAGACCTGGGCGCAGGGCAGCGGGATGCTGTCCGGTCCGATCGTGAAGGACAAGACTTATTTCCTCGTGGCCGGCCAGTACACCGATCAGAATCGGCCAGCGGTGATCACTTCCCCTGTCGATCCCGGAGCCATCTACAACGGTACCTTCGGCCAGACGTTGTTCCTGGCAAGGCTAGACCAGCAGATCAACCAGAATAACCATCTTTACATTCGCGGCAACTTTGATCGCTTCAGCGACAGCAATCCGCAGGACGCGGTCAGCGGCAACACTCTGCCGGCGTCGGCTCGGCCCTTCACGCGCAATACCTATCAGGCCGCAATTAGCGACACCGCGGTGATTAGTCCGACCATGTTGAATGATGCGAGCTTCGAGTTCCTGCTGGGTTCTCCCATCACTCAGTTCACGCCGGTGACTCCCCAACCGCAGGTTTTTGTTTCCGGTTATTACACCTATGGCGACTCGCGCTACGCCGACCTGCTCAATCACCAATATGAGTGGACCGACACGCTGGGTATGACCAAGGGTCACCACCAGCTTAAGTTCGGCGTTGACGTTATGAATTCTTATTCCGGCGGTTTCGGACAAGAGTTCGGCACGGGTTATCTGGACGGGCAGTTCCAGATCAATCCGATGTACAAGACGATTCCGATTCCAACCCTGTTGACCTATAACCCCGCGCTGCCGCCTCCGGGCGCACCGGCAGGAGCACCCCCACTGGCCATGCAGTTTACGCAGTCGTTCGGCAACGAGACGTACCACGTCTACGACACGCTGTACGGACTGTTCGCGCAGGACAACTGGAACGTCACTCCCACCTTGAACGTCAATCTCGGCCTGCGCTGGGATGGCGAGACCTTCACCGGGCAGACCCACCTGTTCTCGCCGCGCATCGGGCTGGCGTGGAAGCTGCCGGGCAGTAATACGGTGATCCGCGCCGGCTATGGTATCTACTACTCGGAGGAGCGGACTGACCTGTATGCCAGCGCGGCGTTAGGGGGACCGCAAGGCGCCTTCACCTACACGGCCGTTCCCGGAGGGCTGGGATTTCCGACCAGCTTCTCGCCGATTACGTTTCCGCCGGGAGTCACACTGCCGGCGCGCAATCTGACGGTTCTGGCGGGCCAGTGCGGCTACCTGAACCAGTTCCTTCCAGTCGATCAGCTTCACTTCTGCGACAACAATTTTCAAAATCCTTACACCCAGCAGTGGAACTTCGGCTTCGAGCACGACCTGGGACAAGGGTGGATCCTGTCGCTGGACTACATCGGCTCGCACACCATTCACATTGAGCAGCCCTACGATCTGAATGCTCCAGCGCCGTTCTATCGCACTGCGCCGGGACAAGTGCGCTCGGTTGCAGCGGCGAATGCAACGCGGCCGATTATTCCCGTCCCCGGCGGTTACCAGAACGTGGAGCAGTACGTGAACTGGGGTGCGGCGTGGTACGACGGGGCACAAGTGAAAGTGACTAAACAGCTGACCAAGCGCTTGTCAGCCTTGCTGACCTACACCTGGTCACATGACATCAACACCGTGGAGTGGGACGGAACCGGTCAGCAGCCAAATAGCTGGAGCTGTTTGGTGGCTTGCGAGAAGGCAAACAGCCTGCTGAACCAGACGAACCGGGCTTCGCTCAGCGGCACCTACAGCTTGCCCTGGGGCTTTATGCTGATGTCGTGGATCCAGGCGGGGTCCGGATTCCCCTTCAACATAACGACGGGTGCCGACAATAGCGGCGACACCGACACGACCGATCGTCCGGTGATCAACGGCGCAGTAGTTGGGCGTAATGCCGGACAGGCACCGCCGATCTATGACTTCGATTTCGCATTGCAGAAGGCGATTAAGTTGGCGGAGCGGGTCAATCTGACGCTGCGCGCCGAGTCGTTCAATACTTTCAACCACCTCAACCTCTACACGCTGAATGGCGTCTACGGCAACAATGCCAATGGCCTGCCAGTGTCGACGTTTGAACAACCAGTAGGCGGATTGGCGAACGTTGGAGCGCCGCGGGAGATGCAGTTTCTGGCGCGCTTCTCGTTCTAAACATGATCACCCCTGAGACACGAGGAGCACGGAGTTACAAAAAGCGAGCTCCGGTCTTCGTGCCTCAGCCGTACTAGCGAGCGTTGAAAGGGATGCTCTGTTATTGATGTCTTTCCGGTGGCAGTCTCTTGCATAAAACTATCTTCGTAAGGCGGACCGGCCCGCTGCGATATGGACTATTGCCGGCTCTCTTGCTCATTGCATATTCGGCAACGACCGTGGCGCAGTCGGCATCCGCGCTGGGCACCATCAGCGGAGAGGTCACCGATCAGCAGGGGAACGCCGTGGCAGGCGCGCAGGTCATTGTGCGCAGCGCCGACTTCACATCGACCCGCAAACTGACCACCTCGAATTCCGGCGGCTTCACCGTTACCAGCTTGAATCCCGGGGCTTACACCGTGGAGGTGAAAGCCTCCGGCTTTACGCTGAAAAAGCCGGCGCGGGTGACGGTGGGGGTGGGCAGCAGCGTTCAGCTCACCATCAAGCTGGGAGTCGCTGCGACCTCGGAGAGCGTGACGGTTGCCGGACATGGCCCGACGGTTGAGGGCAATACGTTGCCGCCCGCTGTCAACAAGCAGACGCCGCAGGTAAGCAACACCATAGCGGGACTCACGGTGACGTATCTGCCGAACCGCGACCGCGACTTCACCGAGTTCACCCAATTGGCGGCGGGCGCGCAGGCATCGCCAAATTACGCGGGAGTGATTTTCGTGGGCCAGCGGCCGATCGATTTCAGCGCGGCCGTAGACGGCTTCGACTTCACCGATCCGCTGAATGGCGGACAACGCGGCTCGCAGGACGGATCGCTGTTCTTTCCGCAGACGGTGGTTCGCGAGTTTCAGATTGTTCACGCCGGGGCTACGGCGGAGGTTGGCGGCACGAACGCCGGCTTCGTCAACGTGGTGACCAAGGAGGGCAGCAACAAGTATCACGGCGAGGCGTTTTTCATTGGCCGGCCCTCGTGGACGGCAACCGATCCCTTTGGGCACACGCTGGACAATGCGCAAAACGAGTTCGGGGGCTCGATTGGGGGTCCGATCAAGAAGAACAAAGCTTACTTCTACGTAGGAGCCGAGCAGGATTTCGTGAACATTCCGTTCTGGACGGAATTCGAGCCGCAGGCGCCGGGAACGGTCATTCCCGCATCGCTGGCGGCCTTGCAGAAGCAGACGGTGGGAACCAGTGATCCAACCTCGGTATTCGCGCGCGCAGATTTTCTGCTGAACCAGGACAACACGCTGAGCGTGGCTTTCAACTTTAATCGCATCCATGCGACCGACATCGACGACTACTCCACGCGCAGCATCGCTTCGGCGGATAACGCCGTGGCGCTTGGCGGCGACAGCTACTGGGTGCGAGGGAACCTGACCACCGTCTTCGGATCGGACAAGGTGAATCAGTTTCTTGCGCAGTGGGCGCAGGACCAGCGCACGCTGACGCCCAACTCGACCGGGCCCGAGTTCATCATCAACGGCTTCGGAATTCTGGGCGGTAACGCGCTCGCCAATCAATCGTATACGTCGAACATTAACCGCTACAGCGACGACCTGGCGATCACGCGCGGCGGAATGGTGCTGCATCTCGGGGTCGATTTTGGTTACAACCCGGCGATGCTGCGTCAGGAAGCCAATCTCAATGGCCAGTTCGATTTCAATTCGCTGGCGGATTATCTGGCCGGCGATGCCCGACGCTATCAGCAGACGTTCTACACCGGAGATCCCTACTACAACGGCGCGGTACGCGAGCTCGGTTTCTATATTGACGACAAATTTCCACTGACCAAGAAGCTGACGGTAACCGCAGGCCTGCGTTGGGATGGTCAATGGAATCCGCAACCGTCCCATCCGAATCCGACGATCGGCGAGACGACTTATATTCCAAACGATCTCAGCCAGTGGCAGCCGCGGCTGGGATTGGCGTGGAATCCGGCGTCCAATACGGTCGTGCGGTTATCGACCGGACTGTACGATGCCCCGACGCCGGCCAATGTCTTTCAGCGCGTCTTCACCGACAATGCGCTGAACACAGTGGTCGCCGACAGCTACTTCGATCCGCAGATTCTGCCGCTGGTGACTGCGGGAGGCAACTACACGTCGTTCACCGCGCCGCCGGCGGGGCTCACCACGCCCGGGGCACTGGTTGTGGGTATCGCACCCAACTTCCATAATCCGCGCTCGTATCAAGTTGCCGGAAGCGTCGAGCAGCAACTCACACCGAAGATCAATGTAACCGCGGGATATGTACACAACAGCACTTGGGATTTGCAGGTGCTGCTGAACCAGAACCTGTTCCCACCGACCTATGATGTCAACGGACTGCCAATCTTCCCTGCGACGCGGCCCGATCCCAGCATCGGTCAGTTGCTCGTGAACCACTCGTCGGCACATTCTTCCTATGATGGAATGTTGCTGACCGCGAACTTCCAGCTCTCGCGCCGTACGCAGATCTCAGCCAACTACACGCTGTCGCGTGCGCGTGACGACGATTCTAACTACGGACCGTTCCCGCTGATGTCGGTGCTGAATCCGTTGAATCTCGCGGCCGATGCAGCCTACTCGAACTTTGACGTCCGTAACAGTTTCAACCTGAGCGCGATTACCAACCTGCCGCTCGGCTTCAAGTTCAATCCGATTCTGTTTGCGCGCTCGGGAGTGCCCTACACGCCGATCATCGGCTTCGATATGCAAGGCGATGCCAACGACTGGAATGATCGCGCGATCATTAATGGTCTGGTCGCGGAGCGGAACAGCCTGCGGCAGCCTTCATTCTTCGATCTTGACATCCGGTTTGTGAAGGACATCACCTTGAAAGGCGAAGGTCACCATCTCGACCTGTTCATGGACCTCTTCAACGTGACGAACTCTTCCAACCTGAACTATGGGCCGTATGCCATCAGCGTCTTCGGAACGCCGTCAATGCCGATCTACAGCGCAGGCCAGGCGTTCTTCGCACCGAACACCAACGAGTTCGGCAGCGTGCGGCAGGTCCAGTTCACGGCAAGAATCACGGCATTCTGAAGGTTGACGTCACGCTGCCAGCCAGAAATGTTCCGATGACTTAAGGCACAATCTTCCACACCGTGCCGTACTGGTTGGGATAGGTACCACAGCCGGTGGTCGTGCCATAGATGTTCCCCGCCGCATCCAGAACCACCCCTCCATTGGGATTACAGCCATCCGATCCGCCGGAGAAGTCATGAAGATCAGTAAATACCCAACCCTGACCCGTGGGCGAGAGCTCGAAGACCGAGCCCTCACTATTGGCCCCGTCCTTATACGCAGTGCCGTAAAGGTTGCCGGCGGAATCGATGGTCAAGCTGTCTGCCGGGCCCCACTGGCCTGCTCCCGTGAAGCTGTACAGCAGGCTGAACTGCCAGCCGCCGCCGGAGGGACTCAGTTCGAATACCGTGCCTCCGTTACCGGGACCGCCGCTGCTGGTCGTGCCGTAGAGATTGCCATGCGAATCGAAGATCAGGCCGCCAAAGGGCTCTGCTCCGTCACTGTCATCGAAGGAATGCAGGATCGTTTCCTGCCAGCCCGATCCGGTGTTGCTGAGCTCGAACACTACTCCATAACCGTTCGCGCCGCCGCCGCGTGCTGTGCCGTAAAGATTACCGGCGCTATCCAGAACCAGAGTGTCGTAAGGTTCCCCGCCGTTTGCCCCCGTGAAACTGACGAGCGTCGAGCCCGACCAGGCGCCGCCGGAGTAGGCAAGTTCGTAAACCGTCCCCAGCCCGCTGCCAAGCTGGGTGGTCCCGTAGATGTTTCCGTGGCTATCGAAGGCCACGGCGCCAAAGGGATAAACGCCGCCAGGCCCAGTCACAAATGGAAGCAGTACGGTTTCGTGCCAGGGACACGTAATGGACTTACAAATCGAAAATGGAGGCTGAAGGTTGAAGACCGTGCCGCAGCCTTCGTAGCCGAAGTCCGCACATCCGCTGCCGCTTCCGCCGCCGCCCGCGACAGTAGTGCCATACAGACTACCGTTCGGTCCGATAACCATCTTCGCGATCGGACCTGCGCCGTCATTGTTGCCATTGTTCCCCTCGAATTTATAGAGGTTGCCGAAGATCCAGCTGCCGTTCTGGTTGGTCATCCGGAACACCGTCCCATAACCCGCACCCCCGTCGAGGGTGGTTCCGTAAAGACGGCCTGCGGAGTCCCGGGTCAGCGCAGCTTGAGGGGCGCCGCCATCTGCCCCATTCGAGAAATTGTAGAGCACAGTATAGGTTTGGGCGTGCATTGGAAGAACTGCTACTAGTACAAGCAACAAGTGAAATACAAGGAGGCTCAGGGTAGCTTTGGTCACGACTCTATTCCTTTCGGTACCGGTGCCATGGGAAACACACGATGGATGGGGACGACTGGCACATAAGTTACTTGCAAAGCTGAAACTAAGATGTCAGGTTGTTGAACCAGGCCCGCGCAGGGGAGCACTGCGTCCGAAGTTTGCGATCTGGGTTGTATCCTTATCGGCCTTCGAGTTCAAGCGACGAAGTGCGACCAAGCACGACAATGTTCGACTAAAGCGGCGCGGGACGCCTCATAGTTGTGTAAACCACAACTTTTAGCGAGAAGCGAGCAGGGCTGGTCAAGCTCAGACTTATACCAAGCGTGCGAAAAAGAGGCGAGCGCCGTGAAGGATGGCTAACAGAAAGGATGCGCTAAGTAGATGCCAATGAAATTGTAGCAAAAGTGCGGCTAAGAGATTCGAACGGTGTGCTCGAGCGCTTCTCCGGCAAATTCTTCCTTCGAGGTCGCCGGGAAGAAAACGGAGAACGCGGTGCCGCTCCTGCCCGGCGTGGTGGAACTCCTGAAGCGAATGGAGCCCCCGTGTTTCCGGATTATGCTTTTGCACACCCAAAGTCCTAATCCGGTTCCGACGTCTTTCTTGGTCGTGAAAAACGGCTCGAAGAGCATCGGCCTAATGTCGTTGGGAATGCCGAGACCATTGTCGGCAATGGTAACCCGGACGCCTGGCCTGGGTTGTGATCCCCAGGCCGCGAGTGCCGACACTCGAACGCGAATGCGGCCGCCGGTTTCCACCGCATCGATACTGTTGCCGAACAGATTGGCGATGACCTGCCGAATCTCTCCAGGTATTACGTGGACTTCGGGATCCTGTTTGATTTCGGTGCGAACTTCGAGCTGCTTAGACCGGATTCTGGAGGAAAACACGGAAAGAAGAGAAGTCACCAGTGTGCCGATACGAATCCGTGTAGCTCCCTTAGTTTCCCGATAGAAGCCGAGGGTCTGCCGGGTGATGTGCGAGATCCTCTCCAACTCTTCTTCTGCCTTGGTGAGATATTCGAGAGCGCTGCCCTGAGAATCGCTATTCTTGGCCAGGTACACCAGATTGGTAATGGCCTCGAGCGGGTTGTTGATTTCGTGAGCGACGGTTGCCGCCAGGCGGCCGACCGATGCAAGCCTCTCGCTCGTGCGGAGGGCTCGCTCGGCTCTCTTGGCTTGCGTTATATCGCGCGCGATCTTGGCCGCCCCGATAATTCGTCCCTCATCATCCTTGACCGGGGAAATGGTCAGGGAAACCTCAATCCGCCGGCCGTTTTTGCCCACACGTTCCGTCTCGAAGTGTTCAATTCGATCTCCGCGGGCGATCGTTGCCAGGATGCGGTTTTCGTCGTCTTGCAGCTCAGGAGGAATGATGGTCAGGATGGGACGGCCAATCATCTCCCGGGAGGTGTAACCGAACATCTTTTCGGCGCCGGAGTTCCAGCTGGTGACGATGCCGTTCAGGTCTTTGCTGACGATCGCGTCGTCGGAGGATTCAACGATAGCGGCTAAATGCTGTGAGGCCACCAGCGCTATCTGCAGCTGTTGCTGATTGCGGCGAAGCTCTTCCGCGCTCCGGCATGCGTTCTCATAGGCCATCGCGTTTGCGATGGCAGAACTGATCTGATTGGCGAGCAGGGCGACGAACCCGCCAAAATCTTCGTCGAACTTGCGATGCGGATTGAGCCCCGCCACGAATACGCCGGCCGGGCGCTTCTGTCCCTGATCAGCGATCGGGAACAGGATGGCGCTTTCCGGAGCGCGACTCCATTCGCCCGTGGGAAGCTCCGGAAATCGGTCCGGAAGATCCTGGACGAGCACAGGTTCACCTGTCTCCATGACCTGCTGGAAAGGCCAGGGCGACGTGCCCGGGCTGTCCAATTCGATATACTCCCGCCCGGCGGGATGGGTGGGAGCAATGCCCGCCTCACCGGCGCGTGCCAGAGCTTTGCTATCGGGCTGGATCAGGTAAATCAGACTGAAAGGCAAGTCACGCCGTGCCTGCGACAGGCACCGAGCAGCGGACCGGCATACCTCCAACGGTGTGCGGACCGCTGCGGTTGCCGCCGCGATTTCGCGCAACAGCCGCAGACGACGCTCCCCGAGCACTTGCGCGGTTTCCTCGGTTACCGCACAAAACAGACCACCAATGTTGCCCTGGTCATCGGGAAGAGGACTGTAGCCGAAGGTGAAGTAGGTCTCTTCCAGATATCCATGGCGCTCCATCAGCAACAACAAAGCCTGGTCGAAAGTCGATTCGCCGCGCAGCAACACGGCATCGGTGCGCGGCCCGATCTGCTCCCAAATCTCCGACCAGACGTCGCGTGCCGACTGAGCCAGCGCGGCCGGATGTTTAATTCCGAGAAATGCGCGGTAGGGATCGTTATAGAGGTTCACCAGTTCCCGGCCCCACCACACAAACATCGCGTAACGCGAAGTGAGAATGATGCGCACCGCTGTGATCAGGCTTCTGGGCCAGCACGATACCGGACCCATTGAGGTCGGCGACCAGTCGAAGGCGCGCATCAGCTCACCCATCTCGCCGCCTCCAGCGAAGACGGAGTCGACGGTCTGAGAATTGGGCGTCGTTTGCGCGGGATCGGAGCTGGCTGGTCCCGGGGCGGGTTGTTTCCTTGTTCTAGAAGAACTCACAGATCGCCAATCTAATAGCTACGTGGCCGGGAGCACATTTCGTAAGTGCGTTGTGCTCGCTTTAGATGCGGTGCGTCCCCAGCTTTGCTGCTTACACCTGGGTTCGATTCGGTCTGGTGAAATGGGCAGCTATACCTTTTTTGCTCCGTCAATGCTATTCAACCAAAAGTCCAGAGCGAATCCACGCATCGTGCAAGCGCTGCTTCCATCTGCGGTGGACCTTCCTATGTAATGTAAACTAATGTGCACGGCGCTGCCTGACGCACCGCGGAGGGATGTGTGAGTGGTTGAAACAGGCGGTCTTGAAAACCGCTGTACTCGAAAGGGTACCGGGGGTTCGAATCCCTCTCCCTCCGCCAGCAACTGGTCAATGGCGGAGAAGTAACCGTTGCCACACGCGGGCGTAACTATTCGAACTCATTTCCTCGCGACCCAAGGGAACCGTAGATCGCTGGACTCCATGTATAGGTTGCCCGGTCTTATTTCTGCGCGGGAACGAACTGCTCCATTACCGCCTGGCGCATAAGGTTGGGTGGCAGCAGGCCCTGGGCCAGGATGAAGTCATGGAACTTCTTCTGGTTGAATTTAACTCCCTTTGCCGAGAGTGCCTTTTCTGTCTCTTGGCGCAGATCCATTAGCCTGGTATAGCCGTAAAAATAACTGTTCGCCTGGCCGGGCGCCCGGTAGGTATACCGCTCAACTTCCTCCTCGGCAAATGCGTGGGAGCAGACGACGTCGTCCTGCAATACCCGATAAGCATCGGCCGTGGTGATCTTTCCGCTCTGCAACTCAGGGTCGAGAAATGCCCGCGCTGCCCGCAGCAGGCGATAATCCAGCGATACTAACTGGCCCTCCAAGGGCATGTAGGGCTTGATAAGGTACTCGGAATAGAGTCCCCAACCTTCGACGTTGGTACTGTTAAAGGCGAACCGCACCCGCGCCAGTGACACGCCGTGCTCCAGCATGGAATCGAACTGCAACTCATGTCCCGGTCGCGCTTCATGCGCGGTGAGAGTCCACGCCGCCGCATCGAAGGTGAAGTCATCGTACCGTTCGGACGCGGGCTGGCCCGGCGCAGCAGGGATATTTAACGGCAACACGAACACGCCTTTCTCGCCGGTGTTATGCAGGAACGGAGGAGGCTGCATGTGCGGCGCGGGCTGCTGCGCGGTTTCCGCCGCCGTCGCAATCCGGATCTTGGCCGGCCGGTCAGGCAAGGTCACAATCTGCTGCTCGACAATGATTTTCTCGATTTGCCTCAGCCGGTTTTCATAGAACGGCAGGATTGCCTCTCCTACCAGCTGCTTCTTTTTCAGTTCGCGCATCACGTCGCGATAATCGCTCGAGGGAAGATTGTGTTGCTGCGCGATCTCGGCGGCAATTCCCTTCATCTCGCCTTGTATCTCGGTGAATGCCTGGTGTGCCATCGCGGCAATCTGGTCAGGCGGTATATCGATGCCGTAACTTTGTAACTCGAGCGCATACTCCTCGGGCGGTTGGCGGAAGTCGGTTCTCGCCTTCGGCAGGACTTCAGCTTTTACCCACGCGTCATAGTCGGTGAGTTGCTTCTTCAGTGAGGCGTAAGGCTCCTGCCATCCCGTCAGCTTGTACTTCTCCAGCAGCAAGGCAATGCCCTCGAGATAGTTGGAATTGCGTCCCATCTCGGTTTCAATCTCGACCTTTGCCGGATAGATCACTCCGGGCTTGGCCATTTGTTCCTTCACCCGCTGCTTCAGAATCTCGGTTAAGGGCTGGTAGCCGGGTTCCAGACCGGCATACTCGCGAATTCGGACCACCGCAGATGGCCGGCGCTGGGCGGGCGTCTGCTCGTCCAGCAGAATGTGGAGTCCGCCAAAGACGAGACCACTCGCGTTGTAGTAGGGCACCTCGTGGGCACGATCGTAGTCTTGCTGCCGGAAGTCGAGTTGCACCCGGTCGATCATAATTTGCAGGTCTTCATAGACTTGCTTTGGCTGCGGCCCGGCAGCCGCCGTCTTCAGCTTCAGAAGTACGGCTTGCGTTTCCTGCCGTTCCTGATCCTCGTTGGCCAGGGTAGGCTGTGCGATCCCGTTGTCGTACTGACTCAGTCCCTGTTGCGATCCAGCTTCGGGGTGGTGCGCGAACGAGACATCCGTCAGCAGCTTAGCGTAGCCATTGCTGATCGCGATCCAGTCGTTAGCCGGGGCTTGAGTGGAGGGCTGCAAGGTTCCTGTATGTTGCGCCTGCGCAGGCGCCGTGAACGTCAAAAGTAGCATTGCGACCAACCACTTCGGGATACGAAGCATATTCCTCCAGATCGCGAGGCGGCGAGGACTTCCTTGTGCCGGCAGGGTAATCGCGGTCAAGCGACAGGATAGACGAACCGAGAGGCTTCGAACGCCAAATAGCTGGTCGTCGGCGCCGTTTCACAGCTGGAAGCGAAGCCCGCGATCGCTTCAGCCTGCCATGGCAGGCCATCCAGACCAAGGTGAAAGTGGCGTAGCTTAACAGGAATGGTTCGCCGGCAGCAGGGAGAGTTCGCTGGCCGCAGGTATTCGGTCAGCCGGTATATTAGCGGGTTGTTACGCCGGAAAGCTGCACACGGGTCACATCCACCCAACGCTCCCCCGTTCCCTTGACCAACGTCAAGGCGTCGACGCGGACGCTGCGCGGGCCGGTGTAGGCTGTCCAGCGTTCGCGAGCCGCCTCGAGGACCTTGCTCGATTCCTCAAGGGTGTCCATCTTGGCGATGGTCAGGTGAGGCATGTAAGGCCAGGGCTCGTCGAACCGAAGTGCGTCGCGGTTGAGCCGGTCGTGCAACTCGCGCATACGATACGCGCCGCGGGCGACGCGCAGAAAAACCGTCGGCGTGACCGGGGCGAAGGTTTCGACATCGCCCATCGTGACATCAAACGGCGTTGTGACTTGGACAACTTCGCTGATCACAGCAAGCGCTTGTTGCTCAGCTCCCCGTAATGGTCGCGGCGGCAGGATCGTGAGATGGGCATCTGCGTGGGTATGCGCGGGATGCAATTCGCGGCGCAACTCCTCGACAAAAATTCCCACCGGGCTGCGGACATACGCAATGACCGCGTAGACGAGGCCACTCATGAAGCACTCATTATAACGGCGAAGGCGGAAAGCCGAGTGCGTGCGCTTCCAGGTTGGCGCGGTGTGGCCGCCGAAAAGGCGCGAAAACCGCTGTTATAATCAGCTCAGTCGGGGCGTAGCGCAGCCTGGTAGCGCACCTGCCTTGGGCGCAGGGGGTCGGAGGTTCAAATCCTCTCGCCCCGACCAGAAACCTCTGTGTCCGTTCCGGAGACATAGCTAGCAGACTTCGCCCGCGGAAGGTTGCCAAGAGGTTTTTGGCATCACTCTGGCGGCGCCTCGGGCTTTGGCTGCGGCTTGGGCGGCGGCGGGACGTTGTACACGTTGTTGCCGAGATTTGCCTCCGGTACGCTCCCGTCATTGACGACGATCTTGTCCGGAGCAATGGGAACTTCGATACGGCCGGTTCCTTTCTCGCCGGCCTTGACCAGCACCCGCACGGTCTTCTCGCCGGACGGCGCCTCGATCAGCACCGGGACTTCAGCTCCTACGCGTCCGCGATTTTCGATGGTCACGGTTTCCAGGTAGCTGGGACTCGGATCACCCAGAAGGGGCCGCGCGTACGACGACTCGACATGGAAATCCGGCAGACCGCGGTCGCGGTAGACCCAATCGTCAAAGAACCACTCGAGATCGCGCTTGGAGCTCTTTTCCAAGAGACGTTGCAGATAAGACGGATCCTTATCGGCGGCGGGGCGATAGTTCGCGAGCGCCGTTTGTAACGCGGTCTCCCCCAGCATGTCGCGCAACATCCAGAACACGAAGCTACCCTTGCCGCGCAGATAGAGCTCGTCATTGGTATTGAGGAGCGTGTTGTCGGCGGTGCTCGCCTCCGGCTTGGATACCGTCGCCGTCTGAGGGTGGGCTGCCTCTTCGGATTTCACCAAAGGCTCGCGAAGCTCATCGAGGTAATCGAGAGCGGCCTTGCGTCCGGAGTGGCGATCCACCAGAACGGCCTGGAGAAATCGCTGCATGCCCTCGTCAATCCACGGATGGGGAGATTGAAAGCGACTTGCCACCTGCGTCGGAAGCAGCAGTAGTTGCAGCATGTCGGTAGGCCAGGCGCGCAGCGGGGTGAACAGGGTTGCTCCGCTTTCGTAGGGCAGCGCGTCGGGCTCGGTCAATTCGACAATGCGCGCCGGCTGACTGGGTTCGCCTAGCCAGTCATGCAGGAGCGGATCGTTGGCTTCTGCGGCAACGGCGTAATCGCGCGCTAACGAAGTGTGCTCGCCCAAATGCATAAAGGTCACGGTCGGACGCGAAAGCTGGACGTAGTTACCCAGCGCGAAGGTCGGCACGATGCCATCCATTCCTTCCAGCGCCAACACATTGCTGAACTCCTTGAACTTGCCGCCGGTATCGGGATCCGTCTTTTCGAGCGCTTCTCCGCAACTTGAGCTGGAGTTCAGAGCGACGCAGAGCGACTCCGCCTCTCCCCCGAGGACGGCGACTCGGGCATGGAAATCGCTATGGGCTTGGCGCTCCTTCCAGGCAGCAATGGCGTCGAAAACCGCATTGCCGTCGCTCATACTGACCGCCTCAATCGCCACCGGATACCAGGTGACGTAACCCAAGCCGCGCACCGCGGTGAACTCGTCGCTGATTTCGTCCCAGTCGCTGCGCGCCGCCATCTGCGCGGGCGTGCCGACGCGCGTCAGCCGCGTAGCGTCAGCCGTGATCGTCCCTCCGTATTGCACCCCGAGCGTGATCGTTCCGGTCGGCGGTACAGGCTGCGGGAGATTGATGATGGCCTCGGTGACGCCGCCCGTATGATCGATGTCGGTGGTGTAGTCGTCGCTCAGCCAAGCCACAGCCTTCCCCGACGGCGCGGCCGCCGCTGATGCGCTGGGAATCGTGGAGTGGTCCTCCAGGACAATGCGGTTCCACTGGAACGACGAGGTGACCTGCAAGGCCACGACCTTCTGAGGGATTTTGGAATCGTTGCGTAGTGTGAGCTTGCCGTTAACCGCCATTACGTGCGAGGCGCGATCGACCTGCACCTCCAGTTGATAGTGGGTGATGGTGAAGGCATCGCGGTCGATGCCCCAGGCGCCGCTGACGGTCGACGCCAGAAAAACTGCAAACGCGAGGCACCACTTCATCGGGAAGACTTGGTCCTTTGGGAGGCGGGCGCGAGACGGCGCTGACGGGCGACTTCATACATCACCACGGCTCCCGCCACGGAAACATTGAGTGACGGCACGTGGCCGAGCATAGGGATCGAGACGAGAAAGTCGCAGCGGCGGCGGACCAGATCGTGCAGTCCCTTGCCTTCGGCTCCGAGCACGATCGCGCAATCCATCTTGTAGTCGAGTTCGTCGTAGATGTGCGAGCCACGCTCGTCGAGGCCGACCGTCCAGACATTGCGCTCCTTCAGCTCATCCAATGTGCGCGAGATATTGGTTACGCGTGCGAGGGGCAGATGTTCCGAGGCTCCCGCCGAAGCCTTCACGGCGGTGCCCGTCAATCCCGCAGCACGCCGCTCGGGAATGATGACACCATCGGCCCCCGCACCATCCGCGGTGCGAATCAGAGCGCCGAGGTTGTGAGGATCTTCGACGCCGTCGAGGACGACAAGGAACGTTTGCTGACCACGGCGCTGCTGCAGAAGGGCATCGACATCAGCATATTGCTTGCCGGTCGTGACCGCGATGACACCCTGGTGCGTGTTGGTATTGGCGGTGCGGTCAAGCTGCTCGCGAGGAAGAAAACGCACCTGAACGCCGCTGGCACGGCAGTCGTCGATAAGCCGCTGCACGCGCTGATCGTGCCGCTCGCGGGCAATGCCTACGTAATCGAAGCTGCGGGTGGCGGACTTGAGGGCCTCGCTGACCGCATGAATGCCGTAAATGACCACCATTCGTGTGGAATTAGTTTACGACAACCGCATCATGGCCGCCGAGGGCGTACACCGGCCGGCGAGACGCAGGTTTCACTTCGTTGGCTTCGCGACCTGCAGGTTGTTGGTCACCGAAAGCACCGAAGGCACTTGATTAACGCGCAGCGTGCAGACGTTCTTGTCTTCCTCGGTATCGACTATGCCGGTAAGAGTTACCCGGGAATTCTTTACAATAATGCGAATCGGGTAGTTAATGCGGGCATTCTTGTACTTGAGGAAAGGGCCGTAGTTGTAGATGGCGTTGTAAACCGCCTGGCGAATGCGCTCGTCCGAGGGGCTGGGCGGCAGCACCTCAATGTTGTTGACGACCTTGTCCACGCCTTCAATTTTCTTCGCCGCCTTTTCCATGTCAGATTTCAGGATGGAATCGGCACTGGTCACCTGGCCGGTCAGGATCAGAGTGCGGCCTTCAATCCGATACCCCAAGCTGTCGAAGACGCCGTAGTACGGGTCGGTGAGGATGGCGCGGGTGATTTTCTGGGCGATGGCGGTCTGGACCTGCGGGGAGGCATTTTCGCTTGCCATCTGTCCCTGGGACGGCGCGTTTTGTTGGCCTGCGAGTGCTTCGCCCGCCAGAAGCGGTGGTGCGGCGTGCGCCGGCGTAAGTGCCATGAAACTGAATGTCAGCGCGAACAGCGCAATTGCGTAATGACCGTTTCGCATAGTTCTCCTCAACCCGCTACAAAATGTACACCGGAGCGCCGCCCAAAGCTAGCCCATCCCGCGTCGCATCGTGGCACTCGGCCGGACGCGGCAGACACGAACCCACGACTGCTGCAATCCTACGTGCCTGCTACCAAAATTTCCTGCCATTTCACGACTGAAAGTGGTTTAATGCTACTCCGAGTCAAAGCCAAAATTTCTGCTTTCTTATGGGTGTCCTGCTGAATCGCAGTCCTATCTTGCGACTTGCCGGGCGTTTTCTTTTGCGATCGGTGACTATCGCAGCGCTCGTGATTTCCGGATGGTGTGAGGCGGCCGTCGGGCAAAATGCAGCCACGGCTCCGGACGTACTGACCGTCCAGGATGCGGTGAAGATTGCACTGGCGAACAACCGTAACCTGAAGATCGTCTCCCTGAGTCTGGATATCTCGAAAGAAGAAGTAGCAGCGGCCAAAACGCGCCGTTATCCGTCGTTCAACATTTATACCTTTGCCTCGCAGTTGCTGGAGCCGATCAGCTTTACGGTTCCCGCCGGACAGTTTGGCGACTTCCCGTCGACCGGGCCGATCCCCGCCAAGGACACGCCCATTACAACTCCCAGCCGGCCGACGGCCTACGTCTATGCGAACGCGTCGCAGCCATTGCTGACGTTGTACAAAATCAACCTGCACGTACACGGCGAGGAATTGTCGGTGGAAGAGGCTGTCCAGCAACTCCGCGAGCAGAAGAACAGCGTCGTTAATGACGTCCGCCAAGCCTACTACTCTGTCGTCGAGATCGAAAATGTCATCGCTGCCACCGAGGCCAGCATTAAGCAATACGAAGAGCTGGACCGCATCACCAAGGAATATGTCGCGGAGAAAGTCGTCCTGCAGTCCGACAGCCTGGAGGTGGAAGCGAAGCTGGCGGACCAGAAACTGAAGCTGCTGCAGGCGCAGGACAAGCTGGCGACCGCCAAAGAATCGCTGAATAGCCTGCTGGGGCGGGACATCACGGTGGAGTTTCAGGTGACCGAGGATAAAGTCTTAACCCCCACGGAACAGGACCTGAAAGCGGCGCAGGCGACCGCGCTGGATCAGAATCCGAAGGTTAAAGAGGCGGAGATCAAGATCGAACAGGCCGACAATATCAGACGTCTGGCAAAGTCGGAGTACATGCCCGATATCGGCGCCTCATTTCATTACCTGTCGCCGTTCGGCTTCAACTTTGTTCCCCAGAACATTATGGGACTCGGCATAGAGTTCAGCTGGGACCCATTCGATTGGGGACGACGCCGGGATGTGGTTAACGAGAAGACCATGCAGGTGCAGCAGAGCAAGCTTAACCTTGAGGACACGCGTTCGAATGTCCTGATCAATGTGAACAAGCAGTTCCGCGAATTGCAGGAGGCGCGTATGGCCGTGGATGTGGCTACGGCTCAGCAGGAGGCCTCACGCGTGAAGCTGCAGGAGGTCACAGACAAGTACGGGCAGAAGAATGTGCTTTTGCGCGACGTGCTGCAGCAGCAGGCTGCAGTGGAGAAAGCGAATGCCGATTACAACGAGGCTATCGCCTCTTTCTGGACCGCGAAAGCAAATTTCGAAAAAGCGCTGGGTACGGAGTGAGATTATGACGCACCAACGGAGCGGAATCGCGCGCTGTGGGGTGGGATGGCTTGTTCTAGCGGCCGTGTTGCAATCCGCGTGCGGCAGCCGCACTCCCAAGGAGGCGCCCCTGGTGCCGGTGCGTGCGGCGCTGGTGAGAACCATTGATACCGGAACCTCGAATACGTACTCGGCGAACATTCAGCCTTATCAGCAGGTGGATTTGGCGTTCCAGTCGAACGGCTATCTGGTGTCAATTAAGCAGGTGCGCGATGCCAACGGGCACACGCGCAACATCGATCAGGGCGACTACGTGGCCAAGGGAACGCTGCTGGCGACGGTGCAGCAGGACAATTACCAGCAGAAGCTGGCCCAGGCGGAAGCGTCGTTAGCAAAGTCGCAGGCGGAACATGAGCGAGCTGTGCTCTCCTTCCAGCGTATAACGGCGCTGTACAAAGTTGGAGCAGCGACCCAGCCCGACTACGACGACACGCGGGCGCAGGAGCAAAGCACGCAGGCGGCAATCGACAACGCTAAGGCTCAGATCGGCGAGGCAAAGATCGCCTTAGGCTATTGCGAACTGCGGGCGCCGTTCGATTCCTGGGTTTTAAAGCGCAATGTGGATATCGGCACGCTCGTCGGTCCGGCGACGAACGGGTTCACCCTTGCCGATACGCGAACCGTGAAGGCGGTTTTCGGTGTTCCCGATACGGCGATGGGACGCATCCGGCTGGGCAGCCCGCAGACGGTGCGCACGGAGGCGCTGCCGCAGTCGTTCGCTGGTCACGTGACCGCCATATCAGCGGCGGCCGATCCCAAGAGCCGCGTCTACTCGGTCGAGGTACGGATCGATAATCCTGACAACCTGCTCAAGTCGGGCATGATCGCCTCCATCACCATCGGCACGAAGACCCCTGCCGTACAGGTGGTGCCGATCTCGGCGGTGATTCGCAGCCCCTCGAATCCGCAGGGCTTCGCCGTATTCGTTGCCGACGGCACGGGGGACATGGTCAGAGTTCACACCCAGGATGTGACCCTGGGCAACACCTATGGAAACGATATCGCTGTCGTCAGCGGGGTCAGCGCGAACGATCGCATCGTGACCTCGGGGACGAACATGATTAAAGCCGGCGACCAGGTGCGGATTATTCCCAACTAATGTCGATTCATCACAAGTCGGACGCCGAGATCGTTGCGACCACCCACAACACTGCCCGCTTTTTCACGGAGCACCGGCAGGTAGGGTTGATCCTGCTGCTGGCGACGTTCTTCTGGGGCTGGTACGGCTACAACCATATGCCCAAACGCAAAGACCCGGATATTCCGGTGCGCGTAGCGTCGGCACAGTGCCAGTGGCCCGGGGCAACTGCGGAGCAGGTGGAGCAACTGGTAACGCGACCGATGGAGCAGACGGTCGCGATGAACACGACCATTCGGCCGCCCAGTCCTTCGAACTTTGGCATACGGTCCATCAGCTTTCCCGGCCAGGCGGTGGTTTACGTGCAGCTCGATGACAATGTCAAGGACAAGACGAAGGAGTTCAGCGATATCAATCTCAAGCTGAACCAGCTCAACTCGAAGCTGCCCCGCGGTGCGGGCCCGATTCAGTTCAACAGCAATTTTGGCGATACCGCGGCGCTCATGCTGACGGTCGCGAGTCCGATCGTCACCCCGACCGAGGTCTCACTCCGCGCCATTGCGATTCGCAAAGCCATCGAACAGACCCGGGCCCAGCTGCCACGGGGTTCGCCGCAACCGCGCGTCAGCGTGATCTATGCGTTTCCGCTCTCGGTCGCCGCCGGCCCGGTGCGAACGAATTTTGAAGCGATTGCGCGGCTCGCCGAGCGCCGCGGGACGTTGCAAGATCTGCATTTCTTCGACGGCCCGGGCTACGTCGGCCTCGACGCCAGCACCGAGATCAGCGACGATGCGATTCGCCAGCGCGGCGAGGAGCTGATCGAAAACACTCTCCATCGCTCAGAGCTTTATCCCGATGCGTGGCAGCCGGCGGTTATTCGCGATCCTGCAAACACCGAAACTGAACTCGCCAAGGTTGCGGGCGCCAAATACTCGTATCGCCAGCTCGACAATTACACCGACTTGATTCAGCGCACGTTGCAGGGCGTGCCGGAGACCTCGACCGTCTCGCGCTCCGGTGTTCTGCAGGAAGAAATCTACCTGGACTATTCGCAGGAGCGTCTGGCGCAGTACGG
>Ga0335073_10002529_pt1 | contig 25045 bp, 19 predicted proteins | sample Lox_Sample_22_FD_207093 | JGI IMG/M metagenome (GOLD analysis project Ga0335073, IMG submission 207093) | Soil microbial communities from Loxahatchee National Wildlife Refuge, Florida, United States - Lox_Sample_2.2 | ecosystem: Environmental > Terrestrial > Soil > Wetlands | place: USA... | reverse complement strand
TCGATCGGAGCGTGCTCAGCGGCATGCCCCCCGCCGGGACGAACGTATCGATTGAGCGCGACGTGTTCCCGACGCTCGTGGGCCGGGGGTTGTTCGGATACGAGGCGAGTGGCTACTGGCTCGACATCGGCACACCCGACCGCTATCTCCAGGGCACGTACGACATCCTCGAGGGCAAGGTCACGACCGAGGTTGGCCGCCGGCTCCATGGGGCCGGGCTGATCGTCGTCGACTATGCGACCGTCGAGGGCCGCGTGGTCGCTCCGGCTCTGCTCGCGCCGGGCTGCTCGGTCGCGGCACGGGCGCTGGTCGGCGATCGGAGCGTGCTCGGTGAGGGAGTGAGCGTCGGCCCGGGCGCGCGCGTCGAGTCCTCAGCCCTGCTCGAGGGCGTGAGCGTGGGAGCCGCCACGACGATCCGAGCCTCGATCGTCGGTCCCGACGTGCAGATCGGCGAGCACTGTCAGATCGAGGGGGGCGTCGTGCTCGGCGCCGGTGTCAAGATCGGGTCGGGGAACATGCTTGCGGCCGGCGCGCGTATCTTCCCGGGCGTGGAGTTGCCCGACGGAGCGATCAGGTTTTGAGCACGACCGCGGATCTAACCCGCGACACGATCGAGTCGGTTGACAGGTCGCGACAGATCGACGACATCCTGGGGATGCCCGATCAGCTGCGCGACGCGCTGTGGCGGGTGGAGTCGGCGAACCTCGAGCCGGACGACGCCCCGGGCGGACTGATCGTCGCCGGAATGGGCGGCTCTGCGATCGGCGGCACGCTGGCCAGGGCGGCGCTAGGGGATCGGGCCTCGCGATCGATCGTGATCGCTCGCGGCTACGCGCTTCCCGCATGGACCACGCCCGACACCGCAGTCCTGTGCGCGAGCTATTCGGGGAACACCGAGGAGACCCTCGCGGTGTACGACGCAGCGGGCGCGGTCGGAGCTCGGCGGATCGTCGCGACCACCGGGGGGAAGCTGGCCGAGGCCGCGCGCGCCGAGGACGTGCCGGTGATTCCGCTACCCGGAGGCTTTCAGCCGCGCGTCGCTGTGGCGTACTCATTGGTGACCGCTCTCGAGGTCGCGTGGCTGTGCGGCGCCGGCGAGCGCCTTCATGCCGAGATCGACGTGGCCGCGGCGCACCTCGAGCAGATCGTGTCGATGTGGGGGCCGGATGCGCCTGACGATTCACTCGCAAAGCAACTCGCGCGAGGTCTCCACGGCACGATTCCGCAGATCGGGGGCTCGGGGCTGACATCGCCGATCGCGTACCGGTGGAAGACCCAGATCAATGAGAACGCGAAGATGCCGTGCTTCTCACACGAGCTTCCCGAGCTTGACCACAACGAAATCGAAGGGTGGCAAGGGGCAGCTCAGCTCGGGCGGTTCAGCGCCGTGTTCCTCGATGACTCGGACCTGCACCCACGGATCCGCCAGCGAATCGAGCTGACGCGCGGCCTGATCGAGGCCGACGCGGCGGGCACATACCGGATCGAGAGCATCGGCCAGAACCGGACCGAGCGGCTGATCTCGCTCGTGCTGCTCGGCGACCTCGTGTCGCTCTACCTCGGCGTGTTGCGCGATGTCGATCCGACGCCCGTGCCGGCGATCGAACGGCTGAAGAGCGCGCTGGCGCGCGGCTGACGGCTTATTCCGACTCTGGCCACCGTTCGGGCGCCCTCACCACCGTGTGAGGGGCCCGAACGGCGCCCAACCCCCAAGTCCCTGCTGTGCCCCAGCCCACTACCTCAAAGCAATGCCGCGCTGCTCGTAAAGTCGCCGGTCAGCGACGTCGAGCAGTTCCTCTAGGGTCGCGCCGTCGTCGGGGAATGAGGCCATCCCGATCGTCAGCTCCCAGGGGACTGAAATCTCCATCGTCGAGCGAGCCTCCGCGACGTGCGCCTGGATGCGGCGCACGACCGGCCCCGCGCTCTCGGCGGTCTGCTCGCCGAGCAGGAGGGCGAACTCGTCTCCGCCAATGCGGCCAACCACGTCGTCTGCGCGGGCCGATTCCTTCATCAGGCCGGCGACGGTCTTGATCAGCTCGTCTCCCATCAGGTGGCCCTCGGTGTCGTTGACCGTCTTGAGCCCGCGCACGTCCACATAGGCGAGGACGAACGGACGCTCATAGCGGCTGGCACGCGCGAGCTCGCGCTCGGCGGCCTCGGTGAAACCGCGACGGTTGAGGATGCCGGTGAGTGCGTCGGTCAGGGCTGCGGCGGAGATGGCCGCAAATTCCTTCTCGCGGCGGCGGGCCCGGCGGCCAGACCGGAATGCGATGGCGGCGAAGGCGAGCATCGCCGCGAACGCGGCGCCCAGCGCGACCCACACTGCGGTCGGGACCACATTCACGAACTGGGTGATGTAGTGGTCGATCGGCGCCGCGATGCCCGAGCCACCCGAGGACGGATGCTTCTTCGTGGTGTGGTGCGCCGACGTATGCGTGACCGTGGGCGCTGCGGCCGCGCCGGCTGTTCCGGCGGCGGCGGCGAGTGCGGCGCCCGTGCCGGTGGTGGCGCCGGCCGTCGTGCCGCCCGTTCCGCCGGTCGCGGTCGGCGCCGCAGTCGCCGAGTGACGCGTGCCGCTGCCATGCGTCAGGTCGTTGATCGCCGAGCTCGAGGAGTTGACGATGGAGTCGAGGCCTCCGATGAGCTGGGTGCTCTGCTGCGGCGTCGGGGTCGGGGTCGGGGCCGGGTTCGTCGCCGGCGTCGTCGAAGTGGCGAACGGGTTGATCACCGACGAGGACTCGTTCACCGACGCGGCCGGGGTGACCGACTGGGTGGTGACCGAACCGACGCTCAGGCTGCTCGAGGTCGAGGATGAGCTGCTCGAGGGCAGCGAGGCCGGAACCACTCCGCTGGTCCCTGTCGAACCGTCGCAGCGACCGTGGCAGAAGTTCGTGGTCGGCCCCGACCCGGTGGTTCCGGGCTGCCGGCCGTGGCCGATCGGCGAGCTGCCGGCATCCGGAGTGCCGGTCGTGGTCGTGTCGGTCGTCGTGGTCGTGCCGGTGGTGGTCGTGCCGGTAGTGGTCGTCCCCGTGGTCGCCGTGGTGCCGGTCGTCGTCGTGCCGGTGGTCGTCGTCCCCGTGGTCGTCGTGGTGCCGGTGGTCGTGGTCCCGGTGGTGGTGGTGGTCGTCCCGGTCGTCGTGGTCGTGCCGGTGGTCGTGGTGCCGGTCGTCGTCGTGTCGGTCGGGTTCGTCGCCGCGCTCTCGCTGGCGGCCTCAGACGCGGAGTCCTGCGAAGTCGTGGTGCTGCCGTCGGTGGTCGTGCCCGTGGTGGTGGGCGTCGTCGTCGTGGTCGCCGGCGCGGTCGTGGTCGTCGCAGCCGTAGTCGTCACGACCGGTGTCGTCGCCGCGGGCGGGACGGAGGCTGTGGCGTCCTCGACATGGGCCTTTAGCTTGGGCCGGATCGCGAGCACGAGCTGCTCGGGCGAGCGGTGAGCCAGCGCGATCCCGGCAAGCTTGCTCTCGAGCCGGGCCTCGCGGACATGGCGGAGGTAGGCGCCGCTACCCGCGGTCGCGCCGCCGACACCGAAGACCGCGCAGCCAAATCCCATTGCTAGCGCGATCGCGCAGGCAGCCTTGCTGCGGTAAATCGTCGGCGTCCACTTACGGGACCGCTCCATGCCCGGCCTCCGGCTTCCTGATTCGAGGTTGGTCTGCATGCTAGGCGGCACTTCAGTTCTCAGGGGCTATTTCGACAAATGTCCGAGACAACTTGAGCCTCTGCCGAAAAATCTTCCGGGCGGGCCTTCCAAACCTTGACAACGTCGTGGTAAGGTTGTGAGTCGATGGAAGGTTTGACCATCAACGAGGCGGCGCGGACCACCGGTTGGTCGCCGCGAATGCTCCGGTACGTCGAGCAGACAGGGCTGGTTTCCCCGGCCCGTTCGGCTTCCGGCTACCGCCTCTACGGGCCCGCCCAGCTCCAGCGGCTGCGAACGCTCAAGGAGCTGCTCGCCCGCTTCGACGTGGGCCTGTCCGATGTCGCGTTTGCGGCGCGGATGGCCGAGAGCCCCGATCTGCGCGCGTCCGTGCAGGCGTGGCTCGAGGCCGAAGCGCGCCGGCCGGACGACGTTGGGCCCGAGGATTGGCTCCGATTCGAGCAACAGAAGCACCAGAAGCTGCTGGCGGTCGCCTGACGGCGATCGTCCGATGACCCCGACCGTGGAGGAAAGATGAGCACGACCGCTGCCAGGGCGGATTTCAAGGTGGCCGACCTTGGGTTGGCTGAATTCGGGCGGAACGAGATCCGCCTGGCCGAGCATGAGATGCCTGGGCTGATGGCGACACGGCGGGAGTACGCGGACAGGCAGCCGCTGGCCGGCGCGCGGATCACGGGGTCGCTCCATATGACGATCCAGACCGCGGTCCTGATCGAGACGCTGGTGGCGCTCGGCGCCGAGGTCCGCTGGGCGTCGTGCAACATCTTCTCGACCCAGGACCATGCCGCCGCCGCGATCGTCGTCGGCCCGGATGGGACTCCGGATGAGCCGAGCGGCGTGCCCGTCTATGCGTGGAAGGGCGAGACCCTCGAGGAATACTGGTGGTGCACCCAGCAGGCCCTGTCGTGGCCGGACGGACAGGGCCCGAACATGATCCTCGACGACGGCGGCGACGCGACGCTGCTCGTCCACAAGGGCGTCGAGTTCGAGCGCGCCGGCGCGGTGCCCGATCCGTCGACCGCGGAGTCCGAGGAGTTCGAGATCGTGCTCGGGCTGCTCCAGCGCTCGCTCGAGGAGGATCCACAGCGCTTCACGAAGGTCGCCTCGGAGATCAGGGGTGTCACCGAGGAGACCACGACCGGCGTGCATCGCCTCTATCAGTTCGCCGAGCGTGGACAGTTGCTGTTCCCCGCGATCAACGTCAACGACTCGGTGACCAAGAGCAAGTTCGACAACAAGTACGGCTGCCGTCACTCGCTGATCGACGGGATCAACCGCGCCACCGACGTGATGATCGGCGGCAAGCTCGCGGTCGTGTGCGGCTACGGCGACGTCGGGAAGGGCTGTGCGGAGTCGCTGCGAGGCCAGCGCGCGCGTGTGGTGGTTACCGAGATCGACCCGATCTGCGCGCTGCAGGCGGCGATGGACGGCTATCAGGTGCTCACGCTCGAGGACGTGATCTCGACCGCGGACATCTTCATCACGGCGACGGGCAATAAGGACGTGATCACGGCCGAGCAGATGTCGCGTATGAAGCATCAAGCGATCGTCGGAAACATCGGCCACTTCGACAACGAAATCGACATGGCTGGGCTGTCGAGGACTCCGGGCATCAACAGGATCGGCATCAAGCCCCAAGTTGATGAGTGGGTGTTCCCGGACGGGCATTCGGTGATCGTGCTGTCCGAGGGCCGGCTGCTGAACCTCGGCAACGCCACCGGGCATCCGAGCTTCGTGATGTCGAACTCGTTCACGAACCAGGTGATCGCCCAGATCGAGCTGTTCGGCAGCAGCGACAGCTACGACAAGCGCGTGTACACGCTCGCCAAGCACCTCGACGAGAAGGTCGCGCGGCTCCATCTGGATGCGCTCGGGGTCAAGCTGACCGAGCTAACGAACGGCCAGGCCTCGTATCTCGGCGTGCCGGTCGATGGCCCGTACAAGCCGGACCACTACCGGTACTAGATAAGGCTGGGCGGCGGTAGGCGGATCGCGCGATGGCGCGCACTCGGCTACCGCCGCACGAGGTCGCCGATCTGGGGCTGGCGCCGGCCGGCGTGTCCCGGATCGCCTGGGCGGGTGGGCAGATGCCCGTCCTGGCGCGGGTTCGCGCGCGGTTTGAGGAGGAACGCCCGCTCGATGGCGTCCGGATCGCCGCCTGCCTGCACGTGACCGCCGAGACGGCCAACCTGATGCTGACCTTGGCCGCCGCCGGCGCGCGGCCGGCGCTGTGCTCGGCCAACCCGCTGTCCACGCAGGATGACGTGGCGGCCGCGCTCGTCTACGAGCATGCGATCCAGGTGCAAGCGCTGCGTGGCGAGGACACGGAAACGTACGCGCGCCACGTCCGCACGCTGCTCGAGGGCAAGCCGCAGGTGACGGTCGACGACGGCGCCGATCTCCTGATCACCGCGCACGCGATCGGCCCGGAGGCGCTCGGCGACCTGATCGGGGGCACCGAGGAGACCACCACGGGCCTGGTCCGGTTGCGGCGGCTCGAGAGCGAGGGCAAGCTCACGTGCGCGGTCGTGGCCGTCAACGAAGCTCGCACCGAGCGCGCGCTGAACGACCGTCACGGCACCGGCCAGTCGGCGCTCGACGGGATCATCCGCGCCAGCAACGTGCTGATCGCCGGCCACACGCTCGTCATCTTCGGCTACGGCTGGGCCGGCCAGGGGATCGCCGAACGGGCGCGCGGTGCCGGCGCCGCGGTGATCATCTGCGAGGTCGACCCGCTGCGCGCGCTCGAGGCACGGATGGCGGGGTACGAGGTGATGCCCGCGCTCGAGGCCGCCGAGCGGGGCGACGTGTTCGTGACCGTCACCGGCTCGCGGCGGGTGCTGCGCGGCGAGCACTTCACGCGGATGAAGGACGGTGCGCTGCTGGCCAATGCCGGTCATTTCGACGTCGAACTCGATCTCCCGGAGCTGACCGCGCTGGCGGTCAACGTCCGCGAGGTGCGGCCCCTGATCGAGCAGTACGAGCTCGAGGACGGACGCCGCCTGAACCTGCTCGCGCGCGGCCGCGTCGTCAACCTGGCCGCCGGCGAGGGCCATCCGGCGGCCGTGATGGACGTCTCGTTCGCGATCCAGGCGCTGTGCGTCGAGGACCTGGTGCGTCGGCAGGGCGAGCTCGCGGCCGGGGTGCATCAGGTGCCCGGCTCGATCGATCAAGAGGTGGCCACGCTCAAGCTCGCGGCGCTCGGCGTCACGATCGATGAGCCGACGCCCGAGCAACAGCAGTACAAGGAGTCCTGGGGGTAGCGGGGTAGCGGGGTCGGCGCGGCCCTTCTGGGAAGATGCCGCTGATGGAAGCCGCGAGCAAACCGCGGAGGGCTGCCCCGCGACGGACGCCGGCGCGCCCCGCTCTCCGCGGTGGGATCGACCTCGGCGGGACCAAGATCGAGGCGATCGTCGTCGACAACGCGAACACGGTGCTCGGGTCCTCGCGTCACCCGACCCCGACGATCGGCGGACCCGCGGACGTCGCGGCTGAGATGGTCAAGGCGATGACCGGCGCGTGTCAGGCGGCCGGGATCGAGCCGGCCGCGCTGCTCGGCATCGGCGTCGGATCACCCGGAGTGATCGACGAGGCCACCGGAGCCGTGTCCACTGCGCGGAACCTTCCCGGCTGGGCGGGGTCGTTCCCGCTGGGCCCTGTGCTCGCCTCGGAGCTCGGCACGAAGGTCGCGATCGGCAACGACGTGCAGGTCGCCACCGACGCCGAGTTCGCGCTTGGCGCCGGCCGCCCGTACAAGTCACTCCTCGGGGTGATGTGGGGGACGGGCGTCGGCGGCGGGATCATCCTCGACGGGAAGCCCTGGGTCGGGCGCGGTGGCGCCGGCGAGATCGGACATATGGTCGTGGAGATCGGTGGCGCCCGCTGCCCCTGCGGACGCCGGGGTTGTATGGAGGCCTACGCCGGGCGTGCGGCGATGGAAGCCCGGGCGCGCAAGCGGATGAAGGAACAGCGCACGGACCTGTTCAAGATCATGAAGGAGCGCGGCCGGACGAAGCTGACGAGCTCCGTGTGGGCGCGGGCGCTCGAGCGCAAGGACAGGCTGACGATCGAGCTCATCAACGAAGCGGTCGAGGCCCTCGGCGCCGGCATCGCGTCCGCGATCAACCTGCTCGACGTGCCCGCCGTGATAATCGGTGGCGGCCTCGGGGTGCGTCTCGGCGAGCCGTATGTGAAGAGGATCCGCAAGGCGATGCAGCCGCACCTGTTCAACGACGCGAACCCGCCGGACGTCCTGCCGGCGGCGCTCGGCGACTCGGGCGGCGCGCTCGGCGCCGCGCTGCTGGTCAAGCCGGCGCCGGCGCGACGGCCGCCCACCCGGCGTCCGCGGGCCGCCACTAGCGCCTGATCGTTCGCCGTCGTCTGGCTGCGAGGCCGTGTGGCTGCGAGGCGCGCTGCGGTATGTACAAGGCCCAGAATCATTCGCTGCCCGACCGCCCCCGGGACATAAGCACTCCCCACGTGCTTATGTCCCGGGGGCGCGCGGGAGCTGGGAGGTTGCGGGCCTTGTACATGGGCGCGGCTCCGGGGGTCGCAGATTGCCGGCGACCCCGGGGGCCGGAGATTGCCGGCGACCCCGGGGGCCGGCGGACGAGCCGGCGGACGAAAGGCGGCACCCACCCCGCCGGCGCGGCAAATCCTCGTTAACACCCCCTAAACATCCGCGCTATGGCGGCTGACCGCCGGCTTTGACAGGATGGGCGCGCCGTTGGACGCAATCTGCGGCAGTAGGGGAGAGAGTGTTGCAACGATGACTTCCGCGAGAACGGCACGAATGCCCACACGCAGGGAGCGGCAACGAGCGCCGGCGCGGACGTTGAAGGCTTCATGGTCGCTCGCCTAGCCGCGGTCGGGTCGCTGGCGATCGCGATCGTCGTGATCGTTCTGATCCTCCTCGGTGGGAGCACGTCGTACACGCTGCACGCCGACTTCCAGGACGCCGGCGGCCTCGTCACGGGAAATGACGTGCTGATGGGGCCGGGCAAGGTCGGCACGATCCAGTCGATCTCGCTGACGTCCAACGGTCAGGCGCAGATCACGATGAGCATCAACTCGAGCGCGGCGCCGCTGCACGAGGGCACGGTGGCGCGGATCTACGAGAACTCACTGTCGGGGGTGGCCACCCGCTACATCGTGCTCGAGCCGGCGTCCTCGAACGCGCCAGAGATCCCGAGCGGCGGAACGATCGGAGAGGACCACACGTACTCGTTCGTGAGCCTCGACCAGATCTTCGACTCGCTCGATCCGCTCACGCTGGCGGGCCTGCGCGGAGTAATCAAGGGCGAGGCGGCGAGCATCCAGGGCAAGTCCGCACAGGCGAACAAGACGCTCAAGTACCTCGCCCCCGGGCTGGCCAGCACCAGCAACCTGACCGCCGAGCTCGACCGCAACGAGCCTGCCTTCGACGGACTCCTCGTTGAGGGGGCGCAGACGATGCAGGCGCTGGCTTCGCGGGCGCAGCAGCTGAGCGATCTGATCGTCCAGGCAAACACCACGACCGGCGCCGTCGCGAGCCAGAGCACGGCACTCGAGCAGGCCCTCCAGCTACTGCCAAGCACGCTCAACCGGTCGACGGCCACGTTCGCCCGACTCGACAGCACGCTCGACGCGCTCGACCCGGTCGTCGCGGCATCGAAGATCGCCTCGCGCCGGCTCGAGCCGTTCGCGGTCAGCCTCAACAACCTCGCGAAGGTCGCCATCCCCACGGTCGGCGCGCTCAGCGATCTGATCCACAACCCCGCCGGCACGGGCGACCTCACGACCCTGTTCCAGGAGACGCCGAAGCTCGCGCAGCTGGCGGCGACCGCGTTCCCGAACCTGATCCAGGCGATGAACGCCTCGCAGACCCAGCTCGACAGCCTGCGCGAGTACACCCCGGACGTCGTCGCCGCGCTCACGAACGTCGGCCAGGCCAGCGGCTACTACGACGCTAACGGGCACTACATCCGGGTCCAGCCGACGTTCTTCGCGTTTGGGACCAACAGCTCGAACCAGCTTGTCGCGCAGTCGCCGGCCGACCGGTACCAGGGCCTCCAAAAAACGACCTCCCGCTGCCCCGGTGGCGCCGTTCAGCCCGCCCCGGACGGATCCTCGCCCGTCGCCGTCAACGGCTGCCAGACCGGATCGACCCCGCCCGGCCCATGAGACGGCTCGCGCTGATCGCACTTGTGCTCGTGGCCGCGGCGGGGATCGTCGCGGTCGCGAGCGCCTCGGGAGGACCCGGCGGCGGCGACCCGTACCTGGTGACCGCGTTCTTCGACGACGCCTCATTCGCGGTCCAGGGCGAGCAGGTCCGCGTTGCCGGCGCGCCGGTCGGGTCGATCGCGGCGCTCAACGTGTGCGTCGCGCAGACCGTTCCGTGCCGCCCCGGAACGCTCAACAAGGCGGCGGTCACGCTCGAGCTCAACGACAGCCGGTTCGCGCCGTTCCACGCCAACGCGACCTGCGCGATCCGGCCCCAATCGCTGATCGGCGAGATGTACGTCGACTGCAATCCGGGCACCGCGGCGGCGCCGGTGCTCCAGAAGATCCGAACCGGCCCGGGCAAGGGCTCGTACTACCTGCCGGTCACGCAGACGAGTTCGCCGGTCGACTTCGACATCGTCCAGGACATCTACCAGGAGCCGGTGGCGCAGCGGCTCGCGATCATCCTGAACGAGCTCGGCACCGGTCTGGCGGCGCGTGGCTCCGACCTCAACGCGGTTATCCGCCGTGCCGATCCTGCGCTCGGCAACACCGACCAGGTCCTGAAGATTCTGGCCGGCCAGAACAAAGAGCTGGCGAAGCTCGCGACCGACTCGAACGCGGTGCTCGCCCCGCTCGCCCAACAGAGAACAGCGCTGGCCGGCTTCATCACCCAGGCCAACACGACCTCGCAGGCGAGCGCGGCGCGCGCCGCGGATATCTCGAAGTCGATCCAGCTGCTCCCAGGCTTCCTGACTCAGCTCAAGCCGCTGATGGCCGACCTCGGCACGCTCGCCGATCAGGGAACGCCGCTCGCGAGCGACCTCGGCCAGAGCGCCGCGGCGCTCGGCCGCGAGTTCCAGGAGCTGACGCCGTTCGCGAGCGCGGCGCGGACTGCGCTGATCAACCTCGGCGCCGGCGCCCAGCAGTCGCAGGCGCCGCTGGTGGCGACGATCCCGCTTGCCAAGCAGCTCGATCAGCTCGGCACGCAGGCGGTCCCGACCGCGACCGAACTGAACACGCTGACCGCGAGCCTGAACAAGACCGGTGCGATCAACCAGCTGATGGCGGTCCTGTTCAACGGCACGAACGCGGCCAACGGCTTCGACAGCCTCGGGCACTACGTCCGCGACGAGCTGCTGGTCAGCGACTGCACCGGCTACGCGATCACCCCGGTCCCGGGATGTTCGGCGCGGTTCGCCAAGAACAGCGCGGCCGCCGATGTCGCGTCGGCCGCCGCCGTGTCGCCGGCGAGCAAAGCGATCCTCAGCAACGCCGTCACGCAGGCGGGCGCGCCGCTGAACAGCCTCCTCGACTACCTGATCGGACCCGGCGGATGAACCAGCGTCGCAACCCCAGCGGCTTCGGCAACCCGGTCCTGATCGGCGCGCTGACCGTGCTCGTCGTGATCATCGCGGTGTTCCTGGCCTACAACGCCAACAACGGCCTGCCGTTCGTGCCGAGCTACACGTTGAACGTCCGGGTGGCCGACGCGAGCGAGCTGACCCACGGCGCCGAGGTCCACATGGGCGGCGCGCTCGTCGGGTTCGTCGACAGCGTGCAACCCGAGCGGACGCCGTCGGGTCAGCCGATCGCGGTGCTCGGACTGAAGCTCAACAAGAGCATCGGGCCGCTGCCGGTCAACTCGACATTCGCGATCCGGCTGAAGGGCGCGATCGGGCAGAAGTACCTCGCGATCAACCTCGGCCACTCGAAGCGGACGTTCCAGAACGGCGCGACCGTTCCGCTCGGCCAGACCAGCGCCGCCGTCGACCTCGACCAGGTGCTGTCGATGTTCACGCCACCGACGCGCCGTGGGGTCGTCGCCTCGACCGTGGGCTTCAGCGATGGCCTCGCCGGGCGCGGCATCGGCCTCAATAACGCGATTGGCGCGTTCGTCCCGCTGCTCGCGGATCTCGAGCCGGTGGCGCGCAATCTGGCCTCCCCGCACACCAACCTCGGCGGCTTCCTGAGAGGACTCGAGGCGTTCGCGGGAACGCTCGCGCCGGTCGCGAACACCCAGGCGAGCCTGTTCGTGAACCTCGACACGACGTTCCGAGCGCTCGCCAGTGTCTCGGTTCCGTATCTCCAGGAGGCCATCAGCGACACGCCGCCCGCATTCAACGCGGTGATCGCGAACGCCCCCACGATCCGGCCGTTCCTGACCGACAGCGCGGCGCTGTTCAGCGAGCTGCGCCCCGGCATCGCGACGCTGCCGACGAGCGCGCCGGTGCTCGCCGATGCGTTCGCCGCCGGCGTGCGCAACCTTCCCGGGACGGCGGCGCTCGACCAACGTCTCGTGAGCCTGTCGAAGTCGCTCGCGACGTACGGGCAGACGCCGGCCGTCCAGTCAGGGCTCAACCGCCTGACGCAGTTCGCCTCGAGCCTGCAGCCGCCGCTCGCGTTCCTGACGCCGGTCCAGTCCTCGTGCAACTACGTCTCGCTGTTCCTGCGGAACATCGCGAGCGTGCTGTCGGAGAGCACGACCTCGGGCACCTCGCTGAGGTTCTCGCTGGTCGCGATCGACGATGTGCTCGGCGGCGAATCCGTCCCGTCGCATCAGCCGTACACGACGCCCCAAACCAGCCCGACCGTCGAGCACGGACCGCTCCACGTCAACCCCTACCCGAACACCGACTCGCCGGGCCAGACCCCCGAATGCGAGGCCGGCAACGAGCCGTACTCAGGCGCGGCGGCGGACATCGGGAACGTCCCGGGCAACCAGGGCCTCCAGACCGAGCAGACCGGACCGACCGGGCAGACGGTCACCACCAGCGGGGGGTCCAAGTGAGGCGCCGCCAACGCCGGGGCATGTCGAGCTTCGCGGCCGGGATCCTCGCGGCGTTCGTGATCGCCGCGGCGGTCTACCTGACGTTCGGCGGCCCGACGCCGTTCAGCGCGTCTCCGTTCGTGCTCAAGGCGGTGTTCACGACCGAGACCGAGCTGCACATCCCCTCGCCGGTCCGGATCGCCGGCGTCGACGTCGGCGAGGTGACCTCGGTGACGCCGGTCGGCGGTAACTCGCGCGCGGCGGTGGTCACGATGGACATCAACAACAACGGCCTCCCGATCCACGCCGACGCGACCGCCGGGATCAACACTCGGATCTTCCTCGAGGGCAACTTCTACGTCGACCTGCACCCGGGCACGCCGAACGCTCCGACCCTGAACTCCGGCGCCACGCTGCCCGCGGCGAACACGTCGGGTCCGGTGCAGCTTGATCGTGTGCTGTCCTCGCTGACCTCGGACGCCCGCGCGAACCTCGACACGCTCGTCCAGGGCCTCGGCGCTTCCCTCAACGGCCGGCCGACAGCAGCGCAGGACACCAGTCAGGACCCGAGCGTCCGAGGCCTCACCGCGGCACAGGCGCTCAACAAGTCGCTGAACTACTCCGCCGGCGCGTTCAAGGCGTCGGCGATCGTCAATCAGGCGCTGCTCGGGACCCAACCGCACGATCTGAGCGGCGCGGTGCGGGGCAACGAGGAGGTGTTCCGGGCGCTCGCCTCGCGCCAGAACGAGCTTGCCAGCCTCGTCACCACGTTCGACCGGACGGTGGCCGCGTTCGCGGCCCGCCAGAATGACCTGAGTGCCTCGATCGCGGCGCTCCCGCCGCTGTTGCGTACGACCAACACCGCACTGACGGCGCTCGACGCCTCGTTCGGGCCGACGAAGACGTTCGCCAAGGAGATCCTGCCCGGGATCGAGCAGGTCGACCCGACGATCGGGCAGGCGCTCCCGTGGCTCGCGCAGGCCACGGCGCTGCTCGGGCCGAGCGAGCTCGGCGGGCTCGTCTCGGACCTGACGCCCGCGGTCCAGGCCACCGCGACCACGATCCACTCGAGCACCGGGCTCGTCTCGCAGAGCAACGCGCTCGCGCGGTGCGTCACGCACAACCTCGTCCCGACCGGGAACACGGTGATCCAGGACCCGCCGGTGACCACCGGGGTGCCGGTGTATCAGGAGCTGCTCGAGTCGGCGGTGGGTATTGCCGGCGCGGGGCAGAACTTCGACGGCAACGGGCGCTACCTGCGCTCCTCGCCGGCGGGCGGCACGACCGCGGTGCAGACCGGCGCCCTCGGCTCGCAGGGCCCACTGTTCGGCAACGCGGTGCTCACGCCGCTTGGCACCCGCCCCGCCTACCCCGGAAAGGCGCCACCAGTCATGAGCGGCACTCCGTGCTTCCAGAACGCCGCGCCTGACCTCAACAGCGTAAGCACGGGAGCCGGGCCATGAGGCGCGCGCTCAAAGCTCACCGCAGGGACTTCGTGGCGATTCTGGCGCTCGTCGTCGGCGCACTCGCGGTGGCCGGCTACATCCTCTACCACCAGCCGTCGTTCACCTTCGCGCAGAGCTACTACACGGTCCAGGCCGAGTTCGCGACCAGCGCCGCGGTAACCCCCGGGCAGGGCCAGGCGGTGACGATCGCCGGCGTCCAGGTCGGCCTGGTCGGAGGCGTCCAGCTCGAGAACGGCCAGGCCGTGGTGACGATGAACATCTTCAAGAAGTACGCGCCGATCTACCGAAACGCGACCGTGCTGCTCCGCCCGCGCACGCCGCTGAAGGACATGTACCTCGAGCTCGATCCCGGGACCAGGCAGGCCGGCACGGTGCCGAACGGGGGGACGCTCGGCGCCGGGAGCACGACCCCGGACGTCGACCTCGACCAGATCCTGGCCTCGCTCGACTCCGACACGCGCAGCTATCTGCTGTTGCTGCTGTCTGGCGGAGCCGGCGCGTTCCAGAACCCCGCGCAAAGCATCCCGGCGCTCCAGGGGACGTTCAAGCGGTTCGAGCCACTCAACCGCGACACGCGCACGTTCGCGACGTTGCTCGCGGTGCGCAGCAACAACCTCAGGCTCGCGATCCACAACCTCCAGCGCGTGGCCACGGCGCTCGGCGGCGTCGACGGCCAGCTCGCGTCGCTGATCCAGTCGTCGAACACGAACTTCGCCGCGATCTCGTCGCAGGCCGCCCACCTGGAGGCGGGTCTGTCGCTGCTGCCGGGCACGCTCGTTCAGACCAACCAGACGCTCGGCGAGGTCCAGGCGTTCGCGTCGCAGCTCGGTCCGGCGCTGACCGAGCTCCAGCCTTTCGCTCGGGCGCTCGCGCCGGCACTGAAGGCCTCCCGGCCGCTGTTCCACGATACGACGCCGGTGATCCAGAACCAGCTGCGGCCGTTCTCGACCGCGGTCCAGCCGCTCGCGAAAGCGCTGAAGCCGGCCGCGACGCAGTTGTCCAAGGCGGTGCCGCCGTTGACCAGCTCGGTGAAGGTGATCAACACGCTGTTCAACACGCTCGCCTATCAGCCGTCGGGCAGCGAGCAGGGTTACCTGTTCTGGGGCTCGTGGCTGGCTCACATCGCCGCCAGCCTGACCAATCTCCAGGACGCGCAGGGGCCGACCGTGCGCGGCATCTTCATGGCCACCTGTCCCGCGCTCCAGCTGCTCGAGACGACGATTCAGACCAGCAGTCCGTCGGTCGCGCCGCTGCTCGACCTCCTGAACGCGCCCGACTACACCCAGATCAAGTCGCCGTACTGCCCGCCGGCGCTCGCCAGCGATTCGCCCCTATCCCGGACTGCCGGAGCGCTCGGCGGATGAACCGGCAGGCACCGAGCCCCGCCCGCATTCTGACGATGGTCGCGTTCGCGACCTCGTGCATCGGGCTGCTCCTGTTCCTGTGGATCTCGTTCGGGGGAACGACGTCGCTGAGCCCCAAGGGCTACCAGATCACCGCCGAGTTCAATCAGGCCGAGAACCTCGGCAGTCAGGCCGACGTCCGGATCTCGGGCGTGAATGTCGGCAAGGTGATCAGCGTCGGCCTCGACCGCCGCACCGGGCTCACCCGGGCGGTGATGGAGATCGACCCGCAGTTCGCGCCGCGGCCCGCGGACACGCGCGCGATCCTCCGCCAGAAGACGCTGCTCGGCGAGACGTACGTCGAGCTCTCGCCGGGGTCGTCGACTGCACCCAAGCTCACGGACGGCGGGGCGCTGCCGAAGGGACAGATCGCGCCGACCGTGCAGCTCGACCAGATCCTTTCGGCGTTTGACCCCGCCACGCGACAGGCGTTCGAAACCTGGATGCAGCAGCAAGGGATCGCGCTGACCGGCCGAGGCCAGGACCTGAATGCCGCGCTGGCCGAGCTGTACCCGTTCGCGACCAACGTCGACTCGGTGCTGGCGGTGCTCAACCGCGACAGCGCCGCCACCAGCACGCTGCTGAACGACGGCGGGCAGGTACTGGCCGCGGTCACCCGCTCGCCGTCAGCGCTTGAGCAGCTGGTGAACAACGCCAACACGACCTTCTCCGCCACCGCCGCGCAGGCGGCCGCGCTCGCGGCCACGATCAAGGCGTTCCCGGCGTTCCTGACCGCGACGAAGACGACGATCGACCGCGTCACGCGTTTCTCCGAGACGACTAAGCCGCTGGTCGACGAGCTTCGACCGGCCGCGGTGCAGCTAAGCCCGGCGCTGCAGTCGGTGGCGGTGCTCGCGCCCGAGCTGAACAGCCTGCTCGTCAACGTGGGCCCGCTGACCAGCGCGTCCAGGGCGGGAGTGCCGGCGATCCAGCAATTCCTCAACGACAGCGTGCCGCTTCTAACGCGGCTTACGCCGTACCTCGGTGGCGTGATCCCGGTGGTCGACTACATCAACACCTACCGGCGCGAGATCGCCGCCTTCTTCGCCAACGGGACCGCGACCTCCCAAGCCACGCTGCCGGGCGCCGTCAGCCACAAGCAGACCCACTACGTGCGGGTCTCGAGCCCGCTCAATCCGGAGACGCTCACCGACTATTCGACCCGCCTCGAGAGCAACCGAGGCAACCCGTATCTGGTACCGGGCGGCTACTCGAGCCTGATACAGGGGCTGCCGGTTTTCGCGAGCAATTTGTGCACGAATAACCCACAACCGACAATTGGTCCTACTATCAGTGCGTCTATCGCCGCGGTCCTGAGCAGCGTCTACTACACCTCGGACCCAAGCGGGCCGCCTTGCAGGGCCCAGCAGCTGCTGGGCGAGGCGACCACTGGACAGACCCAAGCATTCCCTCAACTACAACCCATCAAATGAGCATGGCCGGCTCTGCTTTGCACACACACATACACATCAAAGGAGGAGTCAATTGCGACGAATCGTCGTAGTTGCCACGGCAGTCGCCGTGCTAGTCGCCGCAGCGTCGGCCTACGCCGCCACCGGCGGCCTGAACAGCTACACCGCCACGCTGAAGTTCTCGCCGAACAAGGCGAGCACGCCGCTCGGTTTCACCCAGAAGTACATCGCCAACGGCACCAGCGGAAACCGCACCGCGCCGCTGACCGACATCAAGACCGTGATCTACGGCGTGAAGTCGGACGGGAAGGACTTCCCGACCTGTAGCAAGGCCAAGATCGTGGCCGCCGGCAACGACACCGTGTGCCCGAAGGCCGCGCTCGTCGCCACGGGCTCGGTCACAGCAATCCTCGGCCCAGCGGCCGATCAGAGCGCGAGCGCGCCCGGCCAGTTGCCGTGCGACCCGGTCCTCGACGTCTGGAACGCCGGGCAGGGGCAGCTCACGTACTTCTTCGTCGACGAGGGCAGCCACACCTGCGCCGGCGGCGCAATCACCACCGGCGAGGTCGGCCCGTTCACCGGGACGGTCAAGACCGTCGGCAAGAACCTAGTGATGGACACCCCGATCCCTAGCTACGTGTCGTTCCCGCTCTCAGGGGTCGAGGGCTCGCTCACCAGCGAGACCCTGATCTGGAAGAACGCGAGCATCAAGCTCAAGAACGGCAAGACCGCGCACTTCGGAACGTCGGTCGCCTGCAAGGGCGGCAAGCGCCCGTACACGGTGACCTTCACCGCGGAGACCGGCCCCGGCGGCACGTCGTCGTCGACGCCCGTCACCGGCGTCCAGAAGTGCAGCTGACCTAACTAGTTCACGGTAAGGGGCCGCCTTCGGCGGCATCCATGGGGCCGTTCCGCCGGGCATCCGTGCCCGGCGGGACGCGACCCCGTCGCCCGGCATGGATGCCGGGGCGAAACCGGTCCCACGGACGCCGAGCGCAGCGAGGCCCAGGAGCCCCTACGCCACCTCAAACCGTTCGGTGCGCTGGGCGGACCGCTCGGACTCGTTCAGCATCTGCATGAACAGCACGACGAGCGCGATCCCCATCACGATCGACTGCTCGAGGGCCATGACGAGGCCGGCCATCATCTGGTCCTCGAGCGGCGTGATCCCCCAGTACGACGGCTGGTGGGCGTAGAAGGGGTAGATCACGGTGGGCGCGAACGCCAGCGCCACGCCGAGCAGGCCGACCAGCAGCTTGCCGCCCGCCATGTACGCGACGGGGCCGAGGCCGGCTAGCCGCTGGCGGTTGCGGATCGGCGACAGCACGTGCCACCAGTAGATCGAGCCGACGATAAAGAACGTCGTGTGCTCGAACGCGTGGATCAGGCCGTTGCCCTGGGCCTTGTCGTACAGCGCCGGTATGTGCCACATCCACAGCACCCCCGCGTACAGGATCACCGCGAACACGGGGTGGGCGAAGAAGCCGGCGCGGCGCTCGACCGCCTGGAAACGCTTGGTCACCGGGCGCAGCAGCACCTTGGTAAGTCCGAGGATCAGGAGGATCGGCGCGATGTCCAGCAGCAGCATGTGCTGGACCATGTGCATCACCATCATCTGGTCGCCGAGCGAGTCGAGCGGCGACACCAGCGCCACCAGGATCGTAAGGATCCCGCCGGCGAACAGCGCGAGTCGCCACAGAGGCGGCGGGTGGCGTTCGGCCCGGCGGGCGCGTCGCCAGCCGAGCGTGTACAGCACGACCAGCACGACGACCGAGACCAGCGCGGTCCAGTCAAACGTCCAAGACGTCTGCGGGCTCACAAAAGGTGATTATGAGCCTCCACACACGCAGATGCCCAATCGACAAACGTCCGGTCGAGGGCTAGGCTAATGAGTTCACGCACATCCATCCTTCTCAGCAAGGAGGTAGGTCGATGCGCATCGAGGTCAAGGGCCGGAACCTGCCAGTTTCCGAGGACCTGAGGGAGCACGTCGCCAAGCGCTTTCGCAAGGTCGACCGGCAGGTGTCGGAGCTCGCCGAGCTCGAGGTGGAGGTGTTTGAAGAGCGCAACCCGGCCATCGCCGACAACCAGGTGGCCGAGGCGACGCTGCACTTGAAGGGGGTGACGCTGCGGGCCCGGGATGCCTCTCCGGACATCCTGCGCTCGATCAATCTTTGCGCTGACGAGCTCCACATACAGGTCAAGCGCCATCGCGACAAGCGGCGCAAACGGCGCGAGCAACGTGCCGCCGCGACCCAGGGCGCCGACGCCGGCGCGACCCCCGTCGAGGACGAAACGTTCGTCGCCGGCGTGGCCGAAAACGGGCCGCCGGGAGTCTCCTCAGCGGCGTAGAAACCGCCCTGGACCCACTGCTACGCTAGCCCCATGTCCATTCTGGACCGCGCTCTTCGCATGGGCGAGGGCAAGAAGTTCAAGCTTTACGAGCAGCGGGTCGGGCGGATTAATGCTTTCGAAGCAGAGCTGGAGCACTACACCGACGCCGAGCTGAGAGAGGCCGCCGACGAGCTGCGCGAGCGCGCCGCCGGCGGCGAGAGCCTCGACGACCTCGCGTACGAATGCTTCGCGCTCGTTCGAGAGGCGGGCAAGCGGACGATGGGCATGCGGCACTTCGACGTGCAGCTGATCGGCGGGATGGTGCTGCACGACGGCGCGATCGCCGAGATGCGGACCGGCGAGGGCAAGACCCTGACCGCGACGCTGGCGGTCGTGCTCAATTCGCTCGCCGGCCGCGGCGTCCATGTCGTCACCGTCAACGACTACCTGGCTCGCCGCGACGCGATGTGGATGAAGCCGATCTACGACGCGCTCGGCGTCAGCGTCGGCGTGCTGCAGAACATGCAGCCGTACGAGGACAAGCGCGCCGCCTACGCCGCCGACGTGACGTACGGCACCAACTCGGAGTTCGGCTTCGACTACCTGCGCGACAACATGGCCACGACGCTGGACGAGAAGGTCCAGCACGGCGGCCGGCCCAAGCCCGAGGAGGGCAAGTCCTACTACCACGCGTTCGCGATCGTCGACGAGGTCGACAACATCCTGATCGACGAGGCCCGCACGCCGCTGATCATCTCGGGCGCCCCGGAGCAGGCGGCGGAGCTGTATGTCCAGTTCGCGCGGCTCGCCCCGAAGATGGTTCCCGGCAAGACGCCCGAGGGGATGGATCCCAGGATGAAGAAGGAGTTCGTCGCGGACTTCGACTACGAGTTCGAGGAGAAGCACAAGACGGTCTCGGTCACCGAGCAGGGCGTCGCCAAGGCCGAGCGGTTCCTCGGCATCGACCACCTGTACCGCGCGGAGAACGGCCACCTGGTCAACCACCTGCAACAGGCGCTCAAGGCCGAGTCGCTGTACAAGCGCGACGTCGACTATGCGGTGATCGACGGCGAGGTCAAGATCATCGACGAGTTCACGGGGCGCATCCTCGAGGGCCGGCGCTGGTCGGAGGGCCTGCACCAGGCGGTCGAGGCCAAGGAGGGCGTGCGCGTCCAGGAGGAGAACCAGACGCTCGCGACGATCACGCTGCAGAACTACTTCCGCATGTACGACAAGCTCGCGGGCATGACCGGGACGGCGCTCACCGAGGCGACGGAGTTCATGAAGATCTACGAGCTGCCGGTCGTCGAGATCCCGACGAACCGCCCGATGGTCCGTGCGGACAACAACGATCAGGTCTACAAGACCAAGGAGGGCAAGGCCAGCGCGATCGTCCGCGAGATCGAGAAGCGGAACGCCACCGGTCAGCCGGTCCTCGTCGGCACGATCTCGGTCGAGGTCTCCGAGCAGCTGTCGGCCGATCTCAAGCGCAAGGGCATCCAGCACTCGGTGCTGAACGCCAAGCCCGAGTACGCCGAGCGCGAGGGCGAGACGATCGCCGAGGCCGGCGCGCCCGGAGCGGTCACGATCGCCACCAACATGGCGGGTCGCGGCGTCGACATCAAGCTCGGCGGGAACGCCGAGCACCTGACCCGGCTCGAGGTGGCCAAGCTCGGGCTCCAGCCCGGCGACCCAGACTACGACGAGCATTACAAGAAGGCGCTGCCGATGATCGAGGCGCGAATCGACGAGGCCCGGGACCGGGTGCTCGAGCTCGGTGGCCTGTACATCCTCGGCACCGAGCGCCACGAGTCGCGGCGGATCGACAACCAGCTGCGCGGCCGCTCCGGCCGCCAGGGCGACCCCGGCGAATCGCGCTTCTTCCTGTCCGCCCAGGACGACCTCGTCCGGTTGTTCGCCGGCGAGCGGATCTACAAGATCCTCGACCGCCTCGGCAGCGTCGACGAGGAGGGCAACGAGGAGCCGATCGAGCACGGGATGCTCTCCAAGCAGATCGAGAAGGCCCAGCGCAAGGTCGAGGAGCAGCACTTCCTTCAGCGCAAGCACACGCTCGAGTACGACGACGTGCTCAATCAGCAGCGCGAGGTGGTCTACACCTACCGCGACGAGATCCTCGAGGGCCGCGACATGAGCGATGCCGCACGCCAGGAGATCGGGAACATGATCGAGCGCCAGGTCGCCGACTACACGGCCGGCGACTTCGTCGAGGAGTGGGACGTCGAGGGGCTTCTCCGGAGGATGGAGGAGATGTTCCCGCCCGACGCCGACGTCCTCGACGTCGATCCCACCCGGGTCGACCGCGAGGAGCTGCTCGACGCTCTCAAGGAGCAGGCCGAGGACGAGTACGACCGTCGCGAGGAGGAGTTCGGCCCCGAGCTGATGCGCGACATCGAGCGCTTCCTGCTGCTCCAGATCATCGACCAGCGCTGGCGCGAGCACCTGTACGACATGGACTATCTGCGCGAGGGCATCCACCTGCGCGGGTTCGCCCAGATCGAGCCGCTGGTCGCCTACAAGAACGAGGCCTTCACGCTGTTCCGCGACCTGATGAACAGCGTCTGGGAGGACTACGCGCGCCTGATCTTCCACGTCGAGGTCACCCCGGTCGATCCCGGGAACGGCGCCCCGCCGCCGCCTCCGCCGACGCGGCGCCCGAGCCGGGCGGCGAGCTCGTCGACTGGTGGCGGGCGGGTCACGTATTCGGGCGGTGGCGGTGCGGCGCAGGGCGCGATGGCGATCGCCGCCGCGGCCGGTGGCGCCGTCGAGGACGTGGAGGCCGTCGAGGGGCCCGCGATGGCGCCGGTCGAGCAGCGCCGCGTGGATCCCGGGGACCAGATCGGGCGCAACGACCCGTGCTGGTGCGGCTCGGGCAAGAAGTACAAGAAGTGCCACGGCGCGTAGCACCCGCCCGGTGGCCGACCAGGACGAACTGCGCGCTTCAGATGAGCAGCGCGACCGTGCCGCACAGGACATCCGCGAGCACTTCGCCGCCGGCCGGCTGACCGACGACGAGCTGTCAGAGCGGGTGCAGGCCGCCTACAGCGCGCGCACCGAGGGCGAGCTCAAGGCTCTGACGGCCGATCTCCCGAAGCTGCCGGCGACCCGCGCCGAGCAGAAGGCGGAGATTGTGCAGCGCCGGCGCGAGCTCCAACGCCGGCTGTTCCAGGAGGCCGGGGGAGGGTCCGGCGCATTCGTAATCTGCACGGCGATCTGGCTGGCATCGGGCGCGAGCGGCTTCTTCTGGCCGATCTTCGTCGCGCTCGCCGTGCTGGTCCCGCTCGTGCGCAACGGCTGGCGGCTGTACGGGCCGGCGCCCGAGTTCGACGAGATCGAGCGCGAGCTCGAGGCGCGACGGGAGAAGAACATGAGCCGCGCCGATTCGCGCACCGAGCGCCGCGCCGTCCGGTCGGACCGGCGGCGCGATCGCTAGCTGGTCAGCCCTGCTTCCGGTGCCGGACGTGATCCGGCGCGATCAGGAACTTGACCCGCTGTTCGCCGGGCTGGCGAAACGGATACTCGTCCTGTCCGATGTACTTCTTGCTCAGCGCGTTGATGTGGTCGTCGGCGCCGTCGAGGGTCGAGGTCGCGCTGCCGCGGATCTCGACGAAGTTGTAGGGGTTGTCCTGCTCGTAGACCAGCACATTGACGCGCGGGTCGCGCTCGAGGTTCGTCGGCCACTTCCGGCCAAGCGCGCTGTTGACCGCGACGGTTCCATCCTCGGCGCTGATCCACACGACCGTGCTATGGATCGAGCCGTCCTTGTTGTAGGTCGAAATGACGGCGTGGTTCGGCTGCTCCAGCAGCTCGCGAACGGGTGGATCATTGAGATTTGCCATGGCTCCGAATCTATCGCTGCTAGTGTGGAAGTAGATGACCACGGCGCCCTCAGAGCCCCTCTCCCAGCGCCTCGCGGCGATCCGCGAGCAGCTCAAGCTGCTTGCGGACTACCTTTGACCCCGCTGAGCTAAGCGGGCGCGTCGACGCGCTCGAACAGGAGATGGGCGCGCCGGGCTTCTGGGAGGACCAGGAGCGGGCGCCGAAGGTGAGCGCCGAGCATGCGCGCGCGAGCCGCAGGCTGTCGGTCTACCGCGACCTCGAGCGCGACGTCAACGATCTCGAGCCGCTGGCCGAGCTCGCCGAGGAGGATCCGGAGATCGCCGCCGAGCTCGAGGAGCAGGTCTCCAGCGTGCAGGAGCGGCTCGACCAGCTCGAGGAGCAGCGGCTGTTCTCGGGCCAGTACGACTCCGGCGACGCGCTCGTGACTGTCAACGCCGGCGCCGGCGGGACCGACGCCCAGGACTGGGCCGAGATGGTGCTGCGGATGGAGATGCGCTGGGCCGAGAAGCGCGGGTTCGAGGTCGAACTGCTCGAGGCCTCGCCGGGGGAGGAGGCCGGGATCAAGTCGGCGACGTTCCTGGTCAAGGGCGACAACGCCTACGGCCTCTACGGGAGCGAGAAGGGCGTCCACCGGCTGGTGCGGCTGTCGCCGTTCGACGCCGCCCATCGCCGCCAGACGAGCTTCGCCGGCGTCGAGGTCTCGCCGGTCGTGCAGGAGATCGACGACGTCGAGATCGACGACGACGACCTGCAGATCGACACCTATCGGGCCAGCGGCGCCGGCGGGCAGCACGTCAACAAGACCGACTCCGCCGTGCGCATCACGCACAAGCCGAGCGGGATCGTCGTCCAGTGCCAGAACGAGCGCTCGCAGTCCTCCAACAAGGCCGAGGCGATGACGATGCTCCGCTCGAAGCTGCTCGAGCTAGAGGAGCGCAAGCGCCGCGAGGAGATCGCCAAGGAGAAGGGCGACGCCCAGGACGTTAACTTCGGCTCGCAGATCCGCTCCTACGTGCTGCACCCGTACTCGCTGGTCAAGGACCACCGCACCGATCACGAGATGGGCGACACGGCGAGAGTGCTCGACGGCGATCTCGACGGGTTCGCCCGTGCCTACCTGCTGAAGTCAGCGAAGTGACCGCGGTCGAGGGGCTCAGCGAGGTGGTGGCCCGCGCCCTGGCCGAAGACGTCGGCGACGGCGATGTAACGACGGCCGCGACCGTGCCCTCGGAGGCACGTGCGCGCGCGACGATCTCGCAGAAGGCGCCGGGCGTGATCTACGGGCTGGACGTCGCGATCGAGACGTTCCGCCCGCTGGACACGGGCATGTCGGTCGAGCGGCTTGTCGTCGAGGGCGAGTGGCGCGAACGCGGTCCCGTGCTGGCGCTTGAGGGCTCGGCCCGGGCGATCCTGACCGGCGAGCGAACCGCTTTGAATTTCCTCCAGCGCCTCTCGGGGGTCGCCACGATGGCCGCCCGGTGCGTACACGCGGTCGAGGGGACCGGCGCCGTGATCCTCGACACGCGCAAGACGACGCCGGGTCTCCGGATGCTCGAGAAGGCCGCGGTCGCGGCCGGCGGCGCCACCAACCACCGCGTCGGGCTGTTCGACGCGATCCTGATCAAGGAGAACCACGCGGCGATCGCCGGCGGGGTGGGGGAGGCGGTGCGCCAGGCCCGGGCGCACGCTCCCGGGCTCCAGCTCGAGGTCGAATGCCGGACGTTGACCGAGGTCGACGAGGCGCTCGCGGCGGGCGCCCCGATGATCCTGTTGGACAACATGTCGGTCGACCAGCTTCGCGACGCGGTCGGGCGCGTCGACGGTCGCGCCAAGCTCGAGGCGAGTGGCGGGTTCACGCTTGAGACGATCCGGGCAGTCGCGGAGACCGGCGTAGACTTCATATCAGTGGGTGCGATCACCCACAGCGCCCCGGCGCTAGACCTGTC
>Ga0335073_10002528_pt1 | contig 25049 bp, 23 predicted proteins | sample Lox_Sample_22_FD_207093 | JGI IMG/M metagenome (GOLD analysis project Ga0335073, IMG submission 207093) | Soil microbial communities from Loxahatchee National Wildlife Refuge, Florida, United States - Lox_Sample_2.2 | ecosystem: Environmental > Terrestrial > Soil > Wetlands | place: USA... | reverse complement strand
CTTTTGCATTTGGCCGGGCTCAGGATTTCCAGGCGGGTCGAGATCGCTGAGGTCCTTCATTGCGCCTTCGGCTTGTTTAGAACGACAAGACTGGGACTTTGCCCGGAGCTGCCAGTGAGAAGTGCGCAAAAAGAGAGCCTCGAATCCTCGAGGCTCATATCGTTTCCAAAACTTTTATTAGCCGGTAAGCGAGTTCTTGGCGAGAACGCGGTCGACGACGCTTTCCACGTCCTGCAGGAAGCCGCTTTGCTGGGTTGCGGGCTGAGGAGTGTTGGGACCGAGTTCCTGCGCCAGATCGTTCCAGAGAAGCGCAGAGGATGAAACGGCTGCGGCAGCCTGCGGCACCGGCTCGGGGAAGGCCAGGAAGCCTATCCAGACGAGCAGCGCGACGGTGGTTACGACGGCGGCAACCTGCCCGGGCCACGCTCCGACCATGGAAAAATGGAGCCCGTTTGCCAGGAGATCCATCGCCACCAACAGGCCCAGCCCCAGGCAGAGACCAAAGACACGGTTGCGATAGGAAAGACCGAGCGCATGCACTGATACAGCCAGAAATGCCAGGAGGCAGAGTGCCAGCACACTGAAGCAGACAGCCATCTGGGTAAAGACCGCGGACAGATGGTCCTGGACGGAAGTAACAGCCGTCAGGATAATGATTGACGACGAGGCCAGAACCAGGGACGCTACCGCAGCCCAGCGAAAGCTCGCCAGACCCAGCCGTCTGAGAGCCGGGAGCGGAGCCATCATGTTCACGAAAAGCTCCTGCAAGGCGAAGAAAAGCGCGACGCAGCCTGCAAGGTAGATCGCCCAATGAGTATAGAAGTAAACAGGATGCAGTAAGTGGCTGTCGGCGCTCCATGTTAGATGCGCGCGAGACATTGCCAGAAGAAGGAATGCCCCCACCATGCGGATGCCGAGAAAGATTCCGAAAGCCGACAGTGCTGCCTGTTTCCTCACCCGCAAGAAAGCCAGGAAGGCCGCAGCCCAGAGGAGTGGCTCCGCATACGCCAGCATGTTCGGGATGGACACTGAGACCATGCTCTATTCCTAGCCAATGTAACGACAATAGAACGAATACAGGTATGGGGCAATACTGACTTTCCACTAAGTAGTAACCTCAAAAAAGTTACTAAAGCTTGTAAAGTCTGCCGGATACGGCCACGAGAGCAGTTAGGGTTAAGACGCGAAGGTGGTTCGGCGCGTTGCGTCTATTTTTGGAATATTTGCGGGGTAAAGAGAGTTGGATCAATAACATGTTGTTATTTAGATCGCTCAGATTGTTAATTCGTTTTGCACACTCCAACCCTTCATCAGATTTGACAGGAATTACACATAAGAACCGGCGATTCTGCGGGGATAAGCCAAGTGACCTGCGAGCTGTCCCGCTAACCTGTTGGGCAGTCCATAGGACGCCTGATTCGACCTTCTTTTCCACCCCTCCGATATCCGTAAATAAACGCCAGCCGCATGCTATAATTATGAAGAGAATCGAGGCAAAAACCTCTTCGCTTTCAATCTGTTAGTCCAATTCCAGCCAGCCTGGCTGTGAGGCGATCGAAGGCTATGCCTTGTGGAGTTTCATGTCTACCAAAGAGCTTGCCGTTTCAACAGTTTCCCCCGATGAACTTGAACTAGCTTCCCTCAAACAGAATGGCCAAAAGAAGATGAATGGTCAGGATGGCGGCTATACCGGCGACAACATCAAGGTGCTGGAAGGCCTTGAGGCAGTGCGCCTGCGTCCGGCCATGTACATCGGCTCGACGGGTGAGATGGGGCTACACCACCTGGTCTATGAGGTGGTCGATAACTCGGTCGATGAAGCGCTGGCCGGGTATGCGAAGAAGATCGATGTCATCATCCATGTTGATAACTCGATTACGGTGGTGGATGACGGGCGCGGCATTCCTGTTGATGAGAAGGTTCTGGATAACGGCGAGAGGATGCCGGCGGTGCAGGTGGTGCTCACCAAGCTGCACGCGGGCGGCAAGTTTGATTCCTCAACCTACAAAGTTTCGGGCGGCCTGCATGGTGTCGGTGTTTCCTGCGTCAACGCGCTGAGCGAAGAGTTCGATGTCGAAATCTGGCGCGACAACCACACCTACGAGCAGGATTACGAGCGCGGCCATCCAGTCTCGAAGCTGCGGCAGACGGGTACGTCGAAGAAGCGCGGGACCAAGGTCCACTTTCTGCCGGACAAGACGATTTTCACCGTTCTCGAATATAACTACGACACGCTGGCGCAGCGGCTGCGCGAACTGGCCTTCCTGAACAAGGGCCTTGAAATCACGCTCACCGACGAGCGCACGACCGACCCGAAGACCGGCGAGGCGAAGCGGGCTGAGTTCAAATACGCCGGCGGCATTGCCGAGTTCATCAAGCACATCAACCGGGGCAAGCAGATCCTGCACGACAAGCCGATCGTGATGGAAGCGGTGCGGGATGACGTGGATATGGAGATAGCGCTCCAGTACAACGACGGTTATTCCGATACGGTTTTCACGTTTGCGAACAACATCAACACCGTCGATGGCGGCTCGCATCTCTCCGGCTTCAAGACGGCGCTGACGCGCACGATCAATGCGATCGGGCAGCAGATGGGCCTTTTCAAGGATGTAAAAGAAAACCTCTCCGGCGACGATGTGCGCGAGGGCCTGGTTGCGGTCATCAGCGTGAAACTGCCGCAGCCGCAGTTTGAAGGGCAGACCAAGGGCAAATTGAATTCAGACATCGCCGGAACAGTACAGGCGCTCGTCAACGAGAAGCTGGGCATGTTCCTCGAACAGAATCCGCCGGTTGCGCGCAAGATCATCAACAAGGCGATTGACGCGGCCCGCGCGCGAGAGGCTGCACGCAAGGCCCGTGACCTGACGCGGCGCAAGGGCGCGCTCGATGGCGGTGGGCTGCCGGGCAAGCTGGCCGATTGCAGCGAGCGCCAGCCGGATCGCTGCGAGCTGTATCTGGTCGAGGGTGAATCGGCAGGCGGAACAGCGAAGCAGGGCCGCGACCGGCGCTTCCAGGCGATTCTGCCGCTCAAGGGGAAAATTCTCAACGTGGAGAAGGCCCGCTACGACAAGATGCTAGGGCATGAAGAAATCCGCGCCATGATCACGGCGCTCGGCACGGGCATCGGCAAGGACGATTTCGATCCGGCGAAGCTGCGCTACGGGAAAATCATCCTGATGACCGACGCCGACGTCGATGGATCGCACATTCGCACCCTGCTGCTGACTTTCTTCTTCCGCCACATGCAGGAGTTGATCAAGCGCAACAATGTGTACATTGCGCAGCCGCCGCTCTATCGCATCAAGAAGGGCAAGTTCGAGCAGTACATCAAGGACGACCGCGAGTTCGTGAGGGTGATGGTCAAGCGGGCGTCCGATGGCATGATTGTTCGCCATGGCGAGAACGCGACGAAGATCGAGGGCGCAGCGCTTACTAAGTTCATGGGGCAGCTGAATGAATATCTCGGCTTCTTTGACAAGGTGAACAAGCGCCTGCGCAATGAGGAAGTCACCAGCCTGTTTGCCAAACTCTTCGCGCACGAAGGCAAGGAGCCGGCGAAACGCTCTGACTTTGAAGGCGATGCGTCGAATGTTCCGGCAAAGCTGACGGAGCTGTACGAAGAGCTGAAGAAGATCGAAAAGAAATACCAGTTCAAGGGCCTGGACAAGCCGATCCACGACGAAGAGCACCAGACATGGTCGCTGATCTTCCACGATGCGCAGGGCGCGGAGCGGAAGATCGACTGGACCTTTGCATCCGCTCCGGAGACGCGGCAGATGCTGGCGAAACATTCGCAGATCAAGGATCTGCTGGAGCCGCCCTTCCTAATCGAATACGCGAGCAAGGCCGCTGTTGCTGCCGAGCCTGATCCGGAAGAGACGGAAGGCGAGACCACAGGAGAAATCGAAGCGGGCAAGCCTGCTCCGAAGCGCATCGGCCGAGCATCCCATGAGCCGGTTGAGAAGCAGACTCCGCATGAGCTGTTCGAGTATGTGATCGAGCAGGGACGGCGCGAGTATCAGGTGCAGCGCTACAAAGGCCTGGGCGAGATGACAGCGACGCAGCTCTGGGAGACGACGATGGACCCGGAGCATCGCACGCTGCTCACCGTGAAGCTTGAGGACATTGCCGAGACGGAGACGATCTTTACCACGCTGATGGGCGAGGACGTCGAGGCGCGGCGCAAGTTCATCGAAGACAATGCGCTCGATGTAAAGAACCTGGATATCTGAGATCTGATTTCATCCGAATATCCGATTTTTCATGCGATTCGGCGCGGGCGCTCGGTCGCGCACATACAGATGCTGCTCGATGCCGGGGCGGACAGAAACGCGCGGAATTCCGATGGGCAGACGCCATACCAGTTTGCTGTTTTGTATGGCCAGACAGACGTTGCCGCCTTGCTCCGCGTGCCTGAAATAAATGACGCGCTTTCACCTGAAGATGCCTTTGTCGCAGCCTGCGCGCGAGGTGATCGCGAAGGGGCGATGATGCGGCTTTCCGCAACTCCGGATATCGTGCAGAGGCTCTCAGAAAAGCAGCTTAAATTGTTGCCGAACCTGGCAGAGCAGGGAAACTCCGCAGCCGTGAAGACGATGGTGGAGGCGGGCTGGCCAATCGATGTGCGTGGAGGCGATTGGGACGCGTCGGCGCTCAATTTTGCCGTCTATCGCGGCGATGTGGAGATGACGGAATTTCTGTTGAGCCACGGAACGGACTGGCGGCAAAAGCACGGCTTCGGCGGCAATGCCAGAGGCACTCTGGCTTATGGATCAAAGAATAACGGCGAGGAATTTGAACAGGGAGACTGGCCTGGCTACGCGAAAGCGCTGATTTTGCATGGCATGCCGGTGCCTGCGGACGAATATGAATTCTCTGAAGACGTGACGGAATATTTTGAGCGACTGCGCGGCGCGGCTGAGGCGACATGATGCCGCCGCCGGGCCTGGCCAGGAAGCTGTAGCCGCGGCGCTATACTTCTGCCGATGACGAGAGAGCTTTCACGAAGAGGCTTTGTTCAGGGATGCGTGGGCGTGGGCGTGGCCGCAGCGGCTGTGCTGCGAGAAAATGCATTTGCTGCGGTTGATCTGGCGCACGACTCGAACCGGCCACAGTATCATCTGCTGCCTGCGGCCAACTGGATGAACGATCCGAACGGTCCGATTTTCTGGAAGGACCGCTATCACATGTTCTTCCAGTACAATCCGCACGCCGCGGTGTGGGGAGACATGCACTGGGCGCACGCCATGAGTCCGGACATGGTGCACTGGCAGCATTTGCCGATTGCGCTCGCGCCGACGCCGGGTGGTCCGGATGAGGAGGGATGTTTCAGCGGCAGCGCTGTCGTTTTCCGTGGCGAGCCAACTCTGCTTTATACGGGAGTGAAGAGCGTGGCGCCGCAGGAGGCAACGCTGCGTGACGGGCAGCACAACTTTCGTGAGACGCAGTGCCTGGCGACTTCGAATGATCCCGAGCTGAAGACATGGCAGAAACTGCCGCAGCCGGTGCTGCAGGCGCCTCCGCCAGGACTGGCCGTCACCGGCTTTCGCGATCCTTGTCTGTGGCAGGATGGTGATACATGGTACATGGGGATTGGCTCCGGTATTCGTAACCGCGGAGGTTGCGTATTGCTTTATCGCTCGCGCGACGAGCGGCATTGGGAGTATCTGCATCCCCTAGCCAGCGGCGAATGGAACGGCAAAGCGGGCGGCGATCCGGTAGACAGCGGCGAAATGTGGGAGTGTCCGGACTTCTTCGAACTGGGCGGAAAGCATGTGCTGCTTTACTCGACTGAGCGCAAAGTTTTCTGGACCGTGGGCGAGTATGACACGGAGCAGCATCGCTTTTCTCCGCAGCAAAAAGGAGAACTCGATTACGGGCCGCGCAGTTACTATGCGCCGAAGAGCATGCTGGACAAAGACGGCAACCGCATCCTGTGGGGATGGGTCCCGGAGACTCGACCCGAGGCAGAGTACTCGCGCGCCGGCTGGGCGGGGCTGATGTCGCTGCCGCGCGCGCTGACGGTCAATGGCGATGGGCAGTTGGAGATGCGCGTGCTGCCGCGCGTTCAGGAGTTGCGGATGGGCGATCCGGCGCGCTGGCCGAACGGCGCGGATCGCGCGTCATGGCCGGTGAGGGGCTTGAGCGCGATGCTCGAATTACGCATACAGCCGCTGCACGGGCCTGTTCACGTTATCATTGGGACGAAAGCCGCACCCGCGGTTCATTTTCAGTTGGACGCCACGCATGGAACGATGAGTTTTAATGCGCAGGAGATTGGCGCCGCACTGCCTGGCGGCGAGATGCGGTTTGCGCTCTATCTCGATGGCTCGGCGGTAGAGGCGTTTGTGGGTGACAGGCTCGCGCATACGAGCCGGGTTTACGATCTCGATGCGGAACGAACGGCGTTGACGATCCTTGATCCTGGACGCGCCGTTGCCGATGCGACGCTCTGGCAAATGCGGCCCATTTCTTCCGACCGGCTCACAACGTAGTTCAAGAATGCAGTTGAAATTCTCTTTGTTTCTGAGGAGTGGTCGGTATACTGCCGTTTCACCACTTTTTCGGAGGACGCGCTGCCCTTATGCCTTTGGACCGTCGGGCGTTTCTGTCTACCTGCAGCCGATTCGGCTTGGCATCCACACTTTTTCCCGGCGCGCTGTATACGCTCGCCGCGCAGGAGCAGGCCAAGCCTGAAGGCACTGCGAAGATTACGCCGGAGATGATCGATGCGGCGGCCGCGCTGGCCGGGGTGACGATTTCTGCCGAGCAGAAGCAGATGATGCTCGATGGATTGAATCAGCAGCGCGAGGCGTATGGCGCGATCCGCAAGCTGAATCTGCCGAACAACGTGCCGCCTGCTTACATCTTTGACCCGCTGCCTCCGGGCGCGAAGATCAACACAGAAAAACATGAGCCGCGGTACAGCAAAGCGCCGGCGGCGACGACGGCGCCTGCCAATCTGGAAGAGCTTGCGTTTGCTTCTGTCGTGGAACTCGGCGATCTGGTGCGGCGCAGGAAGGTGTCTTCGACGAATTTGACGGAGATGTATATTGCGCGGATCAAACGTTATGATCCGGTGCTGCATTTCGTCGTGACGATAACTGAGGAACGCGCGCTGGCGAAAGCGAAAGAGGCGGACGCTGAGATTGCAGCCGGGAAATATCGCGGTCCGCTGCATGGACTGCCATGGGGCGCGAAGGATCTGCTGGCGGTCAAGGGCTATCCGACAACGTGGGGTGCGGGCGGGTTTGAGAAGCAGAGCTTTGATGAAGATGCCGTTGTCGTGAAGCGGCTCGATGCGGCGGGCGCAGTGCTGGTGGCGAAGACCACGCTGGGCGCGCTGGCGATGGGCGACAAGTGGTTCGGAGGGCGGACGCGCAATCCTTGGAACCCGAAGCAGGGATCGAGCGGCTCGTCGGCTGGCTCGGCGTCGACGACGGCAGCGGGATGCGTGGCCTTTGCCATTGGATCGGAGACGCTGGGGTCGATCTCGTCGCCTTCCACGCGCTGCGGCACGACAGGGCTGCGGCCCACGTTCGGCTTTGTTCCGCGCACGGGGGCGATGGCGCTGAGCTGGACGATGGACAAGCTTGGGCCGATCTGCCGCGCGGTGGAGGACTGCGCGATTGTGCTGCAGGCCATCTACGGCCCCGATGGCGAAGACCTGGCCACGCGCGATGCGGCCTTCAACTGGAATGCCGAGTTCGACTGGAAAGCGTTGCGCGTCGGATATCTGCACAAGGAATTTGAACCGGAGAAAGAACAGCAGCCGCAGGAAGAGAAGCCGTCCGCTCCGTTGACCGATGAGGAAAAGAAAAAACGGGAGCAGCGCCAGCAAATGATGCAGGCTGGCCGCGTTCGTCGTGCCTACGATCGCAAGTACGATCTTGCGGCGCTGGATAAGCTGCGCAGCATGGGCGTGAATCTGATTCCGTTGGAATTGCCCGACCTGCCTTACGGCGCGATGACTCCGCTGCTGACGGCTGAAGCGGCTGCTGCGTTCGACGAGTTAACTATGACGGGGCGCGACAAACTGCTGACCGAGCAGAGCCCCGATGACTGGCCGAATCTCTTTCGCGTGGCGCGCTTCTATCCAGCGGTGGAATATATTCAGGCGAACCGCGCGCGATCGCTGGCGATTCGCGGAGTCTCGAAGCTGTTTGAGCAGGTGGACGTGATTGTGGCTTCAACCAACAGCGATCAGCTTGTGGTCACAAACCTGACCGGGCATCCGGCAGTAATCGTGCCGAATGGTCTTCGCGGAGATGACGCGCCTGTGCCGCCGAAGATCGATACGGGAGAAGATGATTCGATTGGCGGGCCGGGAACGCCGGTGAGTATTACGTTTCTTGGCGGGCATTATCAGGATGCGAGGTTGTGCGCATTTGCCAAGGCATACCAGGACGCGACAGGATTTCAGAAACTGCATCCGAAGATTTAACGAGCCAGCGGCATGCTTGCACATATGCTGCTGACATGCTGACCTGCTAAGTTGCTGATTAGCTTCCATATGCCTCTTGTCGAAGCCATCCATCTCTCGAAAAGCTATCCGCGCCGCGAAGGTTTGCGCACTGCCCAGGCGGTGGTTGTCGATGATGTTTCGTTTACGATTCATCGCGGCGAGACGCTGGGACTGGTGGGCGAATCGGGCTCGGGGAAGAGCACGATTGCGCGCATGGTGCTGGGGCTGATTGAGCCGACTTCGGGCAGCGTGAGATTCGACGGGCAGCAGGTGAGCGGGGTGCCGCAGCGCAAACTACGCGGCATACGGCGGCGCGTGCAGCCTGTCTTCCAGGACCCGTTTGCGGCGCTGAATCCGCGGATGAGGGTGGCGGAGATTGTTGCTGAGCCGCTGGTGATTCATCGCGCTGCGCCGCGAAAAGAATTGCGGCCGCGGTGCGTGGAATTGCTGCGCTCCGTCGGGCTGGAAGAGTCGGCGCTCGGACGCTACCCGCATGAGTTTTCCGGAGGGCAGCGGCAGCGCATCAACATTGCGCGGGCGTTGGCACTACGGCCTGAGCTGCTGGTGCTCGACGAACCCGTGTCGGCGCTCGACGTGAGCGTGGGCGCGCAGATTGTGAACCTGCTGCGCGACCTGCAGCGCGAGTTTCAACTGACGTATCTGTTTATTTCGCATTCGATGCCGCTGGTGCGCTATCTCTCGACCAACATCGCGGTGCTGCGCCGCGGCCGGCTTGTCGAATTTGGCACGCGCGATGCGATCTGCGGCACTCCGCGTGAGGAGTACACGCGCACGCTGATTGATGCAACGCCCGAGCTGCGGCTGGCCTGAGCGATACTGTAAGAGCTACTTCCATGACGCTGCCTGTCAACACCATTGGACTCATCGCCGCTTTTTCCACCACTTCTGCCTTTGTTCCGCAACTCATTCGCGTTTGGCGATTGAAAAGCGCGCGCGATATTTCGCTCTATACGTTTCTGCTCTTCTCGTTTGGCGTGGCGATGTGGCTGATCTATGGAATGCTGATCCATTCCGTGCCGGTGATTCTATCGAACTTTGTGACGCTGGTACTGGCGCTCGCCATTCTCGCGCTGAAGTTTCGATACGAGTGAAACGCGGTCAGCGGCTTAAAGCTTGTTACTTTGTAAGCTGGCCAAGTTGTGTATCCGTTGAGCTCGGGCCCTCGATTCGCCATTGTGTCTGAGCAGCTTCGATAGCAGCTTTAGCTCCGTCTGCAACCTGAATGAGCTTACGGTTTTCCGGTTTGAGGAAGCCCTGCGACATCGCATGGTCGAGGAAAGTCAGCAGACCATCGAAGTAATTGTTGGTGTTGATAAGGATGCAGGGCTTCTGATGGATTTTGAGCTGGGCCCAGGTGACGATCTCGATGAACTCATCGAGCGTGCCGTAGCCGCCGGGGAGCGCGATGAAGGCGTCGGCGTGCTCGTACATGAGGGCTTTGCGCTCGTGCATGGTCTTGACCACATGCAGATGCGTGAGGCGGCGGTGGGCAATTTCGCGGTCCATCAGCACGTCGGGGATGACGCCAATGACTTCAGCTCCGCCGGCGAGCGCCGCATTTGCGAGGACGCCCATGAGCCCGACGGTGGCTCCGCCGTAGACGAGGCCCAGACCAGCTGCGGCGATGCGCTGGCCCAGTTCTTTCGCGGTTTCGACATACGCGGGGTCAGCGCCGTCGGCTGATCCGCAGAAGACGCAGATGCGTGGCTGGTTTGGCATGCACGTTCAAGTTTACCCGCACTGTTGCGCGCTCCATGTGGTCCAGCGGGCTCGATTTCGGCAAGCCCTTACAATCGAAGGAACATGCACTTTCAATGGGACGGGAGGAGCATCTGGCTCCTTGTCGCGTCGCTGATTGCCGGGGCGCTGAACGCGATGGCCGGAGGAGGATCGTTCGTGTCCTTTCCGGCGCTGTTGAACCTGGGCGTGCTGCCGATTCAGGCGAATGCGACGAACACGGTGGCGCTTTGGCCGGGGCAGCTTACGTCGATTGCAGCGTATTTCGATGATCTGAAACATCATCTGAAGCTGGTGCTTCCGCTGTGTACAGCAGCAGCCATCGGCGGCGCTGCCGGAAGCGTTGTGCTTCTCCACACCAGTCAGAGCACATTTATGCAGATGGTTCCGTGGCTGCTTCTGGGTGCTGCGCTGCTGTTCGCGCTGAGCGCGCCGATTTCCCGCTGGCTGCAGCGGCGCAACCAGGGCAGAACAGAGAGCAAGGACCATCCGTTATATCTGCCGTTGCTTGCGGGAATGATTGTCGTCTGTTTCTACATCGGCTATTTCGGAGCAGGCGCGGGGTTTCTGATCATCTCACTGCTGGCGGTCTTCGGGATTGAGAATATCAACCAGATCAACGCGCTTAAAGTCGTGACCACAACATTGGCGAATGGTGTTGCGGTCGTGGTTTTCATCGTGGGCAAACAGGTGCTTTGGCAGCATTGCCTGCTGATGATGGTTACGGCTGCGCTGGGCGGATATTTCGGCGCGCGGCTTTCGCGCAGGCTCAATCCGCAGCTGATGCGGTGGGCGGTGGTCTGCATTGGGCTGGGCATGGCCGCTTATTTCTTCTGGAAACAGAGCTGATTGCGCGCGGATTGCGGCCGGCGCAGGCGATACACTGAAGTGATGAGTCACGAGGGAATTCGCTTCGTTACCGAGGAAGAAGCGCACAGTGCGCAGACGGCGGAACGCGAGCTGTCAACAGACGCGAAGACACCGGCAAAGGTGCGCGTGAACAAGACGGACGGCACCGGGATGGAGATCGACTGGAAGGATGGCCACACCAGCCGGTGGACGTTTGCGTGGTTGCGCGCTGCGTGTCCGTGCGCGACCTGCCACGATGAACGCGAAAAAACCGGGCGCAAGCCGGGTGAGGCAAAGGCAAAACCGCAGAGCTTGCTGCCGATGTATCAGGCTCCTCCGCGACCTGAATCGGTGATGCCGGTTGGGCGGTACGCCATCAGCTTCCACTGGAACGATGGGCACCACAGCGGGATCTATTCCTGGGATTATCTGCGAAGGCATTGCGATTGCGCCGCTTGCGGGAAGAAATGACGGCCCGCGAAGCCCCCTCTCGCGCCCGCAGTGATTAGAGATTGCTCATTCCTCCGTCGATCACAAGCTGATTTTGGAGTTTCTGGTCTTCTGGCTTACACTCGTAGCGTATGCGGCGCTCTGCGGCAATCATTTTGCTTCTGGTGTTTTGCTCATTCCTGAGCGCGCCGCTGCTTGCCGCATCTTCGAATCCCTACGGCAATCTGCCTGCATGCTGCAGACGCGATGGGAAACATCATTGCATGACGGCGATGATGCCGGAGGGGAACCAGAGCAGCCGGCGGGTCTCAACGCCTGCTGAAAAATGCCCATTCTTTCCCCACGCCAAACTGACGGTCAACGTGCAGAAGCATTTCCTGGCACCGAGTCCGGCAGGGGCGTTTTACGGATCGCTGCTCAGCCATCCTGCATGTCATGCGCAGGCTGAGGCGCATCAGCGCGTCTCCTTCGATCGTTCCCGCCAAAAACGCGGGCCTCCCTCCGCTGTAACAGCCAGCTAATTCGCTTCTTATAACCGGTTCAATTGTCATCTGAAGCTCCTCCCGGCCAGTAGTGCTGGGCGGTGGGCTCATCGCACGCCCAGGTGGCATAACCACATGAAATTCAGAGCGAGGAGTCATTTTATGAGGCATGTTGTCAGCTTGTTAGCGGTCATTTTTCTCCTGGATTCGGTTGCGTTTGCCACGATTTTCGGCTCCGTTCGCGGCATAGTTCACGATCCTCAGCATCGTCCCATCCAGGGCGCACACCTGACGCTGAAAGCTCAAGACTCAGATTGGACGCAATCGCAGGACTCCAACGACAACGGCGAATTTATATTCACATCTGTACCCATCGGGAATTACACGGTAACGGTCTCGTCGAAGGGCTTTCAGCAGGTGAACCAGGGCGTAATCGTTCAGTCCGACACCAGTCCGGTGCTCCATTTCCAACTGGGCATTGAAGGCGTCAAGGAAAATGTCGTTGTGGGGGAAACTCCCGGGCAGGCGACGACCGACAGTGCTACGCCGACGACGATGTTGAGCCGCACTGACATTCAGGAAACTCCCGGAGCGGATCGGACCAACGGCATGGAGATGATCACCGATTATGTCCCGGCCTCCTATGTGACCCACGACATGCTGCACATGATGGGCGGCCACCAGGTTAATTGGCTGATCGACGGCGTCCCCATTCCCAACACCAACATCGCCACCAACCTGGGACCGCAGATTCTGCCCAGGGACATCGATTATCTCGAGGTGTATAGCGGCAGCTACGACGCCGACTATGGAGACCGCACTTACGGAGTCTTCAATGTGGTGCCGCGGACCGGCTTTGAGCGCGATCGGGAATGCGATCTCGTTCTCACCGCCGGTAATTTCTACCAGACAGATGATCAGATCAGCTGCGGAGCACACACGGAACGATTTGCCTGGTATGGAAGCCTGAATGGGAACCGCAGCAATTATGGATTGCAGACTCCGGTTCCCCAAGTGGTGAACGACGCAGTCAATGGCTTTGGCGGCTTCGCCACGTTCATCTTCAACCCCGATGCGAAGAACCAATACCGTTTAGTTACTTCGTTGCGGAGGGATTATTACCAGATCCCGATCGACCCCAACCCGAACTCCATTGGAAACCAGGTCTATCCATCGAGCGGTCTGCATGACGCCGAAAGCGAGCCCGACGGATATGCCACCTTCTCCTGGGTGCGCACCTTCAGCCCTAATACCTTGCTGACGGTTTCGCCGTTTTATCACTACAACGGCGCCAACTACAATGGCGGCCCGAACGATTACCCCGTCATCTCGACCGTCCATCAGGACGCCAACTACGCGGGGGCCCAGATCGTCCTCAACCAAAATTTCTGGAAAAACGATCTTCAGGCCGGCCTTTACAGCTTTGGCCAGCATCAATACAACTACTTCTACAACTATTTCACAGACGGCACCCCAAACGTCGCCCCCTCTTCGATCGGTGTGAATGGCGGGGTGGTCTCTGAGTTCATCAACGACAAATTCAAGGTGACTCCCTGGTTTACCTTGATCGCCGGCCTCCGCTCAACCCAGTTCACATCTACCATCTCCGAGACCGCCAACGACCCCCGCTTTGGCGGGGCTTTGAAGGTCCCCCGACTCAACTGGGTGTTCAGCGGCTTCTATGGCTATTACTACCAGGCCCCGCCACTATCGACCGCCACCGGCCCGCTGCTTGACCTGGCGAACGGCCAGAACTTCACCTTTGCTCCCCTTCATGGCGAGCGGGACATCCAGTGGCAGTACGGCGTCACGATTCCATACCGCAACTGGACCCTAAGCGCCAACAACTATGAAACCCGGGCCGAGAACTGGCTGGACCACAACAATATCGGCGAGTCCAATATCTTCTGGCCGATCACCTGGTCTTATGCGCTCATTCAAGGGTGGTCGCTTACCCTACGCTCTCCCGACGTCTTCAACCATGGCCAGTTTCACCTTGCCTATGCGAACCAGATCGCGCAGGCAACCTCGCCGATTACCGGAGGCCTGATCTGTCCAGTCCCCGTCACGTCGGCATGCTCGCTCGATATTCCGCCGGGGCTTGCGCCCGTCGACCACGATCAGAGAAACACCTTGAACCTGGGTTTCAACGGCACTCTGCCGTGGAGGGCCTACGCCTCAACCAATATCTATTACGGCTCGGGATTCACCAATGGCCTGTACGGGACGCCCCAGGCGCAATATCCCGGCCCGTATCTGCCCAGCCACACGACCTTCGATCTCGCCATCGGCAAGACCTTCGCCGAGAAATACACCATCTCCGCCAACTCGGTGAATGTGGCGAATCGTCGCGTGCAGTTGGACAACAGTCTGACCTTTGGCGGATTCCACTGGAATGACCCGCGACAGATCTACGGGGAGTTTCGCTACCGGTTCAACTATTAAATGCCTCTAGGAACACCGTAGGTCTATTGGTAGTCCTAGAGCTAAGGCGGCCTGCGCGCCGGCGAGCATGAGACAGACGCCTATGGCGCGTTCACCTGGGTGCATACCTGGAGTCCCGAGACGCTGGCGCAGGTTCGCCGTTTTATCACTACAACAGCGCCAAGTATGAGCCGCACCCGGACGATTTGCCTACAGCGACGATCGCCTATGAGAGCCGCGCTCGTGATTTGTTCATAGTGCCGGACGAAACTGTGGACATCAGATTTGAAAAGTTCACTCGATTCAAGGTATTGAACGAGTAGATGGCGGAGGGAGAGGGATTCGAACCCCCGTTACCCTTTCGAGTAAAGCGGTTTTCAAGACCGCCTGTTTCAACCACTCACACATCCCTCCGCGAGTGGCAAGTGCTTGCTCTAGTTCATTGTACGACGACTTCTGTTTTCGCTTCACCCGTCGATCGCCGATGACATGTCTATGTCCAAAATGCAGTAAAAGGTCCTTACCGCACCGATCACTATGTCACTGTGACAAATGAATGAGCTTAAGTCTGGAGCAATGACGTTTGCCATGTCCGGGCTAACGGAGCGTTGAGCCCGTTCCTCCCGCCACAGCCGGCGGCGGTATTAAGGCAATTCGAGTTTCTACGCGTGATTTCGAAAGCGCGGGATTCAACCTGAAGTTTCTCTGCATCAAGGATTTGTGACACAGGCGAATCCCCAGATCAATCTGAAATGGCGTTGCGGCTCTTTCAATGATCCCGGTGGGGGTGAATGTGAGCTCTACTGCCGGTGGGACTGTGCCGGACGTAATCACTACACGCTCGACAGTGGTTCGGCTGTAAGCGTGCCGTTGAGCGGCGGCAATGCGGAGTTCACCCTCACCCGAACGTCGAGTTTCTCAGAAGCGCGATGAGCGCATTGGGCGATTACTTCGCCGAGATTGGCCACGCCGAAGGAGTGAAGGCGTTGGAGATTAGGTCCTGCGACTAGACAAAGCCTTCATCATTATCGGGTTTTACCCGCCTCTTCCTTCCCGCTCCCAGCGCTTTCACAGAGTCACTTTGATTTCCTACGAGCAAGCCACAGTAAATCAACCAGAGTCCGATAAACAGAACGACTCTGGTAGTTCTTCCTAAGTAACTGGATTGGAACAGAGATCCAAAGGACAGAACCAAGGCGCTTATGACAATAATGAAGGTTCGCATAGACTGTCTCCCAGATCTGGCCAATGTCCAGGCGTTTGATTTCCTGGTCCTCATTGATGCTCCTAACGCAATGAATCTGGTCAGCTCCGTGCGAACGGAGAACCGCACTCAGTGCAACGTGACAAAAAAGAGCGCGTAATGTGACGAAGATGCAGGAGGAGGCCGCTTTTGTTTGCGGAAAATTGAAGTGAGCGCGGTTGAGAAACTGAGGCTGTAGGTGACGCTCCTTTAAATCTGATTCGGTTCCCTGGTCAAGAGCTGGCAGGAGATAATATAGAGTAGCGAACGAGGGTTGAAATGATGGTTCCCGCCAGAATCCGCAAACAATTAGCTGCTGTTGGCCATCTTACTTTGGTATAAATTCTTCCGCGTGGACAACTCAGAGAAGGAACCCGCTGGAGCTGCCCATCAAGCGAAAGAGTCGGCCGTGGAAGCTGCAGTGGTGCGCTTCAAAGCCGAATCTACAGAAGAGACATTTATTGATCTCGTTCGTTTCATTTCGCCACGCATGCTGCGATACTTCCAGTCGCACGGAGTGGACCCGGCGCAAACAGAAGATTTACTGCAGGATGTTCTTGTCCTTATTTTTCGGAACATTCGGTCGCTGCGGGATACGGCTCTCTTTTGGGCATGGAGTTACAAAATTGCTCGAAATGTGTATCTGCAGCACATTCGTAAATCTTCGATCCCCCTGCGTAGTATCCCAATTGAGGATGTAGTGCTTCCAACAAAGACGGCTGAACCCTGGCAACATGGTTCATTCGGCGCCTGGATGCAGCGGCTTGATCCTGTAGAGCAGGATGTTTTGATTCTCCGATTTGTTGAAGACATGGAATATCAGGAAATTGCCGAAGCCCTGGACATTCCCATCGGTACGGTGAAGTGGAGGATATTCCAGGCCAAGAAGAAGCTGCTGAAATACCTGCCACAAAGAAAGGATGAGGGTCTATGAGCCATCCGGTTACATATGACGAACTGCTTATGCTGGCGAACGACGTCCTTCCATCGGCTCGGCGTGCCAGCGTGGAAGCCCATCTTCTCGGGTGCGCTGCCTGCCAGGAGCAAATGGAGATATTTGCGCGTCTTGACCAAACTCTGCGTGAAGAGGCCTTGCGGTTGCGAAGCGAAACCTCAAACCTTGACTTAGCTGCTCTTGTGGCAATTACGATGAGACGGCTGCAAAATGAAGCCCCTGGGATGGATTCCGCCAAGGCTATGAGTTATCTATGCCAGTCTCTTATGCCCATTTGTGGAAGATATCTGATCGAGCTGATCATTCGGACGGCCGCGACCGATTTGCCTGGCCAGAAGGATGCGAGATGGGAAGAAGCGCAGTGGGAAACGTTCACACAGAAGCTCGGTTTGATCCTTTCCAGTATTTGCGGTTCCTCTGTGACAGCTGCCATGAGGCACGCCTCTCGTTTGGTCGTCATTGAGGGCATATGATAGGCTCCCTGCTGAATACAACCGTCAGGAAAGTGATCGTGGTCGCGGTAGTGCTCGTGCAGATCCTTCATTTGTTTCTGCCGGGGGATATGTCTTTCCATGTGTACTCGATGGTGTCGGCTGTGCCATATTGCCTGTCGATCCCACTCCTTCTGTTCATTCTTGCGGAATACGAAGTGAACACATCGATGTACATAGCCTGGTTCCTGATGCTTATCAGCGCATTCTTTGGAGGGCTCCGCCATCTGATTGAAACATTCCAGATAAATGGTTTTCATGTTGGGTCTATGAGCGCAATAGATATTTCTGTGATTGCCGTTGTTCTTTCCCTCACCACATTAATCATCTCCCTTGTGGTGATGCTGCAGGTCTTTCGAAGGATTGGAGTACGGGTCCCATTGCGTTTGAGCGACAAGCTTCTGCTGGTTTTGACGAGTGCCCTATTCGTGGCCTGTTTCATGTGGACCGGTGCATTTCCCCATCACGATTCACCATTCTGGCTGATACGGCATCTCGAATATCTCAATCCGATTCTGATCGCAGCAGGCGCTTTCATCGGCCTCAAGTTATATCGCTTCAGTCAACTTAATGGAACCAACGCGTGGAGCCTCTCTTTGTATTGCCTGGTTGTGGAACTCTTAGTACGTTTTCTCGCATTTATGGTGCTGGTTTTTGGCGGTTGGACCGGTCTTTATTATCGTTATTTTGAGCTGCCGCAGAGAGTGCTCTTTTATTATGTGCCGTGGTTTTTCCTTCTTGCGGTGGTCGCAAGATGGGATGTGATAGCAGATGCTAAGCGCTATGTCTCCGTGGAACCCAGAGAGCATCAATATGTTGCCTAGCCTTGCTGTATCTGACGGCCAGGCAGCGGTCGAGCGCAAAACAAATCACAACTCGGTGATGTAGCTCGTTGCCTGGGTTCTCAGTCAGCACGGCGGGGATACCCCTGCCCATCGTTTTGACCCATTTTCCATCCTCTCTCCCAACAATCGTGCCCAGGTGGAACATCTGCGACCAAGCAGGGCATTTCCGAAAAATGGGTCGATATGGGCCAACCTAAAGAGATTAAACACGATGTTGTTCAACCTACGAGAAAAGGCCGTTGCTAAAAAGTCTTACCAGAAGCCTGCGTTTCGCTTTGATCGTGTTTTTGAAACCCGGGCGCTGAGCTGCGGTAAGGTAAATATAACCCCAGCAGCTGATATACCCACCATCAACAGACCAGCAAAAACTACGGCCTTGGCAAACAAAATCATGGCGGCTTCTCATCTTCCTGTTTGTGTCTAAACAATCCGCGAGTCCCGAGAAACACCACGAAAGCAGGTAGCAGGGAGGGCATGATGGGATACCCCGTCCGTGGGTTTCCAGCGTCTGTCGCAGTGAGGGCTGTGGCATTGCTTGCAGCCGCCGTTTTCGGCATGCCGATGCATGGCCAGAGCGCGCCGTCCATTCGTGTCGGTGGAGTTGACTTGACGGGCATCCCGTACGACTGGAGCCATCGTTACGTGGTGTTCTCTGATCCCGGCTCCGAGGAGAAGGCGATCCAGAGTGGCGATTACGCGCAATGGCAGAGGGTCGTCAACGAGCCTCGCTACGTCATCCAGCAGTTGAACAGGCATGCTCGCGTGCAGGGTCCTGCGGCGGCAGACGTGGAATACAGATCACGCTGGATCGCGGAGACCACTGGCTCGGAGGAAACTGCGGCGCCGGAGGGTTTGGAGCCACGTCTCTTTCGGCCCTTCCACACAAGAGAGCGAATCCCACAGCAGAATCTCAAGTCGGATTGGAGCCAGGCGCTCGGCGGGCCCGGCCTTGCCGCGGGCCATTATCCCGCGAAATATTCCTTGTTGCCCACAACCGCAAGCTGCAGCGATTACATCGTTTTCCCTACGGGAGCGGCCGGATCAGCTACCCATGCCACGATCGTCGCTTTCAACAACATCTACGTTGGCACGGGAGGATGTGCAGCCACCAATCCCACCGTCTATTGGGCCTACAACACCGGCACGGGTGCGACAGCTAACTTGTCCCCGGTTCTTTCTCTGGACGGCACGCAGGTGGTGTACGTTCAGACCAGTTCGAGCGTAGCTTCGCTGGTGATCCTCAAGATGGCAGGTTCAGGGGGCTCAGTCACTGCGCCGGCAGCGGCGACGTCGGTCACTGCCGCCAACTACAGGGCCTGCACCGCTCCCTGCTATACGGCAATCGCTTTGAATGGCCGCCCCAATGATACGAATTCGGCGCCGTATTACCTCTATGACGGCTCCGACACGCTTTACGTTGGTGACAACAACGGAATGCTACACCAGTTTACCGGCGTCTTTGCCGGTACTCCGGCCGAGACAACCACCAATGGCTGGCCGGCGACTGCGAGCACCCAGACCTCGCCAGGTCTCAACTCACCTATTTATGACTCCGTTTCGTCGTTGGTGTTCGTAGGGGATGCCACCGGTTACCTCCACTCAGTCACCACCACGGGAACAACCAGAACGGTTCTTACCTCGAACCAGATGGTGTGCGGCACCGCCGGGATGGTAGATCCTCCCGTAGTCGACTCCACAACCGAGCAGGTTTACGTCTTTGTCGGGGAAGGCTGTGACACAACGCCCGGCAATAGTTATGTAAACCGGTTCGCAGCCGGGACATCCATCAGCGCCAGCTATGGCGAAAACTTCGCGAGCATGAAAAACGCAAGCACGAACAACACCTCCACCATCATGCGCACCGGCAGCTTCGACAATCTGTATTTTACGGGCACAGGAAATACCGGGAACCTCTACGTCTGCGTGAACGGAACCTTGTTCCAAGTGACCATGGCCACCTTCAGTGGTACCGGCACCGTCACTGAGAACACCTTCAACACTCCCGTCAGCAGTGTCAGCAATACTGCGACCTGCTCTGCCGTCAGCGAGTTCACAGGCGCCAAGGCGGCTACCACCTTGACGGCCAATCTTGGAACCACCGGGAACCCAACGGTTGCATCGACCACCGGAATGGCGGTGAACGACTATCTCCAGATCGATTCGGAGATCATGCAGATAGTCACGGTGACTCCCACCCTGACAGTGAACCGCGGCCGGCTTGGGACAACCGCGGCGGCCCACACGGCAAACGCTCCAGTCACGGACATTCAGGATTGGGGTTTCATCAGTGTACAGGGCAACGGAAATGTTGCCCCATGTACCGGTACCAGTACCAGCGCCTGCGTTTACAACTACAACATCACTACGGGTGGAATATCCGGAACTCCGATCGCAGGACTGGCGGCTACCGGTGGAACCAGCGGGATCGTCATCGATAACCGGTCCACCACCCAGGTTGGCGCCCAGCAGGTTTACTTCAGTACGCTTGGTGGTGATACCGCTGTTCAGGCTTCACAGTCAGCCTTGCACTGACTATCGCCCAACACGCTGCGCGCCTCCGGTTAGACGTCCATACAACTGAGAATCGAACGATACGCCAAATATGCAGTCGTTGCAGCACCGCGCTGGTGTTTGTGTCGAAAGCCCGTTGAGCGAGACACGCGCATTTACGTTTCACATTTGGTGATATGGCGATTTACCATTCCTTCACAATGGCGAGGTCACCTTGCATCATTTATCGCGAACACAATAACCTCTAGGCGAGGCGTCTGCCGCTTTATTTATATTCCGCTCATGAGACGGCGGACGAGGCATGCGGGCCATGAATCAATCAAGGCACACCAGGCTTTTCACTGAGCGCAGCGATCAACCTGAGCGCTCGCCAGTGCGAAGCACAAGGCGCGTTCTGATTGTCGCCGTGCCTCCGGTGAGGACGCTCGATGTGTTTGGCCCGCTGGAGGTGTTCGGGGATGCCAATCGCTCTCGGAGCGGCGGGCCGACTTACGAAATCAATATCATTTCGGGCGGAACGGATCGGGATGTTCTGACGCATCTCGGCACGACGCTCAGAACGGATCGGACCTATGGCGAGTATCGTGGTCCGGTCGATACACTTCTTGTCGCCGGGTTCGACGGCGTTTCGAAGGTCCGATACGAACCGAAGTTTCTGAGCTGGCTGAAAGATCGATGCGGCAGCAGTCGACGCTTTGGCTCGGTCTGTACCGGCGCGCTTGTTCTGGCTGAGGCCGGCCTGCTCGATGGGCGTCGCGCGACGACACACTGGAACTGGTGCGAAGAGCTTGCGCGCGACTACCCGCAGGTCACCGTGGACCCCACTCCCATCTATGTTCGAGATGGAAACTGCTATACGTCAGCCGGTGTGACGGCCGGAATCGATCTCGCACTCGCCTTAGTGGAAGAAGATCTGGGCAGGTCAGTCGCTCTTAAGGCTGCTCAAATGATGGTGGTGTTTCTGCGGCGGCCGGGCGGTCAATCGCAGTTCAACGCCACTCTCATGGCCCAGATTTCCGCGAAATCGCCCCTCAACGATTTGCTCGCGTGGCTTCCCGACAACATCCGGCGCAATCTTTCCGTTAAAAGTCTCGCCCAACGTGCAGCTATGAGTCCCCGGAACTTTGCTCGCCTGTTTCAACAGGAGGTGGGCAGGACGCCGGCGAGATACATCGAAGACCTCCGCCTTGAAGCTGCGCGCCGTCAAATTGAATCGACAGCGATGAGTTTTGAGGAAGTAGCGGTTTCCTGCGGCTTTACTTCTGCTGAGATACTTCGCCGCGCATTCGAGCGCCGCCTGGGCGTCACGCCACCCCAATACAGGGCCTCTTTTGGCCGCGCCCGTATGCGGTAATCCCCTCCCCTGCCGATTGGCAGGAATGGTTGGCTTTTTGCCCTGAATCGCTCGCTCCTATCGAAGAGACGCCAGCATCCAAAGTGGCATACGCAACAATGCGGTGTAACCGCGCGGTGTAACCGCCAAAAAATCTCTTCAGGAGAATTCTCATGAATAACCTCGATCTCATGTTGAAGCGCAACAAAGAGTCCGCTGCCCCAGTGCCATCGCTTCCAGAATCGCTGCAAACCTTGAAGGCAGTCATTATCGGTTGCGCCGATATGCGCGTTGATCCTGCTCATGTGCTTGGAATCAAGCCCGGTGAGGCCGTCGTAATGCGAAACATCGGCGGTCGAGTCACGCCGGGCCTGCTGGAGGAGTTCGGTCTGCTCGGTCGAATCGGAGAGGTTGCCAAAACGATTCCGGGAGGCGGCGGGGAGTTTCACCTGATCGTACTTCATCATACGGATTGCGGCAGTACGCGTCTCGTGGGAGACCCGGCCATGCTGGCGCGCTACTTTCAGATACCGGAAAAGGAAGTTGACAGTAAATCAGTCCGCGATCCACGCAAGTCAGTGGCTGTCGACGTTGCTGCACTCAAGGCGATTCCCGCGTTGCCGGACGAGTGGCTCATCTCTGGTCTCGTCTATGACGTTGCGACCGGACTTGTTGAGGTGGTTGTACCTGCCGCGCCAATTCGTACCGCCCACGGTAGTTTAACGGCCGAAGTCGCGTAAGGACACCGCCGAAAGATAAGTCACGATGAGCATTCCTTTACTTGTCGGTCAGATATCCAAGCCAGAGCTGACTATGCGACCGCTTTCTGTGGGCTGCCTAATCTTCGAGCAGATGGATCAGATCGACTTTACGGGGCTGTTTGAAGTTCTTTCACGCATGCCGGACACCACAGTCCAGATCATCGGGAAAGAACTTTCACCTGTTCGCGACGTGCAGGGGCTTCTGCTTTCGCCGGACATGGGAATTGTTGAAGCAGGACTATTTGATGTGCTACTCGTACCCGGTGGTTATGGGCAGCAGGCGCTCATGCACGACGAGGAAGTGCCTGGGCTCATTCGCAAACATTTCGCTGCGGAAAGGCTGCTGTTTTCCGCCTGCACCGGAGCTCTGCTATGTGGTGCGTCCGGTGTTCTCAAGGGAAGACAAGTAACGACTCATTGGAGTGCCCGGCATTTGATGCCGTATTACGGTGCAGTTCTGGCGGATGCAAGGATAGCAGTAGACGGCAACATTATCAGTGCCGCTGGAGTCACGGCAGGGCTGGATGCCGCCCTTGTGCTGGCATCTCTTCTGCGCGGAGACGCAGTTGCGCAGGAGATTCAGCTTGCCATTGAATATGAGCCGAATCCGGTCTTTCACAGCGGAACTCCCGAGAGTGCGCCGGCGGAAGTGCTGGAGAGATTTCAAAAGAAGTACGGGCCGATCGGAACTGCAAGGGCGACCGAGGCAATTCGCTATGAACAAAACGAAACACCGTAGCTTTTCGTTATCAGTGACCGCCAGGGGCCATCAACGCAGGATGAGCGAATCAAAGAAAAATCAGGCGCCTTGCGTTCTTTTTGCCATGCTCTAGGTTCAATAACCCTTCACAATCATCTGTTTCGCCAGATCTTTTAAACAAAGGACAAACCATGCTGAAACGGAACAATCTTGCACTCTTTGCTCTTGCCCTTTTACCCATGGCGGCCATTGCTCAAACGGAGACACCGGCCATGTCTCAAACCGAGTCTGCTAACGAGCACAACTCTCAACTGGCTGCGATCAAACAAGTGATGCAGCAGTATCATGAAGCGGTTGTCACTCATAATGGAACTGCTCTCTCCGGTCTCTTCCTGCCCGAAGCCAACATCTGGCTGAACATTCTCACTGACTCCGCATACGATCGCGCAAAGGCTAAGACGCCGACGACCCAGAAAGTCCGCGTCGGCAACTATCGCGATTTTGCAAAGATTGTCTCCACGACGACCAAGTCTCTCGACCCCGAACACAGTAACCTTGCCATCCACACGGATGGCACCATCGCGGCTGTCTATTTCGATTTTGTTTTCAAGACCGACGGCATAGCCAACAACACCGGCAGCGAGACCTGGCAACTGGTGAAAACGGTCGATGGCTGGCGAATTGCGGCGATCTGCTATTCATCTAATCCGCCCGTGCAGCAATAGCGACTGGGAATCAGAGCAGATGGCCGACACTTTCTTCCAGAACCCGCGGTAGTTTCGCCTCACCGGCGCGAAGGAGCCAATTTTCAAAGATGGATCCGAATTCACGTCGACGCGCCAGCAGCTGGGTAAAACCGAACATATCCAACTTACCTAACAGATCTTAAAAACATGTGCTATTCCCACAGGCGAGTGAATGTTATGTCGTACAAGCGAGTCGCTTGAATCGACTCGCGATGAGAGGCATCTACTTAGGGTGTAAAGCGTCGGATGTAGAACGGATACGTTGCCTGCCAGCGGAACTCAACAACTCTTCACTCAGGAGTCCGATCTACTGTTACAAATCCGCCCTACTATGCCCGATTTCACCCGAAACTGTACAATCTCAGCCGACTTAAACTATTGTAACCAAACAAGACCGCCAATATCGCGTGATTTCAAGACCGCCTATTGTTACAACCCAACATTCGTATAGATCAGTTTTGATGGCAAGGACTTCTGAAATCCGGTTCGACGCCTTGACACTTTAACAGCCGCGCCGCAACATCGTATCCAATCAAACTCGAAAAGATGGCATTACCAGTTCCGATTGGACGTCAACGCGACGTTCTGTATTTGCCCACAAACGGACATTTTGTTGTGCTTGGAACGGCAGGCATGGGAAGACAACGTTGGCGATACTGCGTTCCGTCTATTTGGCTGACTCTGCTACAAATGGGGGTGACCTGAAAAGCTAATTTGTCGACTATTGGCGGGGTAAGGAGTCTGAAGACTGCGTTTGTTCACGATGTCGCATGCACACCGCACACCGCCAACTGGTTGTATGTTTGGTTGTATATTCTGGTGCCGAACTGCATAAAGGCACCCGAATAGCAGCAGGTAGGACGGACTGGTTTTCAAGACCGCCTCTTTCAACCGCTCACACATCCCTCCGCGTGAGTGATGTCAATAGTTTAACAGCGTCTAAGAATTGTCGACTGAGTCACTGCAGGGACTTTTGTAGGGAGCCAAACCCGAGCCTGGCCTGAAGGCTGATATCTCATCGGGATGGACACGGA
>Ga0335073_10002527_pt1 | contig 25054 bp, 20 predicted proteins | sample Lox_Sample_22_FD_207093 | JGI IMG/M metagenome (GOLD analysis project Ga0335073, IMG submission 207093) | Soil microbial communities from Loxahatchee National Wildlife Refuge, Florida, United States - Lox_Sample_2.2 | ecosystem: Environmental > Terrestrial > Soil > Wetlands | place: USA... | reverse complement strand
GCATCCAGAAGATCGCTCTCGAGACGAATCAAGATGGGCTGCGTCTCCGGATCGCCAAAGCGGCAATTGAACTCGAGCACCATCGGGCCACGAGCCGTCATCATCAGGCCGCAGTAGAGGACGCCTTTAAATTCCGCGCCTTCGGCTTTCATCCCAGCGACCACGGGGCGCGCAATGTGATTTACGAGCCAGTCGCGCATGCGATCATCAACGATGTCGGCGGTCGAATAGGCACCCATGCCGCCGGTATTCGGTCCGGTGTCGCCATCGCCCACGCGCTTGTGATCTTGCGCTCCGACAAGGGGCGCCACGCGCTCTCCGTCGCTGAAGACGAGAAATGACAGTTCGTCGCCTTGTAGGCACTCTTCCAAGACGACACGCGCGCCGGCGTCGCCCAGCATGCGGCCGCTAAGCATCTCCGAGGCTACGCTTGCGGCCTCTTCTTTATTTTTGGCAATCACGACGCCCTTGCCTGCTGCCAGACCGTCCGCCTTCACGACCACTGGAGTGTGGAAGTGTCCTAAAGCGGCGCGCACCTGCTCGATGGAATCGCAAATGGCAAAGGGGGCCGTTGGGATGTGATGGCGTTGCAGGAATTCTTTTGCAAAACTTTTGCTGGATTCGAGTTGCGCAGCCGCCTTGGTTGGGCCAAAGACGCGCCATCCGCGGCGATTGAACTCGTCGACGACACCCAGGGTGAGAGGCAATTCGGGACCAACCACCGTCAGGTCCGGTTGCAGCCGATTTGCCAGGGCGACGATGGAATCCAGACTCTTCAGGTCGGCAGGGAGGCATTCGGCCTCGTCGCCAATGCCGCCATTGCCGGGAGCGCAATAGAGCTTCGAAATCCGCGGCGATTGCCGCAGTTTCCACACCAGCGCATGCTCGCGCCCACCACTACCTAATACAATAACTTTCATAACCAGAGCCAATCAGGTTAGAAGTTCAAGCCGAACCCTGTCAAACAGGTCGTGTGGGAGCGACGCAGCCGCCATGCTTGCGACTGCCGCAGACCGTCGGGCAACAGGAGTGATTACCTCGATCGCTTAACAATTCTTTAACGCGGCTGGCGTACGGTAAGTATTCCGAAAAAATACATGCATTCGCATTTTATTAACTGTGGTTAATTACTTTAGGTATACTACGGCTAATCTGTGTGTTGCAAACCAGACCAAATTCTGAATTGTCGTCGGCTATCTCTACTTTCGAATGAGCGCGCTACACAGACTCGCCAGAAGCCTGCATCAGTTTCTGATCGCCATCTCTTCTCTGGGACTGATAGGCGGTGCAGTTGTTCACGCGCAGCAAACGGAGATTGCTCCTGCCCCGCATGGGATCTCGGCTGAGCCGGATCCTCAGGAGCCCGAGGTCGAGCAAAGCGTGGAATCCATGTTTCCTCACTTCAAAGACACACGGTTCTGGCTCTCCGGTCAAGCGAATTTCATATTCCAGGCTCATCCGGAGTTTCCAGCTCTTTACAGCGGGACGCACAGTCTTAGTCCTCACTACGAAAAAGCCACTTCGCGGCTGATGACGCTGTATACCGGATATCGACTCAACAACTCAACGGAGTTCATTGTCGATATTGAAGAAGCCGGGGGAGCGGCGCTATCACAGGGATTCGGGCTCGCCGGCAATACGGATCTCGATATCGTGCGCAATCCGTTGCTCAGCAAGGCGCCATATCTCGGGCGCGGCATGTTCCATTACGTTTTTGCGCTGAGTAAAGACAAGGTCGAGAACGAGCGGAATTTTCTGTCTTTGTTCGACGAACTTCCCCGGCGGCGGCTCGAATTTCGATTCGGCAAGTTCAGCATGCCCGATTTTGTCGACATCAATTCGGTCGGCTCCGATACGCATTTTCAGTTCATCAACTGGACGACCGATAACAATGGCGCGTGGGACTATGCTGCCGATACTCGTGGGTACACCGTGGGGGCGGTCCTCGACTTTGAAGACCGAAATTGGGGATTCCGTTTCGTTGAAGGCCTGATGCCGAAGGTCGCCAACGGCATCGATCTTGTGTGGAAACCGTGGGAAGCCCATGCGGAGAATTTCGAGTACGAACTTCGCAAAGGATTTCTGCCGAAGAAAGCTGGCGTTGTTCGTCTATTGGCCTTTACTAACTCCGCGAACATGGGCATTTATCGCGATCAAGTGATCAAGGCGGCAGAAGCGGGCACAAGCGCCGACATCACGAACCATCCTTGGCGCATCACGCAGAAGTACGGATTCGGCGCGAACGTCGAGCAAAACCTTACGCCATATCTCACTGCCTTCGCGCGTTTCGGATGGAACGACGGCCGGACAGAATCTTTTGCGTACACGGAAGTCGAGCAGACGTTCGCGGAAGGCCTGGGCGCGAACGGATCGTGGTGGCATCGCAAGCAAGATCGTGCCGGAATTGCATTCGTCAGCAATGCCATCAAGAAAGATCATCAGAACTATTTGAATGCAGGGGGACTTGGATTCCTGCTCGGCGATGGGCACCTAAACTACGGCCGCGAAAATATCGTGGAGTCGTACTACACGCTGCACGTCTGGCGCGGAATTTACCTCGCGCCGGGGCTGCAACACATTAATAATCCGGGATACAACCGTGATCGCGGGCCGGTGCTAGTGCCGTCGTTTCGGGCACACGTGGAGTTTTGAGACCGGCTTCAGGCGTGTGTCGGCTAAGAGTCAAAATCCCCACTTCTCGCGCAGACACCGCGCGAGAAATGGGGCACCCATCTGTGAAAGCTCGCACCTAGACCTAGACGAAGAGTCGTCTTTTGCATCAATCTGCCATTTTTGCTACGTGGACCTCGAAGCCGGTTTTCGGTAACAGCGATGTCAGCGAGAAAGCTTTGAAGCCATCTCCCGTGACTTCGGTGTGGCGATATAGGCCGGGCTCATTTTCGATGGTTTCTTTGCGGCCTTCCATGTCGGCGAGAAATGCGTCGGCCTGCTTTGTGGTAACTCCCATTTCTTTGGCGCGAGTGACGAAGGCTTCGGAGGCGTAGGAGCGGACGAGCTTCGGCCAGTATTTGGAGAGCAGATCGGTGCTGGCGAAGATGTCGGCCCAGATGATTCGTCCACTGACGGCGACGACGACTCCGGTGGCGTTGCGGTCGCGGAGTTGATGGATCAGGCTCTGATAATTCTCCTCAATGGGCTTGGCGACGGAGTCGACTTGCTTGCGAACCTCTTCATTCTCGTTCGCTTTTGCGTAGGAGGTAACTCCACCAATTGCGACAGCTTCTGATGGGGCTGCAGGCGCAACCCGAGCCACGAGCGCCTCTTTTTGTTTGCTGACCTCGTCCCAGACTTCCTGCTGATTCTTATCGGCCATCGCTTTGGCGCGGACGGACGGTTGCACCATGATCGCCATGGGAGCAGGAGCGTTTGTCGCCGGGCCACCGTGGACTGCAGAGCCATACATCGCTTCCGAGGCGCCGAAATGTTCGGTGCTGGCAACCCAGCGTCCGTGCTCGACGCAGAAGACGCTAAGATCGATGGGATCACTTTCGGCCGGCACGATGCGATCTTTGCCGATGACGCGGTCCTGCTTGCCTCCGCTGACGACTTCACCTGCGAGCAGGAGCAGAGGGTGCTTGGAGTTGTTCACGAGAACGAGGCGGTTGACCTCGGCGCCATCGTAGCGGTGAGTAGGAGTGCCGGGACGGCGGACCAGGCCTTGCACGCTGCCTGCTTCGGTGACAACCACCTCGCCCGAGCGGAGGCCTTCGTCGAGAGTGATGAATTCATTCGTGGGGTAACTCTTCGCGGCGACCACCGGAAAGACTGTGAGATTGCCGTGGCGAATGGGTTCGAGAACTTTGTATCCGGGAGTGGGGGTGATTTCTCCGGCACGTGCGGGGCGTTGGTTCAGAGCGGCGAGTGTGGCCAGAAAAAACAAGACAGACACAGCAACGATTTTGGAACGCATAAGAGGCTCCTTTGTTTGAGCCGGTGTCGCTTCTTTCGCCCCTCCGGAGCTTTGCTCCTTTCGCTGCTTACCCACGGCTTGCGCCATAGGCTGCATTCTTTCGCCGCTCCGCGGCTGGGCAGGATTAGAAGCTCGCGTCCGCGCTCCGAGCGAACTCTGGAGGTCCCGATGCGGACGTTTTATCCTGCCCGATTGAATCTCACTGCCGCGTTACGCTGCCAGCGAAACTGCGATACCGACTCCTTTGGTCGGACAGCGCACCTGGATCTCAGGGGGATGATTCGTTCGAGTTACCGGCGTAACTCGAAACCAGACGCGCCGTCCATTTCGACTCCGGTGAAAGAACGCTGAGACAGGGGGGGCTTGCGGGGGAAAGTTTTGGGGCAAGTTTCGAGTGTTTGATTTCACCCGGCGCGCGTCGACAGCCGAGGGCGGCTGTCCCCACATTGTCCTGTAAAATTAGAGAATCAACTCCTGGAGCCACTTCTTCCTTGTCTTTTCTTGACCAACTGAATCCGCAACAGCGCGAGGCTGTTGAGACCACCGAGGGGCCGGTGTTGATCCTGGCCGGCGCGGGTAGCGGAAAAACGCGCGTCATTACTTACCGGATCGCCTATCTGATTGAACAGAAGGGAGTGATGCCGGAGTCGATCCTGGCGATGACGTTCACCAACAAGGCCGCGGCGGAGATGGCCGAACGTGTTGAAAAACTCGTTGGCGGACTGAGCATCGCCAAACCTGTGATCTCGACATTTCATTCATTTTGTGTACGGATGTTGCGGCGGGACATTGAAGCGCTGCGGATTCCGTCGACAGTGCCGGGGCAGCCACCGATCGGGCACACGAAAAAGTTCGTGATTTACGACGAGGGCGATCAGCAGTCCGTGGTGAAGTCGATCATGAAGCGGCTTGGAGTGGACGACAAGGAACTTACGCCGCGCACCGTACTCGGCCGGATCTCATGGGCGAAGAATCACATGCTCGATCCGCAGGAGCTGTATTTGCAGTCGGCGGATCCGAAGACGGAGAAGGTCGCGCACCTGTTTGAGGAGTATCGAAAGGAACTGCGCAAAGCGAACGCGCTTGATTTCGACGACCTGCTGCTGGAGTCGGTGCGGCTGCTCAAGTCTGCGCCGCAGGTGCGCGAGTACTACAATAAACGATTTCAATATTTGCTGATCGATGAATACCAGGACACGAACCGGCCGCAATATGAATTGATGCGCATGCTGGCGAGCGAACATCACAATGTGTGTGCTGTTGGCGATGAGGATCAGTCGATTTATTCGTGGCGTGGTGCGGATATCCGGAACATTCTCGAATTTGAGCAAGATTTTCCGGAAGCGAAGATCATCCGGCTAGAGCAGAACTATCGGTCGACGCAGAACATTTTGCAGGGGGCGTCGGCGGTGGTGGCGAATAACGTGCGGCGCAAGGGGAAGAATCTTTGGACGTCGCGGCAGGGCGGGGCGAAGATCGGATACTACGAGGCGCCGGATGGAGAGAACGAGGCGCTGTTCGCGGCGGACTCAATTGCGCGGTATGTGCGCGAAGCGTCGGAGCGTGGGGAGACTCCGCGGGCGGCGGTGCTGTATCGAACAAACTCACAATCGAGATTGTACGAAGAAGCGATGCGGCGCTATGGGCTGAAGTATCACGTGGTCGGCGGATTTTCTTTCTACGAGCGCGCCGAGATCAAGGACATGATTTCGTATCTGAAGGTCATCCAGAATCTCGATGACACGATTTCGTTGCTGCGGGTAATCAATACGCCGGCGCGAGGGATTGGAAAGGGGACGATCGATACGCTGGATCAACTCGCGTTGGAGACTGGGCTGTCTTTGTGGGGAGCGATTGGCGAAGCCGTGAAACGGCAGTTGGTGCCTCCGCGAGCGGTGGCGTCGCTGAAGAGTTTTCAGCAGTTGATTGAAGATGCGCGGGCGATGCTGGGCGGGACGTTTACAGAGCAGTTGGAAGAAACGGCGCAAACCCACCACGGAGACGCGGAGGCACCGAGGAAAGAGAGTTCGCCGGAAGTTGAGGAGGACGCGACTGCCTTCGATCCTGCTGAGTTCGGGAATTTCTCGTTTGATTTTGGAGCGGCGGTGCTGGAGGAATCCGAAGCGAACACAGGGTCCCTCGACTTCGCTCGGGATGACAAAGAAGCGAACGCTAGCTCTCTCGACTCTGACGGAACGCTCGTGAGCGAGCCTCCCGTCTCCGCTGGAGATAACAATGATGCGGCTGCGTTTCCAGCCCCTACCGTCAGTACCGCCGACATTCTCAAGTTTCTGATTGACCGGACTGGGTACATCAAGATTCTCGAAGCAGAGGACACGCCGGAAGCTTATTCGCGGATTGAGAACTTACGCGAGTTGGTGAATGCGGCGATGGATTCGAAGGATCGTGGGGAGGCGCTCGACGAATTTCTGGATCATGCGGCGTTGATTGCCGATGCGGACGATTATGATGAGCGGGCACAGATCACGCTGATGAGCTTGCATGCCGCGAAGGGGCTCGAGTTCCCTCTTGTGTTTCTCAGCGGGCTAGAGGAAGGATTGTTTCCGCATTCGCGGACGATGCTTGTGCCGGAAGATATCGAGGAAGAGCGGCGGCTGTGTTATGTCGGCATGACCCGGGCGATGGATCAGCTTGTCATGACACGTGCTGTGTATCGCCGGCGTTATGGGACAGATTTGCCCGAGGCGAGTGTGCCGTCACGGTTTCTGGAGGAAGTACCGGGGCAACTGATTGAGGAACTCGGGACTCGGCGCAGCAGCGGAGCTTCGCTCAGCCGGGCGGGTGAGGGCACCCGGCCCTCCACTTATTCCGACACACACCATTACTCTTACGAAGACGAGGATCAGAGCTCGGCTTGGCACGATCCAGACCGGGCGCGCAATTCCCAGCTTTCGCAAAAGCGGCGAGAAGTCGGGCACCCAACGAAAACAACAGCTCCGGCACGTCCTTACAATTCGATTGAGAACATTGCCGAGTTCTTTGCGAGCCGGGGGAAGAAGTTGAGCGTGCCCAAAGCGGCGCCGGTTGAAGAGCCTACGGGCAAGCGTGGATTTCGTCCGGGGCAGAGAGTGCGGCACCCAAAATATGGCGAAGGAACAGTCTTCCAGCGCGAGGGAGAGGGCGAAGAGGCGAAGATTACGGTACAATTTCCACGCTTCGGCTTGAAGAAGCTGGTGGAGAAGTACGCTCAGCTGGAGCGGGCGTAGTTCGCGACAAAGATCCCATGCAAAAATCCCCACTTTTGCCAAAACCCGGCAGAAATGGGACACCCATCACTTTATGGACCTTTATGGAGTGGGAATGAAAAGACTTTTGATATTCGCGTTTGCAGGTTTGCTGGCAACCTCTGCGGTGGCGCAGGTGAAGAAGGCGCGGCAGGAACGACGTCCGGCGAACAGCTCGGAGAACCTTGCACGGGCGATCGAACCTCAACAACAGCCACCCTACGATTATTTTTCGATCCTGGATGGTACGCCAGTGCTGCTGCAGCTTCGGCATGATACGGTGGCTGACACGGGTCAGCCGATTGATGTTTACAAGTATGTGATCGAGTTGCAGGTGATGAATTCGGATGGGAACCTGGAACCCGAAGGATTGGATATCTTCAATTTCTATACGGCGAAGGCCGTCAGTCCGGATACGGCGCCGAATCCGCATACCGCGAGAGATTGCGCGAAGTGGAACAACATTATCAATCAGGAGATCAGGACGCGACCCGATGTAGCAGTGTGGCCGTATGTGGAATTGACCGTCGCTCAAGGGGCGCGCATGATCGAGACGAACGAAGACGGGCTGGTATGGTGGAGCGACGACATCCAGTGCTGGGGATCAGAAGACCGGTTCTCACCGTTTTGAGAGTGTTTGAGGTTGGGTTTGATGTAAACATAATCTGTACAAAGGACGAGTGGACTGATTCATGGCAAATACGACAGCATTAAGCAGAGACGAACGTAAGAAAGCAAAACGCACCGCGCGCAAAAAGCGTAAGGCGGAAAAGCCGTTGAAGGCGCGGGATTATCCGCGGGGATCGAAGAAGCCGAAAGTCAAGAAACTCGCCCGCGGCCAGGCGAAGCGGTAGTGCGGCATAGCTGTTAGCATTCGGGAATCCCACCCTTCGGACATCGCGAAGGGTGGGCACCCACAACGCCTCCGTTCCAGGAGAAATCTGACCTCTTGTCACAACCCACGGCAAGTGAGCTTCCATCGAAAGAAGTTGTGCGCACCTCCGATAAGCAGATTTTTTGCTGCAAGTCGATCGACAAGCTGATTTCCGAATCGGAAACTCCCGGACATCGTTTGCAGAAGAGTCTGGGGCCCTGGTCGTTGACGGCGCTCGGGATTGGCGCGGTGATCGGTTCGGGCATTTTCATTCTGACGGGGACGGCTGCTGCGGGGGAATATTTTCAGGCACCGTCAATCCTGCATGCCCAGGTTCTCGACATCATCGTGAATTTTCTGCGTGGGGGTGGGACGGCGCAAGTGCTGATGCATGGGAGGCCTCCGGCTGGGCCCTCTATTGCCATTTCATTCTTCCTAGTTGCTGTGGCTTGCAGCTTTGCCGGACTCTGCTACGCAGAGCTGGCGTCGATGATTCCGATTGCAGGTAGTGCGTACACGTACTCGTACGCAACGCTCGGCGAGATTTTCGCTTGGATCATCGGCTGGGACCTGATACTCGAGTACGTCGTCAGCAATGTAGTTGTGGCGATCGGGTTCAGCGCGTATACGAAGGCGCAACTTGCGTCTTTTGGCCTCAACTTGCCAGATAGATGGTCGACGCCGGTATGGGAGTCGGGCCACTGGACGGGTTCGTATTTCAATGTGCCTGCTTTTCTGATCATTTTCATCCTAACTGTGCTGCTGGTGCGAGGGATCAAGGAATCGGCCGAGGCCAACAACATCATGGTCGCCATCAAGATCGGAGCGATCCTGGTGTTTCTGGTGATTGGGGGAGCGCTGGTAAATCCGTCGAATTGGAAGCCGTTTGCTCCGTCCGGATTCGCTGGGGTCGTGACAGGCGGGGCGATCGTCTTCTTTACCTACATCGGGTTTGATTCAGTTTCGACCGCGGCCGAGGAATCAAAGAATCCGCAGCGGGACTTGCCATTCGGAATTATCACGTCACTGATCGTGTGCACCGTTCTGTATGTCGGCGTCTCGATCGTGCTGCTGGGCATGATGAAGTACACGACTTTTGTTTCGGGTGAAGCTGCCGAGGCTCCGGTGGCGTACGCGCTGAAGATGCTGGGAGCGAGCCGGTGGTCGAGATCGATTATCGTGATTGGTGCGCTTACCGGAATGATTTCATCGTTGCTCGTATTTCAGTACGGACAGGCGCGCATATGGTATGCGATGTCGCGAGATGGATTGTTTCCGCGCTTCTTCTCGGCGGTGCATAAAAAATTCAAGACGCCACATTGGTCGACCTGGATTGCGGGGCTTGCTGTTGGAGTTCCATCTGGAATTTTTGCGGTAAGTGACGCAGCCGATTTGTCGAACATTGGAACTCTATTCGCGTTTGCGCTCGTCTCTCTCGGCGTCATCATTCTGCGGCGCACTCAGCCGGAGCGGAAACGCGTGTTTCGCGTCCCTTTTGTGCCGTGGTTCCCGCTGATCTCGATTGTTCTCTGCGTCGGTCTGATGGCTGGACTAACTGTCATTACCTGGGTGAGGTTTGTGGTCTGGCTGGTGCTCGGCTTGGGCATTTACATTTTCTACAGCCGTCACCGTAGCGAGTTTGCGAAACGATAGAGCCAGCTGCCGAGACATACATGGCGCGGGTAGAAATCCCCCGACTGCGGTTTTCGCATTCGCGATGCAATCTCCGCTCAGGATGACAGAGCTGTAGAGTTCACTACTCTTTTGGCTTCCACTCCTTCGACAAGAACAAGTAACGATTGCGCTGGTCGTCTTTGTGGGCTTGCGGTTCGGCGGTGAGATACATCACTTGATAGCCATCAGAGGGGGTGTACATGGGCCATTTCGGGAGGCCTGCGCCGTTGGGGTTCGCGCTTTTCGTGAAGTTGGACCAGTAGCGCTGCATGATGTCGCTGAGCTGGCGATCGCCCGGAGTCCAGGTCATGTCGGTTTTGGAGTCGAGCTGTCCGAAAACGTATTCGATTTCAGCCGAGTGATAGGCGCCCATGCGCGGGGCATTCGGATCTTTTGGAGTGAGTGCCTGGTCGAAACGGTAGCGATAGATCGGCTGCTTGCCGGTTTTGCTTTGAGCCTCCATCCAATCCCACGTCGACATCGAGATGAATTTGTCGCTGGCATAGTCGATGGCTGAGCGGCGAACGTGTTGATCGGTATCAATTGGGTAATACTTCAGGAATTCGTCTGCCTTATCGCCAAAATCTTTCTTGGCCATTTCCCTCATGCTATCGGCGGTGGGTTTTTCTTTGCTGAGCAGAACCGAGAAGCTGTCTTCGTCACGGTTCCATCCGGCGAGGAGCGGCACGTCGTTCTGTTTTCCGGCAGCGAAGATCGCAGGGACAGACTCAGGCAGGAAGTAGCCATCGATGTCGGGACCGAAATCGAATCCCTGTGATTTCGGCGGCGCGAAGTTTTCGAGGAGTTTGTCTGCAGGGATAGCGCGGAGCTCGGCCAAGGTCGACACGCCGAGTTTTTCATTGACGAGCTTGGAATCTTTCTCGGCGCGCGCTGACATCGAGTCGTAAGACAATCCGCTGCGTGAGAACGCCGCTCCACTTTCGCCAATGGCTTTCTGGAACAGGCCTTTGGCCAGTGGCGAGGCCATCTGCGAGCTGACGGAGAAAGATCCGGCGCTCTCGCCGAAGATGGTGACATTGCCGGGGTAGCCGCCGAAGGCTGCAATGTTGTCGTGGACCCACTGGAGCGCTGCGAGTTGATCCATCAATCCGTAATTGCCGGCGGAGTTGTGCCCAGATTCTTTGGCGAGCTCCGGGTGCACCAGGAATCCGAAGATACCAAGGCGGTAATTCATGGAGACGACAATGACACCGTGCTGGGCGAGATTCGATCCGTCTTGACGGGATTCGGACGTAGTTCCTGCGACAAAGCCGCCACCATAGATCCAGACCATGACGGGAAGTTTGCCGGACTCGTGCCTCACGGGGACCCAGATGTTGAGGGTGAGGCAATCCTCGCTGGCGCCCGGGTCGTGGAAGACCATGTCGCCGAAAACGTTTCCCTGCATGCAGTGATTGCCGAATTCGTTGGCTTTGCGGACGCCGGACCATTTGGCAGCGGGTTGCGGCACCTTCCAGCGCAGATCGCCGACCGGAGGCGCGGCGTAGGGAATGCCGAGGAAGGCGTTGACCTTGCCGTCGGTCTTGCCTTCGACGGTCCCGGTACGAGTCTTGGCCTGGGGTGCGGACGAAGCGTGTAGTGTCATTGAGGCAAATAGCATGACACAGGAACAAATTTGGCAAAGCGTGATCATAAGGGCTCCAGTGCGATGAACGAGAAGGAGGATTCTAAAGGAATGGCAGGTGGGATGCGACCCGAATATGGGGAGCATGCCGGAAGGCGCGGCGGATAAAGCCGGCGATTCAGTTCTCCTGCTGTCGGCATGCCTGAAAGCATGCCCTGATACGAATCTCCTGCTGCGCATTCGCTCGCGTCGATTCTGCACTACAATCTGGGAATCATGTCGTCTGCTGGAGCCTCGACGCCGAACGCGTTTATTCGTCAGCTTCCGAAGGCGGAGCTGCATTTACATCTTGAAGGGGCTGTGGAGCCGGCCACTCTCGTCGAGCTTCGTCGGAAGCATGGGGAGAATGGGACTCTCGAGGATACGACGCCACTCTACCGCTATACCGACTTCGCCAGTTTCTTGATGGCGTTCAAGGAAGTTAGCGCTCATCTTCGCGGTCCTGAAGATTATGAACTGGCGACATATCGCCTGATGCAGCGATTGAACGAAGAGATGGTGCTGCACGCTGAGGTCTATGTTGCGGTGGGAGTCTGTCTTTATCGAAAACAGAATTTTGAAGCGATATTTGAGGGACTGGAACGCGGCCGAGCGCGAGGGGCTCGCGATTTCGGGACATCGCTGCTATGGATCTTTGACGCTACGCGGCATTTCGGAGTTGAAGAAGCGCAGAAAGTGTTCGAGCTTGCAGTGCGTTACAAAGATCGCAATGTGGTAGGAGTCGGAATTGGGGGCGATGAGGTGAAGGCTCCGCCCGAGCTTTTCCGCGGTGTGTACGCTTATGCAGAGGATCATGGTTTGCGGCTCACTGCGCATGCTGGTGAGACGGGACCGCCGGAGTCGATCTGGGGCGCCCTGAATCTGCATGCCGAGCGCATTGGTCATGGGCTCTCGGCGGCGCAGGATCCCGATCTAATAGAGGAATTGTCATACCGGCAGATCCCGGTTGAGATTTGCTTGACCAGCAATCTGCGCACGGGCTGCTGCAAGACGATTGGGGAACACCCGGTGAAGAGCTATTTCGATCAAGGTGTGATGATCACGTTGAATACGGACGATCCCGCGCTGTTTGGGACGTCGCTGGCACGAGAATATCAGTTGGCGCAAGACACGTTCGGGTTTACCGACGAACACTTGCGGGAACTCGCGCGGAATTCGTTTGAAGCTTCGTTTCTGGGTCCTGAGAAGAAGTTGGAGTTGCTGAGTTTGTTTGATGCTGCGGCAGCGAGGTAGAGGTGCAACCTGGGGAATGGCCGCGCCGAATGCGCGCGGTGTTGGGTCAAATCTCGGAAGCCGGCAAGAATGAACCGATAGCAACGGAGAACGTGAGGCCCATGCTGCAACTCGGGGATCCGTTGCTCCGGCAGACGTGTGCGCGCGTTCTGGATCCGACTGAGCCCGAGATTGCCGAACTCGTGCGCGATTTGTCTGAGACACTGGCATACTGGCGCGCGAAGACCGGCTATGGCCGAGGTATTGCGGCCCCGCAAATCGGCGTGCTCAAGCGGGTGATCTTTTTGAAGCTGCAGGGAGTGGAACCGTGGCCCCTGGTGAATCCACAAATTGTTCACGCCAGCGAAGAGAAGAAAGTCGTGTGGGATGCGTGTCTCAGCTTCCTGTCGATCTTTATGCAAGTGGAGCGGCGGCGGTGGATTCGGGTTCGGTATCAGAATCTGAAAGGGGAGACGTTCGAGTTCGAAGCTGGAGACGAACGCGATCTGTCTGAGTTACTGCAGCATGAAATCGATCATCTGGATGGCATTCTGGCGATCGACCGGGTTGTGGATGTGAAGACGATTTGCACGCGGGAAGAGTTTGAGAAGAGACATCGCGCGGATAGCCCATATGCGGAGACGGGCGAGACGTCCACGAAGGCACAGCCGGACTGAGACGAGAAGCAGATTCCTCACCGACGTCGCCGCTTCGGAAATGACAAGATTTCGACCGTACTTTTTCTGATATCCCTGTCATGTTACACATCGGCATTATCGCGTGCAGTACCGAGGGAGCAGCGCTTTGCTATCGGACGATTTCGCTTGAGGGCTCACAGAGGCTCGGGAAGCACGATCACCCAGAAGTCTCGCTGCATTCGTTTCCGCTGTCCGAGTACATGAAGTACATCGACGCGGGAGACTGGGCTGGAGTGGCCGAGTTGATGCTCGGTTCGGCGGAAAAGCTGGCGAAGGCGGGTGCGGATTTTCTGATTTGCCCGGACAACACGATTCATCAGGCGTTTGATCTGGTGGAGCATCGGTCGCCGCGTCCGTGGCTCCATATTGCTCGCGAGGTTGCAGCGGAGGCAAAGCGCCGTGGTTTTGGGCGACTCGGGGTGCTTGGGACGCGCTATCTGATGGAAGGGCCGGTGTATCCCGAGGCGCTGCGAGCGGCCGGGATCGAGTATCGGATTCCGAGTGCGCTGGAGCGGGAACGACTCAATCAGATCATTTTTGATGAATTGGTGAATGGGCAATTTCTGGCGCGGTCACTCTCGTATTACGTCGAGGTGATTCGGGCGTTGAAGGATGAGGGCTGCGACGCGGTGGTGTTGGGATGCACAGAGATTCCGTTGCTGGTAACTCCAGAGGCTTCGCCACTGCCGAGTTTGGATTCGACGAGGTTGCTGGCGAAGGCGGCGGTGCGGAAGGCAGTAGAGGGGTGATCCGGTTCTAAATTCAAAATCCCGCCCAAAGAGAGCTGCTGGAAGCGATGGCACATCAACTTAGATTTCGTCGACTCTCGGGTCCCTACGTTGTCGTACGGTTTGCGCCCGACGAAGCTGCTCCATCGTGGGCTGCAGCGGGTGAGTTCACCTCGGTGTCTCGAAGTTCAGACGAACTGTCGATCGTTTGCCCCGCAGGGAATTTACCCCATGAAATCGAGGCGAAGCTTCACTGGATTTGCTTGAAGCTTGAAGGACCGTTTGCCTTTTCGCTGACCGGAGTGCTGCTGGCGTTTATTGAGCCGCTTTCGTCGAAGGGGATTCCGATTTTTGCGGTTTCGACGTATGACACGGATTACGTTTTGATTCAGGAAGAATGGATCGGAGCGGCGCTCAACGCCCTGCGACAGGCTGGGCATGAGCTTGTGTGATGGGTAAGCGCCAGCAAAATTCAAAAGCTTGAACCGCTAAGTGCGGGTAGAAGGTCGCCGAGAGCGCAGAAAAAACGTTAGCGCTTGGCTTATTTATCTCACCATCCGACCTTCTGAATGCACCGAACGCTGCAACCTTCGATCGGAACAGCACATGTTTGTGTTGTAATAAACGATTAGGCAATATGGTGTCTTATTCCACATATCTACGGCGGCGCGCGAAGGCTGCGTACCGCAATATTCGCGGGGCGAAGATGGCTGTGCGGGCGTTGGCTTCGACCGACCATCCCCTGCTAGCGCACATCATTCCGATGCGGCGCTGCAACTTGGCGTGTACATATTGCAACGAGTTCGATGATTTCTCGAAGCCCGTGCCAATCGAGGAGATGTACCGGCGGATCGACAAGCTGGGCGCGCTTGGAACATCGGTGGTGACAATTTCGGGCGGCGAGCCACTCATGCATCCGGAGCTGGATGATGTGATCCGGCGGATTCGCGCAAATGGGATTATTGCCGGGCTGATCACGAACGGGTATCTGCTGGTTGCCGATCGCATCAAGCGGCTGAACAGTGCGGGGCTTGAGTGGCTGCAGATTTCGATTGATAACGTGAATCCCGACGACGTGTCGAAGAAAAGCCTGAAAGTGCTCGACAAGAAGCTGCAACTGCTGGCCGAATACGCGGATTTTCACGTGAATATTAATTCGGTGGTGGGCGGCGGCATTCCTCATCCGCAGGATGCGTTGGTCATCGGAAAACGCGCTGTCGAATTGGGATTCACTTCGACCATTGGGATCATTCACGACGGAAGCGGACAACTGCAGCCGCTTGGCGACGAGGAGCGCAGGATTTATCACGAGATGCAGGCGCTCGAGAAGAGCAGCTTCACGCGCGTAAATGCGTTTCAGGACAACATTGCGAAGGGCCAGCCGAATGATTGGCGGTGCCGGGCTGGCGCACGGTATCTCTATATCTGCGAGGACGGGTTAGTGCATTATTGCTCGCAGCAGAGGGGATATCCGGGAATTCCGCTGGAGAAATACACACGGGATGATTTGCGGCGGGAATATCTCACCGAGAAAGGCTGTGCCCCGAATTGCACGGTTTCGTGCGTGCATCAGGTTTCGATTTTTGACTCATGGCGGTCGCCCCAGCGGCCCGCGCTGGCAGAGCCGGCAGCCGTTTCCACGGATGAGTTAGTACAGATTAAATAGAAAATCCCCACTTCTCGCGCATAACGCGCGAGAAATGGAGCACCCATCTCAGAACTCCTCACTTTCAAGAAACCACCTGTCAGTGCTTCTGTTGCGCTGACGGTGGGGTGACTCCGTTCAGGCGCAGGTACTGGGCCGCGGCTGCATAGTGATCAGACCAGCCGCTGGCCGCGATCAACGCTGCCATCGCGCGTGGGGCCTTGTGTCCCCCGAAAAGGTCGATTTCCTCTCCCAGTTTGGAGTCGTCCATCTTTGCGAGCGCTTCGCTGCAAAAGGCGTAGGACGCTTTCACGGCGGCGACGATCTTGTCCTTGGAATCGGTCTCATTCGATTTCTCGGCTTTGGGCGCGGGGACATCGGCGGCCTTGGAGCAAATCGAATTGTTGAATTCGATGATGTGGACAGCCAAGTGCGCGAAGGTCATCTGATCCGCGGTGGGCTTGTAGGAAAACTTGTCGGCAGGCATCGCCTCGACGGCGGCGATGGTGTTGTTTTGCGAGCGCTGCTCGAGCTGGCGTAGTGAGGAAGCAACCGGATCTTTGGCTGCTCCCTGAGCGAAGGCAAAAGTGGCGCAGGCCACGAGAGATACGACGGCGAGGATACGTTTCACGGGAAAGCCTCCTGAGAGTTTCAAGAATATAACGACCGGCATTGGTTGCGTCATGACATCAGCGAAAAGCATTTCACCACAGGGAACACAGAGTTACACACGGAACTTCGTGACAGAATGATTCGATGCCGGTTACTTTGCCTTCGCCTCGTTTTATTTATGGGACCGCATGGAAGGAAGATCGCACCGCCGGGCTCGTCGAGATGGCGGTTCGGGCGGGTTTTCGTGCGATCGATACTGCCAATCAACGGAAGCATTACTTTGAGGCTGGAGTCGGAGAAGGGTTGGCCGCAGTTTATCGTGCAGGGATTGTTTCGCGTCAGGATTTGTTTCTTCAGACCAAGTTCACTTATCAGCGTGGACAGGATCATCGAATGCCGTTTGACCCTGCCGCACCACTTGGCGTTAAAGTCAGTCAGTCTCTGGCGAGTTCACTCAAACATCTCGGGACTGATTCTGTTGATAGCTTCGTGTTGCATGGGCCGGCTTCAGGACATGGCTGGACAGATGCCGATTCGGAAGTGTGGGAGGCGATGCGCGGGAAGCGCGACGACGGTCACACGCGAGTACTGGGTGTGAGCAACGTTTCCTTGCAGCATCTGGAGGAGATGAAGGTGGCGCGACTGGAACTTCCCGCGCTCGTGCAGAATCGGTGCTTCGCGCGATTCGGGTGGGATCGTGAGGTGCGCGCGTTCTGCGGCGAGCACGGCATTCTCTATCAGGCATTTTCGTTGCTAACTGCAAACCGGGAAGTGGTGAACCATCCGCCATTCATTGAGGTAGCTGCGAAGCTGGATGCGACACCGGCCCAGGTTGTCTTCGCATTCGCGCGGGCAGTTGGGATCCTGCCGTTGACCGGGACTTCTAATTCCGAGCATATGCAACAGGATCTCCGGAGCTTGCAGATAGCTCTACCCGACGAACTCGTGCGCGCGATTGAGGCGATGGCCGGTTGACAAAGGCTTCTGAAACGCAGAATTGTCGAAACAGGGGCGAGGTGCGGGCCGTCACGTATGTCACGGCCACTGGGGGAAAGCACTAGCCGAGTGTTGCCAGGGCCGAGGTCAACAGTTTGAAAAGGATGAACCACCCGGCGACGATCGCGATGGCTGTGGAGCGCTTTACTTTGCTGGTGCAAGCGTATCCGATGCCGATCAGGATCACGCTCCAGATGCTGATTACATCGAAGGTCGACGCCATCGCGCGGACGAATTTGCCCGTCGTATCAGGGTCGAGGTAATAGGCAAGATTCGTCCCGACGGGATTGTTGATATCGAAGCCTTCAGGATTCACACCAGCAAACAAGGAGATTATGCCCAGGATCGCTCCTATGATGCCGGGAAGACTCGCATACATAGTTATGGCGTAGGCCTGACCGAAAGTCGTGTCGGCAGCAGCACCAACTTTGAAAGTCGCCCATACCGCAACGGTCGAGATCAGGAAATAAAAGAGAATCAGGGCTGGGCTGCCATAGGCAAAGAAGCCGATGATCTTGGCGGAGATCTGCAACTGTTTCTGCTGCTGATCAGGCGGCGCCTTGTCGAATTGCTCGGCTCGCTTGGTGGAATGCTCGATCTGATTCTTGCTGACTTGCTCGAATGTGACCTGCTTACCTACCGCGAACATGAACGCAACGGAGACGATCGAGATGAGGATCCAGGGTCCCCACCAGGCGGCGCTGCGGCGCAGGTCAGTAAACGTCTTTGAGGGCGCGACGAAAGTGTTGAGGATGCGCGCTGCTTCGGACATTGGCGGCGTTGTGACTTTATCGGCAGTAGTTGGGAGTGGCGGAACCGGAGCAGCGGCCATTATTGCCTCCTGACAGAAGTCGCTGGAATTTTAGCTGTGGGTGGGCCGCTAGACAAGCCTGGTGCAGATACAGTGGGCGTAAATTCATGTACCACAAAAGACATGAAGGATCACGAAGGACGCGCACTTAGCAGCTCTTGTGCGGCACTCTACTACATAGGACCGACCCCACTCATGCGGACCGGGCGTACCGTCCGGATAAGATAGTTCCTGATGTCGAATGTGACAGCGGTTCAGGCCGCCATCCTTGCGATCGAATTGCTTCCCGCTCTGGCGTTTGGGCTGGCCTCGGAACGTGTCAGTCGCGCGTTATCGCGCTGGCACGTCGTGCTGCGAGTTACTGCTCCTTCGGTCCTGGTTGTTCCTTACCTCATTCTTTCGATCCTGAATTCCATGTTCCGGTGGGAATGGTGTGTTTTATACGCGCTCTTGGCTGTGATGATGGCGTGGCTCATGCAACGGGCGACGGTCTCTGATCCAGAGCAGAGGGGAAATTGGCGCGATGCATTCATCTTGCTGACTCTCGGTCTGGCTGTGGACTTGCGCTGGTTCGACGCCGCTTGGCCAGCGGGGCTGCGCGGCTGGGGCAATCTCCTGCTGGTGGATGCGGGGCTGTACGCGTTTGTCGGAATTCGGCAACTGAGCGGCACGGGATTCGATTTCCATGTTCGTTGGAGCGATTGGAAGACCGGCTTCCGCGAGCTGGCGCTTTTTGCTCCCGTCGTGATCGCACTTGGGTTCGTACTGGGATTCATTCATCCGCACGCGAATGCTCCGAACGTCCTCAAGGCAGCATTGGAGTGGCTGGGAATCTTTGTTTTCGTTGCCGTGCCGGAGGAGCTGTTCTTTCGAGCGTGGGTGCAAAATCTGCTTGAGCGGCGCGTTGGGCGTCGAGGGGCGCTGGTGATTGCGTCGATCCTGTTCGGGCTATCTCACTTTAACAAGCGAAATTTAGGGACGGCACATTTCAACTGGCGCTATGTGCTGCTGGCGACGATTGCCGGAGTGTTTTATGGGCGGGCGTGGCGGGAAAACCGTCGCATTGTGGCGTCGAGCATTACTCATACCTGTGTGGACTGGCTTTGGTATCTCTGGTTCTAGGCTTTGAGTGGATTACTTCCCTGCGATGGCGTGGAACGCCGCTTGCGGAGCAACAATCTCCGGATGGTAGTGCCAATATCCGAGGCCTACACGCATGTGGTGGAGGAAGACATCCGGGACGCAGACGGCGAAGCATAAGCCGAGCAATCCTTGGGCGAGCCCGAGAACATAGATGCTGCGATAGCGGCGGAAAAGCGCGCAGGATGCGGCTCCCCAGGCCAGCGTCGCAATGGTTAGCGGGATATTAGGCAGGTGCGCCACCGAGAACAGCAGCGCCGCAATCGCTATTGCCGCGTTGCTGGAGAGAAGGCGCGTGAGTCGGGGCATGAAGTAGTCCTGTAAGAGGAACTGTTGATAGATAGTCCAGAGAACGTATCCGCCGACGTGAGTGAGGTCGCCCTTATAGAGTGCGTGATATGTGCCGGCAAGTTGCGCCAGGTAGATGCCGAGGGCGGCCAACGCGATCGTTGTGGGAAGGATCCAGAGCGCGCAGAAGAATTGACGAAAGCCGATGCCGAGGTCCTCTGCGTCCTGCTTGTCCATGAACACCAGAACTGCCGGCATCAGGAGAGCGATTGGGCCGAAGATCAACTGCTCGTGCGTCGGCAACCAAAGCACGATCATGATTGCGAGAAATCCGGCAGAGAGTTCGGCCAGGTCTCGGACAGGCGAGTGCTCTTGACGAATCGAAAAAGCAGGTGAAGTTGTCGATACCACGGGGCTCACTTTCAATACAGCGGGGCTCGCTGGCAATACATCTAGGAGTTACCCCAGAGACGATTGGTTGCAAGAGTAGAAGAAGAATGCGGATCTAGCAAGTACGACGACTGCGCTGTGGTGGCGCAGTTTGCGCCCCGAACTTCACCCGCGACTGTTGCTGGGAATCATTTGAGTGGGCGGCGCGGTTACGTGGGAAGGGCCAGCAGATTCCTCCCACGTCGCTTCGCGACTCGTCGGAATGACAAGAACTGTTTAGGGCGCACGCTCCTGTCAGGCGTTGAGGCCCGCGACCTCGCCGCGCAAGACCGTGACCGAAGCTTTAGGGAGCGTAAACACGGTTTGTGCTGACGCATTCACCGAAGAAACTACCGGCGGCAAATTTGGATCGGCGTGTGCGGTGGCATCTTCGCCGTGCCAAACATATTGTTCGCTGCCGAAAGTGATCGTCCGGACTGCGCCAAAAAAGTGCGCCGTCTTGCCTTTGTTATCAAAGGCAATCTGGATGGAATGCGGGTTCTCTCGGTCCATGTTGATCAGCAGCAAAGCCCATTGGCCGTCGGGGCGCTTGACGGCATAGCTGGTAACCAGATCATTTCCGGCGGAGTCTTCAACGCTGACATCGACCGAGTAGAGGTGATGCATTCCCGTGCGATGCGTCACCCACTCGTTATTGATCATGCGACCCGCGTGATAAAAAGCGGTGTAGCCGATAAGCTTCTCATCGCGGTCGAGAAGAGCGTTCGCCCAGATTGCAAACCCTTGGCAGCCATGCTCGATACGGCTGGGCTCGATCGGCGAATGAATATACAGCGCGCCGCCGTCTTCGAAAAAGCTGCCGACGTTGTCGGCCAGCCACAGGGCCGAAAAAATATCGGACATGTATCCGGATAGGGACCCTGAGAGATTGCTTTCTGTGTTCATCAGCGGAACGGAAGCTGGCAATCCATCGTCGCGGAAAGCTTGAAGAGTTTTGCGCGTGATTTCGCGGTTTCGGTACAGATCCTCCCATTTCATAGAGCAGGCTTCGTAGGGATAGATCTCGAACGAAGCGAACTTTAAGTCTCCGTGACGGTTGCGCGTTTTCAGGTAGTTATAAAAGCGGCCGAACCAAGACTTATTCCCGCGCGTGTCGGGCCAGACCGAAACATCCTGGTTGATTCCCTGGAACACGGGTCCGCCGAGCTTGAGCGTGGGATCGACCTTCAGCATTGCGTCGGCGAACTGAATGTAAAGAGTCGCGTAGTCCTCGGGCATGTAGAACTGGCCGTCGGCTTCTTCATCCATTTCGACCCAACTGATGGGATATCCGCGCTTTTTCAGATACGCGATCATCGCGGCAGCGTCTTCCGGAACGCTGTAAATAAGCGGAACGGTGATGAGTGCAGGCAGGTTATTGGTGATACCGCTGGTGTAGAAAATGTCCCAGCCGGTCTGATCGCCATGCGGATTCAGGTCTTGCGCAGTGTGCCATGGGTCCGTTGAAGAGCAATAGGTCGCGGACTGCTTGTGGCCGTCGGGCGCGTGCTTCACAAAGTCGACGAAGTGACCATTGGATTTTATCTGGCCGACATAAACTTCATACATTGCGTATCCGACTTTGTGGCGGATGTCGTCCGTACCATGCGGGCCCGGTTGATTGGACGATTGCGTCATGACGACTCGAACCCAGCGGGTCTCGATCAGATTGTCCGCAAGTTTGAGCGTTACGCTGCCACCTTTGCCCTCGTGGACCGCACCGTTAGGGAAACGATGCCAGTCGCCCATGGCCTGATTGGAAACGGGAAGGTAGTCGCCGCCTTGTCCGGTAGAGTCGAGAGCGGGCTCTTCCCAGTTCATGGGATCGGCTCCGACCCAATACTGCACTTCGTACTCTCGGGCGCTGGGCTCGCACCAGTCAATGCGGATTGCGTTTACATCGTAGTATTCGCCGAGATCGACGATGATCCACTGCGGATGCAATGAGTCGTCTTCGTTCGTGAACTGCTTGGTCAGATAAGGATTGCTCTTCCAAAACGTTTTGGGATCGCCATCGGTCAGTCGGGAATATCCACCCTCGGTGCCGCCATTGTGAGTGCAGCCTCGGTGCGGAAGGCTGTATCCGAAGGAATCATGAATGGGGTCGCCTAATTCCGAGCTGCCAATGAAATATCCGCGCTGATTGGCTTCGTCAGACCAGCGGCCTTTGGGATTCCAATGCCAATAATCGATGGTCTCGGGAGTGTGCAAGCGGTAGCTGATCGGTCCCCATCCCGCAGAAAGGCACTCTTTCACCATTTCAGGTGTGTAGATCTTGTTGATCGACTCGCGGGACTGGATGTCCATGGAGGTGGCGAGAGCTTCATCGGGATCGAAGGAGTTTACGATTTGTGCTGCCTTGACCCGGGCAACGGCCTGGTTAGAAGAGGCAGATGCATTTTGAATAGGCGGGATCAGTGCAGCCAGACGCGGGACGACAGTTGATGCCGCCGCGCCGGCAGTTACTCCTAAAAAAGTTCGACGCGAAGTAGCCATGGGACACCTCTATGAGTTTGTTCGGGACCAATCCGAAATTGAACTTCGAACCGGCCAAATTTGAGCACGTCGAGGGCGTACTTGGCTCGCACTCATCTCGCCTGATGAAACCGACAGAACGGGGGAGTGACTCAAGCGGATAGCTGCGGAGTCGCATCGAGCAAGCTGCGCGTGTAGGGATGAACCGGGCTTGTGGTGATCAGATCGGTGCTGCCGACTTCGACGATTTTTCCCTTGTACATTACAGCGATTCGAGTCGATAGATACCGAACGACTGGCATGGAATGCGAGATGAAGAGATAAGTGAGGCCGAAGTCGCGTTGAAGCTGGGCGAGCAGATTGACAATCTGGGCGCCGACGCTGACGTCAAGGGCCGAGACGGGTTCGTCGCAAACGATGAATTTTGGACGGAGAGCGAGGGCGCGGGCGATGCCGATGCGCTGGCGTTGTCCGCCGGAGAATTCGTGCGGGTAGCGGGTGCGAGCGGATTCGTCGAGGCCGACGGCGCGGAGGAGTTCGGAGACGCGAAGGTTGCGTTGCGCTCGAGCGGACGGCTGGAGTCCTCCCTCTCCGCGTGAGTCGAAATTCTTGCCATGGATGATCAGGGGCTCGGCGATGATGTCTTCCACTCGGAAGCGCGGATCAAGTGACGCGAAGGGATCCTGAAAGATGATCTGGAGATCGCGTCGGAGGCGACGCATTTCGCCGGAGCTGGCGGCGAGAAGCTCTCTCCCTTCGAACTGGATATTCCCAGAGGTGGGTTCGATCAGCCGCAGAATCAGGCGACCGAGTGTGCTTTTACCTGAGCCGGACTCGCCGACCAACCCGAGAGTCTCGCCGGATTGAATACCGAGGGAGACGTCGTCGACAGCACGGACGCCACCTGGGAAGACTTTGGTCACGTTACGGACTTCGAGAAGGGGCACGCTGGGATGCTACCAGTGTAGAGTCCCGAGTTGCGAGTCGTACGTACCGAGAGCAAGTAAACCAAACGCTTTCAGCATTCGCCGTGAACGAAGGGTTTCATCGCTTCTCGACGCGAACAGCATATTCCTTGCAAAATCACACTTCGAAATGACAAAGGTTCGGTTCACCCTGCTGCGATCAAGGGGACCGCTGCCAAGGCTGCGAGCAGTCCTATGAACTTCCAGCGGCTGAAGTGTTCTTTCAGGACGAGACGGGCGAGTAGAACTGTAATGGCCGGGTACAAAGAAGTAATCACCACCGCTTCGTCGAGGCGGCCGTGCTCGCTGGCGAAGATGAAGAAGGCGGTGCCGGTGACGTCGAACAGTCCGGCAAAGAATCCCAAAGCGAGGGCGGGACGATCGAGTTTCAATGGGGCCCCGATCGCGACAACGCCGATGGCGGTTGCGGTGAGCGATCCGATGCGGGTGATGGCAGCGCCCCAAATCGGGGAACCGGTTGCCTGGTGAATGCAAAGATAGAAACCCGCGAACCCTACGCCGGCGAGCGCTGCGGCCGTGACTCCCTTGGGCGGTCCTTTTTCCGCACTGGTGTCATTCTTCGCGTCGGGTCGCGTGATCAGCCAGATGGCAATGATGGCCAAGGCAAAACCTATGAGCGACCAGCGGCTCGGCGCTCCCCGGAGGGCGATGTCGACCATCGTCGGAATGGCAGCGCCTAGTAGAGCAGCGATGGGTGCACTCAGTCCCATCTGACCGGCTGCCAGTGCTCCGTAGAAGATGGCTAAAGAGAAACCGCCTATGGCGCCAGCGAGAATCGCCCACAGCATGCTCGACTGATCGGGAAGCGAGGCGTGGGAAGCGAACGCGATCACCGACATCCAGACGAGGGCACAGAGGTGCGCAAAGGCGGTAAGAACGAAGGCATTGGCGCGCCGGGAGGCGTATCCACCGGCGAAGTCGGAGGCACCCCAGAGAAAGACGGCCGTCACGGCATAGGCGGCGGGTGCGAACTGGGGTAGTTGGGACACGAACGACGAGGGTAACATGCGCGCTGAGGTATGCCGGACGCAGGGCTTTGGGGTGGAAGGCTCAATAAGAGTCAGTAATTTGCGCGGCAGCGGGATTCATTTGACTTGCTTTCGGCACTTCGCGGGCGAGGCGCCCGCGCCACGTAAGACTTGCGTGATAAAATTTGCACAAGCGCCGACTTGCAAGAAATCAGGTTCTGAGGCCCGAGTTTGATCGAACTAGCACCGTCCATTCTTTCGGCTGATTTCGCGCGGCTTGGGGAACAGGTGCGTGCTGCCTGTGAGGGCGGAGCCAGCCTTATCCATGTCGACATCATGGACGGGCACTTCGTTCCGAACCTGACGATCGGGCCCCCTGTGGTGAAGTCGTTGCGGAAAGTCACCGACCTGCCGCTCGATTCGCACTTGATGATAGAGAATCCCGATGAGTTCATTCCGGTTTTTGCCGATGCGGGCGTCAACTGGATCTCCGTTCATCAGGAAGCCTGTGTGCACTTGAATCGGACGTTGCACCTCATCAAGAGCCATGGATGTCAAGCCGGGGTTGTGATTAACCCGGCGACGCCAGTTGAGACACTTGTAGAAGTGCTGGACATTGTGGATTACGTGCTTGTGATGTCGGTCAATCCGGGATTCGGAGCGCAGCAGTTTATTCCTTCTACTCTCCACAAAATGC
>Ga0335073_10002526_pt1 | contig 25060 bp, 22 predicted proteins | sample Lox_Sample_22_FD_207093 | JGI IMG/M metagenome (GOLD analysis project Ga0335073, IMG submission 207093) | Soil microbial communities from Loxahatchee National Wildlife Refuge, Florida, United States - Lox_Sample_2.2 | ecosystem: Environmental > Terrestrial > Soil > Wetlands | place: USA... | reverse complement strand
GGAGCGGCGACCAGCGGCGCCGCCGTAACGGCGCGCCGACCGACCATCGAGGATGTCGCCCGGCTGGCGGGCGTGTCTCGCGGGACCGTGTCCCGGGTGCTCAACGGTGGCCGCAACGTCCGCCCCGCGGTGCTCGACAACGTGAACGCGGCGATCGACGCGCTCGGCTACTCGGTCAACCAGGCGGCGCGGAACCTCGCCCGCGGCCACACCGGCTCCATCGCCTTCGTGATCTCCGACCGTGAGGAGCGGCTGTTCGAGGACCCCAACTTCGGGCTGTTCGTGCGGGTGTTCTCCCGCCAGCTGCGCGCGAACGGCCGCCACCTGCTGATGACCACCGCTCAGGACGAAGAGGAAGAGAACTTCCTCGGCGACTACCTCACCCTGGGCCACGTGGACGGGGCGCTGCTGGCCCTCACCCACGAGCGGGAGCCCCTGCTCGGCCGGCTGCTGTCGAACCGCCTGCCGCTCGTCGTGCTCGGCAAGCCGCTCGGCTTCGAGGACGCCTTCTCCTGGGTGGCGATCGACGACGAGAAGGCCGCGTTCACCGTCGTGAGCTACCTGGCGGGCCGGGTCGGCGGCCCGATCGGGACCATCACCGGCCCCACGCACACGAGCAGCGGCCGCGACCGTTTCGACGGCTACCGGCGCGCGATCGGGGACCAGTTCCGCACCGGCCTGGTGGCCGGCGGCGACTGGTCGCTGCACAGCGGGCGGCTCGGCGCCGAGGAACTGCTCGGCCGCAACCCCGACCTGCGCGGGCTGTTCGTGGCCTCGGACCTCATGGCGGTCGGAGCGATCGGGGCGCTGCGCGACGCCGGGCGGAGAATCCCCGAGGACGTCGCCGTCGTCGGCTTTGACAACTCGGCCGCTGCCACCATGGTCGAGCCCGCGCTGACGACCATGCGCAACCCGATCGAGCAGACCGCGCTCGAGGCGCTGCAGATCCTGGACGACCAGATCGCCGGGCGGGTCCGCCAGCCGGTGCACGTCCTGCTCAGCAGCGAGCTGGTCGAGCGCGGCTCAGCCTAGCTGCTCAGGCGGCACGCCAGCGCAGCGCTTTCCGGCGACCCAGCTCACCTCACGCCGCACGGCGGCGGGCGCGAGCGCGCACCCCGAGCACCGGCTGGCCGCCGCGCACGCCGCGGTACCCAACGTCCCACGGCCAGTGGCCACGGTCATCGGCGTGCACGACCTGCAGCGCGCGCAGCCGGGGACCGTAGATCTCAACGGCGGTCACGAGGTGCGCCGAGGGCACGGACACCTTGACGATCTCGATCAGCGGGCCGTCACGCAGCGCGATCTGCTCGCCCGGCCGCGGGGCGGTGGCGTGCAGGACATGCGCGGCCACGTCGTGAATCAGCCCGGAGGCCCTTGGCAGCGGCAGACCGGTCACGACGAGCTCGGGCTCGCCATACGCAGTCAGGCCGACGGTGTACGCCCACGGCGGGTGGATCCGGTCGCGCTGGACGCCCTGCACGGCCCAGCCGTGTTCGGCGATTAGGCCGCTGACGTAGTCGAGGTAGTCGTCTCGCGTGCTGCCCGGGTGGTCGCATTCCCAGCACATGCTCGCCTCCTCAGATCGTGGCAATAACCACTATCCGGGCGAGCACCGACAGTCCGGCCGCTCTGCGCGAGCGGGTTCATGATCTGGGCGGGAAACGTGGCGTATGCGCTCAAAATCGACCCAGATCATGAAAGCTTCAGCCGACGGTCACAGGTACTAGGAGGTGACCTGCTCGAACTCCTGCACGTGGTCTTCCTGCACCCGCAGGATCGCGTCGTTGCCGCGGAACAGCACGAGCCAGCCGTCCTCGCGCTCCACCGAGGTGATGTCGTCGTAGGTCTCGCGGACGACTTCCTCCTCGTCGCCGTAAACCATCCGGTATGTAGCCACTGGGATACCTCCCGCGCATCGCGGCGTCACGCCATCTTGCCTGCCAGCCGATCATCGTAGGGGATCGGGGCGGCTCAGCCGGGCTGCAGGGCCTCGTTCACCCACGCCTTGATGGCCTGCTCCGGCACGGCCCCGACCTGGCGGGCGATGATCTCGCCCTTGCGCAGCAGCAAGAGGGTCGGGATCGCCTGCACGCCGAACCGCTGCTGCAGCCGCGGCGCCTCGTCCACGTTGACCTTGACCAGCTTGATCTTCCCCGCCATCTCGGTGGCCACCTTCGCCAGGGCCGGGCTGACCATCCGGCACGGCCCGCACCACGGCGCCCACAGGTCGACGACCACCGGGATGGCCGCCTTCTCGGCGATCTCGGCGAAGGTGTCCTCGCCCGCGTCGGTGATCCACGGCAGCGGCTTGTGGCAGTTGCCGCACTGCGGGTGCCCCGACGCCGCGGCGGGCACCCGATTCTTGCGCCCGCAGTTCGGGCATTTGACCAGCTCGTCCATAACCTCACTATGTCCCAGCACTCACCCGCACACACCCGTGGGCCCGGCCTGCGATCAGAGCACCGCGAATGCGATGGCGTTAACCGATTCACCCGGGCCCGTAATCCCGGGCCGTGATCCCGGATCATGACATGCCCGGCGTGGGACATCCTTCACCGGAATGTCGTAGTCTCGCTCGATGACGTTCGAGTTCCTGACCGACCCCGCGCAAGGCCCGCGGTGGCAGGGCCTGCTGCCGGGCAGCCCGGACGCGTTCTTCCTCAGCAAGGGCGAGGGCGAGCACGCCAAGCTCTTCGGTGACCTGTTCACGGTGCTGCTCAGCGGTGACGAGACCGAGGGCCAGTTCGGGATCATCACCAGCCAGTCCCCCGCTGGCGACATCATCCCGACGCACGCCCACGAGGCCACCCACGAGACGTTCTACGTCCTCGACGGGCAGGTACGCGTGTTCGTCCAGGACCGGGCGGGCCAGAAGACCTCGCGCCTGCTGGGCCCGGGCGACTTCGGCTTCGTGCCCGCGGGCCTGACCCACGCGTACCGGGTGGAACGGGCGGCCCGCATGCTCGGCGTGCTCAGCGGCGGCTTCGAGCGGTTCTTCCAGCAGATGGGCACGCCGGCGGACTCTGCCGACCCGGGGCAGCCGCCGTTCATCCCCGACTTCCCCCGGATACAGGCGGCCGGGCAGGCCCATCGCACGCAGTTCTTCCGGGACTTCGACTGGCCCGACGCCTGACCTGCCGCCGAGCCGTGCCGACCCCCGTCTTCGTCCCGCCGCCGGCGCACGACGCGCCCCTGCCGCCCGCGCGTGAGGCGGCGCACGGGACGCGCCTCCTGCCCGGCCTCCCCTACGCCGCCCTGCCCGGGATGCGCCCGCTGGAGATGGACGTGTGGCTGCCGCCGCGCTCCCCGGGCCCGGCTCCGGCCGTGCTGTTCCTGCACGGCGGCGGCTGGCAGGCGGGCAGCCGCCATCTCGCGGGCCCGGCGTTCCGCGGCGCACAGCCCTCGCCGTTCGAGCAGGTGGCGCGAGAGGGCATCGCCGTGGCCAGCGCCGACTACCGGCTGTCCGGGGAGGCGGTCTGGCCCGCGCAACTGCACGACGTCAAGGCGGCGGTTCGCTGGCTGCGTGCCCGCGCCGGTGATCTCGGCATCGACGGCGGCCGCATCGCGGCCTGGGGCGAGTCAGCAGGCGGGCACCTCGCCGAACTGCTCGGCCTGACCGCCGGCGACGCCGCGCTCGAGGGCGGCGTCGGAGTCACCGCTCCGTCGAGCCAGGTCTGCGCCGTCGTGGCCTGGTACGCGCCGAGCGACCTGCCGGCGATGGCCACGGACACCGGCACCGACCCGATGGACCCGGACACCCGCGAGGCCCGGCTGCTCGGCGCGCCGCCGCCCGCCATCCCCGCCGCCGCCGCGCAGGCCAGCCCGATCTCTCACGTCTCCCCTGCAGCCCCGCCGTTCCTGCTGCTGCACGGCGCGTCCGATCGCCTGGTCCCGTGCGTACAGAGCGAGCGGCTCTGCCGCGCACTCCGGGACAGTGGCCTGAACGCTGAACTCCGCCTTTATCCGGCTGCTGACCACATGTGGTCGGGCTCCCCCGGGGCCGCGCAGCAGGCACTGCTGGAGACGATTGGCGCCCTCACCCGATGGCTGCAACCCGGCCGCTGACGGCCGGGCTCAGTCGTCCTCGCCGTAGTCGTGATCGGGGTGGTTGGCCTCGCCGGACCGCCAGTAGCCGCGGGTCACCAGGTGCGAGGCGTCGACCTTGTCGCGGTCGAAGAGCGCCCGCCGGATGCCGCGAACGGCGAGGGACTCGCACGCCACCCACACCCGGCTGCCGTTCACCGTCGCCGGGTCGCTGAGCACGTCGTTGAGCGCGGCGCCCGGGGCGGCCTCGTCGGCGGGCAGCCAGCTGATCGCAGGCCAGCCCTTGGAGATCGCGTCGCCGACCTCGGCCTCGGAGCCCTCCACGTACACGGCGTCGACCGAGCTGGCCGGCAGGGCATCGAGCAGCGTGCCGATGGCCGGGACCGCGCTCTCGTCACCCGCGATGATCCAGCGCGCCTCGCCGGGGTCGAGCGGGACCGGGCGGCCGCCCGGGCCGGCGATGCCGAGCCGGTCACCGACGGCGGCGTGCTCGGCCCAGGCCGAGGCGGGCCCGTCGCCGTGCAGCAGGAACTGCACCTCGAGCGTGCCAGCCTCGGGGTCGAACCGCCGCGGCGTGTAGGTGCGCCGGGCCGGCTGAGGCCGGTCGGCAGGCCAGATCGGCCCGTCCGGCCCGTTCTCCGGCACCGTGACGCTGCGCTCCCCGGGCTCGGGGATGAGCAGCTTGATGTGCTGGGCGGGCAGCGTCTCCTCGAACCCGTCGAGAGCGCCGCCGGCAATCCCGGCGAACAGCACCGAAACGAAACGTTCTCCGAGGCGCCGGGTGTCCACCACCTCAACTGGGCGGAACGGACGACGGCGGCGCCGGGGTGGCGCTTGCGGGACGGTCATGGGTCTCCTTCTCTGGGTCGTGCTCAAGCCGTTCGCTGAGGATATATCAGCGATATTCTAGTTAGGCTTGCCTAACCTAAGCAAGAGCCACGCAGACAGAGCTCAGAGCGCCTTCTGACGGCGCAGCCGCCAGAAGGCGCCGCAGGCGAGCACGGCCGCGACGGCCGCCGGCACGACCACCTGCAATGAAAACACCGGCGGCAACGCCAGCCCATACCCGGCATAGCCGAGCAGGTGAGAGACGACGTACGTGCACGCTATGTAGATGGCAACGGCCATCGCAGGCCGCGCGTCCACGAGCGCCCAGAGCAGGACTGTCGCCAGGATGGTCCAGAGGACGACGGTCAGCGGAGGGTAGCGGTAGTGCTGCGTCAGGACGGGGGTGAGCGCCTGCAGCCCGTTCGCCGCGAACCAGGCGCCCGCCAGCCAGAGCCAGGCACGCGGCATGCGTTCCCCGAGGAATACCAGCACGGCGAGTATGACCAGCAACGCTGCGGGCACGATCGCCGCCACGTCCCTGCCCCAGCAGACCCGCGCCCCGGCCACGGCCGCGGCCACGGCGAGGACCGCGACGACCGGGCGGGGGGCGAACCATGCGGCTATCACCGCGGCCAGTCCCAGCAGTCCGTACGCGAGCCAGTAACCGGGGCCGGGGTACACCCACAAGCGGGGCCCCATCATGACGAAGTTGGTCATGCTGCCGACCACAACAACGAGCACAGTCAGCACGGCGCCAAGCTGCGCGGCCAGGCGCAGATTGGCCGCCGTGCTCAGCCGCTGCTCCAGAACGGCGCGAACCCGCAGCCCGCCGACGATGAGCGCCCGGGCGTCGCGCGCCGACGGCCATAGCTGGCCTGGCTGGCTGGCCTCCAGCAGCGTGGCGAGCATTTCGTCGCCGCGCTGCCTGCGATACCAGCGGGGGTAGGCGCGCAGCAGCGTGCGGCAGCGCCGCTCCAGCGGGCTCACGCGGGCCGCGTCTTCCGGATCGCGGCGTTCCGCCGCGATCCCACGTCGCGGCCCGTCACCAGCTCGGCCGCGGCCGCCATGCGCATCGCCTCGGCACGCAGCGCGGCCGAGCCGGACCTGGTCAGCCCGTACGAGCGCCGGGCCCTGCCGTTGACGATCTCCTCGCGCACCAGCCGGACGTAGCTCTCCGCCGTCAGGCGGTCCAGGGCGCTGTACAGGGTCCCGGTGGCCATGCGGACCCGGCCGTTGGACAGCTCCGCCGCGCGCTGGATGATCGCGTAGCCGTGCAGCGGCCCGTCGAGCAGCGACGCCAGGACGAAGTACGTCGGCTCGCGCATCTCGGCCTTCGGCGTATTCATGCTGTCAGCATAAGTAGTTCATCGACATATAGCAACGGCGGAGACGTGACGAGCCTCGGCATCGGCACGGCAGCTGCGCGACGGTACGCTTCGGTCAGCATGGCCATCGACGCTTATTTGGTGGACACCCCGGCCGGCCCCCTGCGCGGCGCACCGCTGCCCGATGGCGGGGCACTGTTCGCCGGAATCCCGTTCGTCGCTCCCCCGACCGGCCCGCTGCGGCTGCGCCCGCCGCGCCCGCCGCGGCCGTGGCGGGGAGTCCGGGATGCCACGCGGTTCGGGCCGGCTCCCCCGCAGACCGTGCCCGCCCTGATGAGCGGCGCGCGCGCCACGCAGACGCCAGCCGCTCCCGGCGGCGCGTGCCACGGCGCGGATCTCATGCTGCTGTTCGACCGTGTGGATCCGGGCAGCAGCGAGCTGGCCGCCGTGCGCGACGATCTCGTCGGCGCGTGGGCCGGTTCACCGCCACCGGCGACCCGGGATGGCCGCTGTACGATCCCTCTGCCCCGCAGAACACCCGGCAGTTCGGCGGTGCAGCCGGGATGGTCACCGAGCCTCCGGCCGACGACGCGAGTGCCGCGTGGTCGGCCGGCCAGGAGGCACGGCGCCATGATGGTGCCATTGTGGCGCATTCGGACTTGACATGATGCCACTATGGCGCCATACTGGCGTCATGGAACTGGAACCGTACGTTGCGAGCGTCCGCCAGGAGTTCGCCCTCGCGGCCGAGGCGGCCGGGGACGAGGCCATGGCGGTCGCGGAGCGGCTCATCGTGCCGCTGGAGTCGTCCATGCGGCTCGCCCTGCTCGAGGCGCTGTCGGCAGCCGCCGACGAGATCACCAGTGACCTTGCTCCCGGCTCGGTCCACGTCCGGCTGCAGGGCCGCGATCCGCAGTTCGTCGTGACGCCGACCCCAATCGAGGCGCTCGCCGGGGCAGGACCGGTGCCGCTGCCGCCCATCCCGGCGCCGCCCTCTGCGTCCGAGGGAGACGACGGCGCGGTGGCGCGGATCAACTTCCGCCCTGCCCAGCACCTGAAGGAGCGGATCGAGCAGGCCGCCGACCGCAGCGGGCTGTCGGTCAACGGCTGGCTGGTCCGGGCGGCCGCGGCAGCACTCGAAGCTGACGCCGGACTCGGGCCTGCCGCCCCGCGGCGCGCGCCCGCCGGCGGTCAGCACGTCACCGGCTGGATCCGGTAACCCACCGGTGGCACTGAGAGGCCGCCTCGACATCTGATTCCCCCGGTCCCGGTGGCGGGACCACCCACCTACGCACCTGGAGGCATCCCCATGCCCGCATTCGAGACACCCGCGCCGATCCTGGCGACCGTCGAGGTCACCGTCGGCGACGTGCGCATCGCAGCGCGAGACCGCGCTGACACCGTCGTCGGGGTCCGCCCCAGCGACCCGTCCCACGAGCCCGACGTCCGCGCCGCGGACCAGACCCGCGTCGAGATGACGCCTGACGGCCTCCTGGTGAAGGGGCCCAAGCAGCGCGCCCTGCCGCTCTTCGGCAAGCCGGGCTCGGTCGACGTGACCATCGACCTGCCGGCCGGCTCCCGGCTGCGCGCCGACGCCGGGATAGGCGCGCTGCGGAGCACCGGGCGGCTGGCCGATTGCCGGGCCAAGATCGGCGCCGGCGAGATCGACCTGGAGGACACCGGGCCGGCCAACCTGACGATCGGCGCGGGCGGCATCAGCGTCGGCGCGATCAGTGGCAGCGCCGAGATCACCTCCAGTACGGGCCCCGTTCAGCTGACCGAGATCGACGGCCCAGCGGTGGTCCGGAACGCCAACGGCGAGACCTTCATCGGCGCGGTGACCGGCAACCTGCAGGTGAGTGCCAGCAACGGCGGCATCTCGGTCGACCGGGCGGACGGTGACGTGACCGCGAAGACGGCCAACGGCAAGCTGCGCGTCGGCCGCGTATCCCGGGGCATGACGAGCCTGAAGACCAGCATGGGTGAGATCGAGGTCGGTATCGCAGCCGGCACGGCCGTGCTGCTGGACGCGGAGACGAAGCTGGGCAGCGTGCGCAACGGCCTCGCTACCACAGACCGCCCCGAGCCCGCCGACGAGACGGCCGAGGTGCACGCGCGGACGGCCATCGGCGACATCGTCATCCGGCGCGCCTGAGGCGGACCGGACGCTAGGAGCCGGCCAGCCACGCCAGGAATCGGCCCCTCGACCAGCAGCGGCCAACGGCCTCGGTGCGGGCAGCCGGCCGGTCGAGCATCGCCAGGCCAACGATGCTGTGACCGGATGCGCGCCGATCGCCAAGCGTGGGTACGGTCGGCGCGACTCCCACCCCCTCCGCCGACACCCACGCCACCGCCCGGCCGGCTGCGGCTTCGCCGAGGCGGTGCACGAAGCGCAGCCGGCGCTCGTGCGGGAAGCGCGACAGCGCCCACGTCGTGACGACGACCGGCAGTGCGTGCCCGGGCACACGAGCGACGGCGTCGCGTACCACCTCGACGGGGTCACCTCGCAGCAGCAGCGGAGGGGCCGTCCTGGCTAGCGCGATCTCCGCTTCAAGCCGCATGGCCCGCTCCGGCTGACCGGGCCACAGGCAGGCGCGCAGCCAGCGGGCGTCATCCGCGTCGGTCACGTCGGCCGGATCGACGTCGACCCCGACGCGGGCGACGACCTCGGGCATCGCCCGCGCCGGGATGGGCCGGTCCCCCGCGATCGAAGACGACAGCTGCACGGGAGACGACGGGTCACCCAGCGATTGCCCGTTGCTGTACGTAATGCCGACGCGATCGACATTGAGATTGAACCCAGCGCCGCAGCCCACGTCGATCAGCCCAACAGCAGTCGCGCCTGCCCGGCGCGCCGCCTCGGCGATGGCCGGATACAGCACGGCGCCATGTCCGGTCTCGTTGGCCCCCAGCGGTCTGCGCACCGCAATGGCCACGACCGAGTCGGTCAGCCGCAGCAAGGTGTCGACCGCCGCGCCAGCGGCAGCGTCGCCATCCGCGGCGGCGTAAGCCGCGGCAAGCGCCGGGGCCCGGCCGGCCAGGGCGAGGTCGTGCAGCGCGGCGAGGATCACCCTGGGGTGGCGCTTGCGGGCCGGCGCCGCCTCGATAGCCCGCAGTGCCTCGCCGGAGTCGCTCAGGGCGACGGCGACGCGCTCGTACAGCGGCGACGTTCCCGCGGCGTCGACCTCACCGAAGCGCCGGTACACCTGAGCGAGCGTGCGGGCGCTCGCCATGGGCACCGACATGTCTCTGCTCACGTGGCCCCTCCGCCCCTGCTGGGCCCTCACCGACGTGGACCAGTCCTGGCCCGCCGCAGGTTCGTGGTTTGCTGCACCAAGAAAGTTTCGCCGGCCGTGCGGGCGAGGGGAGACGCCGGTTAGAACTGGGCCTTGAGCTCACTGATTTCGTTCACTCGCTGCTGGATTTGGGCGTAGGCCGGGTGCTCGCGAATGCGGGCCACGGCCCAGCGCAATACCTCCGCACGGCTGGTCGCGATGCCCGCGGTGATCAGCGTGTCCACGGTGGCCAGATCGGGGGGCCCGAGGCGGGTCATCACGGGAGTTAGTTCGCCAGCCACGTCGTCGGGCCCGGTATCCCGCAGCACACTCCTGAGCTTGCCACCGCGTGGCCCGGCATCACCGCCGGTGCAGTATTCGACCCACCAGGCAACAGGCCGCAGTTGGTCCCGCAGCTGGTTGACTGCCGCGCGATGGGCTTCATGGAAGGTGTGCAGGTTCGCGTGGCCGGACTTGCCCTTGGGCTGGCCTGCCAGGTTGATGAAGACCCTTACGGCGGTCTCTCCCGGCCCGACCTCCGGATCGTCGCCGTATTCCAGCACCGCGACCCGCTCAATCTCACCGTCCGTGAAGGCTGACCTGACCAGCTGCTCGATGGCGTCGGTCTCCGGTTTCTCCATAGCTGCTCCTCGTACTACGCGTCCTCTCTGCGTTTTAGACGTAATAAGTGTAACAGATGTTTCTCGGTCGGGCATGCCCAGGCAACTAACGCAGGAAGAGACGCTGATCATTTGCCGTGACGTCGGCGACCGGGACGGTCAGGTCACGGCACTCAAGGAGATCGGGACCCTGCACCGGGCCTGTGACGACCTTGGTGAGGCCACGTCCATGCACCGGCAGGCGCTGGACCTGGCCCGCGAGATCGGGAGCGCGTGGGACGAAGCTCAGTCGCTCGCGGGCCTGGGCCGGTGTGCCCTTGCCAACGGCTCTGCGTCGGCGGCAGAGGGCGACCTGCGGCAGGCGCTGGAGATCTTCCAGCGGATCGGCGCGGCCGAGGCCAGGGACCTGTTCGCCGAGCTAGACGCCCTCACCCGCCGGCCGCCCGGACCGGCAGCGTGACCTCGACCTGGCCGGGGCCGACCGTCACGCCCTTGGAGTTCTCGCTGCGCAGCTCCAGCACCACGACGCCATCCCCGTCCCGCAGCTCTGCCGAGGCAACGTGCCCCAGCACCCGGGTCGTGTCACCGACGAGGTTGAACTGCCGCATCCGGAAGCCCTTGATCGACCGTATCGTGCCACCCGCGCCGATCCAGTCGCGGACGGCGCGCTCCCACGTGCCGAGCAGGAACGCCGTGCTCGCGTACATGTCGGGCGCCCCGGTCGACCGGGCGTAGTCCCCGTTGTGGTGGATGGAGTTGAAGTCCCTGTTGCCGCCCGCCGCCATGACCAGCCGGTAGACCGTCAGCGGGAACGCCACTTCCGCGATGGGCTCGCCCGGCTTGACGTCCTCGAAGTAGCGCTGCCCGCCGCTCACGCCGCACCCCCGTCCCACCCGCCGGCCGGGCGCGGCACATACGCGAACGCGACCGACCGCATCCGCGCCACAACCTCGCCGGCGCCCGTGACCATCTCGCTCTCAAAGGTCAGGAACGCGCCGCGGCCCACCGACGTCTCCTTCGGCATGCAGGCCAGCAGCTTGCGCCCGCGGCGGCCGATCCGCTCCCCCACGGTCACCGGGCGGACGAAGTCCATCTCCAGCCCGGTGGCAAAGTAGCCCGTCGTCTTGGGAGCCGGCCCCTGGTCGGGGTTGTTGATCGGGCTGCGCGCCGGCTGCGCGTCCCGCGCGTCGTCGTCGAACAGCGGCGGGTCGCCGGGCGACCACATGGGCGGGATCGACCACGACAGGACCGCCGTATACGGCAGCGTGACGTCGGCAAACCCGGCCTGCGCCGCGGCGTCCCGGTCGTAGTGCAGCGGGCAGTCGAACTCCAGCGGCTCGAGGAACCTGCGGATGTCGGTGGCCGTGACCGGATCTGCGCCGTAAACCACCGTGCCGTCGCCGAAGTCGCACCCGACGGCGGCCACCATCGCATCCCAGTCTCTCCGCCAGTCCGCGCCAGTGCCGCCGGCGGGGTCCGGCTCGCCCATGCCATCACCTTCCTTGTCGTGTCCGGCCCGTGCGCCCGTCTCAGGTCAGGACGCCGGCTTCCTGCAGCTCCGTGACCCGGTCGTGGCTGTAGCCGAGGATCTGGGTCAGCACATGCTCGTTGTCCTGGCCGAGCGTCGGGGCGGCGCGGCTCACCCGGCCGGGCGTCTCCGACAGCAGGTAACGCGGGCCTTCCACCGTTGTGGTCCCGAACAGGGGGTGCGGCAGGCGGATCAGATGGCCGCGGTGCTCCAGCTGCGGGTCGGTGCAGAAGTCGGTGCTGGAGCTGGAGACGTGCGCGGGCACCCCGGCCGCCTGCAGCCGCTCCTGTACCTGCTCGGCGGGCAGCCCGCGGGTCCACTCCGCGATCGCGGCGTCGAGCTCGCCCTCGCGGGCCCGCCGGCCCGGCGCGGTGCGCAGCCTCTCCTCGGCCGCCAGGTCGGCCCGGCCGATCGCCGCCGCAAGCCGCTGCCAGTCCGCGTCGTCCCGCGCCGCTATGGCCACGAAGCGCTCCGCTGAGCCGTCGGGCTGGCACGGGTAGACGCCGTGCGGCGCCAGCTGGCGGTCGGCGTTGCCGATGGCCGCCGCGATCGTGCCCTGCGCGAAGTAGTCGGCCAGCTCGGCGGACTGGAAGAAAATGCCGGATTCGACCTGTGAGATGTCGATGTAGCAGCCCTCGCCGGTGCGCCGCCGGTGATCGAGCGCTGCGAGCAGCACCGCGAGCGTGAATCGCGGGCCGACGTAATCGGTATAGGGACCGAACGGGCCGATGGGTGGCTCGCCCGGCCAGCCGACGATGGCCTGGTAGCCGCTGAGCGCGGCGCCGACGTTGCCGTACCCGGCCAGCCGGGCGGCCGGCCCCGTCTGGCCGTTGATCGAGCTGCTGATCATGATCAGGCCGGGGTGCCGCGCGGCGAGCGTCTCGTAGTCCAGGCCCCACCGCCGCATGAGGCCGGGAGAGAAGGCCTCGGCCACGACGTCGCACCAGCCGATCAGGTCGCCGACGATCCCACGGCCCTCGGGGCTGCCCAGGTCGAGGGTGACGCCGAGCTTTCCCGCGTTGCACGTGCCGTACAGCGCGGAGTTCTCGACGCCGGGCTTGCCGTCGTGGAACGGCGGCATGTGCCGCGCCGTCTCGGTGCGCACGGACGACTCCACGCGGATCACGGTCGCGCCGAAGTCGGCCAGCGACCGCCCGACGACCGGTCCGGCCACGACCCAGGTCAGGTCCAGCATCTTCAGCCCGTCCAGCGGCAGCGCGGCCTCGGGCGGCCCGGCGGCCGGGTCACCCGCCTCCGCCAGGGATGCCGCCGATGTCGCCGCGCGGCCGGCAGACGGGGAACGCGGTCGCGACCACTCCGCGATGACCTCGGCGCCGTGCTCGCCGGGGAGTGGCGCCGGGCGGCTGACCGCGGGGGCGTGCACCGACGTCGTGGCGAGCCTGCCGGGCAGCCTGGTCCGCCGCGGCCCGTCGCCGACCTCGGCCCAGTAGCCGCGGGCCTGCAGCTGGGCGCTGCCCGCCACGTCGGAGGTGTCGTAGATCGGCACGCACAGCAGCTTGCGGCCGACCGCGGCCTCGAGGATCTCGGCCTTGGTCTTGCGCTTCAGGAAGGCCGCGATGAGCTGCCTGGCGTCGTCCATGTCGGCGTCCGTGAACGTCCCGGCCTTGACCAGGGCGGGCATCTGGCGCCAGTCCAGACGCGCGAACCCCGCGACCGGCTCGCCCTCGTCGGCGAGCCACCCGAACAGGGCGTTGGTGAAGCCGCCGGTCGCCGGGCCGACGCCCAGGTGCAGCTCGGCCAGCCCATCCTTGCAGGCCCACTTCTTCAGCGTCGGCCGGGTCCCGGAGCCGCTGCCGGACTGGTCGATCCGCTTGATGGGCTTGTCCCACTCGGGCCGCTCGTCGCCGACCGCGTGGGCGAGCACCCGGCCGAGGGTGGCGATGCCGAGGCTGGCCTGCGCGGACACGTCGACGTGCTGCCCGCGGCCGGTCCGCAGCCGCGCGTGATGGGCGATGAGCGCCCCAGCAGCCGCGTCGGCCGAGGCGTGCAGGAACGCCTGGGGCAGCGAGATGCGCACCGGCCCGCGCACCTCGTCCCGGTGCGGGTCCAGCGGGCCGCCGGCCGCCCAGCAGATGAGATCGGTGGCCGCGTAGTCCGCCTTCGGCCCGGTACGGCCGAACGGGGTGATGGAGACGTAGATCAGGGCCGGGTTCTCCTCGCGCAGCTGCGGCCAGTCCAGGCCGGCCTGCGCCATCCGGCCGGGCGGCGCGGACTCGATGAGGAAGTCAGCGCTCGCCGCGAGCCGGCGCAGCAGTCCCCGGCCGCTTTCGGCGCCGGTGTCGGCGGTGACGCTGCGTTTTCCCGCGGCGTAGGTGTCCCAGAGCAGCGACCTCTTTTCGCCGCCGGCCTCCTGGAACGGGCCGCAGGCGCGTGCGGTCGAGCCGCCGGGCGGCTCGGCCGCGACGACGTCGGCGCCGAGGTCGCTCAGGATCCGGCCGGCCAGCAGGCCGCGGTCGTCGGTGAGGTCAAGCACCCGGTAGCGGTCGAGAAACGTCATCGGCCCGGCCCGTCAGGCGAGCAGGAACGCCGGGACCGTTTCATGGTCCGGCACCTGCTCGAAGGTGAGCCGCAGCCGCTGCCCGGCTGCCATCTGCGCCGGATCCGCGTCGAGTACCTCGGCCCACCAGAACGGCCCCTCATCGAACTCGGCGATGACGACGACCGAGGGCTGCCTGGTCTGGCCGTCGGAGCTGCGGTGGTGCACCACCGCCCAGCTGACGACCGTCGCACCGCCCGCGGCAGGCTGCCAGCCAAGCTGCTGCGACTCGCAGTCCGGGCAGCGCGCCGCGTCGGGCTCGGCCAGCTCTCCGCAGTCCGTGCAGCGCCGCAGCAGGAACTGCCCGCGGGCGGTGCCGTCGAAGAACTCCGCGGTGGCGGCGTCACGCCGCACGGCGGTTGCTGCCATTCGGCTAGCTCCTTCCTGCGGCGCTCATGCGGCCGCGGCCGTGCTCCGGCACGAGGGTGGCGTGGTGGGCGCTCATGCGGCCGCGTCCGTGCCCAGCACGAGGGTGGCGTGGTGGTCGAGGACTCCGCCGTTGCCGCTGACGAGCACCACGTCGTGCCGCCCGACCTGGCGGTCGCCCGCCTGGCCGCGTGCCTGGATCACGCCTTCGGACAGCGGGGTCATGCCCCACAGGTAGTATCCGGACAGCTCGCCGCCGCCGGTGTTGAGCGCCAGCTTGCCGCCGGGCCCGAGCACGCCGCTGGCGGCGAACGGGCCGCCCTCGCCCTTGGCGCAGAAGCCGTAGTCCTCCAGGGTGATCACGACGGTGTACGTGTAGCAGTCGTAGAGCTCAGCGACGTCGACGTCGGTGATCCCGACGCCCGCCATGGCCAGTGCCTCCGGGCCCGCGGTCGCCGCGCCCGACACCAGGCCGAAGGTCTCCCGGGAGCGGCCGGGGTGGGCCTGCGCCCAGCCCAGCAGGTGCACCGGCGGCTGCGCCAGGCTGGCCGCACGCTCGGCCGACGTCACGATCACCGCGACGCCGCCGTTGCTGACCAGGCAGCAGTCCAGCAGGTGCAGCGGCTCGGCGATCCAGCGCGAGGACTGGTGGTCGTCCAGGCTGATCGGGTCGCGCATCTGGGCCAGCGGGCTGAGCGCCGCCCACTGGCGCTGCGCCACCGCCACGTGGCCGAGCTGCTCGCTGGTGGTCCCGTAGCGCGCCATGTGGCGGCGCGCCGCGAGCGCGTACATCGTGTTCGCCGCGCCGATCCCGGAAGCGGTCAGCAGCCCGCGCCAGCCCTCCGGCGCCCACCGCGATCCGTCGTACGCGCCGCCGGTGGCACGGCCCTCTCGCAGCGGCGCGTCGGCGAACACGCAGGCCACGGTCTGTGCCATGCCGGCCATCACGGCCATCGCGGCGTACTGCACCATCGCGCCGGCCGTGGCGCCGAAAGACTGCATGTCGGATTGCAGCCGCAGGCCGGTCAGCCCGAGCGTCCGGCTCAGCCCGAGGCCGGGTCCCTGCGTCACCCCGGAGGACGTCAGCAGGCCATCGACGTCATCGAGCCGCAGGCCGGCGTCGGCGACGGCGAGGCGCACGGCCTGCGCGGCAAAGTCGGCGTTCCGCTGCCCGAACACTTTGCCGATCTGCGTCATCCCGAGGCCGGCGATGACCGGCCGCCGGGCGGCCGGCACGGATGCGGGGCCAGGACGATCGGCATCCCCGGCGCCGGTCATCGCGCGCCGCCGCGGCGGTCAAGACCCGTCCGCTCTCGGTCACGGCCCATCCGCGCCTCCTGAAGACCCGTCCGCCCCCGGTCACAGCCCATCCGCGCACCCAGGAGGCCCGTCTGCCCTCGGTCTGGGCCTGCCGGCCCTCCGCCAAGGCTCATCCGGCCTCCTATTCATGATAATGAAATTCACGATATAAGCCACGCGCGCCTGTCGTCAATCCTGTGGCCTGCGAGCCCCGGACATGGGGCGGGCGCCCCGGGATCGTGTCCCCGGGGCGCCCGCCTACTGTAAGGCTGACCTCGTCAGCCGACGCCCCAGAGGGCCTCGTACTCGGACTTGTAGTTGACGACTTCGGGGAACGCCTGGGCCGACACCGGCGGCGCGTTCTTCGGGGTAAGCAGCCAGAGCGGCGGCGCGACCGACGCCGTCACCGGGACGCCGGCGGCGTTCTGCGCGGCCGCGGTCACCATCGACCAGAGCGCTTCGTAGTACGGGAACGCGACGTCGAAGGCCTCCTGTCCGGAGTGCAGGTACTGGATATTCGTCGGGGTGGCACCCTGCCCGACGATCTTCACGTCCCGCAGGCCCGCTGCCTTCAGCGCGGCGGGCAGCCCGATCGTCAGCCCGTCCGTCGTCGCCACCACGTAGTGGATCTGGGGATGGGCCCGCAGGTAGGACGTGATCGTGGTCGTCGCGTTGGCGATGTTCGCGAGCGCGATGTCGAGCTCGCTCACCTTGCACGTCGGGCAGTAGGTCGACATGCCGCTCTTGTACTCGGTGACCGCCGTGCTCAGGATCTGGAACGCCGGCAGGTTCACGATGAGCGACTGGCCGGTGTCCTTGGAGTCCGACGCGACGAATGCCGCCTGGGCGCCGCCGATCGGGCCGATCTGCGACGGCACGTCAATCGCGTAGCCGATGCCGGTCGTGGCCCCAGGGACGTCGGTGATGCAGCAAGCGTCGACAAAGGTCCCGTTCTTCTTCAGCGTGGGCACCTCGGACGCGAACAGCGCCTGAGGGATCGCGGTATACAGGACGGCGGCCGGCTTGGCCTGGACGACCTGGTTGAAGTCGCTCTTCCACTGCTGTGTGGTGCCGTCATTGTTCAGGATGACCGTCTTCCAGCCGAGCACGTCGCCGGCCTGCTGCGCGATCGCGCCTTCCTGGGTGCACTCGGGAGTCGAACCGCACGCGATCCAGTACATGGTCTTGCCCTTGGGCACCGGCTTGCTGATCTTGACGGTGCTGGTGATCTGCGTGGGCCGCTGCTCGTACTTGGCGAGGAGGGCATTGGCCTTCGCCAGGCCGGCCTTGTCTGCGGCGCTGAGGCCGCCGCTGCTTGAACTGCCACTGCCGGAGCTGCTGGAGCCGCACGCCGCGACGATCAGGCTGACCGCCACGGCGACCAGCAAGATGACGGAGCGAGCGGCCAGCCGGCGAGACCCGAGCACTCTAGGCATCAGTGCCTCCAAAGGGGATGAGAGTTGGCGGGGGCGGCCAAGTTGACCCATATCATAATCATCATTAGCAGGAGGTCAAGGAATCCCAGAGCGGCCGTTCGGTAACGATCCGGCACCTATGAGCAGCGAGATCGCGGCCCAGGGTCGGCGCTCGCGTGAGCGCGTCCTGCCCCGCCGACCCGGTGCTGACACGCCCGGCAGGCACCGACGCCTCGAACCCCGGAACAGTGTTCCTGCGGCACGAGTGCTCAACCTCGCCGACCGCAGGCACACCACACCCGGTCAGCGCGCGGACCTCATGAGGCCGGCGTCCGTGGCCACCGCAATATGACGGATCTACAGCGATCCAAGGTGGCACGTGCTGGCTTGGTGTACGTCACCAGCAAGCGGCGCCAGCACCGGGCACAGACAGCGTTAGCTACGCAAAGTGAAGACCGCGGCGGTGTACCGACCTCCCGGCCCTTACAGATCGCCGAGTATTGCTGCGGGAGCGCAGGATGCGTCTCCTGGATGGTTGTTTTGCGCTCAGATCATGTTGATCTAGGCGGCGCCTCGCGTGGTGGCTGGCTGGCTGCAGTTCTGAGCGTGCCCCGCCTGTGGCAATCTTTCGCGGGGATTCGGCCGGCGCTGTCGGCCGCGTGGCCTCCGCCGGCCGATGAGTGGGTATCCAGCTTGTCCCTGGATTCTGGGTAGGTCGCCAACGCTTGGCCCGCGTCAGCACATCGTGATCTGGCGGGCGGCTAGCCAGATGGCAGCAGCCTGCGGTCCAGGCCGGTGATCCGCATGAGTTTGATCAGTGGCGGGCTGGGTGAGGCCAGCATGAACGGGCAGCCGGCCTTCTCTGCGTAATTAGCCATGCGCAGCAGGGCGCTCAGGCCTCGGGCATCGCAAAAGCTCAGCCCGGTAAGACTGACAACCACTTGCCCGTGATGGTGATCGATGATGTCCGTGACATAGCTGACTGCCGTTTCGGCGGTCGCGATGTCCAGTTCGCCGCTGACGTCCGCGATGACTTCGCCAGTCGGCACAACCCGGTGGCCCATCATAAGTGGCGCAACCTGCTCCTGGTCGTCTTCGGCCGCTGGCATTGCGACTACTTCCCTGGTTTTGCATTTAGCCACTGGACCGAGCGTCATGCGGTGCTGATTTCCCAGACGATGCGCTGCCGCCGAGGTTATACGGAACTTTCGGCAGTTGGCAGGGACAGAAGCCTTTCCCGTTTGTTTCATCTGAGCACAGCAATGACAGCATCGCATGGTCATAATGCTTCCTCCTTGGCCCTTTCAGCCGTCCGGCTTTGTCGCATTAACAGTGCCTGCGGCTGCTGGATCACGCCCTGCGCTGCGCTGGAATGGTGCTTGGCCGGGTCGTGCGCAGACGGAAATGCATTGTGCCTGGTCAGATCCGGTGCGGTGCCCAGTGGACTGGGCAAAGTGCGGGCGCGGTACGGGCGCAGCTACGGGCGGCTGGTGCCCGGTAAGGGACTCTGGGCTGTGGTAGCCGGTCACTGTTGACGGCGTGTCTGTGACCAGCCAGCCGTGTCGACGTCAGCCCGGGTGAGGCGCGGCCACCTGGTTGCACGGCTGGGGTTGCTGATATAGCGGAAGCCTGCTGGGACGCCTGCAATGGCATACGTTTTGGTGCAGCGCGCCTGTTTCAGGGTAATTGCCGAATTCGGCCGGAAGCATCCGAAAGCTGTCCCGGAATACTAGGCTGTCGGCGTGCTGGCCGGAGTGGATCTATTGAGGTGAAGGCTCGATGCGAGCCAGGCTTTGCGGGAAGGTGGCCCGTGGCGGGCGATCGTGACGGCGCGAAAGTGGCACCTAAGCCTGCCGTCGCAGGACCGGGCGGTATAGGGCCACGAGATGAGGGCGTGGGCGTGGGCCTATTGGTTCGCATCCGGCGCCGGGCTGCGGGTCTGACTCAGCAGGAACTGGCCAGCCTGGCGCGGGTCAGCGTCGGGGCGGTGCGGGATCTCGAGCAGGGCCGGACCCGTCGTCCCGGCCGGGACTCGGTGATCAAGCTGGCCGAGGTGCTGGGCTTGGACGCTGCCCGGTTGCAGGCGCTGGCGAACGGAACGCGGGGGCCCGCCGAGCATCGGGGCGGCTGGGTGCAGGCATCCGGCCTGCAGTTGAAGCTGCTGGGGCCGGTGGAGGCGTGGCGCGATGGCGTGCGGGTGGGGCTGGGTGAGCCCCGGCAGCGGGCGGTGCTGGCGCTGCTGGGGCTGAGCCCCGATATGCGGGTCCACAGGGAAACACTGATCGACGCTATCTGGCCCGATGACCCGCCCGCTGGCGCGGTGCAGGTGGTGCAGACGTACGTAAGCAGGCTGCGCCGGATGCTGGACCCAGGCCGCCCGGGCCGAGACCGTCAGGGGCTGCTGGTGTCGGATGGCACGTGCTACCGATTGTGCGCTGGCGCCGATCAGCTGGATTTGCTGGCCTTTGAGCGGCTCGCCAGCCATGCCCGCGCTGCGGCACTGGCCAGTGAACAGGGTGCCGCCTGCGATGCCTTTGAGCTGGCGCTCCGATTGTGGCGCGGTGAGCCTGCCGCCGACCTGGACGCACTGCGAGGTCACCCAGCGGTGGCGCAGGTGAGCCGGATGCGCGCGGCGGCGGTTCTGGAGTACGCCGAGCTGGCCGGTCTGGTGGGCCGCCTGGACCGTGTGCTGGGTCACCTGGCAGACCTTGCCGACCGTGAGCCGCTAAACGAGAAGGCCTGCGCCCAGCTGATGCTCACCCTCGCCGCCACCGGGCAGCAAGCAGCGGCACTGCACGCTTATGCAGACCTGCGCCTTCGCCTCGATGAGCAGCTCGGGGTGCTGCCCGGCCCCGAGCTAGCCCAGGCCCATCTGCGGGTGCTGCGTCAGGAGGTTCCGCCAACCGGCGCAAAGACCGCCGCTGGGCGCACCGGCCAGAGCGTTATCGAGGCCGGCAAATCTGCGCCGGGTGGGAGTGCATCCCTGCAGGCGCTGGCTTCGGTCAGCTTGGAGGGCGGGCCATCACAGCTGGCCAAATTGCAGCCGGCCGGGGAAGCGGTGAGCGCGGCGATGAATCCCGCCTGCTCGGCTCATCCGCCGGCGGATACCTGGGTGGCCGCTGTGCATGCATCCGAAGATGACCTCGACCCGATCGGGGCGGCCGTCATGGTCGATGCCAGCCGGGCACTGACCTGCGCGCACGTTGCAGTCTTGGCCGATGGGGTACTCCCGGAGGCGTTGTGGGTGTCGTTCCCCAAGGTGGATGGGTGGCCGCGGCGGCGGGTCGAATCGGTGACGGTCGCACCCTCGTCGTCGGGGGGAGATCTGGCGGTGCTGATTTTGCAGGAACCAGCGCCACCAGAGGTGGAGGCAGCGCCAGTGCGCTGCCCCAAGCCGGGCGATCTGGCAGGCCGGGCGTGGTGGGCGTTCGGATTTCCCGACCGCGATCCGGTCGGCGATGCCGCGCACGGCGTTGTCGGAGCCGCTTTAGGGTTGGGCTGGGTCCGGCTGGACACCCCCTCGAGTTATCAGGTGCGGCCTGGTTTTAGCGGCGCAGGCCTGTGGTCGCCCGATTACCAGGCCGTCGTGGGAGTGGTAGGCCGGGTGCACAGCAACGGGGAAACCCGGGCGATCACATTGCACCAGGCGGACCTGTGCCTGCCAGACCACCAGTTCGCACGGCTGGCCCGCTGGTCAGCTCAGACGGCCGGTGAGACCGCGCTGCAGCAGTGGGACTGGACTCTGACCCGCGATCCAGAAGGAATGCGGCACTGGCGGCCGCGGGCGCGAGGGGTGGGCATCGACAGCGAGCGAGGCTACCGGTTCCGCGGCCGGGCGGCGGCACTGGGAAAGATCACCGGGTGGCTGGACCGGCCGGAGCCAGACCGGCGGGTACTGGTGGTAACGGGCTCGCCGGGAGTGGGGAAGTCGGCGGTGCTGGGCCGGATCGTCACTACCGCCGACACCGCGATCCGCGCCTCGCTCCCGGCCGGGGATCAGGCTGTCCGTGCCAGCGTGGGGTCGGTGAGCTGCGCGGTGCACGCCAAGGCGAAAACGGCGCTGGAGATCGCCGAGGAGATCGCTCGCGCCGCGTCGGCCCGGCTGCCTGAGGATCCTGGCGACCTGGCGCCCGCGATCCGCGACGTCCTGGAGCAGCGTGGCAGCCCCCGGTTCAACGTGATCATCGATGCGCTGGATGAGGCCGCCAGCCCAGCGCAGGCGCGAGCGATCATCGATAAGGTCGTGCTGGCGCTGGCCGAGACCTGCTCCGACGCTGGCGCACAGGTGGTAGTGGGGACCCGCCGCCGTGACGACGGAGGTGATCTGCTCGGCCGGTTCGGCGGCGCCCTGGCCACTATCGATCTGGATGGCGCAGAGAACTTCGCCAAGGAGGATCTGGCCGCCTACGCGCTTGCCTGCCTGCAGCTGGCCGGTCATGAGCGGCGGGGCAATCCCTACGACGACGATGCGGCCGCTGTCCCCCTTGCCGACAAGATTGCCGCGATGGCCGGCCAGAACTTCTTGGTCGCTGGCCTGATCGCCCGCTCCCACGGCCTGCACGACCGGCGCGCCGCCGACCCGGACCAGCTGTCGCTCCCTGCGACCGTGGGCTCAGCCTTGGCCGCCTACCTGGAGCGCCTCAACCCGGTCGCCGGCGTCTCGGCCAGCCAGATCATGACTGGCCTTGCTTTTGCGGAGGCACCGGGCCTGCCCGTAGGACTATGGCAGCTGGCCATCGAGGCCCTTGACGGGACGCGGATCAGCGCCCAGGACCTGTCGCGGTTCGCCCGCTCGTCGGCAGCTAACTTCCTGGTCGAAGCCAGCAGCGAGACGGCCGCACCAGAACCAAGGGAAAGCAGCACGGTATACGGGCTGTTCCATCAGGCGCTCAACGACGCCTTGCTGCATGCGCGGTCCGATGTCATGCCACGCGCCGATGACGAACGGGCGCTCACGCGTGCGTTTGTCAAACATGGCCGGTCGAACGGCTGGCAGGACGGCCCTGATTACCTGCTGCGCTCGCTGCCCGGCCACGCCGGAGCGGCAGGGCTGGCCGATGACCTGCTGTGCGATGACGCCTACCTGCTGCACGCCGATCTGCGACGACTGATCCATGTGGCTGACGGCGTCGGCTCGGCCCAAGGACGCTGCCGGGCCCAGCTACTCCGGCTCACCCCGCGGGCTATGAAGTCGGATCCGCGTGATCGCGCCGCATTGTTCAGTGTCACCGAGGCCCTGGATGACTTGGGCACCAGTTACCGCGACGACAACTGGAGCGCCCCGTACCGGGCCCTGTGGGCCTCGGTGACCCCCCGCCGCGACAACGTCAGTCTGCAAGGTCACGACAGGAGCGAGCACGGCACAATGCAAGGCCACCGGGGCATGGTTAACGCCGTGTGCCCGCTCGCCGCCGACGGAAGACAGCTGCTGGCTAGCGCCAGCGACGATTGCACGGTGGTGATCTGGGACCTCTCCACCGGTGAGCAGCGCACCGTACTGCAAGGCCACCAGGGCGGCGTCTGGTCCGTGTGCCCGCTCATCGTCGCCGGGCAGCAGCTACTGGCCAGCGCCAGCACTGATGGCATGGTGCGGATCTGGGACCCTCAGACCGGCCAGCAGCGCACCACGCTGGAAGGCCACCAGGGCGAAGTCAACGACGTGTGCCCGCTCACCATGGCCGGCCAACGGCTACTGGCCAGCGTCGGCGACGATGGCACGGTACGGGTCTGGAATGCCGAGACCGGCCGGCAGCGCACCGTGCTGGAAGGCCACCGAGGCGGCGTCTGGTCCGTGTGCCCGCTGACTGTGGCCGGGCAGCAGCTGCTGGCCAGCGGCGGAAGTGACGGTACGGTGCGGATCTGGGACCCTCAGACCGGCCAGCAGCGCACCGTGCTGAAAGGCCACCAGGGCGAAGTCAACGACGTGTGCCCGCTCACCATGGCCGGAAAACAGCTGCTCGTCAGCGCCAGTATGGACCGCACATTGCGCGTCTGGGACCCCCAGGCTAGCGAGCAGCGCACCGTGCTGAAAGGCCACCGAGGCGGCGTCTGGTCCGTATGCCCTGTAACCGTCGCGGGGCAAGAGCTGCTGGCCAGCGTCGGCGACGATGGCACGGTACGGGTCTGGAACGCCGAGACCGGCCAGCAGCGCACCGTGCTGGAAGGCCACCGAGGCGGCGTCTGGTCCGTGTGCCCGCTCACCGTGGCCGGGCAGCAGCTGCTGGCCAGCGGCAGCACAGACGGCACAGTGCGGATCTGGGACCCTCAGACCGGCCAGCAGCGCACCACGCTGGAAGGCCACCAGGACTGGGTCAATGGCGTGCGCCCGCTCACGGTGGCCGGAAGACAGATGCTGGCCAGCGCCAGCGCCGACGCGAGGGTGCGGGTCTGGGACCCTCAGACCGGCGAGCAGCGCACCGTACTGGAAGGCCACCGAGGCTGGGTCTGGTGGGTCTGCCCGCTCACTGTGGCCGGGAAACAGCTCCTGGCCAGCGCGGGTGACGACCACACAGTACGAGTCTGGGACCCTCAGACCGGCGAGCAGCGCACCGTGCTGAAGGGCCACCAGGGCTGGGTCTGGTCCGTGTGCCCGGTCACCGTTGCCGGGCAGCAGTTGCTGGCCAGCGCCAGCGGAGACGGGACGGTGCGAATCTGGAACCCCAGGACTGGCGAGCAGCGCACCACGCTGAAAGGCCACATCGGCTGGGTGAACGATGTGTGCCCGGTCACCATCGCCGGGAAACAGCTGCTGGCCAGCGCAGGTGAGGACGGCACGGTACGAGTCTGGAACCCCAGGACCGGACAGCAGCGCACTACGATCCACAGCCACCAGGGCGGCGCCTGGTGCGTGTGCCCAATCACCGTGGCGGGAGAGCAGTTGCTGGCTTGCGGCGGCAGTGGCGGAACGGTGCGGGTCTGGGACCTTCAGACCGGCGAGCAGCGCACCGTGCTGGAGGGCCACCGAGGGGAGATCTACGACCTGCATCCGGTCACCATGGCCGGAAAACAGCTGCTAGCCAGCGCAGGCAGCGATGGGACGGTGCGAATCTGGGATCCCGAAACCGGGGGGTGCCAGCTAACCATCCCTACGCACTATCCAGCCGAAGCTGTTGCGCCGGTAGCGGAGTCGCTGGCCATCGCTCTCAGTGCAGGAATTCTCGTGATCAAGCCACGAGCTGCTCAGTGACGCCACGGATGGCGTCCGCGGGATCTTCACGACCTGCGCCTTTACAAGCCGTGCCCGGCTTGGGACTCAATCGCAACGCGCTTCGCCGTGACCAATTGTCACGGCGTGACCTGGTCTAGGGCGACGTCGTAGAGAGTGGCCAGAAGTCGGCCCGCGAGGTAGACGGCGCTGCGCAGGTCGATGTCGCTGACCGTGGAGGCACCGCCCTGGCTGGATGCCGCTAGGACGGCCTGGTCCAGATCAGCCAGCTCGCCGGCGAAGACGCTGCGCCAGCGTGTAAGGCGCTCGACTGGCGTCTCGCCTGCGATCGGGGTGGCTGCTTGCAGCCGATCAGCCACGTCCGCGGGCCACTGTTCTCGAGGCGTTCGCGCTAGGTCGGCCAGCTCGCGCAGCGTTCCGGCGCGCTGCTGCAGGCGCTGCCAGTCCGCGTTCTTCTCGGCTGGGCTGGCGTAGGACCGGACAAGATCAGGCGGCGTCAGCGGCATGGAACCTCTCCTCGGCTGCGTCAAAGCCGCCTACATCAACGTGGACGAGGGCGAACGCGGTATGCACATCGACCTGCCCTGCTCGGCTGGCGCTGGAAGTCTCCGCGTCGGCCGGATCGAGGAGCTCAGCGA
>Ga0335073_10002525_pt1 | contig 25062 bp, 20 predicted proteins | sample Lox_Sample_22_FD_207093 | JGI IMG/M metagenome (GOLD analysis project Ga0335073, IMG submission 207093) | Soil microbial communities from Loxahatchee National Wildlife Refuge, Florida, United States - Lox_Sample_2.2 | ecosystem: Environmental > Terrestrial > Soil > Wetlands | place: USA... | reverse complement strand
GGCCCGGACTGGCATGACCGCAAAACCAGCAAAGACAAGAAAACCCGCGGCCACATCCGCCAGCTCCAGGCCCTCGGCTACGACGTCATCATCACCCCCAGGACCGCCTGACCCCGCCTGACCCCGCCTGACCCCGGCACGCCCTGACCAGGCCCGCCGCACCAGCCGCGGGTCCGCTGCCGCCTGCCCAGAAACTCACCGTTATTTACACGGTCAGTCGCTGCTATTGGGGGGAGGACGTCGCTCCGGGGAAGTATTCGCTGCAGCGGGAGGTGCGCGAGCGACTCGGGGGGCGAGTGTGGCTCATCGCGGAGAGACGAGCGGTATCCGGCTGGCGATGGCGGCCGGATGTGCCGTCGCGATCGTGGCGGTGACCGCCGCGTGCAGCTCGACACACGGCGCTCCCGCCGCCGCGCCGAGCGTGCGCGCCAACGCGACGGCGGGCGCCAGCGATACGTCCGGCGCCAGCAGTACGTCCGGCGCCGGCGACACGTCAGCCGCCAGCAGTACGTCCGGCGCCGGCGACACGTCAGCCGCCAGCAGTACGTCAGGCTCCGGCAGTACGTCAGGCTCCGGCAGCGCGGCCGTGGGCTACTGGACGCGTGAGCGGCTGCTCGAGGCGCGGCCGCTGCGGCAGTGGGCGCTCCCGGCGTCGGCGCAGGCCTCGCTGAGCGCGTCGCCGGCCGCGTCGCCGGGCGCGACACCGAGCGCGCACGAGCCATTGCTGCCCGCGCCGCGGGTTGGCGCCCTGTTCGCGCACACGGCCAGCGGCAACCACTTCTGCACGGCAAGCGTGGTGGACAGCCCGGGGCATGACCTGCTGATCACCGCGGCGCACTGCATCGACGGCGGCAAGAAGGGCGGCTACAACACCGACATCGTGTTCGTCCCCGACTACGAGAACGGCAGCACGCCGTTCGGCGTGTGGACGGTGCGCAAGCTGCTCGTGGACCCGCACTGGGCGTCGTCGTCGGACCCCGATTACGACGTTGGCTTCGTGGTGCTCCAGCCCAACGACGGGAAGAACATCGAGGACATCCTGGGCGCGAACAAGCTCAAGTTCAACGCCTCGTTCAGCAACCTGGTGCGGGTCACCGGGTACCCGTCAAGCACGAACGCCCCCGTGACGTGCAAGAACTGGACCAAGGAGCAGAGCGCGAGCCAGCTCAGATTCGACTGCCATGGCTTCTACGGCGGCACGAGCGGCAGCCCGTGGATAACCGGCTTCGACCCGCGGACCAGGACCGGCATGATCGTCGGCATTATCGGCGGCTACCAGGAAGGCGGCGACACGGACGCCATCTCGTACAGCGTCTACCTGAACGACAACATCCGCGCGCTCTACGAGCAGGCAGCGGGACTGGACTGACACCGGGCGGCCGCGGCGGGCGGCTAGCAGGGCTCGCCCGGCTCGTGCTCCTCGGCGGTGATGTCGGCGCCGAGCGCCGCCAGGCGCTCGGCCATGGTCGAGTGGCCGCGGTCGATCAGGTAGCCGGAGGACACCACGGTCTCCCCTTCGGCCGCCAGCCCGGCAAGGATGAGGGCGGCGCCGCCGCGCAGGTCGTGCGCCGTCACCTCGGTGCCGCGCAGCGCGCTCGGGCCGTGCACGATCGCGACGTTGTTGTCGATCTCGACCTTCGCGCCCAGCTTGTTCAGCTCGGGCACCAGGGTGTACCTGCCGTCGAAGATCGTCTCCCTGATGTAGCTCGCGCCGTCCGCCAGCGTCGCCACGGCCATGATCGGGGACTGCAGGTCGGTCGCGTAGCCCGGGTACGGGCTGGTGATGACGTTGATCGGGCGCAGCGGGCGCTCGCGGCGCACCTGCAGCACGGCACCCTGCCCCGAGAACTCGACGCCCATCTGCTCGAGCTTCCAGCGGACGACGCCGAAGTGGTCCAGGTTCGCCCCGACCAGGTTGATCTCGCCGCCGGTGGCGGCGGCCGCCATCGCGAACACGCCGGCGTCGATCCGGTCGGGCATCACGGTGTGCTCGACCGCCGTGAGCTCGGGAACCCCGCGCACCGTGATGAAGCCGGTGCCGCCGCCGCTGATGTCCGCGCCCATCTTGGACAGGAACGCGATCACGTCGAGGACCTCGGGCTCCTGGGCCGTGTTGTCGATGATCGTCGTGCCCGGGGCCAGCGACGCCGCCATTATCAGGTTCTCTGTGCCCGTGTGCGACGGCGTGTCCAGGTAGAGGTGCGCGCCGCGCAGCCCGTCGTGGGCCGTGATGCGGATCACCGAGTCGCCCTCGTCGACGGTGGCGCCGAGCCGCGCGAAGCCGCGGTAGTGGAAGTCCAGGTTCCGGCTGCCCAGGTTGCACCCGCCGACGCCCTCGATGACCGCCTCGCCGAACCTGTGCAGGAGCGCGGGCACGAACAGGACGGCGCCGCGGAACCGCCGGGCGATCTCCGCGGGCAGCACGGGCGAGGTCAGCCGTGCCGCGTCGACCACCAGCGTGCGCTCCACCTCGTGGAACTCCACACGGGCGCCCACCGCCTGGGCGAGCTCGACGGCCCGGCGTACGTCCTCGATCGGCGGGACGTTCCTGAGCACCGTCCGCCCGCGGTCCGTGAGCAGCGATGCCGCGATCATCTTGAGTGCCGCGTTCTTGGCACCCTGAACGAAGACCGTGCCCTGCAGGGGCGTGCCGCCACGGACGCGGTAGCGGATCTCGGTGCCCTTGGTCATGTGGATGCTGCTCCTGTCCGAGGGGGAACTACGAGAACGGCGCGTCACATCGGTGACCGCGCACTGGCGAACGCGATGTCCAGTATGCCACCCGATGCGGGTTGCTCAGGTGAGACGAGCGAGACGCTCGAAGACGTTCCCGAGGCGAGCTACGTAGCGATCCGCACGGAATGCCCGGTCAAGGGCAGCTTCATTGAGCACCATGTTTCTTTTCTTACCCTCAGTGAGGAGTGAATCACGGAATGGAGCGTCGTTGGCCCAGGTGTCCATCGCGGCGGCCTGCACGAGCGCGTAGGCGTCCTCCCTGGACATTCCGCCGCTGACCAGCTCGAGCAGGACCGCCGAGGAGTACAGCAGGCCGTTGGTCGCGTTCATGTTCGCGCGCATCCGCGCGGTGTCGACCACGAGTCCCTCGACGAGTCCGGTCGTGAGATGCAGGACGTAGTCGGTGGCGATCGCGGCGTCGGGCAGCGCGACCCGCTCCACGCTCGAATGTGAGATATCCCGCTCGTGCCATAGCGGGATGCCCTCCATGACAGGGGTGACATAGGACCGGACCACCCGGGCGAGCCCGCAGATCCGCTCCGAACGAACCGGATTCTTCTTGTGCGGCATCGACGACGAGCCCTTCTGGCCGGACCCGAACGGCTCGGCGAGCTCCCTGACCTCGGTCCGCTGCCCGTGCCGCACTTCGAGCGCCACCGCCTCGCAGACCGTGGCGAGCACCGCGAGCGCGGACACCCACTCGGCGATCCCGTCGCGCATCACCACCTGGGTCGCCACGTCGGCCGCGCGCAGGCCGAGCGCGGGCATCACCTCCGCCTCGACGGCCGGGTCGATGTTGGAGTAGCTGCCGACAGGCCCGGACAGCTTGCCGACCGCGACGGCCTCGCGGGCCCGGCGCACCCTGTCACGGGACCGCGCGGCGGCGAACGCGAAGTCCGCGACCCGGTGGCCCCAGATATCCGGCTCGGCGTGCACGCCATGCGTCCGGCCGGCCCGCAGCGTGTTCCTGTGGGCGAGCGCGTGATCGCGCAACACGGCGACAAGCCTGTCCGCCTTCGCCGCGATGATGTCGGTGGCCTCGGCGAGCTGCATCGCCAGCGCGGTGTCAACCAAGTCCGACGAGGTCATGCCGTAGTGCACGTAGGCCGCGGCCGGCCGCGGGTCGGTGTTGTCCGCCCAGGCCGTGAGGAACGCGATCACGTCATGATCTGTCACGGCTTCCACCGCTGCCACGGCTTCGGGTGTAGGAGGAGGCGCCGAACGAACCGGGGCGACTGCCTCGGCAGGCACCATTCCCGCCCGCGCGTTGGCCTCGAGCACGAGGGTCTCCACCCGGCACCAGAGCTCGTACTTGTGGGCCTCGCTCCAGACCCGCCCCATCTCCGGCAGCGTGTACCTGTCAATCATGCTTCAACGGTAACCTGCCCCACGCGCCGCTCCGCGGCCAGCGCGGCGGCCACGATGGCCGTCAGGAGCTCGAGGGTGCTGACCCTAAGCGGAAGCTGCTCCTTGAGCGATGTCATGCCGGTACCAAGCGCCGCGCATGCGCACGCATTCCGCTACTTCATACGCGGTCGCGCGGGCGGCGGCCAGGTCCGGACCGGAGCCGACCGCGTTCAGCACCCTGCCGCCGGCGGACACCAGGCCGGCCGCTGACCGCGAGGTGCCGGCGTGCAGGAGATACGCCCCGTCTCGTTCGGCGTAATCGTTGAAGTTGATCTTGTCGCCCGTCACCGGGTCGTCGGGATAGCCTTCGGCGGCGAGGACCACGGTGACGGCGGCACCGGGGTGCCAGCTCAGCGGGGGCGCGGCGGCCAGGTCGCCGGCGGCCGCGGCGTGCAGCAGGCCGGCCAGCGGGGTGGCGAGGCGGTCGAGCACCACCTGGGTCTCCGGGTCGCCGAACCGGGCGTTGAACTCCACCACCTGCACGCCCTTGCTGGTGAGCGCGAGGCCAGCGTACAGCAGCCCGCGGTACGGCGTCCCCCTGCGGCGCAGCGCCTCGATGGCGGGCAGCACGACCCGGTCGAGCACGTCGCCGGCCAGCTCAGGCGGCGCCCACGGGAGCGGGGTGTAGGCGCCCATGCCGCCGGTGTTCGGGCCCTCGTCCCCCTCGCGGGCGCGCTTGAAGTCCTGCGCCGGCAGCAGCGGCACGGCGGCGGCGCCGTCGGCGAGCGCGAACAGCGACACCTCGGGGCCGTCCAGGTACTCCTCGATGACGACGCGCCCGCAGGCCGCGGCGTGCCGCCTGGCCGCGCCGAGGTCGTCGGTGACCACGACGCCCTTGCCCGCGGCGAGCGCGTCGTCCTTCACGACGTACGGCGGGCCGAAGGCGCGCAGGGCCGCCTCGGCCTCGCCGGCGGTGGTGGCCGTGCGGGACCGCGCGGTCGGGATGCCCGCTTGCGCCATGACTTCCTTGGCGAACGCCTTCGACCCTTCGATCATGGCCGCCCCGGCGTCCGGGCCGAAGGCGGCGATGCCCGCGGCGCGCAGCGCGTCCGCGACGCCGGCCACGAGCGGCGCCTCCGGGCCGATCACGACGAGGTCAGCGCCGAGCGTCTTCGCCAGCCCTGTGACGTCCGCCGGGTCGGTGGCCCGCACCTCGTGGACCTGCGCGAGCTCGGCGATGCCGGGGTTGCCTGGCGCGGCGTGCAGGTCCGTCACCGCGGGGTCGCGGGCCAGCGCGCGGACGATAGCATGCTCGCGGCCACCAGTCCCGATCACCAGTACTCGCACGTGGCGAGCCTACTCGGTGGCTGGCCGCCTGGAGGAGGCGCTGGGACGGGTTATGCCGATTGCGTATTTGGCCCTGCTAGCCCCAGCCGCCACACTCCCGATGAAAGCAGATCAGCGCTGAAGATCTGGCCGCCTGTGACCGGCTAAATCTTCAGCGCTAACTGGATCTTGGCGGCTTTGTGGGCAATGCCGCCGGCATCAGAGGAGGGGGCGGATCTGCAGTGTCTGGTCGCGGCGCGGGCCCACGCCGACGGCGCTGACCGGGGCGCCTGAGATGTCCTCGATCGTCTTGATGTAGCTCTGCGCGGCGGCCGGCAGGTCGTCGAACGAGCGGCACTGCGAGATGTCCTCCCACCAGCCGTCGAGGTACTCGTAGACGGGCTTGGCGTGGTGGAATTCGGTCTGGGTCATCGGGATCTCGTCGTAGCGCTTCCCGTCCACCTCGTACGCGACGCAGATCGGCACCTTGTCCAGGGTGGACAGCACGTCAAGCTTGGTGAGGAAGAAGTCGGTGACCCCGTTGACCCGGGCCGCGTACCGCGCGACCACGGCGTCGAACCAGCCGGTGCGGCGCGGCCTGCCGGTCGTCACGCCGTACTCGCCGCCTGTCTTGCGCAGCCACTCGCCCTGCTCGTCAAGGAGTTCGGTGGGGAACGGGCCGGAGCCGACCCGTGTCGTGTAGGCCTTGACGATTCCGATCACCTTGGTGATCCGGGTCGGCCCGAGGCCGGCGCCCACGCAGGCGCCGCCCGCGGTCGGCGACGACGAGGTGACGAACGGGTACGTGCCGTGGTCGACGTCGAGCATGGTCGCCTGCGCGCCCTCGAGCAGCACCACCTCCCCGTTGTCGAGCGCGTTGCCGAGGACGAGCCCGGTGTCGGCGACATAGGGGCGCATGCGCTCGCCAAAGGCGATGTATTCGTCCGCGGTCTTCTTCGCGTCGATGCCGCGCCGGTTGTAGACCTTCGTGAGCAGCTGGTTCTTGTCCCTGAGCACGAGGTCGAGCTTCTGGTTCAAGATGCCCGGGTCGAACAGGTCCTGGACCCTGATCCCCATCCGGGCCACCTTGTCGCCGTATGTCGGGCCGATGCCGCGGCCGGTCGTGCCGATCCTGGCGTTGCCGAGGAAGCGCTCGCTGACCTTGTCCAGGGCGCGGTGGTGCGGCATGATCAGGTGCGCGTTCGCGGAGATCAGCAGCCGCTCGCAGCTCACGCCGCGCCGTTCGAGGCCGTCGATCTCCTCGAAGAGCACGCCCGGGTCGATCACCACGCCGTTGCCGATGACCGGCGTCACGCGCGGGGAGAGCACGCCTGAGGGCAGCACGTGCAGGGCGTAGCTCTCGTCGCCGATGACGACGGTGTGACCAGCGTTGTTGCCGCCCTGGTACCTGACGACGTACTGAACGCGGTCCCCGAGCAAGTCTGTCGCCTTGCCCTTACCCTCGTCGCCCCACTGAGCGCCGATCACCACGATGGCGGGCATGTCCTCACGCCTTTCACACGACGCCGGCTGGTTTGTGCCAACACGAAGAAGAAGCCCCTGGCGGCGCAAGTGCGCGACAGGGGCTCTTGCGATCAGAGGCTACCCGAAACAAGCAGGTGAAACCTAGTCGCCGGGCTCCGGCTTGGCGGCGCGTGGCAGACTGCCCGCATGAGCACGCACACGAACCTGCTCGGCGAGCCCGCGCCTACGCTGCTGCCCCTGGAGGCCGAACCCGCCGGGCTCATCGCCTCGGGCGCGCCGGCGGTCGACGTCGCCGCCAAGTACCCGGCGTTCTCGCTCGCCTGGGCGGCGCTGGCCGACGAGGCGTTCGCCGCCGGCCGTCCTGTCGAGTCGTACGCCTACGCCCGCACCGGGTACCACCGCGGGCTCGACGCGCTGCGCCGCAACGGCTGGAAGGGGCACGGGCCGATTCCGTGGTCACACGAGCCCAACCGGGGGTTCCTGCGCAGCCTCGCCGGGCTCGGCCGCGCCGCGGGCGCGATCGGCGAGACAGCGGAAGCGGACCGCTGCTGGACGTTCCTCGCCGACAGCAGCGCCGAGGCGTACGCCGCCCTGAAGTAGCGGCGCGGCGAAGGACGGAGGCGGAGCCCAGAAGCCGGAGCCCAGGAGCCGGAGACTAGCTGAGCTGCGTGCCCGCCGACAGCAGGTCCTGGCAGGCCTGGGTCACCCGGACCGCCATGCCGGCCTCGGCCGCCTTGCCGTACGACCGCGGGTCATAGTCCTTCTTGTCGCCCACGTCGCCGTCGACCTTGAGCACGCCGTCGTAGTTGGTGAACATGTGCGCGGCGATGGGCCGGGTGAACGCGTACTGCGTGTCGGTATCCACGTTCATCTTGACGACGCCGTAGGAGATCGCCTCGCGGATCTCCTCGAGCGCGGACCCGGAGCCGCCGTGGAAGACCAGGTCGAACGGCTTTTCCCGGCCGTACTTGGCGCCCACGGTGTCCTGGATCTCCTTGAGGACCGCCGGCCGCAGCTTGACGTGGCCCGGCTTGTAGACGCCGTGCACGTTGCCGAACGTCGCGGCGAGGATGTACCGGCCGCGCTCGCCGAGGCCGAGGGCCTCGGCCGTAGCCAGCGCGTCCTCGGGAGTGCTGTAGAGCTTCTCGTTGATCTCGCCGACGATGCCGTCTTCCTCGCCGCCGACGACGCCGATCTCGAGCTCCATGATGATCCGGGCCTTGGCGCACTTGCCGAGCAGGTCGGCGGCGATCTCGAGGTTCTCGGCGAGCGGCACGGCCGAGCCGTCCCACATGTGCGACTGGAACAGCGGCTGCTTGCCCTGCGCGACGCGCTCGGCTGACAGCTCGATCAACGGGCGCATGTAGCCGTCCAGCTTGTCCTTCGGGCAATGGTCGGTGTGCAGCGCCACGTACACCGGGTACTTGGCGGCGACCACGCCGGCGAACTCCGCGAGCGCCGCGGCACCGGTCACCATGTCCTTGACCTTCGAGCCGGACAGGTACTCGGCCCCGCCGGTCGAGATCTGGACGATGCCGTCACTGCCGGCGTCGGCGAAGCCGCGCAGCGCGGCGTTCAGGGTCTGGCTGGACGTCACGTTGATGGCCGGGTAGGCGAACCCCTGCTGCTTGGCCCGGTCAAGCATCTGCGCGTAAATCTCTGGGGTTGCTATGGGCATGACAGCGCTCCTGTGTGTCCCTCGGTCTCGGCTGAACTCTATTATCCGGGTCAGTCGCCGGGGCCGGCCAGTCGCATGGACCCTATGAACCTGCGCAGACTACCGGGAAGATGTTAATCACATGGCCCGGGATGCTGTACAAAGAGGCCATGCAGAGCTTCCTCGTGTCGCATGCCATCTATGCGATCGTCCTGTTCGGCGTGCTCGAGGCCATGTGCGTGCCTATCTCGTCGGAGCTCACGTTCCTGCTTGGCGGCGCGGTCGCCTCTGGCGCGGCCATCACGGGTGCGCAGCAGCACCAGCACCCCTCGCTCCTCTTGGTGATAGTCATTGGCACGCTCGCCGAACTGGTCGGCTCGTACGTCTCCTACGGTGTCGGCCGGGTCGGCGGGCGTCCGCTCGTGCGCCGCTGGGGCAAGTACGTGCTGGTGACCGAGGCGGACGTGGCCCGCGCTGAGCGATTCCTCGTCGGGCGGGGCGTGTGGGCGGTGCCTGTCGCGCGCATGCTCCCGTTCGTGCGCGCCTTCGCGTCCATCGTGGCCGGCATCGTGGAGATCCCGCCGCTGCGGTTCGGCGTGCTCAGCCTGATCGGCACGCTGGTGTACGTCGTCGCGCTGTCCAGCATCGGGTACAGCCTCGGCAGCGAGTGGAGCAAGGTCAACCACGGGCTCACCGTGGTCAGCTACGTGCTCGTGGCCGTCGTCGTGCTGGCGATCATCGCGGTCGTGGTGCTGCGGCTGCGCGAGTTCCGGCGCGAGGCGGCGGCCGGCGACGGCCGCACCGGCGGCCGCGGCGGCCGGCACGCCAGCAACGGCCGCAGCGAATCCAAGGAGCGGCTCGGCCGCTAGCGGAACTCGCCGCCTGGGATCACAGCGCCGGGATCATGGCGCCGGGATCATGGCGCCGGGATCATGGCGCCGGGGATCACAGGCCGAGTTCGGCGAGCTCGTAGACCGCCCGGTAGGGCAGGCCGCGGTCCAGCACCCGCTGCCGTGCGCCGCGCTCGACGAGGACCGCGACGCCAACCACCTCGGCGCCCGCCGCTAGCAGCACGTCCACCGCGGTGAGCACGGAATTGCCTGTCGTCGAGGTGTCCTCGACGGCCAGCACCCGCCGCCCGGCCACGTCGGGTCCCTCGATCCTGCGCTGCGTGCCGTGCGCCTTCTCCGCCTTCCGCACGACGAACGCGTCGACCGGCGTGCCCCGGCTCGCGGCCGCGTGCATCATCGCGCTGGCCACGGGGTCGGCTCCCAGCGTCAGCCCGCCGACGGCTTCGTAGGACAGGTCCGCGGTGGCGTTCAGCAGCACGCGTCCGACCAGTGGCGCGAGGCGCCCGTCCAGGGTCACCCTGCGCAGGTCCACGTAGCTGGTCACGTGCTGTCCTGACGACAGGACGAAGTCGCCGTGCACCACGGCCCTGGTCTTGATGCCTGCCAGCAGTTCCTCGCGGTCGCTCACAGCTCCAGAGCATATAAGCGTGCAAACTCCAGGACCATTGGTCACTTAGTGATCACGCAAAGTAATCTGAGGTGGGAATTGGTATCGCGCCCTGGGCGTGCCCGCCGCCCGCAAGCCCTGCCATGCCGCGGGTTGCGGCTGCCGCGGGCGGCGAAGTGGCAGCCCGGTGAATGCGCGGAAAGGCCAACGCGGCTGGCGAGCTTTATTACCCTAAGAAGGCAGAGGACAAAACAGGCCATCGCATCCCGATGACCACTGAACAGGATGTTCTCGCGCGAGGGGAAGGACGGTGTGGCGTGGATCGCTGCGCACTGTTCGTGGACGCGGGCTATGTCCTAGCGGACGGCGCCATGGCAGTGCACGGGACGCGCCGCCGGGAGTCAGTGTCGTGGGACTACGGCGGGCTGCTGCAGCTCCTCGCCAGCCTGGCCACTGAACGGTCCGGGCTGCCCCTGCTGCGCTGCTACTGGTATGAGGCGACCGTCGAAGGACGCCGCGGCGCCGACCACGACACGCTCGCTGACCTGCCCGGCGTCAAGCTCCGGCTCGCCAAGATGCGCCCGGGCCGCCGCGAAGGCGTCGAGAGCGAGATCCACCGCGATCTGACGACGCTGGCGCGGAACAAGGCCATCTCCGACGCGATGGTGGTCAGCGCCGAGGAAGACCTCGCGCAGGTCATCGCCGACGTCCAGGACCTGGGCCTGCGAGTCAGCCTCGTGCACATCGCGGTCGACGGCAACGGGACGGTCTCCCGTGCGCTGCGCCAGGAGTGCGACGACATCGTGGCGGTCAGCAGCGAGCACCTGCGGCCGTACGTCGAGCTAATCTCCGGGGCGGAGCCGCCGCGCGCGGACGAGCGCGATGGCGCCCCGCTGATCGCGCTGCGGCCGTCGGCGAACGGCCACGCGGCGCCCGAGACCGCGGAATTGCCGCTGGCCGCGGCCGACATGTTCGCCGCGCCTGTGGCGGAAACCGCTCCCGCGCGGCCCGACACCCTGGTGGCGCGCCAGGACGAGGCGCCCGTGCGCCGTGACCAGCCGCCCGTCCGGCAGGACGCGGCCGCGGGGGACCGCCTGTGGGAACCGCAGCCAGCCGCCAGGCAGGACTTCGGCCCCCGCCAGGAGATCCCCGTCCGCGCGGCGCAGGAGCTGTACGCGGCACCGGTCGCCGTGCCCGCGCCCGTCGAGGACCAGCAAACGGATTACCCTGCTGAGTACCCTGCTGACTTCCCCGCTGCCAGGTTGCGGCAGGCCGCGGACCTGTCCGGTTACAACCCAGGGGCCGCGCGCGAGCAGCTGCCGCGCGACCCCATGACCCGCGAACCGTTCTCGCGCGAGCCGATCCCGGCGGAGAGCGACGGCCTGCAGCCGGTGGCTGTTCCCACGGGGTCAGCCCAGATCCGGCGCCTGCCAACCCGCGGGTCGAGCCCGTCCGTCCAGGGCGTCCATGGGCTGGGCCAGCCGGCGCCGGGCCAGCCCATGGGGGGCCAGCCGACGGCGGCCCAGCCGGTGCTCTCGACGCCCACGGCGGCGCAGCCCGCCCTCGGGCAGCCGCCGTCCGGGCAGCCTCCGGCCGGGCAGGCGCCCCCGTCCGCCCAGGTCACGCCGATCGTTCCGGGCGCTGGTTACGCGTCAGGGCGCAACGGGGCGTACAGCGGTCCCCAGCCCGTCATCCCGCCGGGGGCGGGCGCCCAGCCAGGCGTTCCGCCAGTTCCGGGCACGGGCATGGCCGGGCAGGCGCCTGCGGCGCCGCCGCCGCAGGCGGCCCAGCCAGCGGCGAGCCCGCTAAGCGGCAACGGTCCGGACGCTTACGGGCAGATGACCATGGTGGGTTCCTCCACTGCCGCCGGATCCGCCGGACCTGCGGGCCCGGCGGCCTATTCGGGCGCACAGCCTGCGGTTTCCCTCGCCGAGGCCGTACAGTCGGCACATGAAGAGGGGCAGGAATTCGGCGCCACGGTGGCACGGGACGCGCCTGCGCTGTGGCTGGAGGCGGTGCTGGCAAGGAAGCCGCGGATGCCGTCCGACCTCGAGGCCAGGCTGCTGCAAGGATCCGCGCTGCCCATCGATTTCCTGCTGCACGACGAGGTGCGGCACGCGCTGCGCCGGGGATTCTGGGACGCCATGGAGCGCGCCCGCCGATAGGAAGGGCCGCTGAGGTACCGTGGGTAGGGTGGCGGGCGTCGATGAGTTCGACGAGATCGAGTTTCAGGCAGCACGGACAGGCAACCACGTGCGGGCCGCCGTTCGCATGAGCGAACTCGCCGGGGAGGCCGGGCCGGGGCAGCGTGCCGAGTCGCACATGCGTGCCGGCGAGCAGTGGCTCATGGCCGATGACCCGCAGCGGGCCGCCGATGAGTTCACCGCGGCGATCGCCGACGGCGGTCCCACGTTCGCCGACCCGCGGGTGTACCTGGCCAGGGCGCTGCTCACGCTGGGCAGGGAAGCCGAAGCGCAGTCGCTGCTCGCCGCCCTCGCCGCCAAGCGGGAGACGGTCACCCCGCGCACGTGCGACCTGCTCGCCGAGCTGCTGACCGAGGAAGGCGACCTGCGCGGCGCGCTCGACTGGGCGACCACCGGTGTCGAGCGGTGCCTCGCGCGCGGGGACGACGCGGAGCTGCAGCTGCTGCTGCGCCTGCGGTACCGGATCCGCGTCGACCTGGGCCTTGACGAGGACGACTACGACCGCATGCTTGACGGCTCCCGGCGCGAGGCCTGACGAGGTCGCGGGCGCCGGGAACCGTGCGCGTCAGGCGGCCCGCGCCGCGGCGCTGACGGTCAGTTCGTCCGCCTTCGCGTCCAGGTCGACAAGCACCTCATCGCCATCCGTGATCGTGCCGGACAGCAGCGCGCGCGCCAGCTTGTCGCCGATCGCGGACTGCACAAGACGGCGCAGCGGCCGCGCGCCGTACACCGGGTCGAACCCGGTCAGCGCGAGCCACTCCTTCGCGGCGGCTGTCACGGTGAGCGCGAGCCGCCGTCCGGACAGCCGCTGTGCCAGGCGCTCGATCTGCAGGTCCACGATCCGCGTTAGCTCGTCGGTGGACAGCGAGTCGAAGACGATCACGTCGTCGAGCCTGTTCAGGAACTCCGGCTTGAAGGCGGCGCGCACCGCGGCCATGACCGCGTCCCGCCGGGCCCGCTCGTCGAGCGCGGGGTCCGCGATGTAAGCGGAACCGAGGTTGGAGGTCAGGATCAGGATCGTGTTGCGGAAGTCCACGGTCCGCCCCTGCCCGTCGGTGAGCCGCCCGTCGTCCAGGACCTGCAGCAGCACGTCGAAGACCTCAGGGTGCGCCTTCTCCACCTCATCGAGCAGCACCACGCAGTAGGGCCGTCGCCGCACCGCTTCGGTGAGCTGGCCGCCCTCCTCGTAGCCGACGTAACCGGGCGGGGCGCCGACCAGCCGGGCCACCGAGTGCTTCTCCCCGTACTCGCTCATGTCGATGCGGATCATGGCCCGCTCGTCGTCGAACAGGAACTCGGCGAGCGCCTTCGCCAGCTCGGTCTTGCCGACGCCCGTCGGCCCGAGGAACAGGAACGAGCCCGTGGGCCGGTCCGGGTCGGACACGCCCGCGCGTGCGCGGCGCACCGCGTCCGAGACGGCCTGCACAGCGCTGGCCTGCCCGATTACCCGGTTGCCCAGCTCGGATTCCATTCGCAGCAGTTTGCCTGTCTCGCCTTCGAGCAGCCGCCCCGCGGGGATGCCGGTCCACGCCGACACGACGTCTGCCACGTCGTCGGGCCCGACTTCTTCCTTCACCATCGGCGCGGGGTTCGCGCCCGTGCCGGCGCTTCCCGCCGCCCCGCTCCCGTCGTTTTCCTCCGAACGGTCCGTGGCGATCGCCTCGGCTATCTCCGCGTCGAGCGTGGGGATCTCGCCGTACAGCAGCCTGGACGCGGTCTCGTAATCCCCGTCGCGCTGTGCCCGCTCGGCCTGGCCCTTCAGGTCGTCGAGCCGCTTCTTCAGCTCGCCGACGCGGTTCAGGCCAGACTTCTCCTGCTCCCAGCGGGCGGTCAGCGCCGTGAGCTGTTCCTGGCGGTCGGCCAGGTCGGCCCGCAGCCGCTCGAGACGCTCCTTGCTGCCCGGGTCGGACTCGCGGGAGAGGGCGAGCTCTTCCATCTTCATCCGGTCCACGGTGCGGCGCAGTTCGTCGATCTCCACGGGCGAGGAGTCGATCTCCATCCGCAGCCGGGACGCGGCCTCGTCCACGAGGTCGATCGCCTTGTCGGGCAGGAACCGCGCCGTGATGTACCGGTCGGACAAGGTGGCCGCCGCGACGAGCGCGGCGTCGGAGATCTGTACCTGGTGGTGCGCCTCGTACCGCCCCTTGAGCCCGCGCAGGATCGCGATCGTGTCCTCAACCGAGGGCTCGCCCACGAGCACCTGCTGGAACCGGCGCTCAAGCGCCGGGTCCTTTTCGATCCGCTCGCGGTACTCGTCCAGCGTGGTGGCGCCGACCATGCGCAGCTCGCCGCGGGCCAGCATCGGCTTGAGCATGTTGCCCGCGTCCATCGCGCCCTCGGCCGCGCCGGCGCCGACGACGGTGTGCAGCTCGTCGATGAACGTGATCACCTGGCCGTCGCTGCTGCGAATCTCGTTGAGTACGGCCTTCAGCCGCTCCTCGAACTCGCCGCGGTACTTGGCGCCGGCCACCATGCTGCCCAGGTCAAGTGCGATAAGCCGCTTACCGCGCAGCGATTCTGGCACGTCGCCCGCCACGATCCGCTGCGCCAGCCCTTCGACGACGGCGGTCTTGCCGACGCCCGGCTCCCCGATCAGCACGGGGTTGTTCTTGGTCCGCCGGGACAGCACCTGCACAACGCGCCGGATCTCGGCGTCCCGGCCGATCACCGGGTCAAGCTTGCCGTCCCTGGCCTGCTGGGTGAGGTCCACGCCGTACTTCTCGAGCGCCTGGTAGGTGCCCTCGGGGTCTTCGCTTGTGACCCGGGCACTGCCGCGCACCTGGGCGAACGCCTCGGTGAGCGCGTCCGCGGTACCGCCCGCCTCGCGCAGCAGCGTGGCGGCCTGCCCGCCGTCGGCGGCGAGGCCGACGAGCAGGTGCTCGGTCGAGACGTACTCGTCGTCCATCTGCCGTGCACGGCTCGCCGCCGTGTTGATCACCGTCAGCATCTGCCGGGACAGCTCAGGGCCGCTGGCGGACGTGCCGCGCATCCGGGGCAGCCGCGCGATCCGGTCCGCTGCCTCCTTGGCGAGGAGCGCCGGGTCGGCGCCGACAGCACGCAGCAGCGGCGCCGCCGTGCCCCCGCTCTGGTCGAGCAGCGCGGCGAGCAGGTGCAGCGGATCGACCTGCGGGTTGCCGTCAGCAGCGGCTCGCCGGACGGCCACGGACAGCGCGTCCTGGCTCTTCCGGGTGAGCTTGTCATCCATTGGTGGGTAATCCCCCTTGTTCGCTATTCACTTTTGCCCTGCTGGTCAGCCTGCGTGATGGGAGGCTGCCAGAAGGTGACACGGGTCGCGGGACGCACGGGCACGAGGGTGGCCGCGGGGTCGGCGTTCGTCCTGCGCAGTTCGGCCAGCCGGGCCGCGACCGCGCGGGTTGACTCGAGCTCGACTCGCAGTTGCGCCACCTCGGAGTGCAGTTCGGCCGCCATCAGCCGTGCCTGCTCGAGCTCGCGTTCCAGGTCCAGGATCCGCTTGATGCCGGAGAGGTTGATGCCCTCCTCCTGGGAGAGCCGCTGGATCTGGCGCAGCGCGAGGATGTCGCGCATCGAGTACCGGCGCCCCCCGCCGGCGGTCCGCCGCGGCACGATGAGGCCTACCCTCTCGTAGCCGCGCAGCGTCTGCGGGTGCATGCCGGACAGGTTCGCGGCCACGGAGATGACGTACACGGGCATGTCGTCCGACAGCTCGTAAGGGCTGTTCATGTCATCTCCTTTCGCTTCGAGCTGAGGTGGTTCGTGTACCGGTCAGTCCTGCCGTGCCCGGCGGAGCAGTTCTTCCCGCGGGTCCGGTCCTGACGTGGCTATGCGCAGGTCCTCGAGCGCCGAGCGGGCCTTGCTGTTCAGGTCCTGCGGCACGGTCACCTCGACGGTGGCGAGCAGGGCGCCGAGCGTCCCGTCCTTACGGCGGACACCACGGCCAGGGACGCGGAACACCTGGCCGTTCGGAGTCCCTGCCGGGATCCGGACGGTGACAGCGGCGCCCCGGTGGGTGGGAACCTTGATCTCCGCCCCGAGTGCCAGCTCGGTGATCGTCACCGGGACGGTCACCGTCAGGTTGTCACCGCTGCGGCCGAACACCCCGTGCGGCTTGACGTGCACCCGCACATAGAGGTCGCCTGCCTTGCCGCCGTGCTCGCCTGGCGCGCCCTTGCCGGGGATCCGGATCCGCTGGCCGTCGCCGACGCCCGCCGGTATCCGCGCCTGGATCGTCTGGGAGGACATCGCCCGTCCGCTGCCACTGCAGGACGCGCACGGGTTGTCGACCACGAGGCCGCGGCCCCGGCACGTCTTGCACGGCTCGGACATCCCGAAGCCGCCGAGGTTGCGGCTCTGCTGGCCGGTTCCCTGGCAGTCCGGGCAGACCTTGGGCACGGTGCCCGCCTTGGCGCCGGTGCCATGGCAGACCGGGCAGGGGCCCTCCCCGGTCAGCCGCAGCGCCACGGTGGCGCCATCGATCGAGTCGCCGAACGACAGCGTGGTCTCCGTCTCCACGTCGGCGCCGCGCCTGGCACGGCTCTGCGCCGTGCCACCGCGGCCGCGGAAGATCCCGCCAAGGACGTCACCGAGCCGTTCACCGCTCTCGCCCCCGCCGCCGAACAGGTCGCCCAGGTCGAAGCCGCCGAAGCCGCCGCCAGCGGTGCCGGTCCGGCCGCCGGCCGGCACGCGGAACCCGCCGAACATCGAGCGGGCCTCGTCGTACTCCTTGCGCTGCTTCTCATCCGACAAGACGTTGTACGCCTCGGTGATCTCCTTGAACTTCTCCTCGGCGTCGGCGTTGCCCTTGTTCGCGTCAGGATGGTACTTGCGCGCGAGTTCGCGGTACGCCTTCTTGATGTCGGCGGCCTTCGCGGTCTTGGGTACGCCCAGCGTCTTGTAGTAGTCCTTCTCCAGGTAGTCCTTCGTGCTCATCTAGCCTCGCTGGGCGGTTTAGTTGTCCGCTTCTTCCCCTGTTGACCACTCGGCAGCGTTCGCGCTTCCGTCTGGCCCTGTGGCGGGCTCCGCGACCGCCACCCTGGCCGGGCGGAGGATGCGTTCGCCCACCTTGTAACCGGGCTGGAGGATCTCCACGCAGGTGTCCTCCGCCACGTCAGGCGAGTAGCTGTGTGCCAGCGCCTCGTGGATCTTCGGATCGAACGCGTCGCCGCGCTGACCGTAGCTCACCAGCCCGAGCTTGATGACCGCCGCCTGGAGCGAGTCCGCGACGGACTTGAAGCCGCCGGAGAGCTCCCCGTGGTCGCGTGCCTGCCCGATCGCGTCGAGCACCGGCAGCAGTTCGGTGAGCGCGCTGGCGACCGCCATCTCGCGCACCGTGGCACGGTCCCTGTCCACCCGCTTGCGGTAGTTGGCGTACTCGGCCTGCAGCCGCTGCAGGTCCGCGGTCCGCTCGCTGAGCTGGGTACGCAGTTCCTGCGTGGCAAGCATGTCAGTCGCCTCGGTTTCGGTCAGTGTCGCTTCGCCAGACTCGGCATCGTCGTCGCTGGCCTTACCGTGCCTGGCCGGGGCGGACCCCGCCGGCCGGCTGGCACCTGTGGTGCCAGCCGGCTGGGAGGCCGCGTGCTTGCCCCGTCTCGGCTGCCCGGTCACTGGGTCGATCCGCCGGTGGTCGCGGATAACCGGACCGGTGCCCATGTCATCGGGTGCTGTCATCAGGCGGCGCCGCCTTCGCCTTCGTCCACGATCTCGGCGTCGACGACACCCTCGTCGTGCGGGGCGCTGGCTTCGTCGTCAGCTGAGCTGCCCTCGGACTGCGCCGAGGCCTGGGCCGCCTGTGCCGCCTGGTAGATGGCGGTGCCCATCTTCTGGCTGACCTGGGCGGCGTGCTCGCTGGCGCTCTTGATGGCGTCGATGTCGTTGCCCTCGATGGCCTTCTTCAGGTCACCGATCGCGCTTTGCACCTCGGCCTTGATGTCCGCGGGCACCTTCTCGTCGTTCTCGGCGAGGAACTTCTCGGTGCTGTAGACCAGGGTGTCTGCCTGGTTGCGGATCTCGGCTTCCTCGCGGCGCTTGCGGTCCTCCTCGGCGTACTGCTCGGCGTCGCGGACCATCTTCTCGATGTCTTCCTTCGGCAGCGCCGAGCCGCCGGTGATCTGCACCGACTGCTGCTTGCCCGTGCCCAGGTCCTTGGCGGACACGTTCACGATGCCGTTGGCGTCGATGTCGAAGGTGACCTCGATCTGCGGGATGCCGCGGGGCGCCGGCGCGATGCCGGTCAGGTCGAACATGCCGAGCTTCTTGTTGTACGCCGCGATCTCGCGCTCGCCCTGGTAGACCTGGATCTGCACCGACGGCTGGTTGTCATCGGCCGTGGTGAAGATCTCCGAGCGCTTGGTCGGGATCGTGGTGTTCCGCTCGATGAGCTTGGTGAAGATCCCGCCCTTGGTCTCGATGCCCAGCGACAGCGGGGTCACGTCGAGCAGCAGGATGTCCTTGACCTCGCCCTTGAGCACGCCGGCCTGCAGGCAGGCGCCGACGGCCACGACCTCGTCCGGGTTGACGCCCTTGTTGGGCTCCTTGCCGTTGGTCAGCGACTTGACCAGGTCTACGACCGCGGGCATCCGGGTGGATCCGCCGACGAGCACGACGTGGTCGATTTCGGCCATCTTGACGTTGGCGTCCTTGATGACCTGCTGGAACGGGCCCTTGCACCGGTCGATCAGGTCCGATGTCATCTTCTGGAACTCGGCCCGGGTGAGCCGGGTGTCCAGGTGCAGCGGGCCGTCAGGCGAGTGCGAGATGTAGGGCAGGTTGATCTGCGACTCCATCGACTGCGACAGCTCGATCTTCGCCTTCTCCGCCGCCTCGCGAAGCCGCTGCAGCGCCATCTTGTCCTTGGACAGGTCGACGCCGTAGCCGCTCTTGAAGTCCTGCACCAGCCAGTCGACGATGCGCTGGTCCCAGTCGTCGCCGCCCAGGTGGTTGTCACCGTTGGTCGCCTCGACCTCGACGACGCCGTCGCCGACATCGAGCAGCGAGACGTCGAAGGTGCCGCCGCCCAGGTCGAAGACCAGGATCTTGGCGGAGCCTTCCTTCTCCAGGTGGTAAGCCAGCGCGGCCGAAGTCGGCTCGTTGATAATGCGCAGCACGTTCAGCCCCGCGATCTGGCCGGCCTCCTTGGTGGCCTGGCGCTGCGCGTCGCTGAAGTACGCCGGTACGGTGATCACCGCGTCGGTGATCTTCTCGCCCAGGTAGGACTCGGCGTCCCTCTTGAGCTTCTGCAGGATGAACGCGCTGATCTGCTGGGGGGTGAACTTCTTGCCATCGATCGTGACGGACCAGTCGGTCCCCATGTGCCGCTTGACCGAACGGATGGTCCGGTCCACGTTCGTGACGGCCTGCCGCTTAGCGACCTCGCCGACGAGAACCTCCGCGTTCTTGGCGAACGCGACGACCGACGGGGTGGTGCGCGACCCTTCCGCGTTGGCGATGACCGTCGGCTCCCCGCCTTCGAGAACGGCGACAACCGAGTTCGTCGTTCCGAGGTCAATACCTACTGCACGTGCCATGAGCAGTCCTCGTAAGTGTGTTGAAGTTGAGTCTTCCGGGCTCAAGCCTGCCCGAGGCGAGTCCCGGTGTCAAATGACTTGAGTCACTTGCACTCAACTTTTCTGATCGCTGGATCATTCCCGTGGGACGGCCCGTGTTTGGCGCAAGCCCCGTGACTACGCTTGTGCCCCAGACATAAGGAGGTTGTGCGTGGTCCTGCGGATGATTGTCGGCCTGGGGCTGACCGTGGTCGCGTTGGCGGTCGCGGGGCGGCGGGTGTGGTGGCTGAAGCGGCTGGCGTTCTCCGGGCAGCCGGCGCCGGAGCGGGTGGCGTATGCGCGCGGGCATCTGGGCGCTGACGCGCGGACGGAGCTGACGGAGGTGATCGGGCAGCGCAAGCTGCTGCAGTGGTCGGTGCCGGGGGCGGCGCACGCGGTGACGTTCTGGGGTTTCACCGTGCTGCTTTTGACGATCATCGAGAGCTTCGGGGCGCTGTTCTCCCGGACGTTCGCGATCCCGGGGATCGGGCACTGGGCTTTCATCGCCTTCATCGAGGACCTGTTCGCGGTGGGGGTGCTGGCGGGCATCATCACGTTCGCGGTGATCCGGCTGCGCAGCGACCCGCGTAAAGAAGGCCGCCGGTCGCGGTTCTTCGGCTCGCACACCAGGGCAGCGTGGGTGGTGCTGGCGATGATCGCGGCGGTGATCGTCACGCTGCTGATCTACCGGGGGGCGCAGATCAATACCGGGGTGTTCCCGTACCCGCACGGCTGGGCGTTCGCGTCCTGGGTCATCGCCCGGGTCCTGCATCCGCTCGGGTACGGGGTCAACAGCGTGCTGGAGGTCGTGTTCATCCTCGCCCAGATCGCGGTGGTGATGGCCTTCTTGGTGATCGTGACCTATTCCAAGCACCTGCACATCTTCCTGGCCCCGGTGAACGTGCTGTTCTCCCGCCGCCCGAACGCCCTGGGGCCGCTGGAGCCGATGCGGTCTGGCGGCACGGTGCTGGACTTTGAGGAGGCCGACCCGGACACCGACGTGTTCGGCATCGGGAAGATCGAGGACCTGTCGTGGAAGGGCATGCTGGACCTGGGCACCTGCACCGAGTGCGGCCGCTGCCAGTCCCAGTGCCCGGCCTGGGCGACCGGCAAGCCGCTGTCCCCCAAGCAGGTCATCCTGGACCTGCGCGACCACGCGTTCGCCAAGGCGCCCTGGCTGCTGGCCGCCAAGGACGAGCGGGAGGGACTCCCGGACGCGGTTAAGGCGGAGGCGGACCGCCCGCTGGTCGGCACCAAAGACCAGGGCGGGGTGATCGATCCGGACGTGATCTGGTCGTGCACCAACTGCGGGGCCTGCGTGGAGGAGTGCCCGGTCGACATCGAGCACATCGACCACATCGACGGGATGCGCCGCCACCAGGTCCTGGTGGAGTCCGCGTTCCCGCAAGAGGCCACCACCATGCTCAACAACCTCGAACGCCGCGGCAACCCGTGGGGCATGGCCGAAGACCGCCGGGCCGACTGGATCGGCGAGCTCGACTTCGAGGTGCCGGTCGTGGACGAGAAGATCGGCCCGGACATCGAGTACCTGTTCTGGGTCGGCTGCGCCGGCGCCCTCGATGACCGGGCGAAGAAGACCACCAAGGCGATCGCCGAATTGCTGCACACCGCGGGCGTCAAGTTCGCAGTCCTCGGCCCGATGGAAGCCTGCACCGGCGACCCGGCCCGCCGGCTGGGCAACGAGTTCGTTTTCTATGGCCTGGCCCAGCAGAACATCGCCACCCTCAACGGCGCGGGCGCCAGGAAGATCGTGGCGTCGTGCCCGCACTGCTTCAACACCATCGCCCGCGAGTATCCCCAGCTCGGCGGCGACTACGAGGTCATCCACCACACCCAGCTGCTGGCCCGCCTCGTCGCGGAAGGCAGGCTCAAGCCCGTGCAAGCCGTGGAGGAGAAGATCACCTACCACGACCCGTGCTTCCTGGGCCGCCACAACAAGGTCTACACCCCGCCGCGCCAGATTATCGACGCGGTGCCCGGAACGCAGGCCGAGGAAATGCATAGGTGCAAGAACCGCGGGTTCTGCTGCGGCGCCGGCGGGGCCCGCATGTGGCTGGAAGAGCGGATCGGCAAGCGGATCAACACCGAGCGGATCGACGAGGCGCTGGCGCTGAACCCGGACAGCATCTCCACCGCCTGCCCCTACTGCCTGGTCATGCTCGGCGACGCCGTCAACGCCAAGAAAGCCAGCGGGGAAGCCAGGCAAGACCTCGAAGTCATCGACGTCGCCCAGCTGCTCGCCAGGTCGGTCCGCTCCGGCTCCTCCCGGGGTGAGGAGACCGGAGCATAACCCTGTAACACCCGATCGTTCACGGCGGACAGCTGGTCCCCCCACCAGCCCGCTGGATCCGGCTCCTCGGAGTCGTCCCGCGCATCGCCTTCCACGCGACGGGAGAAGGGCCAGGCGGGAAGAGTCGGCTCGGAACGTTCGGGCTCTGCTCCCCCGGGGGGACGACCCCCCGGAACCCCCCGCCGATGATTCCTGATGACCTCAAGCGTGACGATGTGGGCGTACCGGACGCTTGCAATGACACGCACTTCCGAAGCCCAGCAGGCCGCGGCGAGCACGTGGCGTGCGGCGAACAGGTCGGCGGCCGTGATGCCCGCCCGGCACCACAGCTGGACCCGCTCGCCGTAGTCGGTGGGGACGGTGGAGAGCACGAAGGGCAGCCGTCCGCGCCGGGTCTGCACCCAGGCGTTGACGCAGCCGGTCCGTACCCGGTGCGGCGTGATGACGCACCAGGCCCTGGCGAGGATCCGTTTGCGGGCTGGCGGCCAGCGCATCATCGCGCAGACAGCCGCCAGCCCGGCCCCCGCCCCGGCAGCAAGCCAGCTGAAGCCGAGGCTGACCGCCACGAAAGCGGACAGCCCGGCGGTGCCGAAGACGATCCAGATTTCCCAGCGCCAGTTCCAGGCAGACTCGATCGGACCGGGCCGGCGGAGTGGCCTGACCGCGAACTCGAGGCTGGACATCACGCTCGGGTCGTTCGGCCGTCCCGGCCGGCCGGCGGCCATCAGCCGCCTTCCCTGGGACAGCCGTTCCAGTGGTCGTCCCAGGCCTCTGGGACGCCTGGGGCGTAGCCGCCGGGCAGGCAGCCCGGGTGCGGGTCCTGCTCGACCAGGCCTCCGTGCTGGTCGAGCTGGTCGCGAAGCGTGTCGAACCGAGGGTCCCTGTACTGCCTGGCGAGGCCGCCGGCGAGCTCGGTGACCTGCCAGCCGCGCCAGCCGGCTTCCTCGTCGTTCTTGGCGAACAGGCGGTTGCCCGCCCGGCGCGGAATGCCCGCGAGCCAGGCGGCGACGGCGGCCGTCACTGTGCGGAGCGCGCCTGACGTCGCCACCGCGGGACGGTCCGATATCGCGGTACCGGGCAGCGTCATGCCGCTCTGAGCCGGCATCGGCGCACGTGGCAGCCACGTGCCGGCGCTCGCAACCTTTATCGTTTCCGCTGCGTTACCTTTTGGCCAACGGGGGTTGTCTTTCCCCATGACGTTGGTAGTGTTGATCACGTCACTAGCCCTTCTCGGTGGTTCCTGAGGACGGGTTGTGTTTGGCTGGGTCGGTGTGGCAGCACCGGCCCAGCTGTATTTCCAGAGGATCGTGCAGTGGATAACTGACACGCTTCCTGGAACGCGGTGCTTCTGCCCGGGGTGCCTGGCAGGGCGGCGTACGCTGACGCAGAGCGGAAGCGAACGCGACGGGTGCAGTGGGATGGCAGGGGCCTCCTTTTCAATCGCTTGCTCGCACGACCCCCGACGGGCTTAGCGATCTGTGATCGGTGCCCAGCCGGGTCACCGCTCGACCCCATTGTCGTGCGGGTCGCTTGAGGATGCCTGTCTCTAAAATCATGGTGCATCCCACGGAACCTGTTGGCAAGTGCCAAAATCAAGTGCCATACTCATATGCCAACGGCATGTATCGACGGCACCATCCAAGCGATTGGAACCTGTGGCTCCACGCCAAAGTGCCTGCTAAGCGAGAGCGGAAGGAAGCGACCTCCAGTGCCGGAAGTGCGCAGCCCCACGGTTCGCCGGCGTGAACTTGGTGCGCTTCTTCGTGCCCGTAGGCAGGAACTGAGGCTGACCGTGGATCAGGTCGCCGCCCACCTGCTCTGCTCGCCTTCCAAAGTGAGCCGCATGGAGACGGGTCTGCGTGGTGCCACGCAACGTGATGTCCGGGATCTCTGCAACCTGTACGAGATAACGGACGAGGACGAGCGCGCACGCCTGATGACGCTGGCCCAGGAGGGCAAGCAGCCGGGGTGGTGGCAGTCCTTCGGATTGCCTTATGCGGACTTCGTCGGCCTTGAGCAAGAGGCGATATCGATGAAGGTCTATCACTCCACAGTGGTGCCGGGCTTGCTTCAGACAGGTGAGTATGCCCGGGCGTTGCACGAGGCCGCGCTGCCAAAGCTCGACCACGAAGTGATCGACCAGCGCGTCGAGGCAAGATTCAACAGGCAACGGCTGCTCTACCGAAGCGATCCACCACTGATCGAGATCATTATGGACGAAGCAGTACTGCACCGGCCAGTCGGCGGCGCCGCCATAATGCGCGAGCAACTCGCCCGGATTATCGAAATCGCCGACCACCCCAACGTCACCATCCAGATACTGCCCTTCGAGCTCGGAGCCCATCCGGCTCTCGAGAGCAATTTCATCATACTTGGGTTTGGGGAGAGGGCACCGAATATCGTCTATGTCGAGGGCCTGATCCCGCCGGCGCTTTACCGGCGCCCTAAAGACGTTCAGAGATATCAACAAGTATTTGAACGATTGCGTGGCATTGGTGCGAGTCCAAAAGACTCAGCTGATCTCATTAGCAAGGGCCGCGAAACGTACAGGGGCTAAAAGGTACTCACTGTGCTTGGGTCCTGACCTGCGAAGATGTGTTTTTAAACGTGATCCTCGCGGGCCATATAAATACGATGTTGCTCGTTGCTATGCTACGAGCGCGTAGGGTGTTTGGGTTGGCTGCAGCGAGCCGCTCAGGCCTCTTATATAGATATATGTCTTAGAGATTTCGGGAGTCGCAAGGCAAGGCGGGGAAATTGGAGTCATGAGCCGGACCGTCGCGTGAGGTGCCGGCTGTTAAACATGCCGCATGAGACCCCCCATCCCCAAAGTTATAGAGAGCTTGTCACAATCGGGCCTCGAAGGTGCGTACCCAAGCGCAACGAGCTATCGTAGGGAGGTCAACGTGTGCGGGCCGCTAGCGCGGTCGGCGCTCCCACTCATGCCTCCGCGGGCCCTCACCCTTTATGGGAGGGCGCCTCCCGACGGGAGGCGCCACGTAAAGGTCGGGTTATATA
>Ga0335073_10002521_pt1 | contig 25069 bp, 19 predicted proteins | sample Lox_Sample_22_FD_207093 | JGI IMG/M metagenome (GOLD analysis project Ga0335073, IMG submission 207093) | Soil microbial communities from Loxahatchee National Wildlife Refuge, Florida, United States - Lox_Sample_2.2 | ecosystem: Environmental > Terrestrial > Soil > Wetlands | place: USA... | reverse complement strand
GAGTATCTGGCGACATCAAAACTGCCCTGGTGCAGATTGCTAAGAAGGAAAGCCGCAGTGTGGCCCAGATATGCGACCTCTTTCTCAAAGGCGGAATTAACGAGTATGAGAAGGAAGGGGCTGCCTACATCCACCGTTTGCTGGTACGGCCGAAAGAAAAGAGTAGGTAGTACCTAAGCTCCACCAAACCCTGGGTCAGCAAGTGTAGTGTTCCGAGGTTCGGGCCGCTCCTCCGGCTCAATATTTTTCGGAAGAGACAGCTCTGTGCCCCCAAGTGGACCCCATCGCCAAACCATTTAAGACCATATAAATTCTGGCGGTTAGAGAGATATGTTACTTATGTACTTGAAGATTATCTCGTAATGTGGGATAGTCACTACCGAGGTATCATCCGATTTGAAGTAGGGTGATAGCGCCCTGCAGCTATCGTCTGAGCGGTGCCACTGAAGGACCGAAATGATGTCAACAAAACTCCCTGGTTTAGGGAAGCGATTAGCCAGAGTCGAAAGGGTTGTGGCCGATGCAGCGAGGCGAGAAAGGCTGACCGGTTGTATCTGCAAGCGGCACCCCTTTGACCGCACATTAATAATTTCGCCAGAGGAGTTCGAGGCGGAGATGAATCGCACTTGTCCGGTACATGGATTCCGCCGTATGGGAGAGCTAATCATCATAGAGTTTGTAAGTCCGGATGCGACTTGCGACGAGGGAGTAATAAAGCGTGTCCACTTGGTAGAAGAGTACAAACTTCGTCTCTCGCAACTCCCTCAGTCGGAATCTGGCGCTGACTTTGAAGATGACTCGCAAACCGCATAACTCCCGTTGCAAATCCTTAGCTAAGAGCGGCAAGCCCTGCCGGGCTGCTGCGACAGAAGGTGGGTTGTGCTTCTTTCACGCCAATCCCAACAAAGCCTCGGAACTAGGCCGAATTGGGGGAAGAAGCAAGCACAATTCCGCGGCCGAAGATGGCGATCCCCTGCCGACGGTGGACAACGCTGTCGCGGTGAGGAACGTTGTCGCACGGCTAATCGCCGAAATACATGCCGGCAAAGTTCACCCGAGGGTCGCTGCGGGCCTGGCGCCGCTCTTGAACCTGCAGCTGCGCGCGATCGAGACCGCGGATCTCGAGTTGCGAATCGTGAAGGTTGAAAAGACGCTGGCTGAGATGGAGAGGCTCCGCAAGAGGTCGGTTGAGGACCCTACTGACCCAAAACCCGAGTTCGCCGGAGACGAAATCGCGCCCAGCTACGAACGCCGCGAACCCATCAAGGCGGATGGTTTGGTGGATACCAGAACGCCGAGGATTTCATAGCTTCGGACGCCTTAAGCGGTCGGAAGGTTTCAAGCTATCCAAGGGTCACTTTTGAAAAACCCGACTCACCGGCTTTAGCGACTGACTGGCCTGCGATCAAGCGCTCCCATACTGCCGCAAGCCGTGAACCGCGAACCGCGAACCGCGTTCCTACCTTCCGAAGGTATATCCCAGCGTCATCCCGTAGCGCAGCACGCGCCCGGAGCTGAATTCCACATTGTTGTTGATTAGGTACAGCCGCACTTCCGGCCGCAGGAAGGCGCTGCGCCAGATGTAAGCCCGAATGCCTCCGCCCACATCCCCCATGAAGTGGTTGCTGCTGGTGTAGTTGGTATATCCCGAGAGCGGATTGTAGTTCTGTATGCCGTAGAATCGGAGGTCTTCTCCGCCAATACCGCCTACCACCTCGGCAACAATGCTCTTCGTGATCTGCGGCGCCCAGATGGCGTTGAATGCGTAAAACACCGGCCGGTAGGGTTGGTACCCTCCATACAGGCTCTGACTTGCCCTCCACCATAATTCGCCCTCGATTCCAAGGCGATGGTGCACCATGAAGTCAGCGCTGAAGCCGGGGTACAAGCCTCCCCGATCGCTGGGGAAGAAAAGCCCGTTTGAGGTGGTGGGAGCGGCTGATGAAAGCCCGCTTACTCCAAAGCCCACGTCCAGCTGCTGTGCGAAAGCACTGGCGCCCATCAGACAGAACACGACTACGACGACTACTAGCGTTAGTTTTTTCAAAGTCTTCTCCAAAGGATGATCTGCGAGCTTGGATGTGTCTCCTCATGCCCCGAGTTGGATCGCCCGGCCCGTGCTCCTAAGTCCAGAGATTTCAGTAGCTTTAGAGAAACGGGACACACTATTCAATCACGAACTCTGGGGCCTCGAATGTAAAGAATTTTCAAGCCAGAGCAGTGAACAAGACTCGTTATCCCTATCTCTTTAAACCAGTTCGCAACTAGGAAGTTGCGGGGCATGGGACCGAAGGCGGTAGGTTACTTTAGTGGGGGTTTTGAGCGCTGTCCTCTTGGCCAACCCGCAAAGGTGAAATAGCGTGTATCTGGCTGTTTTCTATGACGATTCTTGAAAAACTCCCCACCGTTGTCACAGTCGCCGTCCTGGTCGGAATCTTTGCTGGACTCAAACGCCACAGCCGCTCCGCCCGCTTGCAATTGTGGCTGATCGCCTGGTTCCTGGTCTTTACCCACTTTGTAGCCCAGTTGTTTGAACCCTCTACCGGACCGGTCAACCTGTGGCTCTCCGCGCTCGATCTGGGATCCTTGCAAGCCTCTGCCGTAGCCTTTGTCGTCTCCGTAGCTTCCGTAGTTGAAGACCGGATTAAACGAATCGTTTTACTCGCGATCACCGGCATCCCGGCTGTTGCCTATGCGGTCCTCGACGGGTACGGCGTCAGCCTCCGCTGGCCGTTCGTTCTGTGCCTGCTGGCTGCGTTCCTCGGAGGCATCGCCTTCCTGGCGTTCGTAAGGCGAGCCTTGTCCTGGTACGTCGGCACTCTTACCGCGCTCTCCTGTGTGATTGCGTTCTGGGCCATCCACGCTGCGCTGCGGGGCTCTTTCGATGAAGGTGTGACTGCGCTTCTCGGCTTGGGATTCGCGTTACCTGGCATTCTGCTGTGCCGCAACTACTGGCGGCGCTCTCCCGGCATTCTGACGGTCGCCGTGGGATTTTTCTCTTGGGGCGCGGTCTTTCCCGTCGCCATGCTGCTGGGACGCCTGGCACCCCATCTCGAGGTTCCTCCAGAACTGTGGAATACTCCCAAGATGTTCGTGGCTTTCGGCATGATTCTGGCCATCGTCGAGGATAAATCCGAAGCCATCGAACTGATGCAACGAAAAGAACACGCGCTCAACCATCAGTTGCAGCGCTTCTCGGCGATCACTTCCCGCCTGCTAAGCGGAACCCCGGTTGACTCCTTATGCGATGAGATTGCGTCCGCCATCACCGAAGTCAGCAACTTCCGCCGCACCACCATCCAGCTCGAGAATGCCGGAGCCTTGCACTTCGCCGGCACCAGTGGTTTTTCTCCCCAGGAATTGGCTGCGCTGCCGGCAAACTTCCGGCAACAGTCGGTTGAGGAGATCAAGAACCTTTGTGCGCGCGGACGAAAAGTCGGCAAGAATTCATTCCTTCTGTCTCCGCCGGATGGCGCGAAGCCCGGCCGCGGCGAGCAATGCCTGCTGATCCCTCTTTGTGCCGCTGGCGGCGCGTACCTGGGCTGCATCTCGTTGTATGATCCGCGTGAAACCGACGTCGATGACCAGGAGCTGTCGCGCATCGAGTTGCTGGCAGCTGATCTTTCCGTAGCATTGGAATTGAAATCGCTGCAGAACCAGCTCATCCGTTCCGAGAAGCTGGCCGCGCTCGGTCAATTAGTCGCGGGCGTGGCCCACGAGCTCAACAATCCCTTGACCTCGGTGCTGGGTTATGGCGAGCTGCTTAGCGAAGATATTCCGTCTGGACCTATGCACCAACGGCTGGATAAGCTGGTCAACGAAGGCCGCCGCATGAAGCGCATTGTCGAAAACCTCTTGCGCTTCTCCCGCCAGCACGCCGTCGACAGCCAGTCCGTCGATCTGGCCACAGTCGTCCAGGACGTGCTCTCCCTGCGCGAGTATTATCTGCGCACTCACAATCTGGAAGTTGTGATTGATATCCCTGCAGATTTCCCCAAAGTTGCCATCGCCGAGGACCAGTGCAAGCAGGTCCTGCTCAACCTCGTCAACAACGCGGTCGACGCGCTGGAAACGGAGCCGGAACCCAAGCGCATTACTCTGCACGCCTTCATGCGCGGCAAGCGAGCCTTCATCGAACTCGACGACACCGGCCCGGGATTTGCCGACGTCAATCGCGCCCTCGATCCCTTCTACACCACCAAGCCCGTAGGCAAGGGCACTGGTCTCGGTCTCAGCATCTGCTATGGCATCATCCGCGAACACGACGGCGAGATTCGCCTGGAAAACCTGAAACCCCGCGGCGCCCGCGTGACTCTGGAACTGCCGCTGAGCGAAGCCAAGCCCATACCCATGCACGCCCTGGCTGCCCACCTAAGGTAGGCGCAGGCATCCTCGCCCGTGTCCTGATGTCCCATTCTTCGCGCTCTTCGCGGCCTTTCATGTTGATCTTCGCAGCTAAAGCGTTTACCCCGATGGCACAGGCTCACAACGCTTAAACGCAAAGTACGCCTAAGGCAGCGCAAAGTTTACCAAGCAACCCTGCGGACGCAAATTATGGACACTGCCTGCTCTCCCACCCTTTCATTGCCACCTCAACATGCGATAAAATTGCCGACTGGCCCTGAGGATGGCCATTCGGCTTCCCGTCACGGCGCCTTGCGCCTATTCTTTCCCAATTCGTTTCAGCATATTTCCCATCGCACGCCAAAAGGAGGATCACACTATGGCGACAGCTCTGAAGATCGTTCCGCCGGAAGACAAAGTAAACAGTTTCGTTTCGCGAAAGCACCAGATGTTGATCAACGGCAGGTGGACGGACTCCGCCTCAGGGAAAACCTTCCCCACCTATAACCCGGCCACCGGGGAAGTAATGGCGCAAGTTGCCGAAGGCGACCGCGAAGATATCGACCGCGCGGTTCGCGCGGCTCGCAATGCCTTCGAAAACGGGCCATGGTCGCGGCTTACCACCTCCGAACGCGGGCGCATGATCTGGAAGCTGGCCGATCTGCTCGAAGAAAATCTGGAGGAATTTGCGGAACTGGAATCCCTCGATAACGGCAAACCGCTCAAGATTGCCCGCGTCGCGGATATTCCCCTGGCTGTTGATTTGCTCCGTTACATGGCTGGATGGGCCACCAAGATCGAGGGCAATACCATTCCCATCTCCGTCCCTTATGCTCCCGGCGCGAAGTTTCTCGCCTACACCCTGCGCGAACCCATCGGTGTCGTGGGCCAGATCATACCCTGGAATTTCCCTTTGCTGATGGCGGCATGGAAGCTCGGTCCGGCTCTGGCAACCGGCTGCACCGTGGTTCTGAAGCCGGCAGAGCAGACACCGCTGACCGCGCTTCGCCTTGGCGAACTTATCCAGGAGGCTGGCTTCCCGGATGGTGTGGTGAACATCGTCCCCGGCTACGGAGAAACTGCCGGCGCGGCACTCGCGGCGCATCCCGACGTGGACAAAGTCGCATTTACCGGTTCGACCGAAGTCGGCAAGCTCATTCTGCAGGCGGCCGCGGGAAATCTGAAGAAAGTCTCGCTCGAGCTGGGTGGCAAGTCTCCCAACGTGATCTTCGCCGATGTGGATCTGCCGGCGGCGATCGGTGGCGCAGCCAGCGCCATTTTCTTTAACCACGGACAATGTTGCTGCGCCGGCTCGCGTCTCTATGTCGAGAAGAAAATTTTCGACAAGGTCGTCGACGGCGTCGCCGAACAAGCCAGCAAAATCAGAGTCGGCTCGGGATTCGATGACTCCACCGACATGGGCCCGCTGGTTTCCAAAGAGCAACTCGATCGCGTCTGCAGTTATCTCGAGTCCGGATTCTCCGAGGGCGCGAAAGCCGTCGTCGGCGGAAGCAAGGTCGGCGATAAGGGGTACTTTGTGAAGCCCACCGTTCTGGTCGACACCACCGACAACATGAAAGTGGTGCAGGAAGAGATCTTCGGGCCGGTGGTTGCGGCCATTCCGTTCGAAGATCCCGCAGAAGTAATCGCCAAGGCCAATAATTCGGCGTATGGCCTGGCCGCCGGCGTCTGGACGCGCGACATCCAGAAAGCCAACCGGGTTGCGGCTCAATTGCGGGCGGGCACGGTTTGGATCAACTGCTACAACATTTTCGACGCGGCACTCCCGTTTGGCGGTTACAAGCAGTCAGGCTGGGGCCGCGAAATGGGTCACGAAGTGCTCGAACAGTACACCGAAGTAAAGGCGGTTTGCAGCGCCATGTGAGGCGACAACTCGCCGAAATGTATCCGCGGCCAGGAGGAATCCGAATCTCCTGGCCGCATTTTTATTTCACCACACCCGGCAGGCGTTCACGTGCACCATCGGCTGTCCCCTATGACAACCGAAGGCGCGGGCGAACTCGGGCAAGTTGGCCACGACATTATTCACCCGGTACCGGTTGAGCGAGTGCCCCTGCGTCATCACCAGCGTGCGCGCGGCTTCCGGCCGGTCTTCTCCACACCAGATGTTAGCGAAGGACAAAAAGAAGTTCTGCGCTTCGGTCAGGCCGTCGGACGCCTTGGTATCCAGGTCTTTGCCCTGTGACTTGAGTGTATTCTGCAGCGCCGCCAGCGTGAGATGAATGCCGCCGTTGTCGGCGGTATCTTCTCCTGCCGATAATTTCCCGTTTTGTTTCACCCCAGCCTCGGGAACCTCCTGTGTGTATTCATCCTGGATGCATTTGTCGCGTTCTTCGTAGTTGGTGGCATCGGCCTCGGTCCACCAGTCTTTGAGGTTGCCGTTGCCGTCGAACTTCCGCCCCTGATCGTCGAACCCGTGGGTGATCTCGTGCCCAATGACCATCCCGATGCCGCCATAATTCACGGCATCGATCTCCTTCGCATCAAAAAATGGCGGCTGCAGAATTCCCGCCGGAAAGTTGATCGTATTGGTTTGCGCGTCTTCATACGCATTCACCGTAGGCGGCGTCATGGCCCATTCTTGGCGATCGGGGGGCTTGCCCACTTTAGCGATGCGGCGGTCGATCTCAAAGCGCGCCGAGCGCGCCGCGTTGCCGAAGAAATCATCGCGTTTGATGACCACCGCCGAGTAGTCGCGCCAGTGGTCGGGATAGGCGATCTTGTCGATCTGCGCATCCAGCTTGGCGTGGGCCAATTGTTTGGTTTGCGGCGACATCCACGCTGCGGCATCGATATCCTGATGCAGTGCCGTCTCGATGGCCTTCACCATCTCGACCATGCGCTCCTTGTTTTCTGCTGGAAAGTATTTTGCCGCGTAAGCCTGTCCCACAGCTTCTCCCAGGTCGGCATCGGCGTTCACCGAACAGCGCCGCCAGCGCGGCTGAATCTCCTTGGTGCCGAAAATCTCGCGCCCAAAGAAGTTGAACGACTCCTCCACGAACGCGCGGCTGAGAAACGGCGACATATCGCTTACCGCCGAAAAGCGCAGGTAGGCGCGCCAGTGCTCGACCGGTTCGGAGGCAATGAGCTTCTCCATCCCGCGAAAGAAATCGGGCGACAGCACCAGATACTGGGGTGACTCCGGAACCTGCATGGCCGCGAAGTAACGGCTCCAGTCAAAAGAAGGTGTAAGTGCCTGCAGTTGTTCCAAAGACAGCTTGTGGTTGATGTTCTTGGGATCGCGGCGCACCACGATATCCATCGCCGCCTTCGCCATTTCGGTCTCCATCGCCAGCACAACCTGCGCGTCGTTTGCGGCCTGCGCCGGCGCTTCCCCGCTGAGTTCGAGCATTTTGGTGACATGCTGCACGAACAGCTCGCGAATGTGTTTCGACTTGTCATCATCGTTGAGATAAAACTCGCGTCCCGGCAGATCCATGCCGGACTGGTCAAGCGCCGCCAGCGTCTTCTGCGCATCGTTGTAGTCAGGGATGGAATAGAGGCCAAAGAGAACGCCGGGATATTCAGCATCGATAAAGTTAAGGTTTGCCGGTCGAATCATCTGGTGAATAGAGGCGATGACCTCGGGAAGCTGTGTCTTTTCCATCCTGGCGATTCGATCCAGTGTGGGCTGCAATGGGCTCACCCCCGCCTTCTCTACGGCGGATTCATCCATGCACGCCGCGTAGTAGTCCCCCACCTGCTGCTGCACGGGCGTGGGATGGGATGCTTTGGCGGCTTCTTCCAGCGCGTTCCGCTCCGCAGCCACGTTCCAGATCACCAGGTTATTAAAAGTCCCCGACGACGGTTGATCCGCGGGAATGGGGTTAGCCTTGTTCCACTTCGCGCAGGCATATTCAAAAAAATCAGAACAGGGGTCCAGTGATTTATCGATCTGCTCCACACTGAAATGCTCGAGCGTCGGCATCACGTCCGGCGATTCGGCGTAGGTGGCCGGAACAAACAACACAGCGCACAGCATTGCTATTGCTGCCAGGGTGAGTAGTCGCATTGATAGTTTTCTCCGGGAGGAATGTAGTTGCGGGCGTCCTCGCCCGTGTACGACCAGCTAAAAGGGTTTTCAATCCAAGGCTTGCCCCACACATTAGACGATGGACGATACAAATAGTAAACGGCTTTCACCACTCGCGGGAATTCCGGGACAGGACGCGGGAACATCACGACGAATTACTCTCCCTCGCGCACCTTCCTGTCCTTTTGTGGTCAATGAATTCCTGGGCAGAATATAAGCCTCCCTCTTTTGACTCTCTCCGCCTTCTCCGGTAGCCTTGACTCTCTCCGCATGAGTTCACCTGCACCAGCAATTGCGGTTTCCGGCCTCAAGAAGTCCTACGGAGAGGTGCAGGCCGTCAAAGGCATCGATTTCGAAATCCAGACAGGCGAAGTCTTCGGACTGCTCGGTCCCAACGGCGCCGGGAAGACCACTACTGTCGAAATTCTGGAAGGCCTGCGCCCGCGCTCCAGTGGCCAGGTTGCGGTTCTGGGCTGCGACCCGGACACCCAGCGCCAAAAGCTCAAAGATCGTATCGGCGTTTGCCTGCAGGCCACCAACCTGCCTGAAAAAATAAAAGTCCGCGAGGCCATGCAGCTGTTTTCGGCGTTCTACAGCCGCAACGTCGACCTCGATCACTTGCTGCAGCGCTTGCAGCTCAAGGAAAAGCGGGAGGCTTTCTACAGCACGCTCTCCGGCGGACAAAAGCAGCGTCTGGCACTGGCTTTGGCCTTGCTCAACGATCCGCAGTTGATTTTTCTGGACGAGCCCACCACCGGCCTCGATCCCCAGGTGCGGGCGGAAATTCACTCCCTTCTGGAAGAATTGAAAAGCGAACGGCGCACCATTCTGATGACCACCCACTACATCGAAGAAGCCGAGCGCCTCTGCGACCGCGTCGCTATCATCGATGAAGGCAAGATCATCGCTCTCGACACTCCCCGCAAGCTGCAGCAGCAGAGCCGCAGCGCCTCCAGCATCGTCGTCACCTGCGCCGCGCCGTTTCCACAGGAGCGGCCACAGTTCGCCGAAGCCACCAAAGTTCAGCTTGACGATACTGGCCGCACTCTGACAGTAAACTCGCGGCGGCCGGCCGCTACCCTGGTCGACCTGGTGAAGTGGATCGACCAGCAGGGTTTCGAGCTCACCGATGTCCATCTCAAGCAACCGACGCTGGAAGATGTTTTCATCGAGCTCACCGGCAAGAGCTTGCGCGAATGAGAAGCTACAAGGCACTGATCACCATCGACCTCAAACTGGCCCTGCGCCAGCGCTCGGTGATTTTCTTTAACTATCTCTTCCCGCTGATCTTTTTCTTCATATTTGCCCAGGCCATGCATGCCGAGCGCGGCTCTGCCATGACTATCGTCATCGCCATGGTCCTGATCATCGGCATTCTGGGCAACGGCTTTTTCGGGGCCGGCATACGCGCGGTGCAGGAGCGCGAGGCCAACATCCTGCGTCGTTACAAGGTCACGCCCATCACGCCTTTACCCCTGCTGGTCGCGTCCGTGGTCACCGGCTGGATTCTCTACATGCCGAACGTCTTGCTCATCTTTTCGCTGGCGCATTTTATCTATGGGATGCCGTGGCCGCAGTCCATTGGTTCGATTCTGCTCTTTGTCAGTGTCGGGATCGTCGGTTTTCGCGCCATCGGGATGATCCTTGCGGCGGTAACCAACTCGATGCAGGAGAGCCAGCTGCTGGTGCAGTTGGTCTATCTCCCCATGCTTTTCCTCAGCGGCGCGACCTTTCCCCTGTCCATGTTTCCGCCCTGGCTGTTGAACTTGACCCAGTTCGTTCCTGCCACCTACCTGGTCACGGGCGTGCAAGGCATGTTGCTGCGCAACGAGGGTATCGTCACGAATATTCAACCCACGGTCGCCCTCATCATTACCGCCGTCACCGGTCTGTTCATCGCCTATAAATTGTTTCGCTGGGAAAAAGAGGAAAAAATTCGCGCCTCGGCCAAACTCTGGCTAGCGGGAGTTCTCACACCTTTCTTCGTGCTCGGTGCATGGCAGCTGCACGCCCGCACCAACGTGGAAAAGACCAGGATTCTGAACCGCGAACTGGCCCGCAGCGACACTTTCTTGATCCGCGGCGCACGGATTTTCACCGGTGATGGAAAGGTCGTCGAAAATGGCGCGGTGCTGGTGCAGGGCGGCAAGATCGCCGAACTTTACGACGGTCCCGGTCCTGACCCAGAATCGGTTAGAGCCGAAACCGTAGAAGCCGCGGGTAAAACGATTCTGCCGGGCCTCATCGACGTGCATGTCCACCTGGGCGCTCCCGGTGGAATCTATCCCGACATGTCAAACTACGATGGCAAGGCCATGATGCTGCGCGCCCTCGCCGCCTATCTTTACAGTGGCGTCACCACCGTGCGAAGCGTCGGCGACCTGCTCGACCTGGCCCTGCAAAGCCGGTCAACAGTAAATAGCGGCGAAAAGCTCGGCGCCGAATTTCTCACCTGCGGTCCATTGTTCACTGCGCCAGGCGGTCACGGCACGGAATACTTCAAAGCCCTTCCACAAAACATCCGAAGCAACCTGGAGAAACAGTTCATCCGGATTCCCGGATCCGCCGAAGAAGCTCGCCAGCAGGTCGACCAATTGAAATCGGATGGCGTTGACTGCATTAAGGCGGTGCTCGAAGCCGGTGCCGGCGGACGCGTCTTCAATCGCATGGACACTGGCCTGTTTGATGCTGTGGCACAAGCCGCCCATGCAGATAATTTGCCACTTGCCGTCCACAGCGGTGATGCTCGTGATATAGCCGACGCGCTGCAGGCCAAAGCTGACTCCATCGAGCACGGTTCTTTTCGCGAAGCCATTCCCGACGCCTTGTTTGAGCAGATGGCCCGGCAAGGCACGTTCTATGATCCGACCCTGAGCGTCGGCGAAGCTTTTAAAGATTTTGCGGCGGGGAAGACCGATCTTCTCAAACGCTCCCTGGTGCAGCAAGTCGGACCACCGGAGTTGTTGCGTGGAACTGAAGAAGCCCTGGCATCAAAAGACTCCGAAGAACTGCGCCATGCCCTGGCGCAATATCCCATCGACCTGCAAATCGCCGGCGCGAATTTGCGCCGTGCCTACGAGCACCATGTCTCATTGGTTACCGGCAGCGACGCCGGAAATTACCTCGTGATTCACGGTCCCACCGTGCAGCATGAGCTGGAACTCTGGGTAAAAGCCGGCATCCCCACCGCCGTGGCGCTGCGGGCCGCCACATACAACGCGGCCCGGCTCTTGCGCGCCGGTCACATCGGCTCGATTCGCCCCGGCAACGACGCTGACCTGCTCATCGTGGATGGGAATCCTCTCGAAGATATCACCGCCACCGAGCGCATTTCACTGGTGGTATTCAAAGGCGAGCGCATCGACCGCAGCGAGCTCTTCGATCAACGCTGAGGGCCATTCATAACACCCCGTGCAGAGAAAGAGGCGCCCTGATGAGAATGGCCTTCGCCTTCGGCTGGGCCGCTATTGCGTAACCCGGAAGTCCTGATTGCTCAAGAGCGTGTGTCCGGGGGTCGTCACCTGGACCTGGCCCGTGGTAGCGCCCGCAGGAACGGTAGTCGTGATCTCTGAGTTCGAGACCACCGTGAAGACAGCCACTATGCCGTTAAACGTCACGCCGGTCGCGCCCTTCAGATTGGTTCCCAGAATATTGACTGCCGCTCCTGCCTTGCCAGAGGTTGGCTGTACTTCCACAAAAGGGCCCAGACCGACAGACAGGCGAAAGACCGTCCCACAGCCTAAATTGGCGCCGCTTGTATACTTCCCGCAGTTGGTACTGGTTCCCCCATATTCCGTCGTTCCGTAGAAGTCCCCGTTGGTCACCTGAATTAACCCACCGAATGGGTATGCCCCGTCCGTGCATGCACTCTGGGAGCAGAAGGTGTATAGCGTGGTGAGCTTGCCAGTTGAGGTGATCTTGAACACCGTTCCAAAATAGTTAGGCCCGGAAGATGATCCCAAAGTCGTTCCGTAGAGAGCCCCATCGCTGCCCTGAACGAGCGTCGCGAAGGGGGCCTGGCTGTCCGCGCAGCCACTCTGGGAGCAGAAGCTGTGCAGTGTCGTGAGCTTGCCACTTGGGGTGATTTTGAAGACCGTGCCACAGCCAAAGTTAATTCCGTTTGTTAAGCAGGTGTTGGCCCCTCCATATCCGGTTGTCCCGTAGAAGTCCCCACTTGCGCCTTGGACCAGACCTCCGTGGGGGTTTTCGCCGTCCGCGCACCCACTCTGGGAGCAGAAGCTGTAGACGGTTGTCAGTTTGCCACTCGAGGAAATTTTAAAGACGCTTCCATAACCATTGGCCCCGCCAATGACTGTTGTCCCGTAGAAACTCCCATTGGTAGCCAGCACCAGCCCCGCAGTCGGTTCCCAGCCGTCTGTGCACGCGCTCAAGGCGCAGAAGCTGTGTAGCGTCGTCAGCGTGCCTCCTGGTGTGATCTTGAAAACTGTGCCGCGGTTGCCGTTGGCTCCGCCGCCCTCGGTAGTTCCGTAGAAATCTCCGTTGGCGGCGCGGACGAGCCCTGCGTAGGGGTTTTGGCCGTCCGCGCAGCCACTCTGGGGACAGAAGTTGTAGAGCGTTGCCAGTACTCCCTTTGGACTGATCTTGAAAACCGTCCCCGCATTGTGAGTCCCACCGTTCTCGGTGGTCCCGTAAAACTCCCCGTTGGTGGCCTGCACCAGCCCTGCGTATGGGAACGCGCCTGTGCACCCGCTTGAGGAACAGAAGCTGTACACCATGGTCAACGTGCCGCTCGGAGTAATCTTGAAAACCGTCCCACCGCCGAAGTTCCCTCCCGCCGCGGTAGTTCCGTACAAATCCCCATTCGTGGCCTGGACGAGCCCCGCGTGGGGCTCCGCGCCGTCGGTGTTCGTATTATCGAAGCGATGCAGCGTGGTGAGAGTTTGCGCCGGCATCAACATCGCCGTAGTGACGAACTGCAGGAGCAAAGCGAGGACCCAGTGTGCCCAATTGAGCCCACCGGGGCAGACGCTGCGAAGTGAGCGCATGGCGTTCCTTTCTGCGCCTTGAACAGTACCAGGATTGCAGACCCGCGAATTCTGCTCCCCCCAAGTTAGCCTGTCAAGATGAAGCCTTTTGCACTCGAAGAAGTCTATGCGACTGTCGGCAGGCGATAATGAAACATGATTGCGGTATGCGTCGGAGCCGTTTCGCTGCTTATCTGGATATATCTTCTCCTGGCCCGAGGCGGATTTTGGCGGATGACCACGTTCCCCGGTCCCGCCGAGCCTGAGCCTCCCCAGCGGCGAATCGCTGTCATCATGCCCGCGCGCAATGAGGCCGATTCAGTCGCCCATAGTATCCGTTCCTTGCTGCAGCAGAGTTACCCCGGCCCCACTCGCATTTTTCTGGTAGATGATCACAGCTCGGACCGCACCGCCGAGATCGCCCGCCAGGCAGCTCAACTAACCGGCGCGCCGGATCGTCTCAGCATCATCCAGGCTCAGCCGTTGCCAGCAGGTTGGACCGGCAAACTCTGGGCCGTCTCCCAGGGCCTGCAAGCTGCTACATCCTTCGATGCCGAGTATTGCTTGCTCACCGACGCCGATGTCGTCCATCAGCCCGGCAATCTCAGTAATTTGGTCCTGCGGGCAGAAAGCGGCAACTTTGATCTGGTTTCACTGATGGTGAAGCTCCACTGCGAGTCGCTTGCGGAACGCCTGCTGATCCCTGCCTTCGTGTTTTTCTTTTTCAAACTATATCCGCCCGCCTGGGTAGCGGAGCCCGATCGGCTCACAGCCGCAGCCGCCGGAGGCTGTATGCTCGTTCGCCCTGCGGCGATCGCCCGCATCGGAGGAATCGCCGCCATCCGCGATCAGCTCATCGACGATTGCGCGTTGGCGCGCGCCCTGAAAGATTCCGGCGGCCACATCTGGTTGGCCCCCACCGAAAGCGCGCTGAGCCTTCGGCATTATGAGAGTTGGAGTGACATTAGCCGCATGATCTCACGCACCGCCTTCACCCAATTGCGCCACTCCGCTTTACTGCTGGCGGCGGTCTGCGCGGGAATGTGCGTCACCTATCTCGCGCCGCCGATCCTGCTCTTCTTCGGTCCTAAAGCAGCACTGCTGGGAGCCTCAGCTTGGCTTTTGCAGTCGGTCGCCTACTGGCCTACGCTGCGCCTTTATCGCCAGCCGCCGTGGTGGGCCCCGCTTCTACCCGCGGCCGCGTGTTTCTACCTGGGGGCTACGGTCCTTTCGGCGCTGCAATATTGGCGGGGACGGGGCGGCCAGTGGAAAGGCCGTATTCAGGATCCCACAAACTCACCGGTTCCCCCCAACTGACATGATGTCCGTTGCTGGAAAGGAGGCCTAAACGTCTAGTTCGGGCAGCCGTCCCACCCGGACGGTAAGATTTTCCCCTTCCACCGCCAGCGCACAGGGAAGACCCGCCTCCAGTTCAACCTGCCACATCGACCAGCGTGCCGACTCCACCGGGTCTCCATAAACTTCCAGTCTCAATTCTGCCTGGCCGCGATAGGGAATCACGCCAAACCCCGCCAGAGGGATGGACATCCCTCCTCCGCTGGCCTTGACGTAAGCCTCTTTCGCCGTCCAACATGCGAAGAACGCCGAAAAACGCTGCGATTCAGGCTGCGACCTCAGCCACTCAATCTCGGGACGGGAGAAGAATCTTTCCGCCAGCTCCAGCGGATCAAGATTTTCTCGCACCCGCTCCACGTCGACGCCGACCGCCGAACGGCGCGTCACGGCAACTACGGCAGCTCCATCGGTATGGGAGAGGTTGAAACGCAGGTCGCCGGCGGTCAATTCTGGTTTGCCCAGGGTTGCCGCACGAAATCGTAGAGTGCCGGGATCGGCCCCCAGATAGCGCCCGAGCACCTTCCGCAGAAACGCATGCGAGGCCACGTAGAGATTACGAGAGGCGGGGAACTTGAAGCGCAGCGCCCTTTCCTTTTCTTCGTCATCAAGCCGCTCAAAGAGTGCGTCATACATCCCGTCGGGGAGATCCACAGAAAAATGCCAGACGTGCGCCTCGTTGCCGGCCAACTTGCCATCGCAGTTCGTCAGGTCCCGCCCGACCACCATGCCGTCTCCCTTTGAGTTGCCGATGCAGGTTCTTCATATTACGGAGAAGTAGCAAAATGTGAAAGCCGTGCATTAGAATCAGCTCAATCCAGCCGCGACATAACTCAGGATATTTTATTTTTCGACGGCCGCCCGTCCCGGTGCTCGTTGCCGTGAGGTGATCGATGAGAAATGTGCGCGAAGTGCTGCGGCAAAAGGAAATGGACCTGACGCGAGTGCGTCGGGAGGTAGAAGCGTTACGCTGCGTCGCCCCTATGCTGGCGGAAGCGCGCAACCATCAGATATCAGCTGAAGCTGATGTCCGGCAAAAAAATCGGTGGCCTCTGCAGATTACAGAGCTGCCACCGGAATCTGCTGGTTAAACCGCCTGCCCGCAAAGGTTGTGGTAGGGGTTGCAGTAGAGGTCACCGTTTGCGCGTGAGGGCGATACTGCTCGGAAGCGACCCATGTCCGCCCGATCAAGCCTGGTCCACAGCAGCCCGTAGGTTACTGTGAGATGGCGCTGGCGGTCGCGGAAAACGCATTGTTGGCATTGCCCCCGATCAACCGGATGGTTCCCACCACCAGGACCAGGATGACCGCCAACATGACTGCGTATTCGGCTATATCTTGGCCCTGATCCTGCGACCAGAGCCTGCTGACGAGGTTAGCCATATTCTTCCTCCACGACGACTTTATGGCGCGCACCCATCATGCCGGGGTCCGGCGCACTTGTCAAACCCTAAGTTGTGTATTGTCAAGGCTCCTGGACTCTCGCAGCGAAGCATTTAGAATAAATGCAATGAGTTACGTGCTGGAGTTCGAGCAGGTTACCAAAGAATACCGCGGCTTCTTGAGCCGCCGCCAATTTTGTGCTCTCGATAATTTCACCCTGCGGGTTGAAGCCGGGGAGATTTTCGGTTTCCTGGGACCCAATGGCGCCGGCAAAACCACCGCCATCCATCTGGCCATGGGATTCATGAGGCCGACCCAGGGGAATGGCCGGGTCTTGGGACAGCCTTTCGGTCACGCAGCCGCCCGCCGCCGTGTCGGATTCCTTCCTGAAAACGTCGCCCTTTATCCTCGCCGCGCCGAACGGCTGGTGCGCTTTTATGGCGCAATCAATGGTATGAAAGCGGCCCAGCTCAGTAAACGCGCGGCCGAAGTGTTGGAAATGGTAGGTTTGAAGGACGACGCCAAGCGCAACGTGAGCCGCTTTTCCCGCGGCATGTTGCAACGCGTCGGGCTGGCGCAAGCCCTGGTGAACGATCCCGAGCTGCTGATCCTCGACGAACCCACCTCGGCCCTGGATCCCGTCGCCCGCGTCACGGTGCGTGAGCTCCTGCTTGCCGCCCGGCGGTCCGGTAAGACCATCTTTCTCAGCTCTCATCTGCTTTCTGAGGTGGAGTTGGTTTGTGATCGCGTGGCCGTGCTTCATCACGGCCATTTAGTCCGGATAGGAAGAACCGCGGACTTGCTACACTCCAGTGAGCGCACCGAAATCATGGCTCGTGGCATCACTCCGGCCAGTTTCGCAGGGGCGGTGGTTCATGATGGCATGGTGAGGATCTCTGTGCTTGCTCTCGAGCAGCGGAAAACGCTGGAGCGTATCTGGGAGTTGGGTGGCGAGGTGATCAGCGTAGTCCCACAACGCCGTTCGATGGAAGAGATTTTTCTGGAAGCGACCGCCGAGCCGCAGGCCATCACCGGTAAAGGTGCTCCGTGAAGCCTGTACTTCTTATCGCCATTAACTTTGTCCGCGAACAGCGCTGGCCGATCCTGGTCATGCTGCTCTCGGTGTTGCTTCTGGCCTTTCTTGGACTCACCACTGGAGCCGCGGGTCGGGGCGATGATCTGCTGTTTGTGTTCAAGCAAGTCGCCGTGTACTTTGTCGCTTTCAGCGTTTTCTTCGGCTGTTCGGCGATCTACAACGAGCGCCGATCTCGCCGCATCCTGAGCGTGCTTTCCAAGGCCGTATCTCGCCAGCAATACCTTTCGGGCCTGGTTCTGGGGATCACCATTGCCTGCGCGATTTATTGCTTTGCTCTGGGAATGACTGGTAGCTGGACTCTGGGAGAGGCTGGCTTCCCGGTGTCGCAGGTTTGGTTTCTCATGATTTGCCTGATCGCAGCCTGCACCCTGGCGGGCACGGTAGCGCTGATGTTCTCGACCTTTCTCAATCCCTTTTTTGCGGCGGGAGCGACTGCGGCAGTGATGGTTGTTCCCTTCGTACTGAGCCGCACCGCCGGATTGAGTTATCTCGAATTTTTCATGCCCGTATCCACGCTGGCGACCACGGTGATCACTTCTTCGTTCAATTCGCCGGGCAAGGTTTCCTGGTTTCCGGTCATCCTCGCGGTACTTGAAACGCTGCTCTACTGGCTGCTTTCCACCAGAATCTTCTCCTACATGGATATTGCCGTCTCGGTGGAGTGAGAACCGGACCCGGCCTGCTCTTCTCATCCCGACCGGAGCGAAGCGCAGTGGAGGACCTGCTGTTCTCGTCGTCTTCGGTCAGGCCGGCTTCGGTCAGACCGGCGCGCAAGCGCTCACCGCATCCACGCGCTCGCCGTCTGCGCGGCATAGGCCAGCACTCGTCCGGGAAGAACCCCCAGGTAGATTGTCGCCGCCACGCTGATGGCCAACGCCGTGCCGAGCCCGGCGGGCACCGGCGACACCGATATCTCCCCTCGCGGCTCACGCATGTACATGACGACAATAATTCGCAGGTAGTAATACGCCCCGATGGCGCTATTGAGCACGCCGATAATCACCAGTCCAACCAGATTCGCCTGCAGCGCCGCGCTGAACACATAAAATTTGGCGAAGAAACCACCGGTAATTGGAATACCGATCAGCGACAGCAGAAAAATGGTCAGCGTGGCGGCCAGCAGTGGTGAGCGCCGTCCCAGGCCGGAGTAATCCTCCAGCGTCACGTAGCGCTCGCCGGCGCTGCCAAAGTGGCTGATCACCGCAAAGGCGCCTACGTTCATCGCCGCGTACGAGGCGGTATAAAACATCGCCGCGGGGATTCCGTTATCCGGCAAGGCCGCGAACGCAACCAGCAAGTACCCGGCATGCGCAATGGATGAATACGCCAGCAGACGTTTCACATTGTCCTGCACCAGCGCTCCCAGGTTGCCCAGCGTCATGGACAGCGCGGCCACCACCCAGATCAGCGCAATTCGCCCCGGAGCGTGAGCCTCAAACATTATCCGCAGCAGCACGGCAAAAACGGCCGCTTTGGGCGCAGTCGACATGAAACCCACCACCGGCGAGGGCGCACCTTCATAAACGTCCGGAGTCCAAACATGAAACGGAGCTGCCGCCACTTTGAAGCCGAGACCGACAAACATGAGAGCGACTCCGGCGTAACCCAGCAATGGAATCTTCTGCGAAGTGAGCACGGTTCCAATGGTCTGGATGCTGGTTGAGCCGGTGGCTCCGAACATCAGGGCGACTCCATAGAGAAAAAATGCCGTGGCAAACGAACCCAGCAGGAAGTATTTGACCGATGCCTCGCTGCTGGTCGCCGAGCGCCGTCGGAACCCCGCCAGGATATAGGTTGAAATCGAAGAAATTTCCAGCGCAATAAAAATGAGTACCAGCTCCACCGCCGACGACATCAGGCTCATTCCGACCGCGCCAAACAGAATCAGCCCGTAGTATTCGCCGGCTCGAATCTCCTGCACTTCCATGTATTCGTACGAAGTGAGGATCACCACCGCGGTCACGGCCGCCACCAGGAAATGAAAGAAGACGCTGAAGGCATCCACCTGCACCATGTTCCAGACAGCAGTGCCCGGATATTGCGCCTGAAAGAGGACCGCTCCCAGCGTGGCCAACGACCCCACCAGCGCAATCGTCCCCAGAGTTCGCTGGCTGCGCCGTTCATCCAGCAGCGGGTCCACCACCATCACTATCATTCCGAAAATCGAAAGCACGATTTCCGGCAGCAGGCGAATGTAGTCCACTGCCTGCGGGACCGCCTGAGTCATCTGCGAAGCCGGGTTCACTGGCCCACCACTTTGCTTGCCATTTGCGTAAGCGGTCCAAGCACCGTCTGTACCGAGGGATCGATGGCATTCAGCCACAACAGCGGAGCGACTCCCATCACCAGCGCAGCCGCGGCTGCCGGCCACAGCGCCGCCCGCTCCCGTCCGCTGAGATCCGGCAGTGATTGGTTGACCGCATGAGTGACCTTGCCGAAAAAGACGCGCTGGTACATCCACAGCAGATAACAGGCGCTCCAGATGACGCCGGTGGCTCCCAAGACCCCGTAAACCGCCCGGTCGCGAAACGCACCGCTCAGCACCAGGAATTCACCCACAAAGCCGTTAAGCAAAGGCAGCCCCACCGAGGCCAGCACGATAAACGAAAAGAACGTGGCATAAACCGGCATCGGAGTGGCCAGTCCACCGAACTCGCTGATCTCGTAGGTGTGGCGACGCTCATAAAGAATTCCCGCCAGCATGAAAAGGGCTCCCGTCGAGACTCCATGCGCCAGCATCACGAAGGTCGCGCCGTCGAGACCCGCGGGAGTGAAGCTGAAGATACCCAAAACCACGAAACCGAGGTGGCTGATCGAGGAATACGCGATCAGCTTTTTCATATTGGGCTGCACCAGGGCGACCAGCGCGCCATAAATAATGCCAATCAGCGCCAGGATCATGACCCACCAGGCGTTGCTGCGCGACTCGCCGGGAAATAGCCCCAGATTGAAGCGCAACATACCATAGGTCCCCATCTTCAACAGAACCCCTGCCAGCAGCACAGACCCCGCCGTCGGAGCCTCCACGTGAGCGTCAGGCAGCCAGGTATGGAAGGGGAACAGTGGAACCTTCACCGCGAAGGCGATGAAAAATCCCAAAAACAGCCACTGCGCCGCTCCGGCAAAGCCCTGCACCTGCCCGTTGTGTATCGCCGCCTGAATGGTTACAAAATCGAACGTGCCGGTTTTCGCGTATAGCCACAGAATCGCGGCCAGCATGAACATCGACGCGATCATCGTGTACATAAAGAACTTAACCGCCGCGTACACCTTGCGCCCGTGTCCGTACATGCCGATCAGCAGCGCCATCGGGATCAGCGTGGCTTCCCAGAAGAAATAAAAAAGAAATAGATCGAGCCCGACAAAAACCCCAATCAGGGCCGTCTCGAGCACCAGCAATAAAATAAAAAATTGTTTGACCCGATCCTGGATCGAGTTCCAGGAAATCAGCACGCACAGCGGCGTGAGAAACGTGGTGAGCACTACCAGCCACATGGAAATGCCGTCCACTCCCAGGTGGTAGTGGATATTCGGGGTCGGAATCCATGCCCGGTTCACCTCGTACTGAAATCCTGTCTGCCCGCGCTGGAAGTAAACCGGCAAGTGCAGCGATACCACGAAGTCGAGCAACGTGAGCACCAGGGAAAACAGCCGGATATCGCGATCGCGCCGCGGAAAAGCCAGCAGGAATATTGCTCCCGCCAGCGGGATAAACGTCACCAGCGTGAGAATCGAGCTGTCCAAAGCCGTGCTCATCGGGCTCCCACCCAGACCATGTAAGCGATCACCGCTGCGGCCCCCGCCGCCACCCACCCCGCATAGGATCTGATATTGCCGGACTGCATGTGCCGGGCCGCGTCCGAGACGTGCTGCGCCCCATCTGCGCTATTATCCAGCGTCGCGTCGATTACATCCCGGTCAATGCCCTGCCATAGCAGCTTCGTTGAGCCATCGATCAATGGCTTGACGAACAAGATCGCATACAGTTCATCCACGTAATACTTATGGAGTACTGCTTCATAGAAGCCGTTGAGAGCGCGCGCAATTTTTTGTGGCAGTTCCGGGCGCCGCTGATACAGAAACCAGGCCAGACCCAATCCGCCGAAAGCCGCCACGATCGAAATACTGGTCAGCAAACCCTCTGAAACGCCAGGCTCCTCGCGCGTCGCAGCCGCGTTTTCCATCACTGGCGATCCCGAATGTAGGGCCGGAGACAGAAAGTTGTCGAAGCGCACGCTGCCAACCCATCCTCCGCATACCGAGAGCACCGCCAGAATCACCAGCGGCACGAGCATTACCGTCGGGCTTTCGTGAATGTGCTTGTGTGGCGCGGGCACTCCTGTCCGCGCATCGTCGGCATGATTCGAGTGTTCTTCCCCGCGATATTCCCCAAAGAAAGTCAGAAACCACTGCCGGAACATGTAGAACGAAGTCAGAAAAGCCGTGAACACCCCAATCGCCCAATACACCCAGCTTCCATAAGGACTGGTGAAGGCCTGAAACAAAATCGCGTCCTTGCTGAAGAACCCGGCGAACGGCGGGAAGCCGGCAATGGCGAAGGTCGCCGCCGTCATCGTCCAGAATGTCCAGGGAATTTTCGTTCTCAGTCCGCCCATCTTGCGCATGTCCTGCTCGCCGCCCACGGCATGAATCACCGAACCGGCGGCCAGGAACAATAGTCCCTTAAAAAAGGCATGCGTCATCAGATGGAAGATTCCCATGGAGAACGCGCCCACTCCGCAAGCCATGAACATGTAGCCCAGCTGCGAGATGGTCGAATAGGCCAGCACCTTCTTGATATCGGTCTGGCAAACGCCAATCGTCGCGGCGAAAAGAGCGGTCAAAGTGCCAACGATAGCCACCACCATCATCGCCAGCGGCGCCCGTTCAAAAATTGCATGGGACCGCGAAACCATGTAAACCCCGGCCGTAACCATGGTGGCCGCATGAATCAGAGCCGAGACTGGCGTGGGGCCCTCCATCGCGTCAGGCAGCCAGACATAGAGCGGAAGCTGCGCCGACTTGCCCGCTGCGCCCACCATCAGCAGCAGTCCAATCGAAGTCAGCAGGCCGGTCCCGGATTCGACGCCCCTCTGCGCAACGTTCAGAAATACCTGCCCAAAATTCAGCGAGCCAAAATGTTGAATCATCAGGAACAGCGCAATCAGGAATCCAAAGTCGCCAATGCGGTTGACGATGAATGCCTTTTTTCCCGCGGCTGCCGCCGAATCCTTGGTGAACCAGAAACCGATCAGCAGATACGACGCCAGACCCACGCCTTCCCACCCAATAAACATCAGCAGGTAATTGCTGGCCAGCACCAGCGTGAGCATGAAGAACATGAACAGGTTCAGGTAGGCAAAGAAGCGATAGAACCCGCCCTCTTCCCACATATACCCGACCGAATAAATATGAATGAGAAATCCGACCCCGGTCACCACCAGCAACATGACCAGCGAAAGCTGGTCGAGATAAAAAGCGAAATCAGCCTGGAATCCGCCCGCCCGGATCCAGGTGGCCAGCGTCTCCACATGGGGAATATTCAGCGCTGAGAACTGGGCTGCGACCCACACCGCCATAGCGAAGGCCGCGCCGCAAAATCCCAAAGCGATCGCCGATACGGTCTGTCGCGAAAAGCGCTTTCCAAGCAGGCCATTGATGGCGGCGCCGGCCAGCGGGAGCAGCGGGATCAGGCAAAGGTGAAGGTTCGGCGTCATAGCTTGAGCAGGTTTACCTGGTCCACGTTCAGAGTTTCACGGGTGCGAAACACAGCGATAATTACCGCCAGTCCTACTGCCGCCTCAGCCGCAGCCACTACCATCACGAAGAACACGAAAACCTGTCCGCTGAGCGCATGCCACTCCGCCGCGAACGCGACAAACGAGAGATTCACGCCGTTCAGCATCAGCTCGATGGACATGAAAATCGTAATGATATTGCGCTTGATCAGGAATCCGGTCACGCCGCAGGCAAACAGGATTCCCCCGAGAACCAGATAATAAGAAAGAGGCACCATTCAGCCATGCCTCCTTTTCTCTTGCGCGGATTCCTGCGGGGAGGCGAGCACCACCGCGCCCATGATGGCAATCAAAACCAGAACCGAAGTGACTTCAAACGGCAGCAGGTAATCGTGGAAGAGCAGCCATCCGATCGTTTTGGGCGGCCCCGGAAGCGCTCCCACCGCCACCGAACGCGTCCCCGACTGCACCAACACCCAGGCAATCAGCAAGCTGCCGATCAGCACTCCCGGAATTCCGAACAACAAGGCGACCTGGCTGCCTCGGGTGCGCTCTTCCTCGCCGGCATTCAGCAGCATGATGACAAAAACAAATAAAACCATCACCGCCCCAGCGTAGACGATGACCTGCACCGCAGCCACGAACTCCGCGCCCAATAGCAAGAATTCGACCGCCAGCGATCCCATGACCACCACCAGCGACAAGGCGCTGTTAATGGGATGCCGCTGCACCAGCAGGTTGACCGCGCCCGCCACGCAGATAATCCCAAACACCGAAAATATGATCAGATGCAGCATCGAACTGAGAGCCGAAAACCGACAACCGGGAACTGCTTTTATGACCCGACCGCAACCACCAGTGCCGTGATAACCAGATTGGCAATCGCCAGCGGCAGCAAAAACTTCCAGCCAAACGCCATCAGTTGGTCGTAACGGAATCGCGGCAGCGTTCCCCGTACCCATATGTAAAGGAACAAGAAACAAAATACTTTGAGGCCGAACCAGAAAAGCGGTAAATCCTGCAACCAGGCAGGACCGTACGGCAGCCCCTTCCATCCTCCCAGGAATAGAATCGTGGCCAGGCACGCTACCGTGATCATGTTGGCGTATTCGGCCATGAAAAACATGGCAAATTTCATGGCGCTGTATTCGGTGTGATATCCGGCCACCAACTCCGTCTCCGCTTCCGGCAAATCAAACGGAACCCGGTTGGTTTCCGCGTATGCGGCCATCAGATAAATAAAGAAAGCCACGAACTGCCCCTGAAAAATATTCCAACGCGGAATGAATCCCCAAAACGTTCCCGCCTGAGCATCCACAATTTCACGCAAGCTGAAGCTGCCTGCCAGAATGAGAACGCCGACGAGAGAAAGACCGAGGGCAATCTCATAGCTCACCATCTGGGCGCTTGCCCGCAGTCCGCCGAGCAGGGAATACTTGCTGTTGGAAGACCATCCGGCCAGGGCCACGCCATACACCCCCAGCGAGGTCACTCCCAGAATGATCAGGAGTCCGATGTTGAGGTCGGTGATCTGCAGCGGCGTGTGAATGCTGCCGATCGTGACCCAATTGCCGATAGGAATCACCGAAATCGACGTAAGCGCGCAAACCAGCGCGATCATCGGAGCCGCGATATACAGTGGTTTGTACACATGCGGCGGCGTCAGGTCTTCTTTGAAGATGAACTTCACCCCGTCGGCCAGCGGCTGCAGCAATCCAAAAGGCCCGACCCGCGTAGGTCCCCAACGATTTTGAATATGGCCAACCACCTTGCGCTCGAGCCAGACCGTGTAAGCGACCGCCGTAAGTAAAATGCCCATGGCGATCACGATCTTGACGATCGATATCAGGATGAAGGTTTCAGCGTTCAAAATTTGGCCTTGCACTTGTTCTGGTGGTTCAGTCTGCTGCGACTTCGGTTTCTGCCTGTGGGTGATGGTTTTCCATGACTGAGTTCAACGCGCGCGAATAACGTCCCAGGCTTCCAGAGCTGAACAGGTCATCGTTGGCCGGAACGATCAACGCCGGATCCTGTGCTCCGGTTCCGCCGCCGGCTAGAGTCGTGTGCTGATCGTTGCCGGCAAGCAGGTTCATCCGCGAGACATCGTATCCCCGCA